>ENA-OPEE01000719-OPEE01000719.1-human-gut-metagenome-genome-assembly--contig:-NODE-719-length-26591-cov-4.003957_pt1 | contig 26591 bp, 23 predicted proteins | sample MGYA00241263_ERZ501506 | MGnify/ENA primary metagenome ERZ501506 (study PRJEB25962, sample SAMEA2042626) | human gut metagenome | biome: human gut; feature: human-associated habitat; material: faeces...
CACCCACCGGAGGCCCCATGTCCCCGGACAGCGTCCTGCACATGCTGCACCGAGTCCTAAAGCGGGCAGGGTTGCCGAAGGTGCGTTTCCATGACCTGCGCCACACCTTCGCAACGCTGGCACTGCAAAACGGAGTGGACATCAAGACCGTGTCTGGCATGCTGGGGCATTTTTCGGCAGGCTTCACGCTGGACACCTACGCTCATGTAACGACCTCCGCCAAGCGTGAAGCGGCAAAAACAATGGGTAACATTCTCTCTGGTGCGGTATAGACCTTTCCGCTACCCGCTCCCGTTGGGGTCAGCGTTTGGGTCAGAAAAAATGGCAAGTAAGATATTGGACGCAAAAATGCGGAAAAAGTCCTGATTTCGCAAGAAATCAGGACTTTTCTGGTTGCGGAGGCAGGACTCGAACCTACGGCCTCCGGGTTATGAGCCCGACGAGCTACCAACTGCTCCACTCCGCGATATGAAATTAAGGGAATACTGGTGCCGGTGACCGGACTCGAACCGGTACAGTATCGCTACCGGGGGATTTTAAGTCCCCTGTGTCTACCAATTCCACCACACCGGCAGATATCGGCAATAGATAATATACCATACCTCCGCCGTGATGTCAACACCTGTTTGCAAAAAAGTTCTCCGTTCGCGTTTTGTTCCTTTGACTTGCCGGTCTTGCTATGCTATACTATGCTTGTATTGTTATCGAAAAGAGGCGGACTATGCAGATCGGAACGGTAAAAATTGAATCGAAGCTCGCGCTCGCGCCGATGGCGGGCGTAACGGATGCTGCATTCCGCCAGATCTGCTCCGAAAAAGGCGCGGGCTACACCGTCACGGAGCTTGTGAGCGCCAAGGCGCTGTGCTACCACGACACGAAGACCGCGCAGCTGCTTCGTCCGTTTCCGGGCGAAAAGCCGTTTGCCGCGCAGATCTTTGGCAGCGATGTGAACTGCATGGCCGAGGCCGCGCAGATGGCGATCGAAATTTCCGGCGCGGACATCCTGGATATCAACATGGGCTGCCCCGTGGGCAAGGTCGTCAAAAACGGCGACGGCAGCGCACTGATGAAAGATCCCGAAAAGGCCGCGCGCATCGCTGAGGCGGTCGTGCGCGCCGTCAAGGTCCCCGTCACGGCGAAGATGCGCCGCGGCTGGGACAAGGGCAGCATCAACGCCGTCGAGCTCGCCAAAATGCTCGAAGAAGTGGGCGTCAGCGCCGTCGCGGTGCACGGGCGCACGCGCATGCAGATGTACGGCGGCGAGGCCGACTGGAACACGATCCGCGACGTCAAGCAGGCCGTCAGCATCCCCGTCATCGCCAACGGCGACGTTTTTTCGCCCGAAGCCGCGGTGCGCATCCTTAAATTCACGGGCGCGGACATGGCGATGATCGGCCGCGGGAGCTTCGGCAATCCGTGGCTTTTCGAGCAGTCCGCCGCCGCGCTCTCAGGGCGCGACATTCCGCCGCTGCCGCCGTTTGCCGAGCGGTGGGACACCGCCGTGCGTCAGGTGGAGCTCTCCGCACAGTATCAAAACGAGCGCGTCGCCATGCTGCAGGCGCGCCATCACCTGTGCTGGTACTTAAAGGGCATCAGCCACGCGAATTATTATAAGGAGAAGATCGTGCAGCTCTCAACGCTTTCTGAGCTGCACGCGCTCAGCGCGTCGATCAAGCGGGATCTGCGCTGAGGATCAATAAAAAGCTATGGACGAACGGGAACTCATTGCGCGCCTTCAAAAGCGGGATGAAGCCGCCTTCGAAGAGCTGATCCGCCAATATGAGAAAAAAGTGTATTCGCTGTGCTTCCGCATGTGCGGCAACAGCGAGGACGCCGAGGAGGCCGCGCAGGATGCCTTTCTTGCGCTCTGGCGCGGGATCGACCGCTTCCGACAGGAGTCATCGCTTTCGACGTGGATCTACCGTCTGGCGACGAACGCCTGCATTGACACGCTGCGGCGGCGAAAAAAACAGAGCGGCAGCGTCTCGCTCGACGACGAGGAGCTGTTTGTCGACGCGGTCGACACCTCGCCCCAGCCGCAGGAGACGGTCGAGCACCGCGAGGCACAGAAATTATTGCAGGAGGGCCTCTCCGCCTTGCCGGAGGAGTACCGAAAGGTGCTCATCCTGCGCGAGATCGAAGGCCTGAGCTACACCGAGATCGCAGAAAGCGCGTCGATCGAGCTGGGCACGGTCAAATCGCGCATCAGCAGGGGCCGATCACTTTTGCGCAACTTTTTATCCGGAAACGGGAACTTTTTTGAAATTGCTTCGTCAAAAGTTACAGAATGTAATCGTGAGGAGATGAGCGCCAAATGAAATGTTGTGAACAGTACGCCGCCGCGCTCTCTGCCTTTGTGGACGGAGAATTGAGCGAAAACGAAAAGGAAGAGGTGCTCTCGCACGTAGAGCACTGCCAGAACTGCCGGGAGTATCTCTCGGAACTGATGATCGTGCACACGATGTTCGAGGAAATGCCCGAGCTCGACGCGCCGGAGGGCTTTTCCGAGCGCGTGCTCGAGCGGGTGCATGAGGAAAAGCGCGCGAGATCGCGCCACCGCCGTGCATGGCCGCGCGTGCTGGCCGCGTGCTTTGCACTGCTTGTCGTCACGGCCGCGGCGTGGAAGCTGGCGCCCGCGATGGTCAGCAGCAACGACAGCGCCGCGGACTGCAATACCAGCGGCAATGACACGGCGAGTGCGCCCGCTGCGTCCGGCGACACGGCGGAGGACTTTACCTACAGCTATTCCGCCGTGCAGAAGGAGGGCGTGCAGGCCGACGCCAGCCCGTTCGACACCTATGACACGGAAGACGGCGCAGACGACCGCTCCGCCGACGCAAACGGCGGCTATGCCATCATCACGCTGGATGTGCCCGCGGCGGCGGAATTTCTGCACGAGCGCGGCATGGCCGTGTACGCGGAAAATGACGAGTACGTCAGCTACCTCGTCGTGGCCGAAGCGGCACATGACTTAGCAGACGCCATGGAGCTGCCTGAGGCTGAGCGCACCGCGCTCCGTCAGGCAGACGATATTCTGATCGTCGAGGTCGCCAAGACCGCACCGGCGGGCGGAGAGCCTGCGGAAAACGCCCCCGCAGGAGAAGAGGAGAGCGAATGAACAATATCGGCGTGATCGGCGGCGCGGACGGCACGACACAGATCGTCGTCTCCGGCAGCATCGGAGGGCCGATCCTGTGGATCTTTTTCGGCGCGCTGGCACTGATGGTGATTTTATACGCTGCATTTTACCGACGCGGCAAGGGCAAGGCGGTCTGCCTTGCCCTCGCGGCGGTTTTCTGCGTGGCGGCGGATCAGGCCGTCAAATTCCTCGTCGTGAACACAATGTCGCCCGGCGAATCGGAGCCGCTGCTGCCGCCGCTGTTACAGCTCACGCGCGTGCACAACTACGGCGCGGCGTGGTCGAGCTTTTCGGGCGCACGGTGGCTGCTCATCGCGCTGACGGCGGCGGGCATGTGCGCCATCGCATGGCTGCTCGTCAAGATTGTGCGCCATCCGCTGGGCCAGTGGTCGCTTGCGATCATCCTCGGCGGCGGCATCGGCAATCTCATTGACCGCGTGCGCCTCGGATACGTCGTTGACATGCTGGACACGATGTTCATGGACTTCCCCGTCTTCAACGTGGCGGATGTGTTCGTCGTGTGCGGCACGGTCTGCGCGCTGATTTACTACCTTGCCTTTTACAGCAAGAGCGACGAGAAAAACTGGGGGAACAAGGTCGATGGAACCGATCCTGCTGCAAACAAGTGAAGCCGATGCCGGTACGCGGCTCGACGCCTGCCTCGCCCGCGCAATTGAAGACCTGACCCGCTCCGCCGCGGCGAAAGCCGTCGAGGACGGGCGTGTCCTCGTGAACGGCAAAGCGCCGAACAAGAGCTACAAGCTCACGGGACACGAGCAGATCGAATTCACCCCCGAAGAGCCCGCGCCCATCGACGCCGTTCCGCAGGACATCCCTCTGGACGTTGTCTACGAGGACGACGACGTCATCGTCGTCAACAAGCCGCGCCGGGCCATCCGGACGGGACGCTCGTGAACGCCCTTTTGTATCACTGCGGCGACAGTCTCTCCGGCGTCGGCGGCGCGCTGCGCCCCGGCATCGTACATCGCATCGACCGCGACACGAGCGGGCTCATCATCGCGGCAAAAAACGACTACGCGCACCAGTTCCTCTCCGCCCAGCTGGCCGACCACACGCTCGCGCGCACGTATGAGTGTATCGTGGTCGGCAACTTACGTGAGGACAGCGGCACGGTCGACGCGCCCATCGCGCGCGACAGCCGCGACCGCAAGCGCATGGCCGTCGTTCCGGGTGGACGCCGCGCGGTAACGCACTGGGAGGTCATCGCCCGTTATCCCGGCTACACGCATGTGCGGTGCAGGCTCGAAACGGGCCGCACGCATCAAATTCGCGTGCACATGGCCTACCTCGGCCACCCGATCCTGGGCGACACGGTCTACGGCGCAAAAAAGGCCGTTCCAGGCCTGACGGGTCAGTGCCTTCACGCGGTGGGGCTTCAGTTCATCCACCCGCGGACGAAGGAGCTCGTCTCGCTCACGTGCCCGCTGCCTGACGAATTCACCGCCATGCTGCGCAAGATCGACCGATAGATCAAATCCCGCAGGCGAGGGCCGACGCCTTCGCCTTATTCTACAGGAAATACAGGTGAACAATGTGAAAGACCTGCAAACCATTGAGGAGACCCTCAAATATCTGCAATTCGACAACTGGGAGCAGAGCGCGCCGGGCCTTGCGCGCTCGCGCGAGCTTCTGGGTCTGCTCGGCAATCCCGAGCAGAAGCTCAAATTCGTCCACATCGCGGGCACAAACGGCAAGGGCAGTACCGCCGCGATGCTCGCCTCCGTGCTCCAGCACGCGGGGTACCGCACGGGGCTCTATACCTCGCCGCACCTGCTGCGCTTCCACGAGCGCATGCGCGTGAACGGGGAAGAGATCGACGACAACTCCCTCATTTCGCTCACAAACACCGTGCGGAACGCAGCGGAGCGCATGAGCGAAATGCCCACGGGCTTTGAGATCATGACGGCCATCGCCTTTTTGTACTTCGTGCAGGAGCAGTGCGACATCGTCTCGCTCGAGGTCGGTCTCGGCGGGCGCATGGATTCGACGAATGTCATCCCCGCGCCGGAGGCGGCGGTGCTGTGCAATATTGGGCTGGACCACACCGCCTACCTGGGCGACACGGTCGAGAAGATCGCCGCGGAGAAGTGCGGCATCATCAAGCATGGCTCGCACGCCGTGCTCTTCGGCCAGAGTGAGGGCGTGGAGAACGTCGCGCGCGAAAAGTGCGCGCAGGAGGACGTGGCTCTCACGATCACCGCGCAGGAAAAGCTTGAGCGCATTTCGTCCTCGCTCGACGGTCAAGCGTTCAAATACCGCGGCCGCGGGCCGTACCACCTGCGGCTTCTCGGCGAGTATCAGCTCTTGAACGCGCTGACGGTCATCGACGTGTGCAACGCGCTGCGCTCGCGCGGCTGGGACAAGCTCACGGACGAGGCCATTGACGAGGGGCTTTCCCACGCCCAGTGGCCCGGACGGCTCGAGCTCCTGCGCCGCGGGCCGGACTTCATCGTTGACGGCGCGCACAATCCCCAGTGCGTCGACGCGCTGATGGATTCGCTCGCCGCGCTCTACGGCGACAAAAAACTCATCTTCCTCACAGGGGTGCTTCGCGACAAGGACTGGCAGCAAATGCTGCGCCGCGCGCTCCCGCTCGCCAAGGCGTTCGTCGTCATCACGCCGCCTTCTGCCCGCGCACTCGATGAAAACGAGCTCGCCGCGTGGCTGAACGCACAGGGCGTGCAGGCCGTCCCCGCCAAGGACACCGACGACGGCGTCCGCCGCGCCCTGGAGCTGGCAGGCGAGGACGACGCCATCTGCTCCTGGGGCTCGCTCTACTTCACCGGCGAGGTCCGCCGCGTCCTGACGGAACAGTAAACACGATAAAAAGGCCGCTGCGAAACGCCGCAGCGGTCTTTTCATGATCCCCATGCCGCATTTGCCGCGACCAGCGGCAAACAGGCCCCCGCACCCAAAATCGGCACAAAGAGGCATCTTGCCCGCCGCATTCGCTGCCTCCGGCAGCGAACAGGCCAGAAGCAACATCCTCCGTCCCCCACCCGCCGCATTTTCTGCCCCCACGGGCAGAAAACAGGCACCAGCGTCGCAGACTTTCGCGTCCGCAGACGCGAAATAATTTTAATCATAAATCGCCGCGACATGCGCGTGGCGATTTATTCTTCTCGCTCCGCAAACGTGCGCGCCTACGGTGCGTGCGCTGCAGCGGAGCGCAGCCCCCTCAAAAAAAGAGGACGGCAAAGGTTCCCTGCTGGTAAGACAGTAAAATCAAATTTCTTGGAACAGGCATGATCTCGGTCATGCCTGTTCCGCTTTTAGCAGCTCATCCACGGGAATGTAGCCTACAAGGTCGTACTCGATATGTACCTTCTGCCTGCGCTTGCCGCTGGACTTGTTCGGTGCATCCACATGGACCGCCTTGACAAGCTCTCTGAGGGCATAGGGGGTCAGCTCCGTAAGGGCGCTGTTCCTCTTTACCCGCTGAACAAACTGCTCTATATTCTCTGCCTGTTGTTCCTGTTCATATATTTGCTGTTGCAGACCCATGACCTCGGCTTTGAGGTCTTTTTGTTCCTCGGTGTAGTTCTTGCTCATCATCGCAAAGCGTTCATCATCCAGCCGACCGGCAACATTGTCCTCGTAAATGCGGATGAAAAGACGGTCAAGCTCTCCGATACGCTTCTCAGCCAGTGCCAGCCGCTTCTGAGACAGCCGCAGCGATTCCTCACTCTGCATACGGAGCTTTTGCTCCATTTCAGAACGGAAATACGCCTCATAGCGAGTGACTACCGATATGACCTCCTGAATGTGCTTCCAGACGATCTGTTCCAACACGACAGCCCGGATATAGTGTCCGCTGCACTTGTCCTTGTTGACTCGATGGGTGGAGCAGATGAAGAAGTCCTGTCGCTTTTCAAAATAGCTGGTGGTAGAGTAGTAGAGCTTCTGCTTGCAGTCGTTGCAGAACACCAGACCGGAGAACATATTGCTCTTCCCCGTCGCTGTTCTGCGGTGCCGCTGCTGCCGAATCTCCTGCACCTTATCAAAGACTTCCAGAGAGATGATCGCCGGGTGGGTGTTATAGAAAACCTTGCGATTCTCCATTGGGTTCTCCCGCTGCTTCTTATCCCAGATGGAGTTGGTGTAGGTCTTGAAATTGACCGTGCAGCCTGTGTACTCCATGTATTCGAGGATGTAAGCAACGGTGCTTTCGTGCCAGCGATACTCGTTCTCCGGAGTCTGATGCGGTGTTTTTCTGCCCTCCCGCTGCTTGTATGCGGTGGGGTTCAGCACCTTTTCCTTTTCCAGTAGGGCGGCGATCTGGCTCGGCCCTTTTCCCTCCATGCAGAGTGCAAAGATTCGCTTCACAATCTGCGCCGCTTCCTCATCAATCACCCACTTCTTAGGATCGTCAGAGTCATGTTTATAGCCGTAGGGAACGTTGGTGGTCAAGCGCTCTCCGCGCTCCCCCTTTGCCTTGTTGACGGCACGGATTTTGCGGCTGGTATCCTTGGAATACCACTCATTGAACCAGTTCTTAATGCCTGCCATGTCGCTGTCGGTGCTGTTGGGGTCAATGGTGTCGAAGTGGTCGTTGATGGCAATATACCGCACGCCGTACTGAGGAAACGTGTAGTTGATATAAAGCCCTGTCAGCGAGGAATTACGACCGAGTCTTGAAAGGTCTTTCGTAATCACCACTTCCACATGACCGGCTTCAATTTCCGCAAGCATCTTCTGAAAACCGGGGCGGTTGGAAAAATCCACGCCGCTGTACCCGTCATCAATGAAGAACGTCGGGTTCGGAAAGTGCTGAGATTTTGCATACTCCATTAACATAATCTGCTGATGCTGGATGGAGTTCGACGGGTCATCCTTGCCGTCTTTTTCTTTGGTGTCCTCCACGGACAGTCTGCAATAAAGCGCTGTGATTTTGTCGGTTGCCCTTAACATATTGTTGTCCTCCTTCGGTGGGGCAACTGTCTGAACAGGATTGGATTCTTGGTTTATATCAAGAGAAACGTCGTTACTCATCGGCGTCCTCCGTGATACTACTTTTATCATCGGCAGCGTTCTGCTCCATAATGCGTCTGAGCTTCTTGTCGAGAGTTTCCGTACCCTCATAGCTGCCGGTTACGGTGTATTCCGTGCCGCCGTGTTCCTCCACGATTTTGACGTCGGGCAGCCAAAAGGCGGACGGATTTTTCACCACGATGTTGCCCTTTTCATCGAAAGAAAACTCCCTCTTGGGGGCATCGTCGGGGCGTGGCTTGACCTTGGCATACGGGTCAGGATTGGAGAAATAAAACGAGCGGATTTCACCGTCCTCCTCGCCGTTATCAAAATCATCATCGGCAAAAATCTCGTCCAGTTCCTCGTCGGTCAGTTCGATGATCTCATTGTCTTTTTCTTTCGGATTCACTTCGTCAAGCCTCCTTCACTTCAGTTCATTTTATGTAAAAATTCAGTCGGAGTAGCAAAACGGACGAACGCCGTCAATGGTCAAGATGAACGGCTGCGCCGCCATTGACAGCGCCCGTCCGTTTCGCTTTTTGGCAGACAAGGCGGCAGTTGCCGCCGATTTCCATTTGGGAAATGGCGCTTGCTAACATGGGAAACGGAGAATAGCAAGCACAGCAAGTGTAGCTACACTTGCGAAAACCGGCGTGGTACGACCGGGATTTCCTTGCAGAATAGCAAGCAAATCCGGTGAGTACCCACACCGGAACTTGCCATTCTGGCAAGCAATGCACGGCGGTACCCACTTCTCATTACCTGCCAACTGCGAAACGCACTTGGCAAGCAATGCTCGTGTTTATGCACCCGTGCAATCTTGTTGGGGAAATGCCCCAAACCCCTGAACGATTTCAGAGAAATCGGCTACGCTCCTGCGGAGCTGAATTACTCCGTTGATAGTTCTTCTTTTTGGGGCAATAAGAAAACTGAGTGCTTAATAGCTAGTGCCAATTTATAAGCGAGTAATGGAGGAACGGCATTTCCTACTTGGGTAAATTGTCGTGCATTTGCCCCGGTAAAAATATAATCGTCAGGGAAAGTTTGCAGTCTTGCACATTCGCGTACCGATAGCGTCCGTGGTACAAACGGATGCAAGTGAGAGCGCCCGCCGCCTTTTGTTCCGCCAGCAATTACAGTTTTAGATGGTAGCCGAGGATCCAATCTGTCTACTCTTCCTAGTTTATCTCGACCGCCATAAGGTAATTTCATATATCTACAGATAGACTCGGCAGTATGCTTTCGTGTAACATGATTTTTTGCGTTTTCTGTTGAACGTAAGAATACCGAACCGCATGGCGTAACTGTAGCCGTCGGCTCTGGTAGAATAATATTTGTATTTTTTCTTGTTCCTGCAACAATCCATCTCATGCGATTCTGTGGTACACCATAGTTTGCAGCATTCAATACCCGGGGTTCGGTAATCGTATATCCATCTGACGCTAAATCATCTAGTGCTTTTTTTATCCGACCATCATTATCGCATTCCATAATTCCTGCAACGTTTTCAATAAGAAAAGCAACGGGACGGAATTTTTCAATGAACCAAATATAGTCAAAAATCAAAGTACCTTTTTCTTCGTCATCAAATCCTTTGCGTTTGAAATTATTGTCATCTTTGCTAAATCGTTGATTAGCAGCAATACTAAATGACTGGCAAGGGGGACCGCCATGAAATACACCAGGAAAGTTTTCTGTAATTCCATGTTCAATGAGGATTCTTGCAAGTTCCTCTCTTTTGCTTATGTCGCCAGAATATTGTGGAGGACCGATAACAATTTTGTTGGGATTATTAGCTCGTAAGGTGTTACAAAATATCTCGTTAAACTCAATGGATATTATATTCTCAAATCCTGCATAGCTAAAGCCTACATCAAATCCCCCTGCACCGGAAAAGAAACTGACAGCAGGAATATTGTCAGAACATTTTTCAATCGAATCAAGTGTTTCAATCGGAGAAAGACATTCTTTCGGCAGGTCGCAATACTCTTCGTACCTTAACGCATCATATGAGATGCCTTTTTTTTCTAATAATTCTGGTAAATCTCCTTTTGTTATTTTTGCTTTTTGCAAAATTGCGTTTTGCTCAGAAAGCTCCATTTTATTGACAGGTTCATTCATCATGCAATCTCCTTGGTTGCTTGTACAAAAACATCATGTGCTTCTTGCTTGGATTTGAAGTCAGCTTGCTCATTTGCTCTCAGCCACTTTCGATAATACATATGTACTGCCCGGTGACAAGAGGGACACAATCCCACAATATCTGCCAACGATGTGCCGCTGGACGAAATCGCGACGGCAGAGGATAGCGGTAATAAGTGATGAATATCCAGCATATAGTCTGTCCACGGGTATCGTTTGCTCATATCTGCACCACAAGCACAACAAACAGGATTTGGATTAACTTTCTTATAGTATTTTTTCAGCAAACCACTACGCTCAACACGGAAATGTTCCACACGCTTACGATTGCCTTCGATAAATTCTATATCGGAAGGCTCAGATGTAAACACCTCGAAAGTAGGAACAACAATTTTGTCGCTAAGAGAGGTCATTTCCAAAAATTCTTCCATTCTGTCTGCTTTTGCAAATCTGTTTTCAGGTCTCAAAAAGTTGTTGAGCATTTCATCCTTTGCGCCATCACTAATTTCATCAAGATACAAGAATCCGTCATACACTTTTAGAACACTTAACTGGCTAATAAAGATAACCATTTCACGAAGTTGACGCCGTTCAGTATCAGTGTAGTTGTATGTCACAGGAATAAGCGATTTATAATGCCCAAGATCCTCAAAACCTGTGCAATTATTTCCTATAATGTATTTGAAAATATCATCTAACGATAATTTGGCTTCAACGCCCAATTCTCTTCGAGCAATTAAAAACTTCAGAATAGCGCAAAAGGGATACACACGCTGTTCGGTAGCGTTATATTTATCGAAGGCAGGAAATGGGAAACGAAACTTACTAACATAATTGAACAAATAATCATCCGCGCTTTTAATCTCTCCATCTGCATTAGCTAAATCGCGGCAAATATCAGTTACTACCAGTTGGTTTCCCATAAATTTTGCTAAAAACGAACATTGAAAAACTCTGGAATAATTACGCTTGACTGTGTAATAATCTGGCAAGAATGGCATACCTGTTTCAGTTACAAGTGTTTGGCGAAACAAATTCTCACATTTTGAAATATCTGCATTATCGAATTTCACCAAAGTTTTTGCAATATCTCTAAGTACGTCGAATTGAAAATATAAAAGCCGTCCTTGATCCCAACGCCACATTGTCTTACCTCCGTTTTATTGTTCTTCGCGAGAAAAACTCATTATGTCACCAATATCACACTTTAGCGCAGTGCAAATCCTATCCATACATTCCATGGAAACGTATTCATCTTTTCCGAGCTTCGCTACGGTTGTTGTGCTTATTCCAGCAAGATCTCGTAAATCTGTGCGTTTAAGTTTTCGATCAATCAATATTTTCCACAGTTTGTTATAATTGGCAGCCATATATTCGCCTCCTATGCGTTTAAGACATTATACCATAAAATTTTCAAGAAAATCAAGCGCGTGCAAAAAAAATATTTGATAACGCAAATATTTTTGCTTTACGCCAAAACACATACTAAAATGTATTTCTGCGGCAATTACACGGATATGTGTGGTCAGATATGTCCGTTTTTACACAAGATGGCGCAGGAGAGAAAATGATCAATTTTCGACCCTTAGATGTACAAAAACAGGCAGCACCCAACCGAAGTTGAGTACCGCCTGTTTTGTTGTCCAATCCTGCTTGGCAGATGCCGATTTTGTAGTTTTCTCAAATTACTGTCTTATCGGCACACGGCAAAAGGGTGTTTTTTATTTTTTGGCCCACCCGAAGGGATTTGAACCCCCATTCTCCAGAATCGGAATCTGTTGCGTTATCCAATTGCGCCACGGATGGATATTCAGCCGTATTTTCATACGGCTTTTTATATTTAATTAATCTGAAAGTTCTTCCCAAATTGCATACTGTTCTTCCTGTTCATTCTGCAATTCTTCGAGTTTATTTGTAAGTTCAATAAGTTTTTCGTAATCAGCCGCTACTTCCTCGCCTGACAGCAATTCCTGTGTCTGCGCTATTTCTTCATCAAGTCTTTCAATTGCCTCTTCCGCTTTTTTAAGTCTTGTCTGTTTTTTGCGTTCTTCACTCTGTCTTTGCTTTTGCAGAAAGTAATCATTCTGCGGTTTTTCTTTTTTGACCGCCGCTGTCTTAACCTCGGTCTGCTCGGTTCTTATATGCTCAACATAATAATCGTAATTGCCGAGATATTCGGTTATACCGTTCTTATCAAGCACAAGCACTCTATCTGCCAACTTATTGATAAAATAACGGTCATGGCTGATTATGAGCAAAGTACCGCTATAGTCGGCAAGTGTTTTTTCGAGTTCTTCTCTTGACGCCGAATCAAGGTGGTTTGTAGGCTCGTCAAGCAAAAGGAAGTTACTGCCCTTAAGCATAAGTTTTGCAAGCGAAATTCTCGCTCTTTCGCCGCCGCTCATTTTTGAAAGAGGTTTAAATACCTCGTCACCTCTAAAAAGGAATGATGCAAGCGCACTTCGCACCTCTGTTTGAGTCATCTGAGGAAAAGTATCCCATATTTCATCTACGGCGGTATTTTCAAGGTTAAGGTTTTGCTGTAACTGGTCAAAGTAACCTACCGTTACATTTGTACCGTACTCGTACTCGCCGCTGTCCTGCGGGCATTTTCCCGTTAAAATTCTGAACAGAGTTGTTTTTCCGCAGCCGTTACCGCCGAGAATAAATACTTTCTCGCCCTTTTTGATATGTATGTTTACATCAGAAAACAGCTTTTTATCTCCGAAAGATTTTGAAAGATTACTGCACATAAGAACATCATTGCCGCTTTCAATCTTCGGAGTAAATCTCATTTTTACGGTATCAAGCTCGCTTTCAGGCTTAACAAGCTGTGCCTTTATGCGGTCAGCCTCTTTTTGCTTGCTTGCAGCAGTAATAAAGTTTCTTTCTCTGCCCCAGCGTTTCTGCTGTTCTACTATGCCCTCTATACGCTTAATTTCGTTTAAGTCATTTTCATATTTATTCTTTAAAGACTCGTTATATGCCTCTTTTTTCTTGATAAATTCAGAGTACGAACCTTTATAGCACATTGTTTTGCAGTGCTCAAGTTCAATCGTCTTGTTTGTAACATTGTCAAGAAAATATCTGTCATGGCTTATTATAATCATTGCGCCCTTAAAGTCACGCAAAAAGCTCTCAAGCCAATTTACTGCGCTTATATCAAGGTGGTTTGTAGGCTCGTCAAGCAAAAGGAAGTTGCTTTTTGAAAGCAAAAGTTTTGCAAGGCTTAATTTTGAACGCTGACCGCCGCTTAAATTTCCGACAGGCATATCAAGTTCCGCCTCTGTAAAGCCGAGCCCGAGCAAAGCCGAGCGTGTGCGGCTTTTGTATGTAAGTCCGCCTAATCTTTCAAACTCGTCAATAAGCCTTGTTTGGCGCTCTACAAGCGCATTTAAGTCGCCGTCTTTATTTTCTATCGCATTTGTTACTTCGGCTATCTCCTGCTCTGTATCGGTCAAATAATCGAACACGGACAGCAGTTCGTTATAAATGCTGATTCGTGGATTATTGCAGGCATGCTGCTCCATATAGCCGACAACAGTATCCTTGGCAAAAACCACATTGCCCGATGTAGGTGAAATTTCGCCGTCCAATATTTTAAAGAGAGTTGTTTTGCCCACGCCGTTTGCACCGATAAAGCCAACTTTATCCCTTGACTCTACCTCAAACGATACATCGGTAAACAAATTTCTTTCTATAAATGTCATTGTAAGATTACTTACAGATAATGCGGGCAAAAACAACACCTCCGTCTTTACTCATTCTCTATTATTTTACATTAAAATATGAAAAAGAGCAATACAAAATTGAAAATATGCCAAAGATTTACGAGCATATATATAGAAATACCCACATACAGCATTATGTTTATTATAATACTGTCGCCTGCGTTCGCCCATTTGTTTACCAAACAGCTCAACAGAATTACCGCAAGGGGAATTACTCCCTTGATTATAATTGTCTGCCAAAAATTGTTTAAAACAGGCTGCATAACAGGATTAGCCTCTGCAAAGTATCCGCTTGCAAGCAAAGCCTCAGTGCATATCCAATCCGTTATATTGAGAAAATACAGAAAAAACATCTTTTGATAAAAGGTGAATTTTATCCTTTTTGGTTTCTCTGCTTTTTCAACCGCTATGTTTATTGCCTCTGACATTAAAAATCACCTCACAACTATTATTTGCTGTGAGGTGGTTAAATATTACGATTTTTTCCATGCAGACGGTGCAAAAAGGAGCAAGAGCGGGTAAATCTCAAGTCTGCCTGCCAGCATATCGAAAATAAATACTATCTTTGACAAAATGCTAAAATCGGCATAATTTCCTACAGGGCCAACCGCACCAAGGCCCGGGCCCGTATTGTTAAGATTTGCCGCTACCGCCGTAAAACTTGTTGTAAAGTCCATATTGTCTATGGAAACAAGCAAAAAGCTAATGGCAAACACACCTATATAAAGCACCAAATACATTGAAGTGGTACGCATAATATCGTGATTTACTGCCTTGCCGTCCATTTTTACGAGTTTAACATTTCGTGGGTGTACAAGGAGAGAAAATTCCTTTCTTACCTCCTTAAAAAGCAGGATAATACGGGAAATTTTAAATCCGCCGCCCGTACTGCCCGCCGAAGCACCGATAAATGTAAGAATTATAATAACCGTTTTTGAAAGTTCAGGCCATTTATTAACATCGGTAAGTCCGAAACCTGTTGTAGAAATAATTGATGATACATAGAAAAAGCTCTGATGGAAAGCGTCATACGGCTTGTAAATCGAGCTGATATTAAATGCAATAATTGCAGTTGAAACCGCTACTATTCCAAGGTATATCCACAATTCCTCAAATTTGAGCGATTGTTTGAATTTTCTTGCAATAAGACAGAGATATACCGAGAAATTTATGCCGAACAAAAGCATAAAAACGGCAATTACAGTCTGCACATAATAGCTCTCAAAAGCCGCTGCGTTGCTGTTATATATTCCGAATCCGCCTGTACCGGCAGTTGAAAAACTTGTGTTTATTGCCTCAAATACATTAAGGCCGCCAAACAAAAGCAAAATAAACTCAAGTGCGGTAAGAGTAATATAAATGCCATAGAGCATAGTGGCATAATTTCTCATTCGAGGTACAGCCTTGCCTATGATAGGACCGGGGCTTTCTGCTTTCATAAGAAAAATATTCTGCTGTCCGCCGAGTTTAGGGATTATTGCGAGCAAAAAGACGATAACACCCATACCGCCTAACCAGTGAAGAAAACTTCTCCACATAAGCATACCTTTGCTAAGCGCCTCTACATCATTGAGAATTGTTGCGCCGGTTGTAGTGATACCCGATACGGTTTCGTAAAAAGCATCTATAAAAGACGGGATTTCTCCGCTAAGCCAAAACGGCATACAGCCTACAAGCGAAAGCAAAATCCAACTAAGCGCCGTTGATGCAAAACCTGCTTTTTGGTAAAGCACCATATTTTTAGGCTTTTTAACCTTTATAGCAAGTACACCGAGTATTGCACTTACAACACCGGTAATCACAAAATACCACGCCTCTTTTTCACCGTAAATTAAAGATGTAATTGTGCCTATCTGCATTGCAACGGCATCAACTATAAGCACCCAACCCAAAATATAAATAATACTTCGTTTATTCATAGTTATTTAACCTCAATGTTTTAAAATATCATCAAGGTCGCTAAGGCCTTTATGCTTAGTAATTACAACTACGGTATCGTCACACATAATTTTATCGCTGCCTTGCGGAAGTATAATTTTTCCGTGACGATTAATGCTGATAACCTGCAAGTTATCTTTTAAATTAAGTTCCTGCAAAGGAATACCCGTTACTCTTGATGTACTGCGCACTCTGAATTCAAGCGCCTCTACAGCGTCATCATTGAGTTTATACAATGTTTCTACATTACTGCCGAGTGAATTCTGCATTGCACGGATATAACTTGCAATATACTCGCCCGTAAGATTTTTAGGGTGAATAATTGTTTTTATTTTCAAGCCGTGAAGAATAGAGTCAAAAGAAGTATTGTTTACCTTTGTAATAATCTTTGCCTTTGACACGCTCTGAATATAAAGAGAAATAAGGATATTCTCTTCATCATAGTCCATAAGTGCAGCCACACCGTCGGCGTGTTCAACACCTTCGCTTAAGAGAAGATCCTGATCCATACAGTCGCCTTGAATAACAACGGCCTCGGGAAGTATGTTTGTAAGTTCCCAACAGCGATCAGAATTTTTTTCAATAATTTTTACGCTTGCACCCGAAGCAATAAGGTTTTTTGCAAGATAGAACGAAATCTTACCTCCGCCAAGCAAAATCACATCTCGGCTTTTACCGATTGATACGCTGATACGCTTAAAGAATTTTGCCGCCACATCGGCCTTTGACGCAACAGAAATTCTGTCACCACCAAGCAGTACAAAGTCACCGTTAGGAATAAATACCTCGTTACCTCTTTCGACAAGGCAAATTCTGACTTTACCTTTTAAAATATCAATCTGGCTTATCTTTTTATTCGCTATTGAAGAATTCTCGGGAAGAGCGACTTTTATAAGTTCAACTGAGCCTCTGGAAAAAGTGTCGATTTCAAGAGCACCCGAAAATCTGAGAAGTCTGCTCATTTCTTTTGCCGCCGTAAGCTCCGGATTGATAGACATTGAAAGACCGAGAGTATCTTTAACACGGTGAATATCCGCCGCATATTGCGGATTTCTTACTCTTGCAATAGTGTGTGTTGTACCCGCAGCTTTTGCCATAAGGCAGGTATAAAGATTTACTTCATCGAGAGCCGCCGCCGCAATAACAAGGTCAGCCTTTTCCGCCCCAGCCTCCGCAAGCACCTCATACGATGCACCGTTACCCTCTATTCCCATAACATCAAGGGAATTAGAAAGATTTTGCACAGCGTTGCGGTCAATATCAACTACAACAATGTCGTGCCCCTCCGCATTAAGCTGGGACGCTATAGATGTGCCGACTTTACCGCATCCGACAATTACTATCCTCATATTATTACCTCATAAAATTAATTGGACAAAATATGTCAATTATAATTCTAACTAATCATACACCAATTAAATATGAAAATCAATACATACTCGTTAAAATCTCTGTTTATTGAAGTTACAAATCCGTTACAAATCAAAAAGCCCGAAAATTATCTGATTTTTATAAATTCAACCGCTTAAATACAAAAGGCGGCATATAAAGGAACTGTTTTTTTATTATCTTCATATCCAAAATTCTTAGCAGAAAGTTTTATTGCGTATTTAGGATTGAATTTTTTCATATATATGCCAAGGCTCTTGGCTTTTGTATTGTCAGCAGACTTTACCTCTATAGGAATAATATCCGAAGCTCGCTGTATTATAAAATCTATTTCAGCGCCCCTGTCGGATTCCCAATAATATGTCTTATGTCCGTTAATTGTCAACTGAACATTAACATAATTCTCTGTCATTCCGCCTTTGAATTCATTAATTTCATCAACCATATAAAGTATATCGTTAGCAGATAAAGATTTTTTTGCGCATAAAAGCCCCGAATCCGATACATATATTTTAAAAGAATCAATATCACGATAATTTTCAAGCGGCTTTTTTATTTGTTCCGCTTTATAAACCTGTGAAACTATGCCCGAAAGATTGAGCCATTCAATTGCATTTTCAAATTCAGATGCTCTTCCGCCTTTTTTTATTAGCTTATATTGAAATCTTGTATTCTTTTTTGAAAGTTGGACGGTAATATTATCATAGGCGAGCCTTGTCTTTTTTATCTCATTGAGATTATTATATTTGCTCATATCATTAAGATAACTTGCAAGAATTGTGTCTTGATTATGTCGAACAAGCACATAATCTTTTGTTTGTGCAAAAAGTGAAACACATTCAGGCATTCCGCCGACTACAAGATATTGACGATATAACTGCATACATATATCATGCAATGCCGCCGGCATAGGTGCATTGCTTTCAAATGATTTTCTTATCATTTCTGTCAGGTCTTTGTTGCCCATTGCTATCATAAATTCTTCAATATCCATAGGATACATAGTTTTGATATCCACTTTGCCTACAGGAAAAGAAAAAGTTGAACGATTGACGGCTACTCCAAGCAAACTGCCTGCAACAATTATATGATATTGAGGAGCATTTTCGCAAAAATATTTTAGTGAAGTCAGTGCTCTTTCGCATAATTGTATTTCGTCAAATACAATCAAAGTTTTTTCACTTACAATTGTTACTCCCGCAATATGCGATAAAATAGGAATTAGATAATCGGGGGTTATATTTTCATCAAAAGTTTTATTTAATGACGGATTAGTTTCAAAATTAAAATATGCTACATTTTCATAATATTCTCTGCCGAATTCAAGCACTGTATATGTTTTTCCAACCTGTCTTGCCCCCTGCAAAATTAACGGTTTTCTATACTTACTTTCTTTCCATTTCTTTAAATACTCCATAATTTTTCTGTACATAAGCCAATCCTCCTTCAATCATAATTATATTATAACATTTATTCGTGTAAAAACAAGTGAATTATATCGAGATTTTTACATTAAATTGCATAAATAATTATCAAAAATTTCATTATTTTACACTTATGTTTTCAGATAAACAAAAAAGCCCTCAAAAGAGAGCTTTTATACTGTTACGGCATTCCTACTATATAATAAACAAGTACAGAAGAAACGCTGAATACCGTTACAAGAGTGTAAATTACACCTCTTGCAACAGATTTATATTTTTTGTCTGAAGCTTTGCCTAAATACTGCACCGCAAGTCCCGTAAAGAATGCTCCGAGTATTATAAGCGGTACTGCATATCTTATGTTTTCTGTACATACAAATGGGAATTGGAAACAGAAAATATAATATGATATAAAGAATACTGCATATATCAAAGCAATAAATATTTTATGTGCATTGTTAAGGGCTGAATTTTTCCTTTTACAAAAAGCATAAATCATTGCCGCAAATCCAAATATTCCGATAATAACCGCAGACCAGAACAAAATAATGTTAAACCCTGCAATTTTCGGATAATTGTTTGTATTTATAAGTTCGTCAAACATTGAAGTTTTGAACAATGCTACAAGTGGATTGTACTCGTTGTAAGACGCACCGTAGGTGACAAACTGATCGCCTACATTTGCATACTGATTTAAACCGAAGTCAAACAGTCTTTTTGCATACGGCAAGTTTCCGATATACTGGTCGCTTGTAATTGAAAGTGCCGGCACATAGGTAAGCGGTACTCCGAATTTCAAAAGATTTCTTACCTGCCACCACAGTGCAAGAGGCGCACACACAAGGCCAAAGCACAGAAATTGAACGAGGTACTTTTTAAAGTCCTTTAAATTCTTAAAGAAAACATATAAAAATACAAACGCAATTGCAGGTGCTACCATCCATACGGAAAGCTTTGTCATCATTCCCAAGCCAACACAAAGAGAAATTGCCATAATTCTCGGGAAAGTCGGATTTTTATACCAATAAAGCGTATTTAAAACAGCCGCAAGCATAAAGGCAATCGAAAGAATATCGTTGTTTACACTGCCTGCCATTATGTAGAAAGTGGGACAGAAAGCCACTATTGCGACTGCACATACAAGACCTCTGCCTTTCAAACCCAATTGTCTGAAAATCTTATATGAAAGAACCATACAGATTGATGAATAGAAAAGTGTGAGAATCTGCACATTTTCGCCCGCAGCATAGTAATCTATACCTAAAAATGTCTGCAAACGCATCCATAATGCCGCTATGATATGGTGGAACGGAGGATGATAGAACTGCCAGTAATTTCTTACATCAAAATCAGGCAGATTAAAGTTTTCGTAAAAATATCTTATATATCCGCAATGACCTATTTCCATATCGAAATTTCCGACATCGTGTTGTCTTACCGAAATATCGGTATAAAGCACATAGGCAAGCCTTAACACAAAACCGAGTGCAAAAATTACAACCACAAAAGCCTTATCCGTCAGTCTGTCTGTACAGGCAAGGTAAATAAGCACAAGCGCCGACACAAGCAAACCGTAATTCAGAATATGAAAAGCCGTTGAACCTTTCATAAGTATTATTAAAAACAGCCCTATCGCACCTGCAAATGAGGCGACAGACATAAACAAAGCCATCTTTTTTCTGCTGTCGTCATCGGTTGTGTTTTTTGAACTGAAATAAATTCCGACAGGAACTCCCGCAAATAATACAATGAGCATAGGAACAATCGCAAATATCGGCAAAAGACTTCCGAATGATGTGCTCGTTGTAATAACCGTGCTTGCAAGGCACAATATTGCAACCGCAATGTACGGATGTGAAGTTACAAATTTTATAAAACCGCTGCAAAGATGATTTTCCCTTTGTACAAGGCTGTGCTCATCCTGCACCAAATGGTTAGGTTTAAATTCCATCAGATTACCTCCAAAACCGATTACTTTGTTTCGTGGTATTCTTTTTCGGTATTTACATTCCAAATTGTGCCCTTGTCTGTTTTGCCTGCCTTTATAGCTTCTGCGGCACGGATAGCGGTAAGCATAGAGTGGTCCATATTATTGTAACGATGCTGACCGTTTCTGCCGACGCAGTAAAGGTTTGTGTATGTATCAAGATACTTGATAAGCTCGTCCATTTGAGCATAAGTATCAAAATAAGCGGGATAAGCCTTTTTGATTTTCTCACGGTGAGAGTCGAGAACTTCGCTTGAACTGATAACGCCCATTGATTCAAGTTCTTTTGTAGCAAGCTTAATGCACTCTTCATCGCTTAAATTCCAGAAATCGTCACCCTCGGCGCAGAAATATTCAAGTCCGATCCATACTGTATTTTCCGGGTCTTCCACCATATACGGCGACCAGTTGTTGAAAATCTGAATTCTGCCGAGTTTTACGCTGGTTTCCTGAACATAAATCCAGCAATCGGGTACGATATTGTTAAGAGTTTTCATCTTGGTTTCATTCTTAAGGTTAAGTTTATTAACAAGAAGTCCGACCGTAACAAAATCTCTGTAAGGAAGATTCTCTGCAATATACTTAATCTCCTTTGAAGGCTCATCGCCTGTCATACCTGCAACAAGGTCTTTAACAGGCATTGACGATACAAAAATATCGCCCTCAATAGTCTTTTCGCCTTCGGGAGTATTGCAAACAACGGCTGTAATCTTGCCGTCTTTGCATACAATATTCTTTACACTGTGATTTTTAAGAAGTTTTGCGCCTCTTTCAATCGCTCTGTCAGTAGCAATCTCCCAAAGCTGTCCCGGACCGTACTTTGGGTACCAGAACTGCTCAATAAGCGAGGTTTCCACCTCTTTTGATGATTTTTTGCCACCGAATGCCTTTGAGAACATATCCTTTAATACGGCTCTGATTGAAAGTCCCTTTACACGCTGTGAACCCCAATCGGCTGAAATTTCACTCGGATGTCTGCCCCACAGCTTTTCTGTATAGCCCTCAAAAAACATTGAATAAAGCACCTTACCGAAACGGTTAATGTAGAAATTCTCAAGAGAATCTTCGGGTTTTTTGAACATTACGGATTTAAGATAGCTGAAACCTGCTTTCATTGTGGTGAGAAAGCCCATATTTTTAATTGTTGCCGCCGACATTGTAACGGGGTAATCAAAGAAGTGCTTGTTATAGTAAATTCTTGAAACTCTGTCACGCACAAGAATAACCTTGTCGTCCTTTTCGGGGTCAGGGCCGTTTTCAACCAGCGGCTTTTCTCTGCCGAGAATTTTATCGTCAAAAGACGGCTTGCCCTGTACAGGCATAAGCTCGCTCCACCAATTCATTACCTCGTCGCTCTTTGAGAAAAAGCGGTGACCGCCGATGTCCATACGGTTGCCGTTGTAGCGTACCGTTTGAGAAATACCGCCTATACGCTCTGTTTCCTCAAGAATTGTAACATCATATTCGCCTTTTGTATCCTTTAAAAGCTCATTTGCCGCTGTGATACCTGCAGGACCCGCTCCGATAATAATTACTTTTTTCATTATATTTCCTCTCTATCTGTAACAAAATTATTTTTTGCTCTTATCAAATAAAATAAATTTTCTGCCGCAGAAGTTCCATAAAAATACAACTACAGTAGAAACTATCTTGCCGATGTGGTAATACTGAATACCCCAAAGCCAGAAATACTTTGTTTCGCCGTTTACCACAGCAGATTCGCCGCCAAACACAAGACCTGTCGCAAGCGGATTTTGGAAAAGCCAGATAATTGCGGCATTAATTCCGAGACCGATTACACCGATAAGTGCAAAGGCAAGAAATTCCGCAAATCTGTTTTTTATTTTTGAATTTTTAAATATCCAAAATGTACTGAGCAGGTAGTTTACCACAAGTCCAGCAATGAATGAAATTGTCGACGATACAACAGGGTAAACCGAGAACACCTCGGTTAATAATGTCATTACGCCAAAGTCAACCACAAACGCAAAACCGCCGACAAAGCAATACCTGAAAAACTGAATAAAAGTATTGTCGGTATCACCGACAAACAAGCTCTTGATTTTCATATAATTTTCCTTTCGCACCGCAAAGCAGTGCTGTTTTTTCCACACTAAGCTATTATATAATTTTAATTCAAATAATACAAAAAGTCAATCTTTTACGCCATTTTTATACAAATTAACAGCAAAAAAATAAATACCTCTGCAACCAAAACGCAACGGTATTTTGTGTTTAACGGATTTTATTTAAAATTATGATTTGCACTGTTAAGATTTAATAATTTTAAAATTTAGGGCAAGCCTTTTTAAAGGCTTGCCACAAACAGCGTGGCTGTTTGTCTATCGTTAGATTGCGTAAGCGGAAAGTATTTGTGGGCTTTGCCCACAACATTTGAAAAGGTTGACAAAACTTTTATAACCGCAACGGATAGTTTAGTGGTTTTCAAGCGTTGTCACTCGATTATCGCTTTACTAAACCTTAATAAAAAATCAGGTCAGAGGTTATCACGTTTTTACGACATTCTCTGACCGAACTTTTATAATTTTGATTGCGAAAAGTTATACTGTTACGCGCTTTTTGCTTGTTTTTGCCTGTTTAATTTAAAATCTGTTTTGTTCCTTAATGGCACGCTCCATATCTCGTTTTGCAGAGCGTTTTGCCATATCCTCTCTCTTATCGTAAAGTTTTTTACCTTTGCACAGACCCACCTGCACTTTAACCTTGCTGTCTTTAAAATAAAGACTTATCGGTATAAGCGAATAGCCCGTCTGTTTTACAATACCAAAGAGGCGGTTGATTTCTTTTTTGTGCATAAGCAGTTTGCGCACACGCATTGGGTCACGATTAAAAATATTGCCGTGGTCATAGGGAGAAATATGCATTCCGTTTATGAAAATTTCGCCCTCAACTATAGAGCACCAACTGTCCTTAAGGTTTACTCTGCCTGCACGGATTGATTTTACCTCTGTTCCGCAAAGCTCAATGCCTGCCTCAAAAGATTCTTCAATAAAATAATCGTGATTTGCCTTTTTGTTCTGCGCTACTGTTTTTAATGAAGCCATTATATTTCACTCCTGCCTTCAAGAGCCTTTGCAAGTGTGTATTCATCGGCATACTCAAGATCTCCTCCGACGGGGATACCGTAAGCAAGTCTTGTAACCTTAACTCCGAGCGGTTTTAACAGCTTTGAAATATATAAAGCTGTTGCATCACCCTCTACGGTCGGGTTTGTTGCCATAATAACCTCTTTAACATCATCTCCGTTAAACCTTGCCAAAAGCTGTTTTATGGTAATGTTATCGGGGCCGATTCCGTTAAGCGGAGAAATTGAGCCGTGCAAAATATGATACACACCGTTGTACTCGTGTGTTTTTTCGATTGCTGAGGCGTCACGGGGAGTTTCAACCACACAAATAACCGACTTATCTCTTGCGGGATTTGCACATACGGGACAAAGTTCTTTATCCGTAAGATTACAGCACTCTGCGCAATAATGGATTTTTGTGTGAGCATCAGTCACAGCCTTTGCAAGTGCCTCTGCGTCTGCTTTTGACAGGTTAAGCACATAATATGCAAGTCTTTGCGCTGTTTTGTGACCGATGCCGGGCATTCTTTCAAACTGCTCCACCAACACTTCGAGGGGAGCAACATTATAATTAGACATTATTAAAACATTCCCGGAATGTTAAGTCCGCCTGAAATAGTTTCCATTGTGTCTTCCTTTTCCTTACGAGCAGCTCTTAAAGCCTCGTTTGTAGCTGCAATAATAAGGTCGGAAAGCATCTCTACATCTTCGGCGTCAACAACATCAGGAGAAATATCAATCTTTGTGAGTTCCATCTTACCTGTTAATGTTACGCTTACTGCGCCGCCGCCCGATGTAGCTGTGTATTCTTTTGCCTCAAGCTCCTGTGAAGCCTGCTCCATATCGTCCTGTAACTTTTGAGCCTGACGAGCGAGCTGCTGAATGTTGTTTGCGCCACCGTTGCCGTAGCCCTTTGGTAATCTTGCTTTCATATTAAAAACATCCTTTCAATTACATATTTATTCTTGTGTTATTTCTACTCCGCTGCCCTCAAGGCTTTGCACAAGAGAGTTGAGCGGGTCTGTTTTTTCAACTTTTTTAGGTGTTGACCTTTTATAAGGTCCGAGGCTGTAATTTTTGCCTGTCAATTCAAGTAAAGTCTGCTTTATTTCTGTTCTTCTGCCGTTTTGTCTTAACAAATCAAACGCAAGCTCATTGTTTGTGTCAATCAAAAGGTAATTTCCGCTTTCGTAAGCTGTCGAACCTGCAAAGGCAGCCGCTATTGACCTTGAAACCGATTTCAGGCTGTCAACTACTTCTACCCATCTTGCAAAAGGCACTGCATTATCGTAAAGTTCGTCAAGGTTTACGCTTGCTCTCTGCGCAACAGATTTAACCTCCGGTGCAGGCTTTGCAACAGGTGCTTTCTTGTGCTCCGGTTCGGGTTTTGCAAACGGTTCTTCAACTTTGGTCTGTGTATTCGGTACACTTGCCGATTGCGCAGCTTCCGCCTGTACGCTCTGCTGTGCAGGCTGTGCGTAATTTACGGTAATTCCACGCTTTACCGCTTTTTCAAGTGCAGTAACTCTTGCGGTCAATGCCTCTACCGTGCCGTCAAGTTCGGTTGCCGACAGCTTTACAAGAGCCATCTCAAGCTCTGTTCTGTCGCCTGTTCCCCTGCCCATTCGCTGATATGCCCTTGAAAGCACATCCATATAGAAAACTATATCTGCAAGCGAAAGATAATCCGACTGCGTAACCGCCTGCTCAAACTCATCGTCCGACATTATCAGAATATCTCTCGGATTTTTGATTGTTTTAATAAGCATCAATGCTCTGAAATGTTCAACAAGTTCATCACAAAGCCTTGCCATATCCTTTGACTCGGAATACAGCCTGTCTATTATCTCAAGCGACCTTGTGGGATTCTTGTTAATTATAGCCGTTGCAAGTTCAAAAAGATATGTTTTGCTTACAAGTCCCGCTGCATTACGGACTACTTCCTCATCAATATGAGAACTTACGGCAAGACAACTGTCCAAAAGCGAAAGTGCGTCACGAAGTGCGCCGTCTGCAACAGAAGCAAGCATAAGCGCCGCCGACTCGGTAATCTCTGCATTTTCCTGCGAAACCACATACTCTACTCTGTCTGCTATCGCCTTAGGCGGTATTCTGTGAAAATCAAATCGCTGACATCTTGAACGGATTGTCTGCGGCAGCTTGTGAACCTCGGTAGTGGCAAGTATAAAAATTACATGCTCGGGCGGTTCTTCAAGCGTTTTAAGAAGAGCGTTAAAAGCCTCTGTGGTAAGCATATGTACCTCATCGACAATATACACCCTGTATTTGCACTTTGCGGGCTTAAACTGTACCTCGTCAATTATCTGACGAATATCATCAATTTTACGGTTAGATGCGGCGTCCATCTCGACAATATCAAGAATACTTCCGTCATCAATGCCCTTGCAGATTTCACATTCGCCGCAAGGATTGCCGTTTTGCGGATTAAGACAGTTTACAGCCTTGGCAAGAATTTTTGCGCAGGTGGTTTTGCCTGTTCCTCGTGAGCCTGTAAAGAGGTAAGCGTGGTTAAGTCTGCCGGACGAAACCTCGTTTTGCAAAGTCGAGGTAATATGCTCCTGTCCCGAAACATCGGTAAACACGGCAGGTCGCCACTTGCGGTAAAGCACACGGTACATACAAAACACCTCTCTTCAATAAAAAATGCAAGCCGTCAGCCGAATATTATACGGCATCATGCAAATAAGTGAACGACAGACTTACTGCATCGCATCGGCAATACTGCTTAATGCTGCTCGGT
>ENA-OPEE01000725-OPEE01000725.1-human-gut-metagenome-genome-assembly--contig:-NODE-725-length-26470-cov-4.459890_pt1 | contig 26470 bp, 25 predicted proteins | sample MGYA00241263_ERZ501506 | MGnify/ENA primary metagenome ERZ501506 (study PRJEB25962, sample SAMEA2042626) | human gut metagenome | biome: human gut; feature: human-associated habitat; material: faeces...
ACCCTGCAACACGGTCATTTCCGTCGGGTGCGGAGGATGAAAAACGGTGGCGTATAGAGACGTCTAGCTGGTTCTCTTTTGGGGCACGCCAGATTTATCTGTGCGGAGCAGTCAGGGGGTTCATACCACTGGTGTTGTTGGTTCAAATTCCGCATCTGACATTTTTGTGGATTGGCCTAAAGGTAATAACATTACTCTTTCATTGTGACTATACTGCCGCATTGAAATCTGATACCGAATCCGGCAAAGCCGGTGAGGTATCAAGGCAGTAATGCATCAGGGTTCAAGTCCCGCAGCCGTCACTTCGCTGACATAGCACAATTGGCAGTGCGCATCACTTGTAATGATGAGGTTATCGGTTCGACTCCGATTGTCAGCTCTTGCTGAAAAGCAAAAAAATACACAAAACCTTCGTCAAAAATATCCACTATGAATCCTGTGGGATTCTACGATAGTCCGAGCGGGGAGAAATTGGTTCAGCGTAAGGATATACGAGACCAATACAGTTACCGGCGAGGCAGCAGGTTTCTACGAAGGTTACCTGCGAAAATGCAAGTATGTGACGCATCTGACGTTGTTGGATGTGGGCGCGGAAAGCGGAGGCATGTAAGACTATATCGGTATGCGAACTTTTAAGCATAAGCCGTCTGTGTGGCGGCTGCCGGTATGGCAGTGCTGATATATATGCATCCTTGGTCTAACGGATATGACCCCGGTCTTCCAAATCGGCGGCGCCGGTTCAACTCCGGCAGGATGCTTAAAAATTGGAAAATTATGGGTATAGGGGTGGGCAATTATTTTAACATTTTTGAATGTTGAAAGAAAGGAGAAAAAATAGTGATAAAAAAATCTGACAAAAAATATGCAAAAGTTTGCGGCTGTGATGAGTATGGCAGAGAAGCCTGGCTGATGGTTAGCCAGCATAGAGATACAGATAAGGTTGAAGTCCTGTCGTCAGAAGAGGGTGAACCTGTGGTATATACTAAATCACAGATAAGTGAGCTGATTAAAGAGCTGAAAAAATATGTAAAGTAAGAAGAAAGAAAGGATAAGAAAATGAATCAAATGGTGATTGGCGCAACTTTGCAGGGGAAGCCTGCCTGGTTCACGATTGAAAACAAATATGACAGCCCTGGAAAATGGGAGCTTACAACTTCTGAAGACGATAGACGGCCTGTTGTGTATAATCAAGACCAGCTGAAGGTGTTGATTGAGACATTGGAAAAGATAGTTGAAAATATGTAGGCGCGTGGTGTTAATGGTAGCATGTCGGTCTCCAAAACCGAAGATGGGTGTTCGACTCACTCCGTGTCTGTTTGGCAATGTACGCGAGAGCATGGGATAGCGTTTCAACCTGCAAATCTGTGAGGACACAGGGCGAAAAAGGGCATTGCCGAAAAAAATATTGGGCTGTCGCCAAGCGGTAAGGCCCAGCACTTTGACTGCTGTATCACGTCAGTTCGAATCTGACCAGCCCAGTTTCTTTAATGCTTTTTTGATAAATTTTATTTTTGCCGTCTTGTCGCAGAAATGGGAATGCACCAGCTTTGAATACTGGCGTCCGAAAGGGCATGGGGGTTCGAATCCCTCAGACGGCGTTTAAATTCGCATAGCTTATCGAAGGGCGAAGTTTTCGCCCGTAGTCTGGTAACGAGCGTAAGCGAGTTATCAAGGGATAGAGCACACGGCTACGGACCGTGGTTTATGGTAGTTCGAATCTCTCTGCGAATGTTTTTACCGCATTAGTTCAGTTGGATAGAACAAGAGATTTCTAATCTTTAGGTTCCGGGTTCAAGTCCTGGATGCGGTGTTGCAGATGTAAAACAGTGTTCTAGTCAGTATAGCTTTGGCAGTCGGTTCAATTCCGTCAGCGGGTAGCTCCTGCGAAAATTTTTGCATCTGCTCTTTGGAGTGTTGGCAGAGCAGGTTAATTGCACTGGATTGCTAATCCAGCGTCGCGTATCGCGGCACAAAGGTTCAAATCCTTTACACTCCGTATTTTTGATGGCGTCGCCAAGTGGTTTAAGGCCGCAGACTGCAACTCTGCTATCGTAAGTCCGAATCTTACCGCCATCTTAATGCCGGCATGGCGCAGTTGGTAGCGCAACTGATTCGTAATCAGTAGGTCGCAGGTTCAAGTCCAGCTGTCGGCTTTTAACCTCTAGCCGATTGGTGTAATGGTAGCACATCAGATTCTGACTCTGAAAACATAGGTTCGATTCCTGTATTGGCTGTTAAAAAATATAAGAAAAAAAGAGGTAAAAATAGATGAAACGATTAGGTTGCCTGCGAGGAGCAGGAAAGAAAAATTAAATTTGCACCAGTGGCGGAACAAGGAATACGCAGCATGTTTAAACCGTGCCGAGGAAATCTCACGAGAGTTCAAATCTCTTCTGGTGCATTTTCGCAGTGTGTCGGAATTTGGAAGACGAGGCTGATTCAAAATCAGTTGCTGAAAAGTATGCAAGTTCAAATCTTGTCACTGCGATTTATGTCCATATGGCGGAATTTGGGATACGCGCGTGATTTAGGCTCACGTGCTGAAAGGCGTGAGAGTTCAAGTCTCTCTATGGACATTGATAACTCGCCAGCAGAGCTGGATTTGTTACTGGACTTCGAATGTGGAATTCAAGCCCGCGTGCGAAATTAAATACAAAACTCTTAATTCGCAGACGATATAGTTGACCTTAAATTCTGCGTTGATTAGCAGCCAGCTTTTGCCGGTTGCTTTTTCTTGCAAAAATACTTAAAAATACCCACAAAAATTCTTTTGTATGTAGAAATTCTGGCATATTAAGTATAGAAAAAATACAAAAAGAAATTTAAAATAATTTGTACAGGAGAGAATTATTGAATGACTGAATTAATGAGCTTTGAAGAATTTCTAAAAGAAAACGAAAAAACAGCAAAAATATATGCGAAGCAGTATGTTGAGGGTGAATACAGAAGAAAATACAGGGAAGAAGAGAGAAAGAAAAACCCGGATTTAAAAAAGAATCAGTTGAATAAGATGACAGTAAGCGCGGTTGAGGCGTTCAAGAAATCACAGGATTTTGAAAAGCTGGTGGAGAAGCTGCCGGTTGAGAAAATTAAAAATAAGATGATGGTTCATTACAACAAGTATTGCGAAAAGGTTGAGGCTCTTAATGAATACGAAAGAATGAGTGAGGCAGTTGTGACTGCGATTCCAGAGCATATTAATGATGCGTATCCGAAAGCTCGGATGATGAAAAGAAAATTTGTACTGCATATCGGGCCGACTAATTCCGGAAAGACTTTCACTGCATTACAGAAATTCAGGGAGGCACGTGAAGCGGCATATCTGGCACCGTTAAGACTTCTGGCTCTTGAAGTGTATGAAAATACGAATGCAGCAGGTGTTGAATGTTCTCTGCTGACCGGCGAGGAGGAGGCCATCGTAAATGGTGCTTCTCATGTCTCTGAAACGATTGAGATGGCTGATTTGGGTAAACATTACGATATCGCAGTAATTGACGAATGTCAGATGATTTCAGATGAAAGCAGGGGCGGTGCCTGGACTGCTGCCATTCTTGGACTTTGTGCTGAAGAAATACATATCTGTATGGCGCCAAATGCTGAAGATATCGTAAGACGCCTGGTTGAGTATTGTGGTGACGAAATAGTAGAAATTGACCGAAAAGAACGCATGACACCTTTAACGCTGGATGAAGATGGGTTCCGGTTCCCGGATGGTGTGAAGCCTGGCGATGCCCTGATTGTGTTTTCAAAACGTAGCGTTATCAATGTTGCCGCAGAGCTGCAGGCAAGAAAAATTGCGTGCAGTATGATTTACGGTGCTTTGCCGTATGAAACCAGAAAAGCAGAAACGGAGAGATTTTTGAGTGGAGAAACTCAGGTGGTTGTTGCAACAGACGCGATTGGAATGGGGCTGAACCTGCCGGTAAAAAGGGTTGTGTTTCTGGAAACGGAAAAGTTTGATGGTTACGATGTCAGACTTCTGAAGCCGGAAGAGGTACAGCAGATTGCAGGAAGAGCTGGAAGAAAAGGTATCTATGACGAAGGAAAATTTACCGCCGGAAAAGGAAGAAAATTCATCCGCAGGTCAATGAGTATGAAGCCTGAAGATATCAACTTTGCCCGCATTCGGTTCCCGATATTCCTGACGGAGGTGGAAGGAAAGCTGTCTGACGTTATGAATAAATGGGATGAGGTGGAAACAGAAAGCCTGTTCCTGAAGGCAGATATTGAACAACAGCTTAAACTGTGTGAATGGATTGAGAACTACACAGATGATAAAGACCTGATTTATCGCCTTATAAATATTCCATTCAATGAAAAGAATGACGATATGGTGTTCTTATGGCAGACTCTTGCCAAGCGGGTGGCAGAAGAGAATACGGTTGACTTGACAAATGAAATTGAGATTCTTGACATAGAAAAACGGCGCGCTGTAAGTATTTCAGACATCAACAAAAGAATTCAGGAGCTTGAATGGCTGTACCAGAAATATGACCTCATACACAACTTTGTAAGACTTTTTGGCATGCCTGATACAAGAGAAGAACAAAAAGAACTGATAAGAAAAAAGAAAAAAGAAGTTTCAGATACGCTGACGAATGTGCTGAAAACAAAGCAGCTGAAGAGAAGACAGTGTCCTGACTGTGGAAGAGCGTTGCCGTATAACTATCAGTATGGGGTTTGTGAGAGCTGTTACTCTATGAGAAATCGTGGGTATGGATATTGGGGAGACGAGTGGTTCTAAAGCGAAAGGAGATGTTGAGCGATGAAAAGATTTGTTTCGTTTTTTGCGATATTTATGGTTGCTTTGTCGTATTTAATACTTACTGCGCTTATTGGGTATTCATTAAGACAAAGTTGGAATACAAAAGAGGTAACGACTACGGCTGAAATCATTGAAATTTTGGAGGCAGATTTTACGCAAATTAAGACTACGAGGATAACAAATGCTGTAGTGTTGTGCCAGTATTCATACGAGGGAAAGAGTATAAAAAAGAAACATCAATAGATAGTGGTTGCAAAAAAGGTGACATAATAGATATTGTAATTGATGCTGATAATCCGGATGTGATTATTAACTTTACAAAGCAAGAGAAAAAAGTTTGCTTCATGACGCTAGTTGTCCCGGCCGTAATTGCGTCTGCGTTGGTGATAACACTGACAATACTAAAAAGAAAAATAAAGCAAGAAACATAGGGCCCGCTTACGCAGGCTCTAAATTTTTGCATTTTGTTTGTCAGAGTGTGGACGAATGCAGAACCCCGGATACTAACATACGCTTGTCTGACCAAGACAGTATGTAGATTGAAAAAACGCTCAGGTCGCTTTTCCAGAAAGTTTTTTGACTTTCTGTTTTTAATATGCTGAAAAAATAAAAAAAAGGATACCCAAACTTGGTATCCTAAATAAATTCATCTCGCCTTTCGTAAAATTCTTTACAAAATGCTTTAGCCTCTTCAAGATTCTTCAGCATGATTGCTATATCCTCAATAGAAACGGCAGGAATTAAAAACTGCGGATTGCCGGTTTCCAAAAATTTAATGGTAATTCCAAAGACCGGGTCTTTTGGTTTCACTACGATGTGTTTTTCAATTCCATCGTCTGAAATTTTAAGGATTTGGCCATATCCGTAATATTCTTTTGTCGTCAGAAATTGGCTTTTCTTTTCTGTAACAAATTTGATATTGTTTGACATGTTTTTGTTCTCTCTTTCTGTCTGCATTTTAATCTATTTCCGGTTCATCATCAACAGTTTGCTTGTGATGTACCATCGAAAGGTTGCGGCCTGTACGGTCATCAAACATTTCAACTGTAGTATCCCTGCAAAAGTCAGCAATCGCATACCGGTCGTTAACGTCTCCGGTAAAGATTTTCTCAACACCTTCCATTTCTGCAAAACGGTTCAGGCGCTTAACGCCAATTATTGCGCGTTCGTGGTGCGCCCTGCGATTGTTGTCAAGTTTTTCAACCCGGTCACGCAGTTCCTGGCCTTCGTAGTTGACGCGGATAATCGGGAGAGATGTTTCCATGATGTGTACAGCATACACATATTCGCCAAGAGCCATCATGTCGCTTTCTATGATATCTAACATATCCCTGTCATTTTTGCATGCATTCACGAGATTTAAGAATTTTTCTTTAATCATTTTTTTCACCGTCCTTTTTTTGTTTTTTCATATTTAATATGCTGAGAAATGGAAATATTGAAACGAAAACACGCCCGGAAGGTTTATCCTTCCGGGCGTGTGAACTAGAATGCCAATTTTTTTTGTGATTTTTTTTGTGTTCAGTTATGTTATTTTTTCTGGCTTATTTTTCATATTAGCATGCTAAAAATACAACTTAAAAAATAAAGAATGCTGCAAAAGCGAAGATTTCGATTCGCATTACTGGAAGACTAAGGTATACAAGATGTCGTCCAAACATCAGATAAAAAATATGAATGCTGTTTTTATATTTTTAAAATTCGGTCATATTGTAAGTATCAATACTAAGGATGGAAAACTACAATTAAATATACTTCATTTCGTAATGCGTTCATGCATTTCCAGGTGTTTTCCTATTTTCGACAAAGTATGACTGGACATACGATTTACATATTAGCTATTTTCGTATTACGCCCGAGTACTTCGAAGGCTTTATATATATTACTTTTTATAGAACTTTTATTATTTTTTTAAAAAGGAGAATGCATTTATGGAAAAAATTATGAACGCAATGGTAACTTTATTGACAGCAATTTTCTTTGAGGTGCTTCCTGTATCTTTACAGAAAGAAATTGAAGAAAAGGGATATAAGGCAGAGTTAATAGACAATAATATCTGTCTGTGTTGCTCCATGACTGTAGAGACATTATATAGCTATACAGTCAATGGTTCAAAAGAAAAAGAAGTATCATCTAAAAGAGATTATCTCGAAATTAATCAAGACAATGAAATTGTTTTGATTTCTGATACTTCAAGTAATCGTCAGGCATATGAAAAAATGTTTGATGCGGCAAGACTAAAACTTGCGGCCGAAGAACCAGTAACGAAGAAATTGGCTGCCGAATTTTATCATGATGAAGATTGGGACGTTCCATATTCCATCGATGAAACATACGCAGTTGCACAAGTGGAATATCGAATTCCGCTTGATACTGTTGATATTGCTGGTGCCATCCGTGCGGCAAAGAAATTCGCCGGGCTGGAGTAACGAAAGGAGGATAAGACAGACAATTTTGTCTGTCTTTTTTTGTGCCTTTTTGTGCTTTTTTATTTGGCTTCAATTTCGGAAGCGAGGATATACTTATTGCATTTTTGGCTGAGGCCAATACGAAAAAATACGAAGAAAAGTGCTAGTGCTTGATACAAACCTGAAAGCTTTTTGTTTCATTAAAAATTTGTCATATTTCTTACGACTATTAATATTTATCTGTCGTTTTGCACGGCAAGAAAGGAAGGAACTATGATTAATTTTTTTAAAAAGAAAAACGAAATGGCAAAAGAAGCATTTCTGCAGGCATTAAATGCATTAGATGTAATGCCGGAAATGTGGAAAGCAAGAAATTGCAGTTTTAAGACTGACATCCGCGTTGACGTGAATGAGCAGTATAGAGAATTGCAGCTTCATATCTGCAGAACGGTTAAAGGACGAGATGCTGACATTAGCCGTTCGCCATTGGCGTATAGATGCCATGGTATCAAGGCTATGCCAGCAAAAGAAAGCCTGAGGATGATAGGTGCATCCGAAGGTATAGCTGCAATGTATGAGGCTGTATATGAAATCAGCCCTCGTTCAATGCGGCCATCTGATATTAGAGTCGCAATTGCGGCCATATGCTGATTCGCTAGCACAAGGAGCAAAAGGTTTTCTTTTGCTCCTTTTTTTAAATTGCTCAGAAGTATACGGTCAAAGGCGACCACTGGATGGCAGCATAGACGCTGACCTTATCAAACTCTACGATAAGACAGGATTCGAGCAGTCAAAAGACTCTGATATGATAAGATATAAGTTGCAATACAAAAACAGGAAGGCATACGAAATACCGTATGCTTTCTTTTTTTTGTAAAAAAATAAAAAAAATCTACAAAAATATACTACCCCTTTCCAAAATTCCCGCATACTGAATGTATACAAAAAAATAAAAAAAAGGAGACAAAAATATGAGTACAACACTGCTTGAAAGATTCAGGAAAAATGTAGAAGCAAAGAAAGATGTAGAAGCAAAGAAAGATGAGTCAGAGTTTCTTGATGCGTCAATTGAATTTCTGGACGATATTGAGAGAGAAATCAAAGAAGGTATAGACGCAGGAAAGGTATTAACAAAAGAAGAGAAAAAAGAACTTTCTGAATTTTATGATTATTTCACCAAAACATATCTGAATGACAATAGCTGTTTTGAGCTTGACCTGTACAGCCATTACGACGAGGAGCCGCCGGTGCTTCAGCTAATGGAAGAAATGTTTGATGATGCGCTTCTGATTGAGCGCGATGCATATATTGATTTTATGCCGGATGATGAGAGGACAAGGGCTGATGACCTGGTTGAAAAGCTGTTGAAGATTGATGGGGATTTGTCAGTGAACCTTGTTTTTGGCGATGAATGTGTATTCAGCTTTTATGTTGACAAGGATGACCCGAATTTCAGTGCGTGCAGGACTGCTGATTGTCGTTCCGGTGATATGCCTGACAGCGAAGCCAATTTACTGTATGCCTGCGGTAAGATGTTTCACGACCATGGGATTCTGATTGTGAGTCAGGTGGATGCTATTGATGGTACATTTACCATGTTTGCGATTGAGTGTGATGACGGTGAGACATATACCGGTATACCGAAAGAAAAACTAAAAAAGATTGTGACTATGTTTAATGGCGATGAGCCTGATACAGATGAAAAGCTTACTGATGCGGATGCATTTTTGGATTGCGAAATGCAGAAGACGGAAGCTGAAGTTGATGCAGAGCTGGAAGAGTTTTCGGGAAAAGAGATGCCGGATGAGTGATGTTGGTAAGCGGTGGCCGCCGGTAAGATGGCGTATGTAAGGTAATGGCCGGCGCCGGAGGCGCCGGGAGTAAAGCGGCTGCATGCCGGAGATTTTGTTCTCTGTATAAGAAAAAATGCGGGCGAAAGTGTATTGACGAAGCGGGCGGCTATTGGCGGCTGATATGTGTCGGATTGCAGTCTTACCGCCGGTACCTTTCTGCCTGCATTTTGTTTGCCTGTTTACCTGCAATCGTGCTGCCCGCATTTGCCAACTTGTGTTGGCTGCCCGCATTCGCCTGCTCGCAAAAAAATCCGTAAAAAATATTCTGATTTTGGTTTTTTCTGCATATTAGATATGTGCCGGTAAGATACGCGGCGATATTTCAGAAAGGACTAAAAAAATGATTAAAAAAGATTGGATAAAAAAAGTCAAATCAGTGCACCCGAAAGCTGACGAGCAGGTACTGCAGTTTATATATGATTTCAGGACGATGCAGAAATCCGAAGTGGCAGAAGAAGCGATATACACACAATTTGAGAGCGGCTATTGCTATTACTTCGCGCATATACTAAAGCTGGCGTTCAAGCGCGGCGAGGTATGCTGGGCGGCGCCTTATGGCCATATGGTTTGGGTTGATGATGACGGCATTCCGTATGATATTTCCGGCGTAGATGATTCAGATACCAATGACTACATTCCGGAGTTCATGATGGAAAGCACGGTGAAAGACTTCCGGCATGTTCCCGGTGTTGTGAATAATACAACAGACCAGAAAATCGCCCAGATGGTTCTGGATTGGCATGACATCAAATCAGAAATGTTTGGCGGGGATGTGACTAAGCTTTCCCTGAAAGAAGCAAACAAATTCGTCAAATCATTCACGATATACGAAGAAGATTTCGGCGGCGTCTATCAAAAAAAGAAAAAATACCTAAAAAGAAAATTCAAAATCAAGGAGGATAAAAATGAGTAATATTTTAAAAAGAAGAGGAAAAGAAAAAAGAAAAAAACTTGAGGCAGGACTGGCAGGTGATATGCTGCCGCCCGGAACAATGCTGGTGTCATTTAAAAAATATATGCTTGACGAGCCGGATTCCGTTGACCGGGTGCTTGATTACTTAAATATCAGAAGCGCGATTTTAAGTGGCCTGGTTGATAAAGACCACGAGTTTGATGCTGATGAGAGGCAGGAAATGTATGACTTCTACGATTATTTCCTTGAAAATTATGACGATAAGACAAAGCTGGCGAGAATGAAAAGATGGAACGGTGAAGAGCCGTTTGTAATTCAGGCCATTCAGAATCTGTATGACCAGGACAACGAAGTTTATCGTAGTGATTTGGATGAAAGAATGTCTGCGAAGGCAAAGATTGAAACTGCAGCATTAGTTGACAGAATCCTGAATATCCAGAAAGAAAAAGTCATCAGTATAGTGATTGGAAATGATGTCTTTTCTGTCGGCCTGGATGCAGTGATTAAGCCGGAAGACTTAAAGAAAACAAAAGAAAATCTGTATTATTCATGCGCGGAAATGATTCTTGAATCAGGACTTGCGATTGTATGTACCAAAGCTGAAGACTGCACCGAGGTCTTTGCTGTTGTTGGGGTAAATGGAAATGAGTGGTTGCCGGTAAGCAAAGAAGATTTGAGTGACCTGCTGGATGAAGATGAAGATGAGAATCTGGAATATGTGGAAATTGAAAAGTGATGTTATTTTGGAAAAAGAAGAAAAGCAGGAAAAATATATACAAAAATAGTGTGTTTCCGCGGTATGCCGATAAGATGGCCGGAGAGTTTGACACTAAAAAATTTAATTGCGGTATTTACGGCAAGAATACTGCCGTTCCTGTTGCTGCTGGCGAAACTACAATTTTGTCGGAAAATATGAGGCTGTCAATACATGATGAAAAGACTCACCTAAACAATAATATGTTCATCATCGCTGATGATTCGTATGCCAATAAGCTTATAATGGCAAATATTTTACAGTGCAATTCGTCGTTTGCTGTTGCTGATGTTGGAGGGAAGATGTTGGCTGAGACGCGGGCAGAGCTTCTTGATGCCGGATATGATATCCAGGTTCTTGATGTCAGCCGCCCGGAGATGTCAGCGAAATATAATCCTTTACGGTTTGTCGATGACAAAGAAGATGCCGAGATGTTGGCAAGATGTATTGCCGGAGACGACTTTGCCGCTCTTTCTGATGCGATTTTGCAGGTTCTGTCTGGTAATACAGAGGGAGAGCAGACGATGGCAAATGTCGCAAAGCTTATTGCCGGCAGCGAGCCGTGGCTGCGTGGTATTGATATATTTCTGCGTCCAGAGATTACAAACCTGACGGAGCGAAATGATATAATTTTGAATAAGGCAGGAGAGAAGCTGACGGGTATCTTTGTTGTATGCCCGGAAGAAAAATCAGATGCTGATGTGCTGGCGAATATAATGATGATGCAGCTGCATCTGGCACTGGTAAAAACAGCGAAAGAAAAATATAACGGTGAGCGGCTGCCGTATCTGACGAGATTGTGTTTCAACCATATTGAAAGATATGGTGGAAATCCGTTTTTCCTATATGTGGATAGAGGCGATTGCTTTCTGAATGTAAGAAGATATAATATTGCATATACCTTTGCCTGCCGGGGCTTAGTTCTGTAAAGAAAATATATGGTGAAGATGCAGGATGTATTTTTGCAAATTCAGATGCGGTAATATATTGTAGTTCAGATGATGAGGTAACATCCGGGTATATATACAGAAAAGTTGGAATAAGAATCAGATGTGTCCGCCACCTCCGTGGAGATTCAATAGACCCGGTTCCGCAAATACGCGTAATAACATACGAAGAGTTTCTTGCGCTCCCTGAAGATGAATGTTACATCATGCTGCGTGGGTATGACGATATACTGGATAAGAAATATGTAAGATAAATACTTTATTGCCGGCTTTGTTCTGCCGGCTTTTTGCAGATAAGGAGGTGCTAAAAATATGCTTAAAAATATGACAATTTCAGGAAAAACAAACCTGATTACGGAAATTCTGGCTGCTGCCGTCTGGCTGATTACTGTTGCGTCGGCCGGACCGGACAGGCTGATTGTTGGCGTTTTCTCATTCCCGTTGCTGATTATGGTTCCAATTTGCGGCTGGCTGTTGATGCCAATCAGTAAAAAAATCTTAAAAAATGGCGAGGCAAAAATTGGCTGGAGAAAGATACTCTGGTATGCCGGGATGTTTGTGGCAAATTTGGTTATTGCTGTGTTGGCTGCCACTGCAGTATTGGCTGGCGGCGCGGCACTGATAAATATGGCTGACGGCGGAGGGATTGATGAAATTGGCTCTGCGTTGGTGATGGTGTTTGCCGCGTGGATGTCGGCGTTTAGCGTGATGATTCTGACGATGCTGCCGCAGGTGCAGATGGTTATTATGTGGGTGCTGGAAAGGAGAAAAATAGAAAAATAGGCTGTCTAGTTTGACACCGCTTAGGCGGTGTTTTTTTGTTGTAAAAAAATCCGCAAAAAAATATTCGCACTCAAAAATTCCAGCATATTGAATATAGAACATCAGAAAGGAGAAAAAAGATGATATTTGATGTACTGACAGAACCCTGGATGGGAGTGGTTGATAAAGAAACCGGAGAGGTGCTTAAAGTTGGATTGAGAGATTATATTGTCAACGCCCATATGTATAAATGTAGTGCTGAAAGCAAAGATTTTGCCATTGTCAGAAGATTACAGCAGAGATTAGCTGAAGCAGTTATTATTGACATTTATGGAAGAAGAGTAAACGATGAGTTGATGTCTGTTTTCAATAATGGCCGGTTTGATGCTGACAAAATTGATGCATATTTTGATGAGTGCATAAAAAATGGAACGTCATTTGACCTGTTTGATGAAGAAAAGCCATTCATGCAGGTTGATGCAAAAACCGCAGAAAGTGTATTCAAGGAAAATAGTATTGCATCAGTCTCTTCAATTAATGCAAAGCAATGTGGGGGAAATAATAAGGTATTTTTTCAGCATGTGGATGTTAATGATTACATTGAAAATTTTGGAGGAATAGATAACAGGGACTCATATTATGATGAAGCACAAATTGACGGGCGACATATTGAATTTGCAAATAGTGTAAAATTTGACGAATATATGAATTTAATTTTAATGGATAGCTGCATTGCTGGTATGAGAGGTCAGTCATATGTTACGGGACTTATCTGTATTCCAAGCCCTCCTGCCATGTATCATTTTGATGCAGCGGAAGACAAAAGTTTATTTTCAAGTATTTTATTAAACATCGCTAACGACGATTCAGAATGTGATGACGGCATCCCGGTTTGGAAGTGGGATTCATACAACTATGCGGTAAATTCAATGTTTCAAAAGAAGTATCAGGTTCCACTGCTTGAAGGTATGTTTTTTCCGATAACTTATCTGCGTCCAGATTACAGCTCTATTGATATGGAAAAGAAGACTATCAAAAGAATTTATAAATCAATAATGCTGTTCAAAGCACCAGATGGTTCCGATATGATGAAGACGGCAAGACAGTTCTGGCTGATAAATAAAGAGCCATCGGTTACAGTTATTCCTAAGCCAAAAAATAAAGACATGATAACCGGTATGGAGTTTACAAATTCAAATGAAGTATGGATGGGGATTAAGTCATATGCAAATATTTTTGGTAACCATTCTGCTCCGCGAGTACTGAGGAATTCATTGTATGATGCATTATTTGCAGCAGACTTAAGGCTGAAAGTTAGAAGTGGAGAAGCCGATGGAGATGAGACTGTAAAGACTGAAATGACGGCATACTATGTTTCTAAGGACAGGGGTTCGTTTCTATCACAGGGGAAATATCCGTGTATGCTGCCAGAGTGTATCCTGGATGACCAGTTAAAAAAACAGGCTACTGATATGTTTATAGATATGATTGGTATGGAGTATGTACCATATGGAAGCAATAAGAATAAAGCAGGCATTGCAAAACGCATGCAGCAAAGAATCGGAGATATTGAAACTGCTTTGTCTTCAATTGGCGAACAGCTCTTTACAAAGAACAAATTTAATCTGGTGACCGTACGGAATACTACGATGAACAGGTATTGGAGATATTGCGAAAATTTATTTAAAAATTTCTTCATTCCGGATATCGATAACATAAAAAAGTCAGCATACTGTAATCAAGAGGAATACATGGAAGCGCTGAGAAGCATAGTAAATAAATATGTTGACGATGCGTCAGGGTATGCAAACAGGTTAATATACAGTATTCCGATTCCGAAAGGCAAGAGTATTGCCGTAAGAAAAGCATTAGCAAAGAACGGAGGTAAAAAATGAATTACGAAGAAACCCGTGAACAGGTTGATATGATTCTGGAACGCGTAAAGGCATTGGATAATGCAAAAAAGATACAGCTGCGCCGAGCGTATAATGTCAGCTTTGATGAATTGCGAGGATTCCAACAAATAACGATTAAAAATATTCTGAAAGATACTCCATGGTGTTATGCCGGATATATGAGGGATTTTATCGTTGATATGTGCAGTATATATGTGCAGCAGGAATGCAAAGAAGGAGACCCGTTTGAATATTGCCTGCATGAAATATATGATGAGGGTTCTGCGGCAGTACAGCAAAAAATCGGTTATCTCATTGATGAAGATGAGAAAGCAATCTTAATAAGATACATAAAAAGATATATAAAAATGTGTAAAAAAGGCACTAAAATTGACACAGCAAAACTGATGACGGATATTCTGTGCTGGCCATATTATAACACAAGAAATGAGTGGATTGATGTAATTGCCGGCATTAAAAAAATTGATAAGAAAAAGGAGAAAAAATAATGAGCAAAAGAATGTTAGTTGAAGTACACGTAGGAAAAAGATATGGCATTTCACGTTTAAACTGTGATGGAGCAGGACAGGTAAAAGACGTGATTATTGATAATGAAAGATACAACAGAATTTCGTCACAGTCAAAGAAAAAAGTATGGCGTGAAAATTTAGAGAAACGCCTGGAACGATTAAACGGTGACAGCATGGAGCATGTATACAGAACCAGAGCAATGAAAGATATCTTTAAAAAAGAATTCTTAAAAAAAGAAGCAGGCTTGTATGCTGAAAATGCTGACGCTATGGCTGAATATATTGTCAAAAGTATTTTGTCCTGCTCTCTGGAGGAAAAAAATGGATTTGATGTTACAAATCAGGTTTTGATTGTCACAAAGTATGACGTTGAAGATATCGTCGAAGTGTTCTGTGATGTCATCAGGACACCCGAGGACTGGGAACAGGCCAAGAAAGAGGCAGCAGAAAAGGAAAAAGAAAATGATAAGAAAAAAGGCAGTAAGGCAAAAAACAGTGCGAAGAATTCGGCCTCCCAGAGAATCATTTCAGCATTGAAAGCAAAGCTGCCATTAAGAAAATATGGTGTTGAGTGTTCATTGTTTGGCAGAATGGCGACGTCTGGTGTAATGGAAACTGTTGAAAGTGCTATGTGTGTTAATCATAGTTATTCATTAGGGAAAGCCACACTGGACAGCGATTATTATATCGTTGTTGATAACTATCTGTCAGCAATGGCAAGCGAAACTGAAAGTGGACAGAGCGGTGCCGGATACTTGGATGAAAAAGAATTTTCCAGTCATGTGTACTATGAATATGCAAGTATTGATGTGGGGAAATTTTATGACAACCTGACTAAAGGGGTAGACATGTCAGATGAAAAGAATGTACAGCGTATTAAGACTGTGATTATTGAGGCTGTCAAGTGTGTGGTTAATGATATTGCTACATCTGCTCCGAGCGGCGGCCAAAATTCGTTTGCGTCACGTCCTGACCCGGTTGGTGTATATATTACAATCAAGGAAGACGGAGAAGGACGTACGGCTGATACATACTGTATTAAAGAAATGGTTAAAAATGGAAGTGCAGCCGCTAAGACTGAAGCTGATAAGTTCCTGAATGCTATGAACGAATTTACAAGCGGAGATTTTGCAGATGACTCAGATTACCTGGCAAGAATTTATACCGGAGAATCTCCGGAAATGTTAGATGGTGCTGAGCATATGTCATGGAAAGAAGCTGTTAAAAAAATAGGGGATATTATTGATGAAAAATTCTAAAAAATTAAAGCTAGTCTGTTCCGCCATGCTCCAGTCATGGCGAATCAGAAGCCTTGGGCCATCTCAGAGATATACTGAGCTGGCCCCCACGAAAAGCGGTATCATAGGAATGATTGCCTGTGCATTAGGGTATGAGAGGGACGATAAAAGGATTGAGGTTTTGGCAAATTCCACAGAGCTGTATCTTGATGTTAAAAATTCCGGGTCAATGCTGGAATCGGCAACCATTAATTCAATTGATACGCTGATTGATTACCAGACAGTAATGGATAAAGAAAAGGGAATGCCAACTGCAAATGGCGGTCGTTTATATTCAGCAACGCTGATTAATAAAGAATATCTTGTCTGCCGCAGGTTTGTTCTATATCTGATTTCCGATGAGGAAACACTAAATAAAATCCAGGCGGCATTAAAGGCTCCTGTATGGCAGTATTATCTCGGAAGCAAATGCTGCATTCCGGCAGAACCTGTCAGTCAGGGAATTTCAGAGATTAAGGAGGGCGAAATTAGTGATTATCAGCACATTCGAGTGTAAAAGCTTTGTACAGAATTCAGATATCACACATAAAATTATTCAATCAATGTTTCACTGTAACCGTGCATACCATAATGTCCTGTATATGGTAATTGGAAAAAATCTGATAATACAGTCCGACATTGAACCGTATGAAATCCCGGATTCATTACGATTAATGAATTCAAAGAACTGTGATAGTATGGCCGCTAATATTAATACCGGTGATGTTGTTAAAATCTTCGCTATGTATGAACCAACAAAAAAACAGACCAGAATTGGAAAGCGGTCATCAAATATCCTGATTGCAGATGAAAACGACAGAAAAGAATGGGTAAAAAGAAAATTTATAAATGCCGGAAATGTGATTGCTATTAATGAATTGTCAAAAAACAGGCGCCAGGTCACCAAAAGTAGCGGTGATTCTCATCCGGTAAGTGTATTCGGATATGAATTCCTGCTGCGTGTCAGTGATGCAAACGCATTACGGAACTTGATTAAAAATGGAGTGGGCCGGTCTAAATCATACGGGGCCGGAATGTCCCTGGTGATGGGAGTTGAAAAACAAAAAAAATAATCTGAAAAAAATGAAAATGTGGCGGATTTTTCGGCATATTAAATATGTGGATGAAACGAGAGTGGCATTTGTGTAAATTGTACAACGAGGTGTTTAAGGCGGCTAAAAGCCGCATAAACACTGAGGTCTGCCCCTCGCAGGAGGGGATGAATCGGTATCCTCTATGCCAAACTCCGTCTTGCCCGCGTCTGCCCATCGTAGGAGGGGATGAATCTGTCGTAGGCGTCACAGAATGCGGCAAGTCGGTGTCTGCCCTTCGTATGAAGGGATGAATCGATTGATAAGGACGCTGCGAGACAGCGAATTGACGTCTGCCCTTCGTAGGAAGGGATGAATCATAGAGACAGCCACAACCCCGGGCACAATGCCTGTTTGCCCTTCGCAGGAAGGGATGAATCGGGCGCGAAAACACACGCGCAGAAACGCACCCAGTTTGCCCTTCGCAGGAGGGGATGAATCATTTGCACGAAAACGGGGATATGCAGCCATCTAGTCTGCCCCTCGTATGAGGGGATTGCTCATAGCAGCCATGCCTCTTGCATATCTGTATCCCGTTTGCCCCTCGCAGGAGGGGATTTCTCTATGGTATCAAGACATATAACATCTGCCGTCAAGTCTGCCCCTCGCAAGAGGGGATGAATCCAGATGGAAGTGTGCATGAGCACGTATCGCATCAAGTCTGCCTCTCTCCGGAGGGGATATAATATCATTTTTTCGGAGGAACATAATGGACATAACAAAAATATGGGCAAAAACAGCACCAAAAAAATCTTTAATCAATCACATGATGGAGACCGGAATAGTCGCAAAATGCCTGACTGATACGAATGGTATTTACCATCCGGTGTTGAATCGACTGTCTGAAATAACTGGTTGCGATAGCGATACGTTGTTAACAAAAATCGTGTTTATCTGCGCCATTCACGATATAGGAAAAATACACCCGACATTTCAAGGCCGTGATGAGGAAACGCTGGAAATGTTAAGGCAAGAAAACTTGAATCAAGTGTCATTTGACACCCGATTTAGACATGAGCAGTATGGCGCGAACATCTTTGACAGATTGAGCGTTGATGATGCTGATATGAAAAATTCCGATATTATATCTCAGATTATCAGGATGCATCACCAAAAAGAGCAGAAAAAAAATTCTGATATTGATATTATAAAAATTGATGATAAAGAAAAGGCAAAAAAATGGAGGCATATCCAGAATGAGATTTATGATTATGTAAAGAATGTTTTTCAATTTGACAATCTAAACTTGATAAACAAAAATATCAGTAAGTCAGAACTGTTTGTAGTACAAAATGCAATCTTAGGCATAATGATTACCTCGGATTGGATAGCATCAAACAACTACGTGTTCGACAATCAATCGTATGAAAATATAGACGAATTTTTGAAATCAAGAAAGATTCTGGCATTGAAATTCTTGAACAATGAGGGAATGATACGGCAGCAAATTGCAGTGATGCAGGATTTCAAGAGCGCGTTTGGATTCAATGGAAGACCGGTACAAAATGATGTTGAAAAAATTGTACATAAAAATGACATCAAATGCATGCTGATTGAATCCGATTGCGGTTCTGGAAAAACCGAGGCGGCGTTGTATGCAGCCGCCGTTCTGGGTAATCATTCTGGATTGTCTGGAATATATATGGGGCTGCCGACTGGCGTTTCTGCAGAGGCGATTCAAGACCGTGTGGATGAATTTTTAATCTCACACGGTATGCGAAACACAAAGCTGTATACGTCAAAATCAATGCTATTACGGGAGCCAGATAAAAAGCCTGTATGGACGGATATGTCTCGCCAGAGATTATTGGCGGCATCTGCTGTTGGTACGGTTGACCAGGTAATGACTGCTGCCAGGCTGGTGCGGTTTGAGAGTGTCCGGATGGATGGTTTGGCGTCAAAGGTTCTGATTATTGATGAAATTCATGCGTATGACGCATATATGCTTGCTGTGATAAAGGATTTGCTGAAGATATGTGGAGAACTCGGCGTTCCCGTCATTATGTTGTCGGCTACATTGCCAATATCTACGAAAAGCGATTTGCTGGGTGTGCTTGGTGATGGAAATATAGAATTACATAACGGATACCCGATGATATCGTATGTTACAAAAGACGGAAAGGTACATGAACACGTATCGCATCAATATATGCCTGACAAAAAAATCTCATGTGAGCTGCTGCCGATACTAAACGACAATGACAAAATTGCACGATATGCAGTTGATGCTGTCAAAGATGGAGGGTGTGAATGCGTGATTATGAATACAGTCGCAGATGCAATCTGTGTATATGACAAAATCAAAAAAAGCAAAAAGAATGACTGTAAAATAGTTCTATATCATTCCAGAATGACTATAAATGCACGAGATGAGACAAGCCGGGAGATTTTGGCAATGTGCGGTAAAGATAGAACCAAAAGACCTGAACGCGTCATTATTGTTGGAACGCAGGTTTTAGAGCAATCCCTTGATATTGATGTTGATTATATGATAACTGCAATCTGTCCGATTGACTTGTTATTCCAGAGGATAGGTCGATATCACAGACATGGCGATGCTGGGACTATCAGGGAGCGTGTAGTTGTTGCGAATACTGTCCAGGTGTTGATTCCGGCAACTTTATCCAGTTATGGCGGGACTGAGTATATTTATGAAAAATGTTATCTTGACGCAACAATTGACGCAATTAATGAACATAATGGTCATCTATTGATACCGTCAGGTATGCCTGACATGATTAATTATGTATACAGCCATGCTTCAATTGATGTGCGCGTTCGTCAAATTATAGACGAGGCAAATTCAGACGCCGGAAATATTAAAATTAAAAACGGGTTTGAAATATACACAAGGAAAAACGACCTGACAGATAAAAACCTGAATGTCCGTTTGTCAAATACCGATGAGGTGATGGCTCAAATTGCGATATTGAATGATGCGGAAATTGAAACGTTAGGACAGAGCAGTGAGGCAGACATAGAGTTGTTTAAATGTCGTGTGGTAGCTGTCAGGGAGTCAAAAATTAAAAATTTTAAGTACTCTTATCAGCCTGAAACAGGTATTTTTAAAGATGTAAAAATATACACAAAAAATGATTGCATGAGCGAAGGTAAAGAAATTGTTATAGACGATGAATACGGAATGAGGATTGAAAAAATATAAAAAAATATTTGGAAAAATGGCAAAAAAAATATTTTTTCGGCATATTATATGCAGAGGAAATGATGTGTGACGAGTTGGAAATTAAATTTGTGCAAATTGCACAACGAGGTGTTTAAGGCGGCTGAAAGCCGCATAAACACTGAGTGTTTGCCCCTCGTAGGAGGGGATGTTTCGTAAAGGCTGCCGTCTCATCATTCCTGCGGCAGGTTTGCCCCTCGTAGGAGGGGATGTTTCGCTAGAGCTGCCAACCGACGAGTATGGCAAATAGTTTGCCCCTCGTAGGAGGGGATGTTTCGTCGTTTTGGCAAGTCCATGTATGCGTGTTTTCGTTTGCCCCTCGTAGGAGGGGATGTTTCGTTATGAATAAGATGAACGAGAATATGGATGCAGTTTGCCCCTCGTAGGAGGGGATGTTTCGAATGAGGGAAAAAGACCTGTTATGTTCAGATGGTTTGCCCCTCGTAGGAGGGGATGTTTCGTAAGGTCAATTTTGGACGACATATCTATACCGGTTTGCCCATCGTAGGAGGGGATGTTTCGGAACGCAAGGCCTTCGGCCTCACTGCTGGCATGTTTGCCCCTCGTAGGAGGGGATGTTTCGGATGCACTCAGTGAGATTACATACTACACCTGGTTTGCCCCTCGTAGGAGGGGATGTTTCAGAATTCCCGGCGCTGACGCTGAGAAAGACTGCATTTGCCCCTCGTGAGAGGGGATGATTCGCGCATAACTGCTATCTTGACTGTGGAAATGTTTGTCCCTTGTGGGAGGTGATTAATCACCACAATCTGCATCGGATATGCACTGTCAGCCGTTTGCCCCTCGCAGGAGAGGATGATTCTATGAAAAAAGAACTTTATGATTTCCAGCAACAATTTGCCCATCGCGTGAGGGGATGTTTTTATTTTTGCTAATTTGTAACGCAATTTTTTCTTCCGTAAAATTCATCATATTATTCTTGCAAAGCTAAAAAATAACAAAGAAAAGGAGAGGTAAAAATGAGTTATGCAGATTTAGTATTCAAAAATATGTGCCAGGACATTCTGGAGAATGGAACCGATACCCGTGGGGAGGCGGTTAGACCGCATTGGCCGGATGGTGCCGCAGCTTACACAATCAAAAAATTTGGCGTATGTAACCGGTATGACCTAAGAACTGAATTTCCGGCACTAACTCTTAGAAAGATAGCGCTGAAGAGCGCGATGGATGAAATCCTATGGATTTGGCAGAAAAAGTCGAATAATATCAAAGACTTAAACAGCCATATTTGGGATTCTTGGGCTGACAAAGATGGAAGCATTGGGAAGGCTTATGGATATCAGTTGGGAAAGCTTTACCACTATAAAGATGTAACATTGGATGGTTTAAAAAAAGCATTCCCGGATGGAGAATATATGAAAGATGAGTTTGCCGGGATTGACATGTTTGTTGCAAAAAATGGTGATGATGTCATCCGCTGGTATGCAATGAAGACTGGTGGCATGTGGAATATGGACCAAGTCAATAAAGCAATTTATGATTTAAGGAATACTCCATTCAGCCGTCGTATTATTACCAGCATATATAATTTTGAAGATTTAACGGAAATGGCACTTTATCCATGTGCTTACAGTATGACATTTAATGTAACTCAGGATAAAGATTCCGACAAGTTGGTTTTAAACGCCATTTTAAATCAGCGTTCTAATGATATCCTAGCTGCTGGCAATTGGAATGTATGTCAGTATGCATTACTGGTAATGATGATTGCTCAGGTATGTGATATGATTCCAGGCGAGCTGGTGCATATGATTGCTGATGCCCATATTTATGACAGGCATGTTGATATTATCAAGGAGTTGCTGACGCGCGAGCCACTGCCGGCTCCGGTGGTGAAATTGAATCCGGATGTTAAGAATTTCTATGATTTTACGGTTGATGATTTGATGGTTGAAGACTACCAGACACATCCGCAGATTAAAAATATTCCAGTTGCAATCTAACAAGAAATACAAAGAGTAGAAAGGAAAAATAATATGAAAATTGTGAGAGACGGAAAAGAATATGAGTTAACATCTGAAGAACTGGCTGCAGCAAATACAGAGTTTGTGACGAATTTTATGAAGTCAGAACTGATGGGACGCTGCGAAATTTCTGACGAAGAACTGGCGAAAGAGCTGGCTGAACAGGCATACGACAGATATTGCGAAGGAAACGGCGAGACAGAGGGAGAATGCATCGACTGGGCGTATTACTCCTGGCTTGAATCCACACGAAAAGAATGATTTTCTGCTGCTTAGTTGCAGCCCTGCATTTTTTGCAGGGCTGTTTTTTATGCCTGTTGGAATCTGGATAATTTAGAAAAATATTTAAAAAAAGCAGTAAAAAAAATATTTTTTCAACATATTAAATGTAGAGGCGATAGCATACGGTGAGACGAAAATGGCATTTGTGTAAATTGCACAACGAAGTGTTTAAGGCGGCTGAAAGCCGCATAGACACTGAGGGTCTGCCCCTCGCATGAGGGGATGAATCGATGAGAGCAACCATACACAACGGCAGAACGAGGTCTGCCCCTCACATGAGGGGATGAATCGGAAGGTATAGTTCAGCCGGGTGACGTAGTGCAGCCTGCCCCTCGCATGAGGGGATGAATCGCATAGTGTCTTTATAAAGATAGATACTGTTTTGCTAGTCTGCCCCTCGTAAGAGGGGATGAATCTGCGTTTTTCGATAAATGCCTGATGTACAGTGAAGGTCTTCCCCTCGCATGAGGGGATTTTACGTAAATCCTCCGCAAAATTCATACTTTTGCGGAGGATTATCTAAATTTTCCAACGGTTCGTTTTCGGCATATTGTATACGAAGCAAAAAAAATAAATGCAAAAAAGAAAGGAAAAATGATTTGTATGATGCAAAACGAAAAAACAGCACAGGAACTGATAAACATCCGCAATGCCTGCGGCAGCAGAGTCGTATTGGACGGAAAATCGTGTGTCGCGCCGATAGACGATAGAGCATTTTTCGATAAATGCTTTATGTACAGCGAAAGTAAAAGCCTGCACGCTAAAAATACTGTCGCATGGCGGTTTATGTCTGATGAGTGGAAGGAACGTTGCCGAAGTAAATTTTTCTGGTTTCAGGATACTGTCGTTGAAGCGAAGAAGATGTTTCCGGAAATGGATGAACGCCTGTTTGAATTGAAAGCTCGGCTTTTAGATTTTGCTGGCGATGCAGTCTGCTTACCGGGATACGAAGAAGACCTGGAGGATATTCTGGAATATGGCCAGTTCTGGCTTGGATATAATGCTGAGAGGATGAGAGGAGAAGCATGCCAATGCCATTCCAATTCGGCGAGGATATGGGAGCAGAATAAGGACAAAACCACAATTTGTACCGGATATGCGCTTTCTACTGATGGTATGTGGCGGCAGCATAGCTGGCTGATTCATCGTAAGCCGCGGTCAAATAAGATTGTAGAGACGACAAGGCCGAGGGTCTTGTATTACGGCTTCGCACTGACACTGGATATGTGTGAGAGGTTTGCAGACGAGAATTTTTGACAGCGAATTTTTTCGCTGCCTTTTTGCAAAAATCCGGCATATTGTATGTAAGAAAAGTTAAGGAGGGCAAAAAAATGACATATTCTGTAATAGTGATTCGGGATGAAGACCAGTTAATCCCGGCAAGATATATTTGCCAGTTTTTCAAACTTTGCGGCATTTATACTTACGACTATGCAATGCCGCAGCAGGCAGGAAACTCAGGCTTCCCTGATTGTTTTGGTTTTGATTGCGTCATATTGATGACACACCAGAATAATGCAAAGGCAACATTAAAAACATACTCAAATCAGAGCATTGTTGAATTTCCCGTGCCAACAGATGCAAACTTGTCAGATAGAGAAAAAAGAAAAGAATTTGGAAAAGAAGCCAAAACAAAAGTTCTCGAGACGGTGGGAGATGACCTGGCAGATACATATGACATTTTTGTTGACGAAGATGTGGCGTATCTGGATTTTATGTTACGCTGGCGTGTGGCACCGGACAGGCTGGATGATTGGCTATCGGTCTGCAATAAACTACCATTTGATGGCTGTGTACAACAGAAATACGCATACTTGAATTGTTGCCGACAGGTTAATAAGATATGCGCTGAATGTCGACAGATTGCGGTTTTTGATGATAGCAAGCTGATGGCTGCGGCGGTTAAGCTATGCGAAGAAGACAAGAGATTTACAATTGCTTATGTGTTAGCTGGATTGATTGGACTTAGAAATCCGGACACGGAAAGCCAAGCTGAACAATATCTGCAGCAGGTAACTGAACGCGAAAAGGGTGTTGCATATGCTGATTTTGTGTACTATACCATCGGTGAGCATTACGAAGTTGACAGACATGATTGGATGTTTGGCTGGATGTGGTATCAGCGGATGGTAGGATGTCCGCTGCAGGAACGCAGGGAAAGGCCTGTGGCAGATGGAATGTACAGCATTAAACTGGCCAATAGGATGATACAGACAGGACAGACAGACGAGGCCTGGGAAATATTAACCGAAATGAAAGAAAAGCTTGAGGAAAAATATGCTCTTGGATATATATCGCTTGATGAGGTATCTAAGTGGTATCAATGCACCAGAATGATGGAAGATATGCAGCGTTTTTTCAGAAAGAAATATGTGCTTTCTGGAATGCCATCTGATAGTATCATTGGAGCCATTGACCGGAATGCTGAAATTTGGAATTTTGCAGATAAGGATGACCAACAGGACGTCATCCAGGCAGTCAGAACAAAGACAGAAAAGAAATAGACAGCTTCTGGCATGATTGCCGGCAGAAGAAGAGGACAAAATAATGTCCTCTTTTTCTTATACCTTCATTTTCGGCATATTGTAAACGACAAAGTCAAATAAAAAAAAAGAAAGGAAAAAACTTATGAAATTTATGAAAAAAATGAGAGAAGTACAGCATGGCAGCGCGTCTTTTTGGTATACCGATAACGACGTATGCGAAGATATTGATATTGATGATGATGTTGAGGAGCTGGAGATTGATTTGGATGACGATGGCGATGCGTTCTGGGATGAAGTAGATAAGGTATTTCCGAATGTAAAAAAAATACACATTAACGAAAATGTATATTACATCAGCATGAAGAACTCGATGTTCCCGAATGTAAGAAAAGTGACATCTGACAGCCCGGAATTTTACGACGGCGATATGCTGATTGAAGAAAATGACGGTACTGTTTTGTTGAATACCTTCTGTAAAAAAGCCGGCGAGGTCATTAATCTTGACGGGATTGATATGATTGCAGCGAATGCTTTTAATGGCTGTGAATCTATCAATATCATCAATACTGAATATGTATCTATATGCAGCGAAGGGGCTTTTAAGAATTCAGCTGTTGAGCGGCTGCCATTTGTGAATGGTGTCAGGATGGTTGGATGTATGCTTGTCGGTATTGACAACACATGCGATAACATTGTGATTCCAGATGATGAAATCAATATCAGTACGATTATCAGCGGCCTTGATTGGAGCCATGTCAAGAACGTAACAGTCAGCCATGCTTCAACGGTTTATGATATGAGTATGACGGCAAAGGCAATGCCGAAGAAAGTTACGGTAATGTCTGTTGAGGGGTATGAACTTAATACACTGAAACTTGCAAATATATCGTATGTTAATATTGTCAATTCAAGCCAGTACAGAACAATTGACGGTATTGTGTACTCACTTGACGGTAAATGCCTGATAGCCTGCCCGACAGGCAGGACTGGACGCGTAGATATTCCGGAAGGAGTTGAGGAGATTGCAAGGAATGCATTTAAGCTTGGAAGCTTAGAAGAGGTGCATTTCCCATCTACATTAAAAAAGATTGGATTTATGGCATTTTTCTACTGCAAGAATCTTAAAAAGGTTGATTTTGGAACAGGGCTTGAAATGATTGGCAGTAATGTTGAAAAACAGTGTTTTGTATCGTGTGATAATCTTAAATCAATCATTATACCTCCACAGGTAAAATCTATTGGTTCAAGGGCTTTTGAGAACAGTGCAGTAAACGAGCTTTGCATAAGTCAACTACTCCGCCCCTAAAGGGAGCGGAGCTTGCTAGACTCCTCCCACAGTAG
>ENA-OPEE01000733-OPEE01000733.1-human-gut-metagenome-genome-assembly--contig:-NODE-733-length-26333-cov-5.587526_pt1 | contig 26333 bp, 19 predicted proteins | sample MGYA00241263_ERZ501506 | MGnify/ENA primary metagenome ERZ501506 (study PRJEB25962, sample SAMEA2042626) | human gut metagenome | biome: human gut; feature: human-associated habitat; material: faeces...
TGAGCGTAAATCTTATGAAAGGATATGATATGGGGCTTAACTATATCATACAAGGTTATTATGAAATTTAGGAAGTTATCAGCTATTTCAATGGCTGGAATTATGGCGGCAACATCTATTGTTTGCCAGATTTCCGCAAGCGCGCTTGAGGACAAGGTCATGTTCACGGGTTCTCAGCCACTTAAATTCTATGTTGACGGTTCTAGCGATCATGAGCTTACTCTGCCGACAGCTCTTACCGGAACAGAGCTGTCGGATTATGAGAACATATCCATTACTTTCACGTTCACCGACGCTGAGATCACTGATCTGTCCGGCAATCAGTGGAAGGCACAGCACCTGTTTAATCTTTGTATCGACGGCGGCGTACTTCTGACAGAAAATACGTCCATTGGCATCGATGCATACGGTAGCATGCCGACTGCCAATACTGAGTATACAGTTGACTATAAGACGGATTTGGCGCAGGAGATCCTGACCAAGAACGGCGGCGATTTCAGCAAGGCAACAGCTCTGACCATTCAGACCGGATGGACCACATCCACTGTTAAAAAGGTCGCTTTCACAGGCGCGAAAAATAATCTTCCGGACAAAACCCTAGAATATGACGGCTCTCCCATAACGATGACAAAGTCCTTCCCGGAGTGGGCGCCTGCCGGGCACGCACAGCGCAATATTCCGGTGACATCGCTTGATGGCATTGAACTGAACAAAACTACATACGGCGAACTGAAGAAGATGTATAAGAGCCTGGCGTGCGACGGCATCAAATTCGTCAAGGACTCGCTCGGAGGCTCGGCTGAAGATTATTCCTACAGCCTCTACACCGTTTGGGCGACTGGTTCGAATGGGTGGCGGTCGACCTCCGGAGTATCGCTTGATAAACCGACGAAATGGTTCTTCAGCGATATTACCGACGTTGCTGACGACGCCGCTATCACCGAAATAGGCATACAGGTAAATACTTCCAAACTATCTGAGGGAGTTAAGGCTCTCAAGGACGGAGAGACATTTACCATCAACCCCAAGGACGCTGTTGAAACCAGCATAACCCTCGACCAGCCCAAGTTGTCCCTCAAGGCTGGCGAAACCGCAACACTCAAGGCTACCACCACCCCCGCTGACGCAGAGGTAACATGGAAGTCCTCCAATGATAATATAGCTACTGTAAAGGACGGCGTTGTTACCGCTGTTGCTGCAGGCGAAGCAACCATCACTGCAACCGCAGGTGGTAAATCCGCGGAGTGCGTCGTTACCGTATCCGCTGCTGCCGTTGAGCCCGGTGATAAGCCCGATGCACCCTCTTATGATACCCTCAAAGAAGTAAAGGTATCTGATTTTAACACTGACGGCTCTAAGGAGCTTTATGTTAAGTCCATTACACCGAACAATGCTAAGGAATACAGCGAATATCAAATCAAGGCAACACTTTCCAACGGCAAGTCGCTCACTAAGACAACAAGCAAGTGCTTCCGAGAGTTCAAGTACGTTAACACTAGCGGCGACACCGTTACCAAAACAAGCGACGGCGGCAACTACTTTATCGTAGTCAAGATCATCAATATCCCTGCCGGCGTAACTGTTGACAGCGTATCAATCGAACCTGTTGTTGGATGAGTTGAATTGGAGGAAAAATAATGAAGAAGATATATTCTAGCCCAGAGATCGAAATAACCAGATTCAGTACTGAGGATATCATCACAACAAGCAGTGTCAGCGGCGGAATGACTGTCGGCGGCACCGCTGATCTTACTAGCGGTACAGGCAGTATTGATATGGATATGAATGACGCTAAGTAAAACTAAGACTATAGCAATTTGGCGGCAGGCGCAGGTCTGCCGCCAATGTTTTATGGAGGCTGAATGAAAAAACTTTACAACATCTGCGGTCTGCCGGTGGAATGCGATTTCCGGTTTCCTGTCATGACCGCCCGGGCGGAGAAGTACCTCTGCGAACAGAACGTCACTCCGGCGATCACGATACCTTATTCGAGCCAGAGCGCACAGCGGCTGAAATCCGCGCAGTCCGGTATCACCGACGAGGAGTGCGAGGTAATCAGCACTGCAGAGGAGTTCTATTACGCGCTGCTGCGCTTCGGAGGATTCATGCTGCACTCCAGCGCCGTGGTCATGGACGGAGAAGCGTACCTGTTCTCCGCGCCAAGCGGCACCGGGAAATCCACCCACACCGCGCTCTGGCTGGAAACGTTCGGCGGCCGCGCCCGTATCCTCAACGACGACAAGCCCGCCATCATGGTGGAAAACGGCTCCGTCACCGCCTGCGGAACTCCCTGGAGCGGCAAGAGCGACCTCAATCTCAACCTGCGCGTGCCTCTGCGCGGAATATGCGTTCTGGAGCGCAGTGACGTCAATTTTATCGAGCCGCTGCCGCCGGAGAAGTCGGTGTTCTCGCTGCTCGACCAGACGCTGCGACCCTCCGACGGCGAGCGCATGGGAATTCTGCTGGAGCTTCTCGACGAAGTGACGACCCGCGTCCCCGTCTGGAGAATGGGCTGCGACATCTCCCGTGAAGCGGCTGAGATGGCCTACCGGGCAATGTCCGGGAAATAACGCGGCGTCCAAAAACCACTGAATAAACGGTATCCCCCGGAGCAGTCACGCTCCGGGGGATTCCTGCAATACAGAACCTCCCCGCCTTTACGGAGCGGGGAGGAAGCGATATCAGCCGTTATGGATTGAAAATGCTGCCGTCAATGACGGTGGTGTTATCGTCGTTGATGGGGAGCTTTGTTGTGGTGTCAACTGAACTTGTGGTGATGATATCCTCGGTGGTGAACCGGGTTATCTCGACCTCGGGTTTTGTGTATTCGCGTTTCATCAATTTGCCTCCTTAGTCGTACACAAATTCGGAATAGCTGAGCGTAATGTCGTCGTTCACGCCTACGACCGCAGCGGAGAGGAATACGCAGCCCTCGTCAGCCTTTATGCTGTTCCCGTTGATGGTGATGGAAGAAGAAAGACCGTAGCAGTTGATATAAGGTCGCCGGAGAACGTGTCACGGATAAAGCCCATATTTACGGTGTCCTGACCGCCGCGGAGCGACAGCTCCCTTAGGAGAACGTCGTCCCATGCGCCGCTCTTGCTTGCGAGGTACAGCTTGCCGGAATCAATCCTGCCATTCTTAGCCGCAACCTTTACGCAGATATTGTCGAAATCCCACAGTCCGTCCAGGTCGAGGCCGGTCGTCTTGTAGAAATTATCGGCGTTGTCCTCTACGAAATCGTATCTGCAAAGCAGAAGCTGATGAGCCTTTTCCACTTCATCGAGTTCCGGCTCCTCCGTTTCCGTGGTGGATAATGCTTCGGTTGTTTCGGCGGTGAGTGCGTTTGCGAGCTGAGGAAAAAAACGAATATCAAAATCCCGCTTCGCGTGCAATATCGTTTTTTCGACAAACTAAAAAGGCAGACCATTCGGCGGTCTGCCGTTGTTTCATAGGTGCGTTATCCCTGCGCCGGAAGCGGGAGCGTCACGGCGGCGCGGGCTGTGCCGTCCCCCGCGGTGAGCAGGAACTTCCCGTCGTACTTCCCGGCGATGTTGCCGACTATCTCCAGACCAAGCCCGTGCTTCTGCGGCTCGGATTTATCCGAGGCGGGCTTCCCCTTTTCGGAGTTCAGCACCTTTGAGGTGCTGTTCCTGACCTCGATGAGAAGCAGCCCCATGCTGCGGCTGGCGCCGACCTCTATGAAGCCTTCCGCAGCGCCGGAGACCTCCCGTATCGCGTTATCCAGCAGGTTCGCGAACACCGAGCAGATATCCGAACGCTCGAACGGGAAGTCCTCGCTCATCGGTATGTTCACCCGGAACTCCGCGCCCAGCTCCTTTGCGGTCTGCTGCTTGTGGTAGAGTATGGCGTTGACGGTGGGGTTGCCGCTGAACACCGGCATTTTCGCGTTGGCGGTCTTTTCCTTCAGCTCCTCCAGGAGCATTCTGCCGTCCTCCGAGGTGGTCTTTCTGCGCAGCAGGGACTCCGTGACCTCGATAAGGTTGTTGATGTCGTGGCGGTATTCGCGTATCTCCCGCATTTTGTCGGCGAGACCGTCGTAGTACTGGAGCTGCATATCCATTTCATGCTGCATGTCGTTGAGCTTCTGGGTCAGCTCCTGTGTTCTGGTGTTCTGCATGAGGGCGCGGTACATCAGGATATCCGCGGCTATCGACAGCACCACCGCGATTATGATGAACGGGTTGCTTATAAGGTCGAGGCGTTCGCCCGTCCAGGTCTGGTAGGCGCACGCGCAGAAGAAGAAAAACTGGCTCACCGGGAACATCACGAACAGACCCAGCGACTTTACATGGGATTTTTTGAAGAAGTGGTTCCACACCGACATGATGAGCAGAAACCCTCCGGTGAAGAAGAAATTCATCGCGATGATCATGATTATTGTATCCCATGTATGGAATGTCTTCAGCGAAACGAGCAGGTTTACGTCTATCAGCATGACGAAGCCTGAAACGCAGACGTCCATGATGATGGATCCAGCCGCGAGAAATCCGGCGGCGAACAGACGGTACATCAGCTTGTCCTTATACAGGAACAGCGCCGGCAGGAAAAACGACAGCGCGATCCCGACGCCGTGCAGCAGCGGTGGGCCGTCTAATAAGAGCTGCTCCGAAGCGAAGCTGTACAGAACCGAAGCAGATACGCAGATGGCACGGTGGTACCTGGGCTTCAGCATGAACGACATCGCGAAGAAGGTGATGAATATCTGGTAAAGGTCTCTGGTAAGCAGGTAGCAGGTTTCAAGCAGGTATCGTTCCATATGCCCTCCATCAAGAATTGATAAGCGTTACCGCTGTTTTTATGCCGTCCTTGTATGTGCGGCTTATCGGCAGCACGCTGCCGTCGGACATCTCAATGCTCGCCCAGTTCACTATGCGGTTTATGCGGTTCAGATTCACTATGCAGCTCTTGTGGCACTGGGCGAAGCTGGCAGGCAGCTTCTCGCGGTAATCCGACAGTCTGCCGTATATTTCGACGCACCCGCCCTGGTGTCTGATTATCAGCTTGCGCTTGTCGCTGACGATGGAGATTATCTCCGCGGTGCTGAGGTATGTCACCGTGCCGCCGTTCTTTATCGGGAGAAGCTCCGCCTGCTTTTCGCGCTCGTGTATCTTGCTGAGCGCGTTCCGGAGGTACTTCATCTCTATCGGCTTCGTGAGTATCGCCGCCGGGAGCGCTTTGGAATCAACGCAGTACAGCTCCTGGATATACTCGCTGGCGTAGCCGGTGATGTACACCAGCTTTATCTCCGGGTGGGAGGACAGCAGCCGCGCCGCGCCGGATATCCCGTTTGCATTGCGCAGTTTGATATCCATGAACACGCCGTCTATGCGGTCGGCGAAGTCCTCGATGTTGAACAGCAGCGCCTGGAGCGTTGTGAATATCCTTACCGACGAGTCCGGTTCAAGCTCGGCTATTTTGGCTTTCAGTGATTCGGCAGCCGCCGGCTCGTCGTCGCATATCAGATAGTTCATGTTAATTCCCCCGTTTCATGAGATGAAATAATTATATATGAAATTGTTCATTTTGTCAAGCACAGCGGTTCATTACAATTTTTCTGCATTTTATTACATCTGCGCATTATTTTTCTGCGTGATATATTATAATAAAACGGAAAAGATAAGGCTTTGCGCCTGAAAAAGGAGGAATTTCAATGAACCTGAAACGAGCAATATCCGCTGTATGCGCGGCGGCTGTCCTTGCTTCAACGCCGCTTTCAGACCTGCCGGCGCAGTTCTCCGCGTATTCCCACGCATATGCGGCGCTGACGGCGTTCCAGTATACGTTTGACCAGTCGCCTGTAGCGATGGCGGTGCAGAGCGCCGACGACGGCTCGCTCAAGTGCGAGGTAGTGACCCGCTTCCCGGCAGACGGCGTTACCAACGGAGTGACCACTGTCGCGGAACTGCGCAGGCTGTATTCCGGGCTGACGGTGAACGGATTCGAATTCAGTAATTCGAGCCTGGAAGGGCTGACTGCGGAAGATATCCACACCTCGATATCAGTGCTCAGCGGTACGGATTCCAACTCGTATGACGGCTGGTACGCCGTAACGGACAAGGATACCCTCGATTTCGCAGACATGCCCGCAGACAACGACAGCAAGGTCGTACAGAGCCTGTCGTTCCACATCTACATAGACGGCGGCGCTGTGTCCCGCCTGGGAATGAAGCTCGGGGACAGGATATACCTGAACTCCGACGGCAGCGGATTGTCCTATTACACCCACACCGAGCCGGGCGGTCCTATCACGATGACCGTCACCGAGGCGACATGGGATAACAGCAGCGGAATGTCCTGCGCCTACAACAGCGATTTCGAGATTCCCGGCGTGACCAAGGGAGTTACCACGTTCGGCGAGCTGAAAGCGCTCTACGATGGAATAAAGGTGGAGGGCTACGAATTCAAGGGCTCCACAGTAGAGGGAATGACGGAAACCGACCTTGTTCCCACCATCGGACTCATTACCGGCTCAGACTGGAACTGGAAAGCGGTATACAACACGACGGAGATGAACTTCAGCAGCGACCTTGCGGACGTTGCGGACGACGATATCGTGCAGTCCATCGCATTCTCCATTTCCGTGCAGGACGACTCGTTCGCAAAGCTGGGGCTTAAAATCGGCGACAGCTTTGTCGTGAATCCGGACGGCAGGGAGCTTGACTACTACGAATACACCATGCGCGGCGGTCCTCTCCGCGCTGAAGTGGAGGAGATCCAGAACGAGGAAGGCACCAGTCTGGTCTGCACCTTCACGACCTACTTATCGCTCCCCGGAGTTACGATAGGTGAAACTACGGCGGGTCAGCTCAAGAATCTCTACCGCGGCGTCAGGGTCGGCGGATTCGAACTAAGGGAATCCACCGTGGAGGGTCTGACCGCAGACGACCTCGTCCCAACTGTCGCGATCATGACAGGCGACAACTGGGTATGGAACGCCTCTTACTGCTCGAATGAAATGACGTTCAGCGACGCGCTGAAGAACGTCCACGACAGCGATGTCGTCAAGGAGCTGAGTTTCCGGATGACTATAAGTGGCGACTCTGTAGAAAGGCTCGGACTCAAGGCAGGCGACGTCGTCGTCATAAATCAGAACGATATCAGAATATTCCTTGTGGACGATACAATTATGTGGGACGAAGCCGACGGCGCCGACCATTATGAGGTATGCCATGACGGGATCACTCTTGACTACTGCTATACAAACAACTCCACCAACTTCAGAACCGCGATGGCTATGAACGGCTTGAAGTACGGAACGTACACGCTTGAAATCTACGCGGTATATGCCGACAATACGAGAAAGCTCCTCGGCAGTGTTGATTATAAGTACGATGAAAACACCGCCGACAGCGACTCCAACACGTTCATCTACTCTGACAATCCGGACGGCACCATAACCATCACCGGCGGCACTATTGTAACCCCAAAGCTCGAGATACCCGCAGAGCTGGACGGAAAGAAAGTCAGCGCAATAGGCAACAGTGCATTTTTGTTTCAGTCATTCATCACCGACCTCGTTATTCCTGAGGGCGTGAAGTCACTGGACTGGTACTGCTTCAACACCTGCGAAAATCTGGAAACCGTCACCCTGCCGGATTCCCTGGAGTTCATCGACAGCTGGGCGTTTGAGCGCTGCTCCAGGCTTAAGACTATCAACGTCCCTGCGAACGTGACCCGGATAAATGGCGGCGCGTTCGCACAGAACAGCTCTATGACGTCCATAACCTGCGACCCGGCGAACAAGAATTACGTATCCGTGAACGGCGTGCTGTTCACTAAGGATATGAAGGAGCTCGTGGCGTACCCCGGCGGTATCCAGGGCGGATACACCGTCCCCGCTACCGTGAACCACATCGGCGACGCGGCGTTCTACGGCGCGCTGGGGCTGGATTCCGTAACGATACTCGGCAACCTTGACTTCATCGGCTTCGAGGCGTTCGCAGAGTGCAGCAAGCTGACCGACGTTGCTATCCGCGACGGCGTGAACTACGTCGGCTACTGGGCGTTCCGAGGCTGCGACGGCATAAAGTCGCTGACTGTTCCGCAGTCCGTGACGAACATCGGCAATCAGGCGTTCGGCTTCGCTTACGCCGACCAGAAGATGAGCGGCTTCAGCCTGCGCGGCTACAAGGATTCCGCAGTGAACTTCTACGCTATAAGGCACGATATCCCGTTCATCTGCATAGGCGAGGCGAGCGAGGACAACAAGCCCTTCGACAAGGACAACGCCAAGGAGAGCGAGGTAGAAACCAACCCCGATACTCCCGAGGACGAAAAGATAACCACGATAATCGCGACCCCCGCATTCAACATGAAGGACAAGAGCGAAGCGGGCGTAGGTCTTGACCTCAGCAAGGTAAAGGTAAAGGCGAAGGAGATATACGACGAGGAGGGCATAAAGCGCGCGGAGGAAGCTCTCGGAACTGAAATTTCCGCTAACAAGAAGTACAGCCTGCTCGACCTCACGCTGATAAACGGCGACAAGGACTACTCCAACGGCTACGACGGGCTTGTCGAGGTAGTTATCCCGATACCGAAGGGGCACCGCGGCAAGACGTTCTACTGCTACCGCCTGCTTGACGACGGCACAAAGGAGCTTATCCCTGGCAAGCAGAGGGAGGACAGCTACGTTGTATACCTCGAGCACTTCAGCGTATATGCGTTCGTGGCTGACGAGGAGCACACCTGCGTATTCAGCGAGAGCTGGGCTAACGATAAGTCCGGTCACTGGCACGAGTGCGCCTGCGGAAAGACCACCGAGCCTGAATCACATATCGCCGGCGACTGGATAACCGATGTCGAGGCAGCGGCTGCCGAGGACGGCCACCGCTACAAGGAGTGCACCATCTGCGGCTACATAATGGAAGAGGAAACTTTCAAGGCTGAAAAGACCGCGGCTCCGGTGATCTCCCCGAACGGCGGAACGTTCACAGGCTCGCAGACCGTTACCATCACCTGCGCAGCTCCGGACGCGGCGATCTACTACACCACCGACGGCTCTACGCCCACCGTGGATTCCACTAAGTACGCCGGCAGCTTCACGCTGACCGCTTCCGCGACAGTAAAGGCGTTCGCGGTAAGCGCTGACGCGACTGCAAGCGACATCGTAACTGCTGTGTTCACTAAAAAGTCCGGTACCTCCGGCGGTTCTTCGGGAGGTTCTTCCGGCGGTTCGTCAAGACCGTCCTCCTCTAAGACGGAGGAAACCAAGCCTGCTTTCAACGGCAAGGAAACAAGCTGGGCAGACATCGCAGGTTCAATAGCTAAGCTTGCAGAGGGCGGTACAGTAACCATCAGCCTTAACGGAAACTACACCGTTCCCGCAGAGGTGATGAAGGCTGTCGCTGACAAGAAGATAAAGGCAGTCTTTGTTGTCGACAGCGTAAAGAGCTGGGTAATAGACGGCGCACAGATAAAGAACGCGGCTTCGACAGACCTCACGCTTATCCCGACCCGGAAGCTCAAGACTGGAGCACTTGCCGGAACAGAGGGCGTTCAGTTCACGGTAAGCAGCGCGGATATCCCCGCAGGCATTGCAGTATGCTTCAAGGCTGATTTTGCGGGCAGGTTCGCGAACCTGTACAAGTCGGTGGACGGAAAGCTGGTATTCATGGGCTGTGCAAAGCTCGACAGCACCGGAAAGTCGACAGTCCCCGGCATTGACGGCAAGGGCGACTACGCCGTAATGCTGAGCGAACTCAGCGCGCTTCCCGGCGACATGAACAACGACGGTATCCTGAACGCGCTCGACGCCTCCGAGATACTGAAGTACTCCGTCGGAATTTCCGCAGGCGCAAACCTTGCGGCGGCTGACCTCAACGGCGACGGAACGGTCAACGCTTCCGACGCGGCGGCTGTCCTCAGAATGGCAGTCGGATAATAAACGCTTCCTGGACTTTTTGATATGCGGAAACCGCTCCGGGCTTTTGGCTCGGGGCGGTTTGCTTCTGAATCTGTAATCTGTTCAACGTTTGTTTCCGACCGCACAGCCTGATATCATGCTGTTCATATCAGATAAAAACCGCTCCCATTGCCTGAACTGGCTCCGGGAGCGGATTCATTTATAACTGGTTTTGTGAACTGGTTTTGTGGATTCCGATGGAAATCGGCATTGCCGCGCGGGTGTGGTTCGCCGGAACTGCGCAGCATTCCTCCGTCACGCCATGATATCCAGAACAGACTGGCTGTTCTCCTTCTGCTTTGACATGATGTACCCCTGCGCCTGCATTATGAGCTTCTGCTTGGCGGCGGCTTTTACCTCCTCCGCAATATCCGCGTCGCGAATGCCGGATTCCGCGCTCTCAAGGTTCTCCACCGTGGCAGCGTTGACGCTGTACGCGTGCTCGGAACGGTTGCGCTGCGCGCCGGAGACCGCACGCCACTTAGACAGGTAGTCGTTGGCGTAATCAAGGCGGCTTATCGCTTTCAGCGCGCGGTCGACCGTAGTCACGCCGGTGGTGTTGATACGCATGAGGTGTTCGTCCGCGCGCGTCTTGTCGTACCAGATGTAGCTGTTCGTGCGCCTGCCGTAATGTATACCTATCTCGTTGTCGTCGTCGCGCTTGTCCGCGCCGTAGAACAGCTCGTCCGAAGCGCTGCCAGTGAATTTGTCTATGTCGTACGCGCCGTTTTCCGTGGTGTAGAACATCAGATTTCCGTTGTTGTCCACCGCCCGGACAAGACAGGGTATCGCCTCCAGCTCCTTGTTCAGCGCCTCGGATACCGAACGGGAATCATAAGTCCCCGCAGGTATCTTCACCGTCAGCGGAACGCCGTCCAGCTCGAACGTAAGCTCGTCGTTCTGCCCGGGGATTATCGTAACTCCGCCGGTGAGGTCGGATTTTCCGATTATCCTCGACGGTCTCGGCGACTGGGTAGCGTCATAGAAAAGCCTGTACGCCGAGTTTCCGCGCACGCCGTCTATTATCGCGTCCACCTGCTTCACCGTTCCGTTGTCCGGGACGATATAGCTGAGTATCAGCTTGTCGGAATTGTCGATACCCGTTGAATTTTCGCTTACTCCTATCGCGCTCAGACCTATCGTTGCGTGGAAATTCTCAGCGGGGAGCGGGTCGCCGTTGACATCGGTCATCTTACCCATCGCCTCGCGCCCGGCGGTCTGTATCGCGGCGGCTATCTCGTCGGGATAGTACGACCCTTCCGGGATATTGAACCCGACTTCGTAGGTATGCCCCTGATAGGTGAAATCGAATTTCAGCTCGTCGTTAAGCCCGGCATATATCAGCACGTTCTTCCCGCTCTTTATCTCGTCCGCCGTTTCCGGCTGGATCGTATTCCTGCCGATGATATAGGACATCGCAGAGCCTGCGGTCGTGCCCGCTTTTTCGGTATGGGGATTCAGCCGGGTATAGTTCACGTCCTGGAACACCCTGTTGAACAGCCTGCCGGAGAAATTCCCCATTCTCTGGTCGCCGCCGACCACTTTCGCGGTTATCGACAGCTTCCCTGATGAAACCCCGACCTCAAGCTGACCTGCGCCTATCTGCCCGTCAATGCTGGCTTGTATGGCGGCGGCGAGAGTGTCGGCGGTGTAGCTTCCCTCTGGGACGGACACGGTGAGGGTCTGGCTGAGTCCGTTGTTGGCGTAGTCGAACGTCATCTCGCTGAAATAGTCCTTTATCTCGATATTGCCGACTGTCGCTCTGCCGATTATATACGCCGGGGTATATTTCCTGTCGGTTGGCCTGGGGGAATTGCAGGTCTCCGCGCGCTTGAAAATCGGCGAGGTATTGTCAGCGTTCAGCGAAACGGAAGCCCCCGCGCCGACATTCGAGGTGGTGAGCTTCAGCTCTGAACCGCTGGCGTCCACCGTCACGCCGGAGCCGTTTAAACCGTCCCTTATCTGGCCGGCAAGTCTGTTCTGCCCGTCGCTGCCGCTGTAAGAGCCGTGCGTGAGCTTGAACTTATAGTCCGTTCCGTTGACGTTTATGGACACGGTATCGTTAAGGTCGTTTATCTCAACGCCGTCGCCGCCGAAAAGCGTGGAGAACTTGCTGTTCCTGATATAAGCCGGGAATTTCAGCTTGTTCTCGCCCGGAAAGGCTGTTCCGCCTGCGGCTGTGTTGGTCTTCTTGTATTTCTCAATGTTTGACGTAGTGGTAAGATTGCTGAAGCTGCAGCCCTTTCCGCGCTGAACGGACGTAAACGTCAGCCCGCCGCTGCCATAGTCCGCGGTTATCTTCCCTTTGAGCGAAGCGTCCATGTCTATCGCGGAGTTTATGGCGCTGGCGAGGTCCGCCCCGCTGGTGTACGTTCCATCGGGGATCATGATCGTGAGTCTGTTGGTGATGATTCCGGATACCGTGCTGTTTTTGGGGTAGGTGTAGTCTATCGTGATGTAGTTATTGCTGCTGCCGGAGCTGTCGATGGTGAGCGGCAGGTGGCTGTCCACCGAGGAAAGCGTTATCTTCGCCGGGGTCTCCGCGTTACCTGTCGCCGGATTATAATAGGGCGAATTTATAACGTCGTGGGTTATTTTCTGCTTGCTCAGCGGGCAGGTGCTGGAGGCTGAGAAGCTGCTTCCGCCTGCGTCCTTCGGTGCGCCGGTGAAAACAAGCGAGTCCCCGCTTACCTTCACCCCGGCTGTTGAACCGCCGTTTGTCGCCGCCATCTTCGCGTTTATCTCCGCGGCGAGGTCGGAAAGGCTGCTGTAAGCGCGGTTTTCCAGCCGTAAGTCATAGCTTTTGCCGCCGAGGGTGAACGCCAGCCGGTCGCTGGCGCTGTCCACGGTGAGCGGGATATGCGAGGAAGCCTTGCTGAGTGTGAGCGTTGACGGAACGTATACAGTATCGCCGTCAATGACCGCGCCCGGCTTTCCGGCAAGGCTGCTTTTCTTCGCGTACTGCATCATATTGCCGGAGAAATTGCTGAACTCAACATCTTCGCCCTCATCCTTAGATTTCAGCTTCAGGCTGCTGCCGTCCGCCGAAGCGGAGACAACATTTTTCAGCTCCCTGTTTATTTTACCGACAGCCTGTTCCGCCGTGGAGCCCTTGGGTATCGTGACGGAGTAGGAGTTTTTCCTGCCGTCCTTGTCGGTAAGGTCGAAGCTGAGCGTGGTGTCCCGCAGCGAAGTTCCCGCTTCGGTGAACTGTGTGAGAACGTTGTTCAGCGTGCTGTAGGCGGGGGTGTGATGAGTGTGTTCGCTTCCAAGTTCGCTTTCATAACCGGGATCCTTGTAGGTAGTGCCTGGGGTGCTGCTGGGGGAAGCGTTTCCGTATGAAAGCAGCTTGTCCGACTGCTGCTGCGTGGAAGAAACGTACCCGTCCTTATACTCCACCGCAGGAATGGATTCGCCCGCCGTGCGGCTTACCGTGCTCTTTCCGGAGGGGTCGGTGTTGGTGTAGGATACCAGGGTCTGCTCCTGGTCGGAGGGGCGGGAGCCGTCTATGTTGTCGTAGTAATTCGTGCCGTCTACAAGATATCTGTTCGCGGGGCTTTTCGTTATATCCTTATAGGACTGTATGCCGGTTATCTCCCAGCCGTCAGAGCCGTTAGCGCTGACGGAAAGCGTGTCGCCGACAGTGAAATACAGCTTGTCCTTAAGCTGCGGATAATTCGCGGCGAGCAGGTCGTTCAGCTTCGTCTGGAGCTGCGAGCGGGAATAGGTCCCCGCGGGTATGTCGAAAGTCAGGTCGCCGCCGGCAATGGTTCCGACCGGGTCGGTGGTTATTTTGAACGCGAGGGTGTTCATGTTTTGGGGTATGACTATGCCTGCGTCAAGCTTCTTGCAGCACTTCAGCGAAGCGGGAGTGTATTCCGAGCGCTCCTTTCCGGGCTTCAGCACAGACAGCGCCGCGTTGTCGAAGAGGTCGTACGCCATATAGCCGCTCGGTACGTCCGTCTTGTCCAGCTTCACACGGCACTCGCTGCCGTACTGGAGCGTGCTGAGCCTGAGCGCGCCGTTCACCGTTTTGACCTCTATAGGGCAGCCGTACTCCGCGAGCTTTTCGCGTATGCGGTCGGCGATGGCGTCCGCGCTGGAGTAGGTGCGGAGATCCTCGCCCGGGTCGAGCAGGTCAATGCGCAGCTTCTCCTGATGGGGTTTTCCGTCGCTGTCGTACCAGCCTGCGTCAAGTACGAAATAGTCGTTCCTGCCGCGCTCTATCTCCTGCCCCGCCGGGATCTGCCGCGTTCCGGTCAGCACCGCTTCGCTGTTCACAAGGTCGCTGTATTTGCAGATATCGTAGATAGGAGAACTGATGCGGTCTATCATCAGGAAGTTGCCGGAAAGTCCGGTCATGGTCATATCGCTCTTTATTCCGATGACGTTTCTGCCGCTGACCGTTTCCGCGACTGCTTCCATCTTGCAGGGGAGCCCGGCGTTCTGGAATTTCTCGTTCATCTTCGCGACAAGCTCATCGCGGGTATACTTTCCCGGATCTATCTTTATGGAATATTTCGTGTCGTCGGTATTGCCCAGCCGGAACTCGATAACGTCATTCTTGCCCGGCTTTATATCCAGCCTGTTGCCCGGGTCCCCGAAATTAGTAACGCCAAGCAGGTAGCCGTTGGAATTGCCCGTGACCTTATCATAGAACAGCGACGCGCCGTTTCCGGCTATGTAGTTTATCTTCCCGCCCTCGCACTGCATGGTGAGCTGCTTGTCCTCGTTGACGCCGACTATGAGCGAAAGATCCTGCTCCCACAGTTCGTCGTCTATCTTGTCGGCGATCTCCTCGACCGTGTAGGTCCCCGCGGGGATATTGACCGTGCATTCATAGTCCGCGCCGTCCTTGCTGACGCCGATGATGAGCGGGGAGTTTGTGCCGTCTATAGTGACCCAACCCTCGTGGGTAAGGCTTCCCGCGTCCTTTTCGTATTCCGGGAGGTGCTTTTCGAACAGGGGTATGCCGTTGAACTCCGCAGAATCCGTGACCTGCCCCATCTCGTCGATGAGCTGCTGATACTCGAGGTCGATCGCCTCGCGGTCGAGGCGGCTCAGGGTGTCGTTTGAAGCCTCCACGGCAAGCTCCTTCATGCGGTGGAGCATATCGTGTAGCTCCTGCGCGCAGCCGTCCACGGTGTCGAGGTAGCTGATGCCGTCGTTTATGTTGCGCTGACCCTGCCGCAGACCGCGGTCGATGGCGCGGAGCTTCTCGGAAATCGCAAGCCCTGCCGCGTCGTCGGCGGCGGAGTTCACGCGGTACCCGGAGCTGAGCCGCCTTGAAGCCTGCGCCAGCTTTGACTGCGCTTCGCTCATGCGGTTTGCCGTTATCATTCCATCGTTGTCTATGAATTTCACTTTACGTTCCCCCCGGCAGTTTCAAATATAATTACCATTTTAATTATATTACATTCTGTTCTGGTTGTCAAGCGGTGAATGCAGAAATCCATACAGGCGCAGAGTTGTTTTTTAGACTGCCGACATCTTCCTGCGGCGATAAAAAATCTCATGCATACTGAAGCGGCTTGCCTTTTTTACAATAAATGTGATATACTGTTATGGAAACCTCTAAAAACCGGTTTGAAGAGGGAAAATAAAAATCGGCATGTACCGGAGTACATGCCGATTTCTTATATTGCCGGGAAACGCGATTACATGGAAACTATCGCCTTGAGTATCGCGGAAGCGTCCAGTGCGTTGACTGTTCCATCGCCGTTGAAGTCAGCCATCTGGATATTCGCGGAGGCGCTTATCCCGGTGATGTGCTTCAGGATATCTGAAACGTCAATTGCGTTTATCATGCCGTCGTTGTTGGAGTCGCCGCCGAGGTCGGAGTACCTGCCAGCCATCACGACGTACTCACCGGCGGAGGTGATGCCGGGAATTACCGCCGCACCGAAGGAATCCACCTTCACGCAGCCCACGAAAACATTCTTGCCGTTTTCTACCCTGTAAAGGTTAGCGAACTGACCGGCATACTCGTACTTGAGCATCAGCCTGAGCGCCGCGCCGGGGTTAGCCGCAGAGGTCTTCAGCTTAGCGCCGACAGCGCCTCTCAGCGCGGAAGTATCAGCCGACCCGGCAGCAGATGTAAGGTCTATCGCGGCAGTGGTGTTAAGCGCAGAGCCGTCGATTATCCAGGTCTTAACACTGTCAACGACCAGCTCGACCTTTGCGCCGCTCGACTTTATCGCAGCTACTACGTTCGCCGGGAGCTTCGCAGAACCCTTGGAGTTGATGACGATCACGCTGCCTGCCGGAGCAGACTTGATATCGGCCGCAACATTGTCCCAGGACTTGTCAACGCCGCCGATGGAGGGCAGTATCTCAGTAGTCGTGGAAGGCTTGCCCGATGAGCTGCCGCCGGAAGAGCCGCCGGACGGTCTGCTGGAAGAGCCGCCGGAAGAACCGCCGGAAGAACCACCGGAAGAACCGCCGGAAGTCGCAGGTATCTTCTCTTCCTGGTCATATCCGCATACAGAGCAGGTGCGTCTCTTAAGACCTGCCGAATCCTTTGTTGCCCCGTAGACAGTTTTCCAGCCGGAGAATCTGTGGGTAGCCTTTGTGCCGGCTTCATCGCACATCACGCAGTACTTCCAGTGGTCTGTTGAATTGTGCTTGTAGTCGTCGGACCAGGTGTGAGTGTGATACGGCCTTGCGGAAACTGTTGAGCTGCGCGTGCTGTTTGCGTCTGTAGCGTCGCCGCTGACTGCGAATTTGTATCTCTCATTGTTCTTGAGCCCGGTCACGGTATACTCGGCGTCGGTTATGCCGGACTTCACAAGTCTGCCGTCCATGTATACGCTGTAGCTTGTGGCGCCGTCCACCTTGTCCCATGTGAGCTTGACTTCCTCGTCGCCTGCAGCCGCCTTGAGGTTTCTGGGTGCAGGGAGCGTAACGGAAGGCTTTGCGGGAGTAACCTCGGCCGCTGCGGACTGCGCGCTCTCCTTATCCGCGGTCGCGGTGACGGTGAATGTGTACTTAGTGCCGTTGGTAAGCCCGGTCACGGTGAACTTTGTGTCGGTAAGCCCGGTCTTTATAAACTTGCCGTCCTGATATACGGTGTAGAACTTTGCGTTCTTGACCGTATCCCATGTCAGCTCGACCTTTCCGTCACCCACTGTCGCCTTTAAGCCAGTGGGAGCCGCAGGAGTGACCTCGGGAACTTCCGCCTTTGCCGGAGTTGCCGCCGCCTCTGCGGAGTGCACGCTCTCCTTATCCGCTGTCGCGGTCACGGTGAATGTGTACTTAGTGCCGTTCGTAAGTCCCGTTACGGTGAAATTCGTGTCGGTAAGCCCGGTCTTTATCGCCTTTCTGTCCTGATATACGGTGTAGCTCTTTGCGTTCTCGACCTTATCCCATGTCAGCTCTGCCTGACCGTCCCCAGCCGCTGCCTTTAAGCCTGTGGGAGCCGCAGGAGTGACCTCGGGAACTTCCGGCTTTACCGGGGAAGCCTTGACTTCGTCGGACTTTGCGCCCTCGGTGTTGGTAGAGGAAACTGCGGAAACCACGAAGCCGTACTCCGTGCCGTTAGTCAGCCCGGTCACGGTGTATGTGGTGTCGGTTATGCCGGATTTCTTGAGTTCGCCGTTAACGTATACGTTGTAGAATGTCGCTCTTTCGGCGCTGTTCCATGTAAGAACGACCTCGCCGTCCCTAGCCTCAGCCTTTAATCCTGTCGGCGCCTCGGGAACTACTGCGGGGATATATGACGAATGCGGCGTTGCCTTTACCGCCTCGGACTTTGCGCTCTCGGTATTGGTAGAGGAGACTGCGGAAACCGCGAAGCTGTACTCCCTGCCGTTTTCAAGATTTAATACACTGTATGTGGTGTCGGTTATGCCGGATTCCTTGAGTTCGCCGTTAACGTATACGTTGTAGCTGTTCGCGTTCTCAGCGGCGTCCCATGTAAGCACGACCTCGCCGTCGCCCCCAGCCTCAGCCTTTAATCCTGCCGGAACGCCGGGGGTGACCTCGGCGGGCTTTTCGTATGCAGTCGGGTTCAGCTCGGGGAATGTGAGCTCAACGGTGCACGTATTGCCGCCGCCGAAATTCAGTGTGGTTATAACGGAAGAACTCCGGTGCGTATTGCTGAACGTGTCGTTATAGGAGAACTGGGTGGATTCCGTATCAGCGCCGGCAAGGAAGTAGTCCATGAGGATCTCGTCCCTCGACTCGGGAGCGGTCTGGTCGTCCCATGTGCAGTCCACTGCGTACCACTTGCCGTCAAGCTTTACGGCGTTCCATGCGTGGGCTTCGGACTTTCCGACTCCGGTAACACCCAGACCCGTAATGAGCGCGCAGGGGATACCGTACTCCTCGGAGAGTATCTTGAAGCTCTTGGCGTAGCCTGCGCATACGGTGGAAATGCTGGTGTCGCTGTTGCACTTCGCAAAGGCGCTGTACGCGGTCTGGTAAGCGTACACCTGCGCGTTGTTATATTTAGTCTGTGAGCTGTCCGCCGCGGTATGGTTGTACGCTATCTGGTTGCAGAGGTAGTCGTGGATAGCCTTGAGCTTGTCGTAGTTATCGCTCGTGGCGGTGAGGCTCTTGTCGATTTCTGACTTTGCCGCACTGATAAGGCTGCTCATCGCTGCGGGTGTAGCCTCGGGGATAACGTTCTCGCTGAGACCGAGCCGGAGTGTGATTTCGCCGCTGTAAGTACCGTTTGACTTTATTCTTTTTAATTCGCTAAGTATCTGAATGCTCTTTCTGCCATCCATCCAGGTAAGCTCCGGATGGTCGTAGACCAGAGCATAATACGCTGAGTATGCCGCAGGGTAAGCCCAGTTGTTGAGCTCTGAATTTAACTTAGCGCTTATCACAGAATCATCGTCGCTGTCGCAGGTTATGTTCTTTTTGATATCGATATTATAGCATTTAATATTGGGATAATTAGCGTCGTCCGCGTCCGGCGTATCGCCGTTCTCAAACTTCGTCATGAATTTATTGTAGAATTCCTTCGCGTCGTCAGAAAGCTGGTCGTAGTATGAGCCGGAATATGTACCCGCCGCCTGGGCGTTTGCTCCGTACCACGCGCTCATATCCGTCAGGTCGATGGACTGGGAAAAGACCGCTGCGTATTCAGCAGGCTTTTCTCCGGGAGCTTCCGCATAAGCGCCAATCGAAAGGCTCGACAGAATAACGCTGCTGCATATCAGAAGCCCGAGGACTTTTTTAGAAATACTCTTCATACAAAACCTCCATATTTCAATGTAGGAATAAAATTCCTTGTTTTTAGTATATCACATACAACAATAATTGTCAAGAAAAAAAGGCGAAACCCTGAAACCTTAAGTTTGCAGTAAATTGCAGTTTCAGGGGTCGGATAATATTATCATAAGGAGTGATGAACATGAACACCAGAGGCTTTGTAAAGCTCCCGCGCAGTCTGCTGGAATGGCGGTGGTACGGCGACCTGAACACCCGCTCGCTGTATATCCACCTGCTGATGACCGCCGCGTGGGATGACGCCGTGTACATGAACCGCGAAATAAAGCGCGGGCAGTGCTGCACGACTGTGAAAGAACTGGCGGCAATCAATCAGCGAACGATCCAACAGACCCGCACGGCGCTGAACCACCTCGTTTCAACAAACGACATAACGATCGAAGCGACCACGCAGTTCAGCATTATAACGCTGACGAACTACGACGAGCTACAGCCGGTCGGCAAACCGCCTGACAGACAAATAACAAACGAACGGCAAACGGTTCAGCAAACCTGTCCTGCGGAAACTAACAAACCTACTATTATAAAAGAAAAAAAGAATATAAAAGAAGATGAAGAAGAAACCGACCTTCTTCGTCGTCTGGAATCAGTCGTTGGCGAGTATAACTCGATATGCACGAGCTTAGCGCCTGTCACCGGAGAGCTGACCTATCAGCAGGCGCAGCTTATCCGGCAGGCTGAAAAGGAGCTTCACGGGATAACGTTCCGGGATTATTTCACAAGAGCGGAAGGCTCGGACTTCCTCGCCGGGAGGACAGGTAAGTTCAGGGCGACGTTTGCGTGGCTGATAAGACCCGAAAACATAGCTAAAGTGCTCTCCGGGAACTACGACAGCTATTCTGTTCCCGCGCAGGCGCCGGTGAAGAAAGAGCGCGACTATAACGCGCCCTTATGGTGAAAGGAGCAAATATGTTTGCAGAAGTGATCGGAAGTATAGTGCAGAACGCAATGGCGGCTAATCCAAGCGCCGGAACGGAATACATGGGGGAGGACGGACTGCTGCACTGCGGAGTATGCGGCGAGCCTGTCCAGCAGTACGTCGAGGAGCTGAAGAAATTCCTGCCCGGCGGGATAGCTCCAACGCAGTGCCGCTGCACCCGGGAGAAGTTCCGCCTGCTGAGGGAGGAGGACGAACGCCGCAAGGCGGCTGAACGCACCGCAGAATTACAGCGGCTCGGCTTCTCTGACCCGGCGTATATGCGGAACACATTCGACCGCGACAACGGCAGCTCCCCGGAAGCGCGGGAAGCCGCAGAGTGGTACGTTGAGCACTTCCCCGAACTTAAAGCCGAGGGAAAGGGAATGCTGTTCATGGGCAGCACAGGTATAGGAAAGACGTTCTACGCCTGCTGCATAGCCAACGCCCTGATACAAAAGGGAGTCCCGGTATGGGTGACGACCATGCAGCCCCTGCTGCGGAAAGCCGGGGATTTCTCCACCGCCGACAGCGTGTTTAATCAGGTAAAGTCCGTGGAGCTGCTGATACTCGACGACTTCGGCACCACGCAGAACTCCGCGCGCAACCTCGACCTGATGTTCGAGCTGATAGACGCCAGAGCGCGCAGCGGACTGCCGCTGATAGTCACCACCAACCTCGCTCCGGAAACCCTCAACACCGACGACATCGAGCTGAAGCGCATTTACAGCCGGATAAAGGCGATGTGCTGCACCTGCGAAAAGAGCCCCGTCAGAATGACAGGCGCAGACCTCCGCGAGCAGAGCGCCAGAGACGCGCATCCGGCAGGCTGAAAAAGCGCTCCCCGGGAATGCAGATATCCCCCGGAGCGACATCTGCTCCGGGGGAAGCCGTTTATTCAGGGAACCTCTAAAATAATTAAATTATATATTATAACCATGGTAATACAATTTATACAAAGGTCATAACAATGTAATACCACTGAACCGGAAAGGAATGGTAAACAATGAAAACAAATTACACCGTGGTAAATACATATTCCCCTGCAACAGACGTGCAGAAAGAAAAGCTGAAAGCCGACGCGTCAAGAGCCGTTTATCGTGAGCTTCTCCGCTACATGGAAATCAAATCTGAACAGCCGGAACAGAAAACCGCCTGACCGCTGAAAGGACAAAAAATGACGGCGATATATGCAAGACAGAGTATCGACAAAAAGGACAGCATTTCAATAGACACCCAGATAGAGTTCTGCCGGCGCTTTGCCGGCACGGAGGAATGCCGCGTCTACACCGACAAGGGCTGGAGCGGCAAGAACATCGACCGCCCGGAGTTCCAGCGGCTGTTATCCGACATAAAGCGCGGCGCGATAACAAAGCTCGTTGTTTACAAGCTGGACAGAATAAGCCGCTCGCTGAATGACTTCTCCAACCTCATGGAGCTGTTCCGGCAGTACAACGTGGAGTTCGCGTCCACGGTGGAGACCTTCGACACCTCCACCCCGATAGGGCGCGCAATGCTCGGGATAATCATGGTTTTCGCGGAGCTGGAGCGCGAAAATATCCTCATGCGCGTAAAGGACAACTACTACGCCCGGGGCGAAAAGGGGCTGTATCTCGGAGGTCCTCCGACGTTCGGGTTCGACAAGGTCCCGACCACCCTCGGCGGGATAAAGACCTCCGTGCTCATTCCGAACGCCGATATGCCCACCGTGCAGTACATGTACGACGCCTACCGCGTGGAGCGCACTTCCCTCGGGGACATCGCAAAACAGCTCAACGCCGACGGGGTGCAGTCCCCTGGCGGCGCCCTGTGGGACAGCAACATGATAAGCCGTATCCTCCGCAATCCGTCCTACGTCATGGCGGATACGGACGTCTACCGCTACTTCAGGGAAAAGGGGTGCAGGATACCAACTCCGGTGGAGGAATTCACCGGGGAGCGCGGGTGCTTCCTCTACGGAAAGCGCGCCACAAACGAGCGCAAGTACACCGATGTGAAGGATCACGTGCTGACCGTCGGGCTGCACGACGGCGTGATTTCTCCGCAGATATGGCTGGACGTTCAGCGCAAGCTCGACGGAAATAAGCAGCTCAAAAAGGGAAAGACCGGAACGCGCTCATGGCTCACCGGGCTGATAAAGTGCGGGAACTGCGGCTACGCTCTGCGGGTCATCAACAAGGATTACTTCTACTGCTCGGGCAAGGCGAACAAGAAGGTGTGCGGCGGCTTTGAGGGAAATCCCCGGATATACGACGTCGAGCAGGCGGTCAGGGAGCAGCTCTTTCGGAAATTCGAGGAGATACGGGATATTTCCATCGAAGAGGACAAGCCGGTGCAGAGTCCCGCCGTGAACAAGCTGAAAATGCGGCTGGAAACGGTTTCCTCGCAGATAGACAACCTCGTCGACCGGATAGCCGAGACCTCCTCCGCCATCGGAAAGGTGCTCGGGGAGAAGCTGGAAAGCCTCATAAAAGAGCGGGAAAGCGTAGAGGCAGAAATAAAGAAGCACACCTCCGGCGCTCCGCAGGCGCTTACATACAAGGACGTTCTCCCCATGCTTTCGGAGTTCGATGAAATGCCGGTAGAGAACCGGAGCGCGATAGCAAGGCAGTTCATACAGAAGATACTGCTGTGGGACGACAAAATCGAGATCGTATGGAAATTCTGATGATCGCCGTGGTTTTACTGCGGTGATTATTTTTTTAATATACTAACAACTAATTAATAAACAAGGATAATGCAGATGGTAATACCACAGCGTTATCCTGCTCATGCCTTCCTTTATGGAAGGCATGCATATATAAGGTAATACAAGATGTGCGAAAGGAGAATTCATATGAAGCAGGAAAACACAGTACGAAATACAATAGTAAAGTCAATAAGGCTTACACCTGATGAATGCGCAAGGATAGAGGGCATGGCGAAACAGTCGAATATGTCCTTTAATTCTTATGTGGTAAGAACCGCGCTGGAGCCGTTCCATTCAGAATACAGTCCGCAGTTTTACTGCTACCTGCGGCATATCAGCACCATACTCCGAACGCCGCAGCATATGCTGACGCAGTATGACATTAACTGCTACAATATGGAGGCTGATTTTATATGCAGAACACTGTTAAATTTGTAAATCAGCCCTATGATAAGCCAAGAGACCTGAAAAATCTACTGCACTATGCAATGACCGACAAACAAACCGGCACGTGGTGCGAGTATACAGGCGGTATAAATACGGTGCCGCTGTATGCGCTTGACGAAATGATGTATGTCAAAAAGTTCTTTCGTAAGACTGAGGGCAGGCAGCTCAGGCATATTATCGTAAGCCCGGATACGCAGTATTATTTCCGGCTTACTCCGCAGGATCTTTATTTCCTGGCGCTAAGGATAGGCACGTATTACAGCAGCCGGTATCAGATAGTGTTCGGCGTTCATACCGACACAAGGAATATTCATATCCACTTTATCATGAATACGGTAAGCTACGTTGACGGCATGATGTACAGCGGCAATGTGGTAGATATGAATAATTTCAAGGCATTTGCCGAAGGAGAAATCATAGATTATTGTACGAGATTTAACAAGTGATTCAGGACTGAATCGAGGTTTACGCAAAGTTATCCATAGTGCATTCATTGTATGGTTGAACTGCTTTATTCGGATTTTTCAATTATATATTATATTCATGTAGCTGCGTAAGCTATCCGAATAATTATCGGCTCATAGAATTTTCCCCTGAAACCATTTAGGCTTCGGGGGCTTTTTATGCGTCCGGGAGAGGAGAAAAGCATGTTCAACAACCAGCGTTATGTCACAAGAGGCATAACAAACACCGTGCCGCTCGTCACTCAGATAATACTCTGGGACTGCATCGACAGCATGAAAACCGAGCGGAAAGACAGCCTGCAGGTCTTTAAGCTCGTTGCGAACGGCACCAGTCAGCAGGTCATTCACAGTCAGGAGGAGCCTTCATACGAGCGGACTTTTACGTTCCCAACTGATGAACCCATTACGGCAAAGATCTTCGTCATAGACGACGCAACCCATTCTACCATGCTTCTGGCAGAAGAATATTAAGGAGAACAACACTATGGACAACAATGAGAATTCCCGCTCCGTCTGCAGCTGCTGCGGGGCAACAATCGAGAACGATGACTACTACGCTTTTGACGGTAACATACTCTGTGATGATTGCTACCACAGCGAAACTGTCGCCTGCGAACACTGTGGTGACAGAATCTGGGCAGACGATAATGCAGGTACGGACAGCATGCCGCTTTGCAATTCGTGCTACGATGATTACTACACGACCTGCGAATGCTGTGGTCGTATCATTCATCGCGACTACGCCAACTACGATGATGACACCGATTACGCCTACTGCGACCGTTGCTACGAGGAACGTCAGAACAGCTCAATTCACGAGTACAACTACAAGCCCGAACTCATTTTTTACGGTGACAGCAAGCGGTATTTCGGCGTGGAACTTGAGATCGACGAGGGCGGCAAGAACGGCGACAACGCTGATACGCTTCTGGGTATCGGCAACCGGGTTGCGGAGCATATCTACATAAAATCCGACGGAAGCCTTTCAGACGGCATGGAAATCGTAACCCACCCTATGTCCCTGAAATACCATAAGGACAAAATGCCCTGGGCTGAAATCATGCGTTCAGCAATCCGCATGGATTACCGCAGTCATAAGACCAGCACCTGCGGGCTTCATGTCCACGTAAACAGAACAGCCTTCGGCAGTACCCGGGAAGCGCAGGACGAGTGTGTTTCCCGGGTACTTTATTTTGTAGAACACCATTGGCTGGAATTGCTCAAATTCAGCCGCAGAACTGAGTACCAGATGAACCGCTGGGCAGCTCGTTACGGCTATAAGAACAGCCCGAAAGAGATTCTGGAGGACGCCAAGAAAGGCTGTAACGGTCGCTATGCTTGCGTAAATATCACGAATTATCATACGATTGAATTTCGTATGTTCCGCGGCACGCTGAAATACAATACGTTGATTGCAACTCTGGAGCTCGTAGATAAAATCTGCGAACTTGCGACTAACCTCACAGATTCTGAACTGAAATCCGTAAGTTGGTCTGACTTCGTAGGCTCACTGGACGACAGCACTGAGCTCGAACTCATTACATACCTAAAAGAGCGCCAGCTCTACATAAACACACCAATCACGGCAGAGGAGGACGACTAATATGTGTGCAATTTTCGGCTTGATAGATTACAAACATACCCTTAATGCGAAGCAGCGGGAGAAGCTGCTTCGCGTGCTTTCCGAGGAGTGCGAGGAGCGTGGAACTGACGCTACCGGATACGCATTCAACCACAACGGTAAGCTTACAATTTACAAGCGCCCGTTCGCCGCTCATAAGGTACACCTGCGCCTACATGGGGATTCAAATGTCATAATGGGACACACCAGAATGGCAACGCAGGGTAACAAACTTGACAACTGCAATAATCACCCGTTTCCCGGCAAGGTTGGAAATACGAGCTTCGCTCTTGCTCACAACGGTGTTATTCACAATGATATAAGGTTACGCAAGCAGATGTCGCTTCCGAATACGCCCGTCAAGACGGACAGCTACATAGCAGTGCAGCTTCTGGAACAGCAGAAATCCCTCGACATTCAGTCTATCTCCGAAATGGCTGAGCTTGTCGAGGGCTCTTTTGTGTTTACCGTGCTTGATGACAATAATAACATCTATTTCGTCAAGGGCGATAACCCATTAGCGCTGTACCATTACGAAACCTGCGGGCTGTATGTCTATGCCAGCACGGAAGCAATCCTTGATTGTGCTCTCACTAGGCTCGGAATCATCAGCATTGAGCACCAGAAAATCAACATCTGTTGCGGTGACATCCTGAAAATTGACAGCACAGGCGCAATGGATCAGGGAATGTTCGACACAACCAATCTGATGATGTTCGACTACCGTTATTTCCGTCGTGACTGGTGGAATGTCCCCGAAGACTGTAAAAGCGAACCGCAGGACGTAAAACAGCTCAAAGATTTTGCAAGTTCCATAGGCGTATCACGGGAGGACATCGACCTGCTCCTGAGCTACGGCTACTTTGTGGAAGAGATAGAAGAAATGCTGTACCAGCCCGGCGTAATTGAAGAAGTGTTGTGTGAAATCCTAAGCGAATGCGCCTACGATTACTGCGGTGAGTTCTGAATCAAATTTGCCGGGTCTGAAAAAATAACTGTGTAAACGCGAATAAACCCGAAAAACGTACCAAAGC
>ENA-OPEE01000765-OPEE01000765.1-human-gut-metagenome-genome-assembly--contig:-NODE-765-length-25494-cov-5.483234_pt1 | contig 25494 bp, 33 predicted proteins | sample MGYA00241263_ERZ501506 | MGnify/ENA primary metagenome ERZ501506 (study PRJEB25962, sample SAMEA2042626) | human gut metagenome | biome: human gut; feature: human-associated habitat; material: faeces...
GCCGCTACCGCGCGGGACTGCCGGTAATTTACACCACGAATCTCACGCTGGAAGAACTGAAAAATCCCGCAGACATGCGATACGCGCGGATATACGACCGCGTGCTTGAGAAGTGTTTTCCGGTGGAGTTCCGGGGAGTTTCCCGCCGGAAACACGGCGCGCGTCAGGGGTTCGACGATATGATGGCGCTGCTCGGCGTGGATGACACTACTTAAACATCATTTAAAGGAGGATAAAACAGCATGGAAATTAAATTTAAAAAGCTTACCAAGTCCCGCGGACTGACTATCCCGCGCGACATGGCGGCGCACCTCGACCTTGACGCCGGAACTGCGGTCGACCTTACCGCCTCGGCTGACGGGAAACTCATCATCACAAAACATGTTGATACCTGCCGTTTCTGCGGCGGCGCGGAAAAGGTCAAGCAGTTCGGAGGTATATTCTGCTGTCCGCTGTGCGCCACAAAGCTTTATCAGGAGGTAACGGCAGATGAGTGATATCGTTGACAAGGTGCGGGAGCTGAGCCGTATCAAGGCGGATATCGCAAAGCTCAACGACCGCCGGAAAGAGCTTGAAGCGTATTTTCTGGAGCGCGGTGGTGATGATGTAGTTGACACAAAGTTTAAGTCCACCGTGTACGCCGATCCGGATTCTCAGGCGGCAGTCACCTACACCGAGGCGCAGGCGCTGACAATAGTTTACCCGCATTACCTTAAAGAAACGCTGGGGGCGATGTTTCCGGATATCTTTGAGGAATCCGTCAAGACCGAAATCAAGCCGAAGAACAAGGATATCGAGCGCATGCTCATCGGAATGTTCACCGGGAATTACACCAGGTCAACGCCGGAGGAGATAATTGCGCAGCTCCCCTGCGGAGATAAGGCGAAATCCGCGCTTGCGAAGAAACTTAAAGGCGCGAAGTTTGAGACTGACCGCGACAACCTCATGAAAATCGGTGGGTTTTCGGAGCAGGACGCCGGAGATTACGCCTACCTGTACGCCGAGGCGGCGGTCTGGCAGACGTTCCGGGGCATTGCGGAGATGTCCGGCGCAGACGAAGCACGGCTGCTCCGCTGTATCAATCTCGGCGTTGCGGTGGACAGTTCCACCAAGATCGCGGTGACCTGATGGCTACCAAGGAACAGATCCGGCGGATATATGCCCTCGGCGCTGCCGCCGGACTGCTCGACCGGAGCGCCGGGAACGACGACAACCTCCATCTTTGGGTAAAGCAGTTTTCGCTTAAAGACCACATCTCGGAACTGACCGAGCAGCAGGCGGATTTTATCATCAGGCGGCTGGAGGAATACCGCTCGCAGGTCGCGCCGCTGCCGGAACTCATTACAGAGGAACAGCAGAATATGTGCTTCAAGCTGATGTACCGGATAGCCGAGATTTCTCCGTCGGACATCAAGCCCCGGGAACGGCTGAGGGGTGTAATATCCAAGGTGACCGGCAGAGAAATCCGCCCGGACAGGGATATTTTCAGCCGGGTCACCCGGGCGGAGGGGTCGGAGATAATTGAAATGCTCAAGCGGATACTCCGCTCAGAGCAGAATAAACTGAAAAGGAGTGATAAGCATGGGACTTGCAATGCTGGTAAAGAAGAGCCACCTTAACGCCGACCAGCAGGAGGTGGCTGACATCATCGGGCTGGAAAACTACCAGGCGTTGGTGGATACATTTGGCGGTTCACAGATCTGGATACCGAAAGCGCGATCGCTGGTGTCGTCCCCGGAAATTTCTACGTATATCCGGTCAAGGCGGCAGAACGGCGACACTCCGGAGCAGATAGCCCGGGAACTGGAGCTTCCGGTGTCGGAGGTAAGACGGCTTTCAAAGTGATTTATGGCTCATCGCAAATGCGGTGAGCCGTTTTTTTATGTCGTTTCGCTTTGTGATTTCGCTTTTTACAAAGATACATTTTTATAGTATAATATGCGTAGCAAAAATAACATTTTAGAGAGGTGATACCGTGGATTTTGACACAATCTATAATATGATACTTACCGTCGGCATGGGTGCGATAACGTTCTTCCTCAAGCGCAGTTTTGATAAGCTGGACAGCCGTGCGAGCCACTCCGATGTAGAGGAGCTTAAAAACAAGCTTGCCAGCCGCGCAAGCCGCTCCGATGTTGATGAACTCAAAGACAAGCTTGAAAGCGCCGACGAGAAGTACGCCAGCAAATCCGAGCTTAACGAGCTGAAAAAATCCATCGAGAAAATCGAGAACAACATAGATTTCCTCAAGGAAAACACCGTGCGGAACTCCGATTTTATCCGCACCATGACGCGGCTCGAAACAAAGATTGACGATCTCAAAAGGGAGTGATATAGATGGACATGGAAAGAGTACACCGCGAGAAATTCTGCGACAACAACGCCCGGGTGCTTCGGGCTATAAATACGCTGCGGACAAAATACGTCCGCATACGCGAATTGGAATACGGTCTGGAGGTCGATGTGAGCGCTCCGGAGATAGCTGACTGCGTGAATTACCTGAACGAAGGCGGCTACATAAAGCTCCGTGACGTGGAGTTCCACAATGAAGTAGCCGACCTCGCTGACGCGGAACTGCACAGCCTTGAGGCTAAGCTTACCGCAAAGGGTATAGCATTCCTGAACGGCAAAATTTCCGATCCGTGCATAAGGCGGTGAGTCATGAAACGTAAGCACAGCAAGATAGACAAGCTGCCGTCTGACATCAAGGAAGCGGTCGAGCAGATGATCCTCGGAGATTACACCTACCGGGACGTCTGTAATTTCGTACGGGACACCGCGAACGTCACGCTGTCCGAGGCGGCTGTCTGCCGGTACGCGCAGGGGCTGAACGCCAGCGTTCAGGAGATTCGCCTTGCAAGCGAGAACATGCGCGCTCTGACCGAGGAAATGCAGAAGTTCCCGCAGCTCGACACCACCGAGGGAATCGCCCGGCTGATATCCCACAAGGTATTGCAGGCAGTCCAGCAGATGGACGAAATCGCGCTGAAAGAAGCCGACCCGCTCAAGCTCATCGAAAAGGCAACGGCGCTGATCCGAGCGGTGAGCCTGAAAAATTCCACGGATATCAAGACGGCGAACCTGAAAAATGTGGCGTTCGAAAGCTTTAAAGAGGATATTTTCGACGCTATGGCAAAGGAAGATCCGGAACTGTACCGTTCGCTGGTGCAGTTCATCAACAGCAAATCGCAGGAGGAATAATGTACGTTATATATTGTCAGTCCGGCAAGGAGATGGCTGTAGTCCGGCAGCTTGCCGAAAAGAACATCACGGCGTATGCTCCACGCCGGCTGGTTCAGGAGCGCCACCGCCGCAGGTGGGTACAGCGCGAAGTGCTGCTGTTCAGCGGATATGTGTTCCTCGACGCGGAGCTGACCCCGGACATCTGGCAGGCGGTCAAGTTCTGCTATGGAACGCTGCGGATACTCAGCCGCTCGCAGCTCAGCCAGACCGAGGAGGAATATATCAGATTCCTCTGCAATGACGGTCACGCGCTGGGAATAAGCCGCGGCTACGTTTCGGGCGGCGCGCTGCACATCATGGACGGCTTCCTGAAACGCTTCCAGCATAAGATAATCCGATTTAACCGGCGCGGTAAACGCGCTGTGGCGGACGTTACGATCTACGGCAGGCACTACGAGGTTATCCTCGGCTGCGAGATAGAAAGTCAGCCTGCGGTTCCGTTGATAAGCTCCGGAACTGCGAAGAATATCTCCTGATATCTGCGGAACATGTTCCGAACGGACAGGGCGAAGCTATATCATCATGATTTCGGGCGGGTGTTTAAAGTGCCCGCCTGAAATCGTCTGTAAGCGCCGTGCACATTTCAGAGGATAGTTTCCCCGCCCTTGGGCAAATCGCGAATTTAAACGCAAATTAAGCGCATTTAAACGTATATGAAAGAGGTGACAGCATGAGCAGGAAGAAAAAGAGCATAGCAGCCCTCGGCGCTGCCATTGCCGAGCGCGAAAAAAATAGCACAGACCAGACCTCCGCAGTGCAGCAGCTTGTGGAGGCTTACTTGTCCACAAATAATGAGGCTAAGCGCGCTAAGAAGATAGCCGAGATAAAATCCCGCTGCGGCGGTCTGAACGAACTCCTGTCCCAGAATAGCGAGCTGCTGACCGCCGAGGTGGAGCAGGCGCTCCTGCGCGCGGCGACCGGCTACACTGTCACCGACCGCACTATTAAATATGTGAACGGCGTAAAGACCGTGGAAACAAAGGAACGCCACATTCCGCCGTCCCAGCCAGCTATTGAATTCTACCTTATTAATAAAAAGGGCGAGGATTACAGCCGAAACGGCGGCGGTTCGGGCAATGCTGACGGCGCTCTGGCGGATATTCTGGAGGCGTTAAAAAATGGGTAAAGTTACATTCACGAAAAAGCAGAACGACCTCATGCGGCTGTTCAAGCAGAACAAGCTTCCGCGCCTGACCGTTTTACAGGGTTCGGTGCGTTCGGGCAAGACATGGATATCGCTGATACTCTGGGCGCTGTGGGTGGCTTCCCGTCCGCGCGACTACCTGTACATGATGACCGCCAAGTCGCTCCAGACCCTGAAGCGCAACTGCCTGCTGCCGCTTCAGGAGCTTATCGGCGAAAGAAATTTCACATTCTCGCTCTCTGCAAAAGAGGGCGTTCTTTTTGGACGGAAGATAATGCTGGAGGGCGCGAACGACGCGCGCTCCGAGAATAAGATCCGCGGTATCACGTTGGGCGGCGCTTACTGCGACGAGCTTACGCTGTTCCCGGAGGATTTCTTCGTCATGCTGCTGTCACGTTTGTCTGCGCCCGGCGCAAAGCTGTTCGCGACCACAAACCCGGACACGCCTACCCACTGGCTAAAGAAAAAGTACCTCGATAACGAGGCTCTTGCGGACGACCTGCTGAACATCTTTTTCGGCATTGACGATAATACAACGCTCCCAGCCGACTACGTTTCCGCGCTGAAAAAGGAGTACACCGGCGTGTTCTACGACCGGTTCATTCTCGGCAAGTGGGTAGTCGCGGCGGGGGCTATTTACCGTGTGTTCTCGGATAATATCCCCGCGTTCGCCGCGCCGGAACCGCTCCCACGGCTGGACATGATAAACGTCGGCGTGGACTGGGGCGGCAACGGCTCGGCTCATGCTATGGTCGCGACCGGAATGACCTACAATTACGAAAAGCTCATCGCCCTGCGGAGCGAACGTGTTCCCGCAACCGGACTGACCCCGCAGCAGATATACAAGCGTATCTACGAGTTCTGCGAGGACGTTCAGCGGGATTTCGGCAGGATCGAGGACATCTACGCCGACAGCGCCGAGCAGACGCTGATTTCAGGCTTGCGGGAATACATAAAGCCGCTCGACCTGACTGTGAAGAACTCCATGAAACGCCCGATAATCGACCGTATCCGCGCAACGACCATGCTTATGGGCGGCGAAAGATTCTTGCTGACTTCCGACTGCGAAACGCTGCGGGACGCATTTCAGGGCGCGGTGTACGACGACAAGGTTGTCGGCGAGGACATTCGTCTGGATAACGGCACCTCGGATATTGATACGCTGGACGCATTCGAGTACAGCTTCGAGCGGTATATTCCGCGGCTTATCAGGAGGGATTAATGGGTATTTTAAACGCGCTTAAAGACTTATTTAAGGGGAAAGGAGGAACGAGCGTGGACGACTTTAATATTACAGATTCGGCGGTAAGCTCGACCATGCGCTCCGCGACTTCCCTCTGGTGGGACGCGTTTCAGGGACAGCTTCCGTTCGCGCAGACCCACAAGAATTTCAAGCCGCTGCCGACGGCGTACGTGTCTACCGCGTATCTGGCGCAGCTCGTCACAGGCGAAATCAAATTTGAAATCGCAGACGAGGAGCTGAACAGGCACGTCCAGAAGAATCTCCTGCCGAACCTCGACAGGATAGTTCAGCAGACCATTGTAGGCGGCTACACGGTAATTAAGCCGTATTTCGTGCAGTCCGGTGAAATGTTCTTCGATTCTGGAACGAGCCGGGACTTCCTGCCGATGACTCTGGACGAGAACGGTCATGTAACCGAGGGCGTATTTTTCGAGCGTATCCGGTACCACGGCAAAATATACGAACGCCGGGAACATCACATATTCCAGAACGGCGTGCATACCGTCCGGAACACGGCGTACATCTACGGCACAAAGCACGCCGTGGAACTTGCGACCGTGCCGAAGTGGGCGGTTCTGCTTCCGGAGGGACAGATTCCCTCGACTATCCCGATGATAGCGACATTCCGCACGCCCTACGCGAACAACATCGACCTCGACAGCGAACTGCCGATAAGCATTTTCGCTAACTCCCTCGGCACGCTTCACGAGATAGACGAGGCACATTCCGAGTATTGCGCGGAATTCAGGAAGATGTCCGCGAAGGTATTCGCCGACCGCACCGTTTTAAAGGAAAGCAGCGGTATTCCCGATGATTACTTTGTCGGGATAAGCGGCGACGGTACTTCCACGATGGAACAGCAGATAATGACCTACGCTCCGCAGATCCGCGAAACCGAGCACAGCGCCAAGATAAACAAGGAGCTTCGTTTCTACGAAACGCAGATAGGCGTAAGCTCCGGAACGTTCTCGTTCGATACGCAGAAAGGACTTGTCACCGCAACGCAGGTGCTGTCCGAGGACAGAACTACATACAACACGGTCTGCCAGATTCAGCGGCAGCTGCGCCCGGTACTGCAGGCGCTCAGTCAGATCGTTGTCACTCTGGCGCGGTTCTACGGCTTCGAGTGCGAAGACGGAGAATGCGCGATAGAGTTCGGCGATTCCGTATTTGAGGACACCGGAACCGAGTTCAACCGCCGCTTCCAGATGGTTCAGGCGGGACTGCTCAAAGCCGAGGATTTCAATGCGTGGTACTTCGGCGTTCCTACGGAGCGGGCGCGTGAAATGCTCCCGCCTATGACTGAAGCCTTTGGGGGTGAATAAATGCTCACTCCGGAACAGCTTCAGAATCTGCCGCAGGAGCTGACCGATCTTTACGACCAGCTTTCCGAGTTTATCCTCCGGGACATAGCCCGGCGCATTGCAAAGGGCGCACAAATAACCGATACGGCTGAATACCAGCTTTACCGAGCGCGGAGCCTTGGACTTTCCACGGACGAAATCGCCGCGAAAATCGCCGAGATAAACGGCAGTTCCGCTGCGGAGATCAACCGGCTTATCCGTGAGGCTGCGGCACAGTCCGACGAGTTCGACCGGAAAATGCTTGGAGCCGACAAGGGCGCGGCGATTCCTCTTGAAGAAAATACTCAACTGCAGAAGTTGATCTCCGCGCAGATAGCGGAGACCGCCGGAAAGTGCGAGAACCTCACAAACACGATGGGTTTCGCCGACCACGATTTTCTTGGGCGCGTGTATTATCTGTCTATGACGGACATGTACCGCCGGGAAATGGACGCGGCTCATATGAAGGTCGTGACCGGCGCGACGGACTACATGACCGCGATACGGCAGGCTTGCAACAAGCTTGCGGCGAGCGGCGTGCGTACCATAGACTACGAAAGCGGTCGCTCCGACCGTATCGAGGTCGCGGCGCGCCGGGCGCTCCTTACCAGCGTGGCGCACGTCACGCACCGTATCTCCGAACAGAACGGCGAGGAGCTGGGCGCGGACGGCTGGGAGATGTCGGCGCACTCCGGCTCCAGACCGTCCCATGCGGTGTATCAGGGGCGGCAGTACACGCAGGAGCAGTATGAGCGGATAATCAAGCCGCTCATCAGCGAGCCGAACTGCCGCCATGATGTATTCCCGATAATCCTCGGCGTGTCCGAGCCGGTTTACACCGAGGAGGAACTCCAGAATATAGACCAACCGCCGTTCACCTATGAGGGGCGGACTTACACAGCCTACGAAGCTTCCCAGCAGATGCGGAAGATGGAGCGCGCCATGCGAAAGCAGAAAGACCGCTGTATTGTCACTGACGCTGCCGGGGACGAGGAGAGTTTCACCACTGCGAGCATAAAGCTCCGGCGGCAGAAGGATATCTATGAGGATTTCTGCAAGGCTGCTGACAGCTACACGCAGTATGAGCGGACTTACGTCGCCGGGTATGACCGCAGGCTTGCGGGCAAGACCGGGGCGGTTACGCGGAAACAGCGGGAGTTTGAAAAGGCGCAGATGCGCTTGACAGATCAGTCCGACAGTGGTAAAATAAAAGGACAGAGAGCAGTGGTGAGCAATTCCGATGGCACAAAGCACTACGCTCATAAGGTCGGAACTATTGACGTGAACGACCAAAATGCGGTCAATAAATTCGTTTCCCGGTTTGAGAAAAAGTACACCAATGCGGATAAGGAACACTGCCTGGTTATCAAGCCTGACGGCACTGTTTATATGTCTCGTGGTGATGGCATGAGCGTCAACACTTTTGAACTGCTTGGAGAAAAGGAGCTTAAAGGCTGCTTTACCACTCACAATCATCCGAAAGAATATACACAATATTCGTTCAGTTATGAGGATTTCGATTTTACGCGTGCAACCTCCGGTAAACGTATGAGAGCTTTTGATTACAAATATGAATACGAAGCCATTTTTCCTGACAAGCCTATTCCCCAGGAAGAGATGGAAGATGTCTTTAGCGAAATGAAAAGTCAGAAGTATGTCTTATTTGACGAGAGCGGCTTACCGGAAGAAGATTTCATAGAGAATGCACAGCATATCATCGTTGAAAATGCTTGCAAGAAACTCGGAATAACCTACACAAGGAGGTTGAAAGATGGATAAGCAGGAAGCTAAACGCCGTGAATTATTAGAGCTTGGCAAGGAAGAATCCGCCGAAGAAAAAGAAATACGCTTAAAATATGGTGGTAAAACAAGAGGACAAGACACGCTTGAACGAGAGTTACTGCCTTTGCGCGAAAAGTATAAGGCTAAATACATAGCCATCTGTGAAAAATACAAGTAATTCCGCACTCCCAGCAATGGGGGTGCAATTTTATACCCATTTTACGAAAGGAGTCCCCATGATCCAGAACAACCGATACTGCAAAGCGAAGCAGGCGGCGATGATCGCGGACGCAACGCGAAAGCGCCAGCGCTGCAATCAGCGAGATCCGCCCCGGTACGTCAGCAGCTACACATACCACATAGTCATGCTACCCTTACTAAGGGTACATTTTTTTACCTGTTTTTAAGGAGGATTTTTATGGATAAGTTAAAGGTACTTCTCCAGAAGCTCGGAATTGAGCTTACCGCAGACCAGACCAAGCAGATAGGCGAGGTAATGAGCAAGGAGTTCGTCCCCGCTGCCGAAGCCGCAGCCGACAAGACTAAGCTCGATGAGCTGACCAAGCAGCTTGCCGCCCGCGACAAGGATCTCGCAAAGCTCAAGGCGGATAACAAGTCCGAGGAGCTTCAGAAGCAGCTCGACGAGTTGAACGCAAAGTACAAGCAGGACACTGACGATCTCAACGCGAAGCTGTCCGCTCAGCAGGCGGATTTCGCCGCAGAAAAGCTGTTCGGCGGCTACAAGTTCGCAAGTGACCGCGTCCGCAAGTCCGTTCTGGACGAATTCAAGGGCAAGGGCTTCAAGCTGGAGAACGGCGAGTTCGTCGGCGGCAAGGAGTACCTCGAGGGGCTGAAGCAGTCTGAGCCGTCTGTGTTCGCAGCGGAACAGAAGCCCGGGCTGTTCATGGGCAGTACGCAGAGCAACGTCAGCGCCAGCGCAAACAACCTTGAGGAACAGATTTTCGCCGGAATCGGCGTAAAGAAGTAAAGGAGGACACCATAATGGCAATCAATACGATAGAAGCGGCAAAGATATTCCAGACCGCACTCGACCTGCAGATGATGCAGGGAGCTACTTCCGGCTGGATGGAGGACAACGCCGGACAGACCAAGTATTCCGGCGGCAATGAAGTCAAGATCCCGAAGATGTCTCTCAGCGGTCTTGGCAAGTACGACCGCGACAGCGGCTACGTTCAGGGCGCTATCACCTATTCCTATGAGACCAGGACACTGACCCAGGACAGAGGCAGAAAGTTCCTGCTCGACAAGATGGACGTTGACGAGACAAACTTCGTTGCAAGCGCTTCCGCTGTAATGAGCGAGTTCCAGCGCACAAAGGTAATTCCGGAAGTGGACGCTTACCGCTACAGCAGGATCTACGCTCTGGCAAAGGACAACTACGGCAGGACTTACACCCCGGCGGCAAGCACTATTCTGTCTACGCTTTCCGCTGATATAACAGCGGCGCAGGACGCCACCGGAGCTGACGACCTTGTGATCATCATGCCTATAACAGTTTCGGATATGCTGAACAACAGCGAGAAGATGACGAAGTATATCAATGCCGGTGACTTCAAGCAGGGGAACCTTGACCTCAAGGTAAGATACTTCAACGGCATTCCTATCATTCCGGTTCCCTCTGCGAGAATGAAAACCGCCTACACATTCAACGACGGCACGACCGGCGGTCAGGAAGCCGGAGGCTTCACGCCTGCGGCAAAGGCGACCCAGATAAACTGGATAATCTGCCCGAAGTCCGCGCCGATAGCCGTTTCCAAGACGGATAATTTTAAGATCATCGACCCGGACGCTAACCAGTCCGCTGACGCGTGGCTCATTGCATACCGCAAGTTCCACGACCTCTGGATAAAGGACAATATGCTGCCCTCTATCCGCATGTGCGCGGTAGCTGAAACATGATCTACGCCGACTACGCCTACTACACCGATACTTACGGCGGCAAGGCGGTGAGCGCGGAGGATTTTCCCCGGCTTGCCGCCGAGGCTTCCGCGTACCTCGACCGTGTGACCTTCGGCAGAGCTGAGGAGCATTCCGAGGACGACCGGCTCAAGATCTGCTGCTGTGCGCTCTGCGATGTTCTCGCAGCTACAGCAGACACCGGCGGCATGGTCAAGCAGTCCGAGAGCGTCGGGAGTTGGTCGTATTCGCTTGCGAGCGGCTCAGCGGCAACAGTCGAGGAGCTGATGTACAAGCGGTGTCTGACTTGGCTTCCTGCGGAGTGGATGTACAGAGGGGTGGCTAGGGAATGAGGTTTACAGAAACCATCACGGTCTACAACAAGATCCCGCAGCAGGGGCGCGAACCGGAGAAGCTCCGCCGCACGGTAGTTCACGGAGTATTCTGGGACTACACGGCTGGAGCGGCGTTCAGCAAATCCGGAAAGGACGATAGCGACAGCATTACGGTCATGATTCCGGATATGCCTGCTCTTGTGCCGGCTGCGGAATGGTTCCGTGACGGCTGTCCCGAAGATAAGTTCACGCTTTCTCCTGGCGACATAATCGCCCGGGGCGAATGTGGAAATATCTCAAGCGCAGCGGAACTCGAACGGCAGCACACCGAAAAATTGATAATCACAGCGGTTCGTGACTGCCGGTTCGGTTCCGCAAGTTTGAGACATTGGGAAGCTTCCGGAAAGTAGGTGATTCGATGAAAATTACTACCGAACGAGGGGTATTGTTCACTACCGCCAGTGGCAAGTCTATTCTTCGCTGGAATGGTGGCAAACCGCCAACCGATGATGGATTCAACAAGCTTCAGGTGTTCATCGACAATACAGTCGTCCGGCATATGGATCCATACGTCACTATGCGTACCGGAATGCTGAAGAAATCCGTTATCCTCGGTTCCCGCATGGGCAGCGGCGAGCTGGTGTTCATTGCGCCGTATGCTCATAAGCAGTACTACCGCAACGGAAAGCTCAAGGGAAAGCGCGGTTCGCGATGGTTCCATCGTATGTGGGCGGCGCTTAAGGACACCATTGTCCGGGAAATCAAAAATTATTCGAGGAGGTTGATGCCGTGAAATCAGTAATGGACAGCGTGTGCGAGTACCTTTCCGGGTGTCCGCTGCTCGACCCGAAACTTCCGGTCTACCTCGACTATGTGGATGATAACGACTGCTACTGTGTGGCTACGGTTCCGAATGCTCCTTTCCGCAAGGATATTCTCGGCAACCGTATCTACACGGTGACGTTCCAGTTCGCATATCGCACGGCTGTCAGCAGCGACGTGGAGCGCGGAAAGAATGTTGAATTTCTGGAGCGGTTCTGCCGCTGGATAGATGAGCAGAACGCCAACCGCAATTTCCCTGCTCTGGCAGAGAATCAGACCGGGCAGAGTCTCAAGGTAATAGAAACCGGCTGTCTTGACGAGACCGCCGAGGACAGGGTAACAGGCGTTTATTTAACGCAGTTACAGTTTATTTATAAGGAGAGATGTTAACATGGCAATCACAGGAACAGGCGCAGTAGAGCGCGAGCAGAGCATACTTTTTATCCAGATCAACGGAATCTGGTACCCCATCGGCGAGGACAACGAGAGTATGGAGCGTACCCGCAACAATACGGTCACACAGACCAAGAACGTCCTCGGCAAGACCAAGACAAAGGTTACAAAGGGCAATCAGGTGACATCGGTTTCACCGTTCCTCGTTGCAAGGGACTCCGCGCTCGGCAAGGAACTGTATGAGATAGACCGCCTGAACAAGCAGCTTGACGAGGTCAAGTTCCGCTTTATGGAGGTCTCCATTTTCGACGAAAAGGGCGACGGAAAGTATGCGGCGTGGACGCAGGAAGCAAAGATCGACCTCAAGAGCTGGGGCGGTTCTGCTGCCGATGGTCTGACAGCTCCGTTCGACATCGTCTGGGAGGGCGACCGCACATACGGTATATATGACCGCGCGGCGAACACATTCACCAGCGACGGCGGTATCGAGGAGCTGACGGTCGTTTCTACCGCGGGCGGCTCCGCGACAAGCACGGTGCTGCTGGTGTCCCCGCAGCTCAGCACCGGTAATCATTATGTGTACAAGGGCGGCGCGTCCGCTCAGACTGTCACCGAGGGGCAGGACGTTACAAGCTGGTCTGCGCTTTCCCCTGGTTCCGCGATAACCCTGACCGGGTCACCGGCGACCATCACGGTAGTCGAGGCTGACGCGGCGGGTAAGGCTGTTAAGGCTGGAAGCGTTACGGCGGTGTACGGGTCGTAAAGTGACATTTTCTGCTTGACTTTATCCTCTGGGTGTGATATAATGTAGAAAAATCACATCTGGAGGGTTAAGTTTATGAAAAGTAAAATTATAGCCATTATTGCAATGCTAGGTATTTGCTTATCATTGTCTGCATGTTCGCAGACTGGGAATCAGTATGAAAGTAGCGCTACCAGTGTATCTACCTCAACAACTTTTGGCACAGAGCTTGCTGAACCCGAAGAGCATGGTACATCTGCATATGTTGATTACTTGTTCTATAAAGCAAAAGCTGACTCCGAAACTGCTACCGAAGAAGATCTTCAGTCGGCACTTGATTGGTTAAAAAATAATGTTGATAACATATTTGACAATCAGGAAAGCATGGAGCTTGCAATGTATAACGGGGAACTGCTTGAAAGGAAATACAAGGACAGTGGCAATTCCTTTGAAAAAATAGGATGGCAGGCTTACAAAACCGTAAAATACGTTTACCGCAGTGCTGAAAGCGTTGATGATCAGGCGACGATAGACAATTATTCGGAACTGAAGGATCTTCTTTCATCTGCCGATAAGATTTCATAACTTGAGCAATTGACATAAAGAGCGCCACTGAAATGGCGCTCTTTTTCGTGGAGGAATTTATATGAACACAATGAAATACACAGTAACTCCCGAATCCCCGGTTGATATCGAAATATCCGCCAACGGCGAAACACATAATATCAGCTTTTACCCGACAGACCTTGCTGTTCGTGAACGGTTCTACCAGACCTACGAAAACCTGAAGAACTACAAGCCTAAAGAATTTAAGGTCGTTGTCGATAAGAACGGCGTTTCGAACGCCGAACTGGAGAACGCAAAGGAGCTGCGCCGCTTTGCCGAGTTCCTCGGCGAGCAGGTAGATGGAATCTACGGCGAGGGAACAGCGAAGATCCTCACAGGCGGGCGCTGCGAGCCTTCGGAGCTTATCCGTTTCATCTGCGAAACTGCAAAGTACTTCACCCAGACCTCCGACCAGCTTATCAGGCACTACACCGAAGCGGTTCAGGGCGGTGTGATGAAGTGAATTACCTGCTTGAACAAATGCCGCAGGCTGTCCTGATCGACGGCGAAGCGGTACCTATAAATACAGATTTCCGGGTATGCCTGCGAATAATTCAGGCACTGGAGGACGAGCGGCTCATGGAACATGAAAAGCTGACTGTGCTTATTACGCTCCTCTATCCGGATCCGCCGAAAAATACAGCCCTTGCAATTGAGCAGGGGCTGAAATTTTTAAATCTCGGCGAATCTGTTGACGGCGGCAAGGCTCGTCAGCAGATAGTTTACAATCTTAATAAGGATTCAGCTTATATTTACACGGCGTTTAAAAGCACTTTCAACATTGATTTAAACACCGTTGAAAATCTTCATTACTGGAAGTTCCGCAGTCTTTTTGCCGACCCCGGCAGAGACTGCTTTTTTAATACACTCATAAGCCTGCGTTCGCGGCAGCACTCCGGGAAACTTACAGACAGTGAAAAGGAGTTCGTCCGGAAGAACCCGGAGCTGATATCCCTGTCGGAACATAAGCACAGCAGCGCCGTGCAGGACTTTATCTCGAAGATAGGAAGGAGAGGATAGCATGTCACAGGCTGACGGATACGTCCGTATCGTTACTCAGAATGATGTTTCGGACGCCCAGCGCTCTACGGAACAGCTAGGCGATACGATTCATAATGCGCTGGACACGACACCTGCGAACAATATGACGCAGGCTGTTAATGAAGTTCAAAATGCCGCTGACCAGCTCAGTGATACCATGCAGGATTCTATGGACGCTGCACCTGCACAGCAGATGGCTGAGGCTGTGAGCAATGTTCAGAGCGCTGCGGAAAGCCTTGGTGAAGCTGTTCAGGATTCGCTTGACACTGCCCCCGCACAGCAGATGGCAAATGCAGTTGCCGATGTTCAGCAGGCAGCGGAACAGCTTGGAGAGGTGATTCAGAATTCCATAGATACAACACCTGCCGACAATATGGCTGACGCCGTTCTTAACGTGCAGGATTCAGCCGAGCAGCTTGGTACTGCTATAACCGAAGCCACAAATACGGCTCCGGCAGATAATATGACCGGCGCGATCGGCGGTCTTGAGGACGGCATTTCCGACACAGGAGAAGCGGCGCTCAAGACCGGCGACATCATCAAGGCTAACCTGGTTTCGGAAGCGATTACGCAGGGGATTCAGAAACTGGGAGATGTCCTGAAAAATTCTGCTTCCCGAACAATTGAGATCGCGAACGGTCTGGACAGCTCGGTAAATAAAATCGCCGCCGCCACAAATGCCAGCGCAGAGGAAGTGAATAGGCTGCGTTCTATTGTCGAGCAGATCTATGGCGATAATTTTGGTGAAGGCTTCGAGGATATCGCAGACAGCATATCTAAAATCAGACAGAATCTTGGCGAACTTGACGACAAGGAACTTGTCAAAGTCACCGAGAGCGCATACGCTCTTAAGGACGTGTTTGATTATGACATAGCGGAGAGTTCCCGTGCGGTCAAGGCTATGATGGAAAACTTCGGCGTATCTGCTTCCGAAGCCTATGATTATATCGCCCGCGGCGCTCAGAACGGTCTCGATTATTCCGGCGAACTGCTGGATAATATCTCGGAGTATTCCGTGCAGTTCAAGAAGATGGGACTTTCCGCAAGCGATATGTTCAAAATTTTTGCGAATGGATCAGAAAATAGTGCTTGGAATCTTGATAAAATAGGTGATTCTGTAAAGGAACTGGCTATCCGTGTTATTGATGGTTCTGACACCACTAAACAAGGCTTCGAAGCTCTTGGACTAGATGCAGATAATATGGCAAAAAAGTTTGCTGCGGGAAGTGATTCTGCAAGAGCAGCTTTCCAAGAGGTGATAACCGCCCTTGCTGGAATGAACGACCCCATTGCACAGAACACAGCCGGAATCAATCTTATGGGAACCATGTGGGAGGACATGGGCGCGGAAGCGGTTCTGGCGCTGGGAGATATCTCTGACAGCGCGTTCGACTGTGCCGGCGCAATGGATGCAATAAAGGATGTCAATTACAGCAGCCTTTCCAACTCTCTTGATAACGTCAAGCGGCAAATCGACCTGCTTATTGAGCCTATCGGTGAAAGTCTGATACCTGTTCTGGACGAAGCTGCCGATTCAATTGCAGAGATAGGACAAAAAGGCGACCTCAAGGAGATAGCGGTCAATGTCGGCGGCTTTATTTCCGGAACGCTGACGTTGCTGCTCAAAAACATCAATCTTATAGCCTCGGCAGTCACCGGTGTTACCGCTGCGGTTATTGCTTTCAAGACCGCGAATGTGTTAACAAAAGTGATTGCAAGCTGGCAGACTGCCGCCTTGCAGGTCACCCTACTCGGAAATGCGCAGGGAGCGGCTGCAATAAAGAGCGCGGCGCTGAAAGGCGAGCTTACGGCGCAGGAGATAGTCTACGCCGTACTTAGTGGCAAACTTGATGTTGCCACAGCAAAGCAGATTGCCCTCAATACAGCTATGAATATGAACCCCGCAGGTATTATTGCCGTTGCGGTAGGGTTGCTTGCAACTGCCCTCACAGGTTTCGCAATCAGCGCCGGAACAGCGGAATCCGCAGCCAAAGAGCTGAATGACGCTATTGACCAGATGCATGATTCTGTTGAAAGCTCTATCGCCGACAACGAAGCCGAAATGTCAGTGCTGAAGGATAAGGTCAAGAGATACGACGAACTCCGCACTGCCGTAAGTTTGACAACCGACGAGCAGAAGGAACTCTCAACTCTGGCACAGGAGCTTCAGAGCGTTCTCGGCGATGAGGTCACGGTCGTAGACCAGCTCACAGGGAAGTACAATGACCTTACTGACGCAGTCAATACTTATATTAATAAGAAAACCGCTTCTGTAAAGCTGACGGCATACGAGGAAGCGGCGAAAGAAGCGTATAACATTAAGCGTACAGCCGAGGAGACTATTTCAGATTTCAGGAGCTTATACGAAAACGGCGATATCTGGAAAATGTCATTGTGGAATCAGAAAAAATGGGGAGACGATGTACAAGCAGCCCAGAAAGCCATAGAAGAAGCCGATAAAACAATAGCGGAATGGCAGAGCCTTGCGTCAGAATCCTACAAGGACGGCATTACTGCTTCCGGGACAAAGACCCCTGTCTTCACCAGCAGCAAGCAGACTGAACCCGCTAACAGCCTCCCCGATTACTGGAAACAGAAAAGCGAGGATTTCAAGTACTGGAAGGAATCCTACAAATACGATTACGATATGGGGCGCATATCCGCCGAGGAGTATTACACTACCCTTGCATCGCTCCGCGATGAGTTCCTTGTGAACGATTCGGACGAGTGGCGTTCTGTCAATGTTGAAATCAAAAAGTACTACGACAGCTTATCCGAGGAGCAAAAAAAGGCATACGAAAAGCGCCTTGAGGAGCAGAAAAAAGCAGACGAGGAAGCCAAAAAAGCCGCGGAACAGGCAGCCGCCGAAGCCATTGCCGCCCGGAAAGCGGCATACTCCGAAGAAAAATCCCAGCTTGAATTTAAGCTGAAAACCAACCAGATCACGGAGAAAAAATACTATTCCGAACTTGCTAAGCTGCGGGATAAGTACCTCGACAAAAACTCCGCTGAATGGCGCAGCGCGTTCCTTGAGACCTACGAATACAATCAGAAGATGATCCAGGCGAACAAGGACGCTCTGGAAAAGCTTCTGAACGATACCAGCGATACTACCCTGTCCGCTCTGGAGAAGATAGTTTCCGCCCGGGACAGCCTGACGGCTAAGCTTACAGACTTCAACAAAACGTTCGAAAAAGTCACCGAAACCATTCCGGAAACGGTGGCGGTCAAGGGTGATTTCACTATCACCACTGCCGAGCATGATGTCGAGACCTACAAAATGGGCGCTGACAGCATTGAGGATAACATCAAGGTTCTTGAGGAATACGGCGCAATGCTGGACGCTCTCAAGGCGCGCGGCGCTGATGAAAGCACGCTCAGCTCCATACTGAACATGGATATTGAGGAAGGCATGGAGTTCGGCTCTAAGCTGCTCAATATGTCGGATCAGGCATGGAACAGCTATTTCGACAGCCTTGAGCGGCTCCACAAGACAGCCGCAGAAATATCCGCGAAATACTATCAGGACGAGGTCAACAGCCTCAAGGAGAACTTTGTGGACAAGCTCCGCAGCGCGTTTGACGGCATGACCAGCGACATGTATCAGGTCGGATTCGACACAGCAAAAGCGTTCGTCACGGGGTGGAACAAGCAGCTCGGAACCGAGGATCTAACCCTCGGAGATATCGCTGCCGCGGTGAGCGGTGGAACGCTGTCCACTGCTCCTGTCGCCGCCCAGAGCATGAGCGCAGCCGGAACCGTACTGAGCGGCGCGACAAAGCTGATGTCCCAGATCGTAAACGTCCCGGTTTACATCGGTACGCAGAAGCTTGCGGACGTCATGGTAGATGTCACGAATGGCAAGATAATTCAAACCGGCAAAAATGTGCTTATGACTTGAGAGGTGATGTTTTATGATGTGGTGGAACGGAGAACCGCTGCCGACACCATCCCCGGGGATATCCTTTGAGGAGCGTATCGTTGAGGGAACCAACAGCGGACAGACCCTCGGCGGTTCCTACTCCAAGAAGATAATCGCCCGGAAAGAGGACGTCCGTGTAACGTGGGAGGGGCTGACCGCCGAGGAAAGCGCCGCAATCGGCAAAATCGACGCCAGCACTTACGGAAAGCTGACGTACTACAGCCCGTCGAAAGGCAAATTTCTGACGAAAACAATGCATGTCGAAAGCCATACGCAGGACATCAACGAAGCGGATATCCAGCTTGGGAAGTTCCAGGGAGATATCAGCGTAACTGTGCAGTTCCGCGAAAAGTAAGGAGGCTTAAAGGTGTTTTTAATTACCTTTTCAAAAGCCGGTCAGGAGGATATCGTTCTGACCGAGGACGACCTGTTCGATTTTCAGTACGAAGCGAGCTGCTATTCCGGCGAGACCTTTGAACTTGGCGGCGTGAATGCGAAAACGCTGTACCTGCTCATTGATAACAATACGCAGCGCTTCTCCCGGGGCACATTCGCGAACTGCCGCGTAAAGCTTGAGATAGACGGGAAATTTTTCGGCTACTACAATACGGAGCTTCCGAAGCGCCGGAACGGCGTGATAGAGCTTACCGCATACGACGATATGGTGAAGCTGGACACCGAGTTCCCGACCGATTACACGTTTCCGCAGACGTTCTGGGCGGTGTATGCTCAGTGCGTATTTGAAGCCGGGCTTGCTTCCGAGGTATCATTTGATAACGTCGTACTGAACGGTGTGTGGGACAACGGTATTATTTCCGCGGATTACACTCAGTACATCTACGCAAATTCCTGCCGCAACCTTGTGGCGGGAATGGCGGAATGGAACGGCGGGTTTGCGTATATCAACGATGACAACAAGCTCCAGATCGACAAGTTTTCCAAGACAGTCACCCGGGAATACAGTTCCGGCGACCTTATGGAGCTTGATTACAGCGATGAAACTGTTGTATTCTCAAAGGTGAAAACTTCGCAGAAAAACAAGACTTATGAGATGGGAACCGACGCCGGTTACACGCTTGTGCTCAAAAATCAGTACATAAGCTGCGGTCTGGACGATACCATGTTTGAAACGTATCTGACGAAGATTTCCGAGTATTACACCGGATTCGAGCTGACGCCGATGTCGTTCACGCTTGCAGAGCCCGACTTCGACCTGCATGTCGGCGACCGTATTCAGGTCTACGATGAGGAAGAGCAGGTTACCATTACCGGCAATGTTTCCAAGATAGCGATATCCGGGAACTGCTCCATGACCGTCACCTGCGGCGGGTTTGAGAATGTGTCCAGTTCAAGCGGCTTTACGCCTACTTCCTATAGTCAGATTCAGCAGAGCAAGCAGGAAGCAAAGACAAGCAGTCAAACCACTGGCGGAACTTTGAATGAATACAAATACCTGACCGACACCTCCGTGAAGTTCAACGGTACGACGTACACGATAGAAAAGGACGCAACAACAGGGCTGATATCCAAAATCAGCGACAGCAACGGGAACAGCTTAGAGCCGGGAATTTCCGCAGGAATCACCGATGCGGCGTTGCACAACGCGGTGTTCTGGGCTGTGGCTATGGCGCGTGGAATCAGCGTAGTAGCGGATTCCGTGCTGTTCACCGGGCAGAGCGGACAGTGGCAGTTCGGCGGCGGGCTCACTGGATTTACAAAGCGCGGACCGGAATCGCAAACCTATTCGGGGCTTGATAAAAGCAATTATTCAAGTGGCATTGTGGCTGCGCGGCTTTCGAAATCCTACGGCTCATCCAATTCGCTTGATGGACGCACGGACGCAGTGGTAATCCAAAGCAACGAAAAAATCGACCTCACACGATTCAATAAGTTGAGAATTCGGGCGGTGCTTTTCCGCAATACAAGCGCTTTGACTGGTGCCGCGTATTTCTGTGCTGGAAATCCTGCGGCGGTGCAGTCAGGCACTGCGTATGATTTTTCGGGCTGGAACAAGCTGGGTGGCTGCGACATAGTATCTCAGAATTATTCCGCGCCCGGAACGCCCACCTGGTATGAGGTCGATGTTTCCCGGCTTTCCGGGGAGCATTATCTCAATTTCGGCGTATCTCATGGCGGCAACCTCGTATACACCACGTATATGGACATACATCAGATAGTGCTCAGCACTCAATAGGAGGTAACACATGACAAGCAAAACAATCTCCCTCACAGGCGAGGAAATCAGGGCAGATTACAGCGGCGGCACAAACGCCTGGCTCAGGAACGACGGCACGGCTACCGTGTACGCGTCCACTGCTCCCGCCGTAACGCCCGGAGCTGACGGCACGGTCAGCATTCCGGCGGGACAGGCGGTAAGGATTGACGGGGCTTGCAGGACAGTGTACCTGCTCGGGACGACTGGATCGGTGCAGCTCGTCGGGAGCGATTACACCGCATGCCCTTTTAAGGTGTCCACATCGACAGGCGGCGAGAGCGGTGTGGACGAAGTTGCTCGCGGCGCGATTGCAGCTCATGAAGGAAACGCAGGCATCCATATCTCCGCTGCGGAAAAGGCGACTTGGGACGGCAAGGTTGATGAAACCGACTTCACCGACCACAAAAACGATACTACCGCGCATGTGACTGCTGACGAAAAGGGAAACTGGAACGCTAAGGCAGAGCTGTCGGATATACCAACAACGCTCCCTGCGAACGGCGGGAATGCCGATACACTTGGTAGCATTCCCGCAAGTGAATTGGAACGTGTAAGGCATGCAGTCATTGGCGGTGCTGGTGGCAATGCACAATGGACTGGAATTGATGCAACAAAGGGAGATACCACAATCCGTATGCAAGTCGATGCGGATTATGATAAAATACTTCTTTTTAAATCTGTTGATGGGCAGCAAACGTGGACAGAGATTGAACTTAATGCAGATACCCTTGACGGCAAGCACGCGAGCGACTTTGCAAATAGTGCCACCATAGCTCACGAAGATATTGATAATTTATCGGCTTCCGGATTTTATCGTGTATCCGATGCCGCTGCCCTGATAATCCACCAGTTCTGGGATAATAATTTCTCAGTCCAAATAAAGGTTGACTACCGTGCCTCTGATTCGGTATTGCAATGGAGAATTAAGGCGCTAGGAGTATGGGGGTCCTGGCAGAAGCTTAACGACGGCGGCAGCGCCGCAAGCGTTGGCGGGTACACAGAAGCTAAAATCGCCGCGCTCGAGGCGCGTATTGCAGCGCTGGAGGGAGGAGGTTAATGGACAGCAGTATTATCGCAGCGATGATCTCGCTGATAGGGACGCTCGGCGGCTCCCTGGGCGGCATACTGGTCAGCTCAAAGCTGACGGCATATCGTCTGGAGCAGCTTGAAGCCCGCGTCGCGGAACACAATAACTTTGCAAGAAGAATGCCGGTGATCGAGGAGCAGATAAAGGTCATCAACCATCGACTTGCTGATATCGAAGAGGAGGAAAAGCACCATGACTAACACTATAAACTTTGGACAGGCAATCGAAGCGCTGAAACAGGGTAAGAAAGTAGCACGCGCGGGCTGGAACGGAAAGGGAATGCACCTCGAACTCCAGCGCCCCGACGCGCACAGCAAGATGACCCTGCCGTACATCTATATGTACACGGCGCAGGGCGATAATGTTCCGTGGCTCGCAAGCCAAACGGATATGCTTTCAGAAGACTGGGTTACTGTTGAATAAGGAGGAAAAGCACCATGAAAATTGACTGGAGACGTAAGCTGACATCAAGAAAGCTCTGGATAGCGCTCGCAGGCTTTATCGCAGGTCTGATTGTAGCGTTTGGCGGAAGCTCTGAAACCGCCGAGACCGTGTCCGGATGCATACTCAGTGGAGCGGCTGTGATAGGCTACATGGTCGGCGAAGGTCTCGCCGACAGCGGCAGAGAAAACGGAGGTGGCGACGATGGCGATAACATTTGAAGCATACGCCCGCAATAACGGAGCGTTCAAAGCCGCCCGCCCCATGCCGACAGGCAGCCCGGCAGGAATCATAATCCACTCCACCGGGGCAAACAATCCGAACCTTAAGCGCTACGTCAACGCGTCGGAGATCTGCGGGGAAAATCCCTACAAGAATTACTTCGACCGTGCGGATTCCGATGTGTGTCCGCACGCGGTCATAGGCAAGGACAAGAACGGCGAAGTGAAAGCGGCTAAGCTGCTTCCCTGGAACGTCTGCTGCTGGGGCTGCGGCTCTGGCTCAAAGGGAAGCTACAATTACAGCCCGGCGTACATTCAGATAGAGATAGCGGAGGACGCGCTGAACGACCGCGCCTACTTCGAGGAGGCCTTCGGGCTTGCCTCCGACCTCTGCCAGCGGCTCATGAAGAACTACCCGACCATAAAGCCGGGAAACATCATCAGCCACAAGGAGGCTTGCGCCCGTGGTTACGCTTCCAACCACGGCGACCCGGAACACTGGCTCGCCAGATTCGGGAAAAATATGGACTGGTTCCGTTCTCTGGTCGCGCCGGAGAAGCAGGTCAGGATCACTGCCGAGATAACCGTCGGGCAGAGCAAGGCGGACGAGGTTTCCGCGAAGCTCCGGGGGCTTGGGTGCTCCGTAAAGGTTGACAAGCAGCCGTAAATCTGCTATAATATCTTTGTTGAGGTTCGGATAGAAATATTCGGATTGCGCCGCTCCTGCTCGCCAAGGCTGGGGCGGTTATTTTTATCCCCGGGGCGCTGGCTCCGGGGATTTTATTGTGGAGGTGGATAAAAATGATTAACAAGCTGGCTAAGCTTATAAACGTTAAATCTATCGTTACGCTGGTACTTACCGGCGTATTTTCTTACCTTGCTATCACTGGTAAAATCGCGGTAGACAACTTCACGGACATGTTCCAGATCATCATGATTTTCTATTTTGGAACGCAGTCTGGAAAGGCTGAGGCATCTGCTTCGAAGTCAGAGTGATTTGACCGCTGTTTTGTGCACATCTAACAAAAAAACAAAACGGCTGGAATTAAATGTTGCTTTCCTGCGCGTTTTATGGCTGTTTTGTTGATTTGCTTTCCTAAAATGGTTTTATAAAGCCGTTTAAACATACTTTATAACCGCCAGAGTGATGAGTTCTCTGGCGGTTTTTTTGTATTTTGCTTGTCAGTTTTTTGCGTTTTGCGTGGCAGACTACAGCCGCCCCGATTTTGGAGCGGCTCTTTTCTTTTGGTATTGGGGCGCACTCTATGCTGTGCCATACAAAGTAGAGTGCTTAATACACACAGTGTATTGACTGTTTGCGCTGGATATTCGGCCGGGTCAGCACTCTGGCGAAGCTCCCGTTTTGTTATGCGGTTTCTTCTGCGGCCTTCTGGTTAAGCCTGCACTTGTCCTTCCACTTGCCCTGCCAGTAGCGGATAAGTGACATCAGCGCGGTTATCACCCAGGTAAGGCAGGTAGTGGTCCAGACTGCCCACCAGCCCATTGCCGGGATATGAACGAGGATTATCGCGAATCCGATACGGCCTGCGACCTCCACGAAGCCGTTTATCATCGCGTAAACGACATCGCCTGCGCCGTTGAGCAGTCCGCGGGTGGTGTGGATAGTTCCGAGCGCCACGTAGAACAGGCAGGAAAGCTTCAGCGCCTGACCGCCTATCTCGATGACCTCCGGTTCGTCAACGAACATTCCGACGATCTGATTGCCGAACGCCAGGAATATCCCCATGATGAACAGCGCGAATCCCACCGTTACAAGCATGCTGCGGTGATATCCGCGTATAACGCGATTTTGCAGACCCGCTCCGATGTTCTGACCCGCGAAGGTGGAAACCGCCGCGTTCATGGAGGCAAATGGCTGCTGCACGAGCTGCTCGACGCGCATTGTCGCGGTGTACGCCGCCATGACTGTTTCGCCGAAGCCGTTCGCGGTCCTTTGTAGGAATATCATTGAAACGGATATCATGGCGTTCTGGAGCGCTATCGGAATGCCCGTCGAGATTATCCGGCGGCATGCCTCGCCTTCGATCCTGGCGTCCTCGCGGGTGAGCTTGAAGTACGGGTTCTTGCGGAATCCTACCACTATCGACCCCGCGGCGCTCACGCCCTGGGATATCACGGTAGCGTAAGCCGCGCCGACCACCCCGAACTGGAACACGCATACGAACAGCAGGTCAAGCCCGACGTTGAGCAGGCTCGCAACGACCAGAAATATCAGCGGCGTGCGGGAATCCCCAAGCGACCTCATAACGGAGTTTATCCAGTTGTACGCCGCCACGCATATCGTGCCGGAACACGCCGCGCGCATGTAGGCTGTGGCGTCCTCCAGGAGGTTTTCCGGGGTGTTCATCATCTTCATCAGAAGTCCGGCGAACGCCACGGAGATTACGGTTATCACAGCTCCGAACGCGATTATGACATACGCGGAGTTGGTGATCAGTTTGCGGACTTCCTTGTGCATTCCCGCGCCGAACCGTTGGGATATCAGTATGCCGGCTCCCACGGAAAGCCCTATGCACAGCGTGCTGAAAAGGTAGGTGAGGCTTCCTGTCGTGCCCACCGCCGCAAGCTTGTTCGCGCCGAGGTACTTCCCGACGATGATGGAATCCACGATGTTGTATAGCTGCTGGAATACGTTTCCGGCGAACAGCGGCAGCGTGAACAGTATTATGTGTTTAAGCTCGCTGCCCTCGGTCATTTTCTTTGTGTAGCTCATATTTGTTCCTTTTTAGCGTATTAAGTTATTAATTTCCCCGTAACACAAAAACAGCCCCGCATTTGAGCGGGGTCATTATGTCGGAATGTACGTTCAGTCTGAAAGATAAGACTTCACAAGCACCTGGAGCAGCTCGTCACGGTCGATGTGGCGGATAAGCCCGCGGGCGTTGTTGAACGTGGTTATGTAGGTGGGATCCTCTGAAAGAATGTAGCCCACAAGCTGATTTATCGGGTTGTAGCCCTTCTGCTTGAGAGCGTCGT
>ENA-OPEE01000776-OPEE01000776.1-human-gut-metagenome-genome-assembly--contig:-NODE-776-length-25317-cov-5.877444_pt1 | contig 25317 bp, 24 predicted proteins | sample MGYA00241263_ERZ501506 | MGnify/ENA primary metagenome ERZ501506 (study PRJEB25962, sample SAMEA2042626) | human gut metagenome | biome: human gut; feature: human-associated habitat; material: faeces...
AATCGAGCCGAAGAGCATTACGTTCGTGTTCAACAGCATTCTCGACAAGCCGTGGCTGTTCCTCGTGACTGGAAAGAAGGGCGGGAAGTCCGGCATGATCGTCGAGAAGCCCATGATACTGCGCAACGACGATAAATCCTACACCGAGGAGTACACAAGACTATATGACTGAAACAGGTAAGCTCTACGTTGTGGGCACGCCTATCGGGAACCTTTCGGATTTCTCACCGCGCGGCATAGAAACGCTGGAAAGCGTGGACTATATCGCCGCCGAGGATACCCGGGTAACGCTCCGGCTGCTGACCCACTTCGGAATAAAAAAGCCGCTTCTGAGCTACTACAAGCCCCACGAAGCGGAAAAAAGCGCAAAGATCCTCGAGCTGCTGCACGGAGGGAACTCCGTTGCGCTGGTAAGCGACGCCGGAATGCCCTGCATTTCCGACCCGGGGGTGTACCTTGTTCAGCGCTGCTATGAGCAGGGCGTCCCGGTGGAGTCCGTCCCGTGCTGCAACGCAGCAATCGCCGCCGTTGCGATATCCGGAATAGATACCGCGCGTTTCGCGTTTGAAGGGTTTCTGCCGGTGGATAAGAAGGAGCGCCGCCAGCGGCTAGCCGAAACAGCGAAGCTCCCGCACACGCTGATATACTACGAGGCTCCGCACAAGCTGCGGCAGACCCTCGCGGATCTCGCGGAGGCTCTCGGCGGAACGCGCCGCGCGGCTCTCTGCCGGGAACTCACGAAGCTGCACGAGGAAGTCCTGCGCGGGACCCTCGGCGAGCTGATACAGCTATACGAGCAGACCGACCCCCGGGGCGAGTACGTCATCGTGCTCGAGGGAGCATCTCCGGAAGCACCGGAGGAAATGTCCATCGAGCAGGCAGCGGAACTTGCAAGGGGCTACGCCGAGGGCGGCATGAAGCTGTCCGAGGCATGCAAGACTGCCGCGCAGGCGGCGGGCGTTTCCCGCAAGGAACTGTACAAATTACTCTCAGGCGAATAACGACAGGTTATTACAGAAAGGAACGTAATTCTATGAAAACTATTCACGAAAGAGTTCAGAAGAAGATCGGCCCTACCGCTAAGGTAGTTATCCCGATAATCGGCGCTGTGATCGTTGTCGCAGGCGCGGTGGCTTACATCTGCATGAAGCTCGCAGACGAGATGCGCTATCATGAGAAGTGGAAGGACTACGACGAATGCGGCTGGCACTGAACTGCGGATGCGGCGAAATTGAACAGTTCCTGGGGCAGTACTCGCACTTTGGCGCACCGGTGAAGGATCTGTCCAGGTTCGAGGCTCTGTGCCATAAGCTAGGCGACCCTCAGGATAAGCTGCGCTATATCCACATCGTGGGTACGAACGGCAAAGGCTCCGTGGCGGAGTTCTGTGCCTCATCGCTTGCCGCGGCGGGATTCACCGCGGGGAAATTCACCTCGCCCTATGTCCGCAGCGTATGCGAGCGCATAGCGATAGGCTACCCCGACGGGCTGTACGAGATCTCCTGCGCCGACCTTGCGCGGCTCCTGAACAAGGTGACCGACGCAGCGGAGCAGTGCGGCGGTCTCGAATTCTCGCAGTTTGAGATACTTAACGCGGCGGCGTTCCTCTTCTATGCTGAAAAGCAGGTGGATTGGGTAGTGCTGGAAGCGGGTATCGGCGGCACGCTGGATTCCACGAACGTGATAAAGCAGCCGGAGTGCGCGGTTTTCACCTCGATAGGTCTTGACCACACGAAGATACTTGGCGGCACCGTGGAGGAGATAGCGCGTTCGAAATGCGGCATAATAAAGGGCGGTAACGCTGTTGCGGCACTGGATATTCCGGAGCCTGCGATGGAGGTTATCCGCGAACGCTGCGCGCAGACCGGCGCAAGGCTGATAACTCCCGACCGCTCGGAGCTGGAGATACTGGAAAAGCCCGGGCTTCGCGGCAGCAGATTCCGCTACAGGGGGCAGGAGTACCGCCTGAACCTCGGCGGAGCCTACCAGGTAACGAACGCACTTACAGCGATAGAGGCGCTGACCTGCGCCGGAGTAACTCCGGCGCACATCGCGATGGGCATAGAGCGCGCCAGGATCCCCGCGCGAATGGAGCTGCTCCCCGGGGACATACTGCTTGACGGCGGACACAATCCGCAGGCGGCAAGGGCGGTGCGCTCAGCGCTTGAGGATTCCGGGTACGAGCACCGGACTGCGTTCATCGGCATGATGAACACGAAGGATCACCGCGCGTTTCTACAGGAAATACTGCCCTGCTTCGACAGGGTGTATTTCTGCGACGGCTTCTCCGAGGGGGAGGTTCCTGCGGAGGAACTGCGCCGCATCTCCGGGCTTGACGGGGCGGAGATATTCCATTCTCCCCGTGAGGCTCTCAAGTTTGCGCGCCGCGACCGCGAGGGCGGTTTGATGTACTTCGGCGGGAGCTTCTATTTTGCTGCCGCTGTGCGGGAATACCTTGTGTGATATCGAGTGCAAAATTAAAATGGGGCTGCGAAAACAGCTCCATTTTTCATAGTAAAAAAGGAGCCGCATGAAATATGCAGCTCCTTATTATTATCAGTACTCAACGCACCAGGAGGCTCTCCTGTGCCACGGGAGGTAATTTATCGGATTGAGACGCGCGCCGTTCATTCCGTTGAGTCTCACCTCGAAGTGGCAGTGGTTGCCGGTGGACTGTCCCGTAGAACCAACGTCCGCAATGACCTCGCCCATAGTTACCTGCTGACCTACGTAAACGTGCAGGTAGCTTGCGTGGCCGTAGACCGTCACCATGCCGTTCGCGTGCTGGATCATTACGCAGTTTCCGTAGCCGTAGTACCACGACGCCAGGATGACCGTACCGGATTCCGCGGCGTAGATAGGCGTTCCGTACGGCGCGGAGATATCAATGCCGCTGTGACCGTAGTATCCGCCGTAGCCGTACATCATCTCGGAGATCTGACCGCCGTCGCCGCCGACCGGCCACAGGAACTGTCCGATAGGCATGTTATCCGGTATGGTAGCGGTGACTCCCGCAGGCTTTGCCTTTGTGCCCATGGAGATTATCTCGGTCGTAGGCTCCTCTATAGTTACTCTCTCGATGACCTTGCGGCGGGTCTCAATGCCGTTGATGTAGGAAACGTTCGCGGTAACGCGCTCGGTTCCCTTTACGCCCTCCTGCACTATCGTGGAGGTTCCTTCGTAATGCGTGGAATCCTCGGTGTACGTGGTGTCGTAGGGAGTGCGCTCGTCGTAGGTCTCGGTCCTCGTGACGGAAACCGCAAGGAACGGCTCCTCCTGGTTTATAAGGATCTTATCGCCGATGAACAGCGAGCTGTCCATTGAGAAACCGGGGTTCAGCAGAGCGACCTCCTCCTCGGACATTTCGAGCTTGTCGAGTATGCCGTAGGGGGAATCTCCATCGACCACGGTGTAGTACGCCGCAACGCTCTTCTTAGATGTGATGAGCTTTATTATCGAGTCCTCGCTGACGATACTTTCCGTAAGGTACAGCCCCGGCTCGTAGCTTATCTCGCTTTCAAACTGTACGGTCTCGTCGCCGCCCTCGCGGTACTGGTCGAGCAGGTCCTCAAGAGCTGCGTCTACGCGGTCTTTGGTTTCGAGCGCTCCGTAGAAGGAGTTTCCTATGTACATTCCGTATGCGTAGGAGATCTCGGCTCCCATGGATTGAAGCATTTTATCGGCGAGCTGGTATTTTGTCATAGTCGAGCCGTAGCCCACCATTTCAACGGTGTAGTCGCTGTTGAAGCTGAACATTTCGGTGTTGCTGTCGAGGTAGGTTATCCTCTGCTGCACGATTTTTTCCGCTTCAGTGAACACCGTCTCGTCTGAAACGTAGCCCATCAGGTCGCCGTTTACAGAGAGCCTCAGCGCGTAGGTCATGCTGTTGGCGTATGTCACCACGCTGAACAGGAACACGCAGCTAATTATCGGAAGCGCCCAGTTGCACAGCGTGACTGCAAGTCCGCGCTTTCCGAACAGAATGCGGCCTACCATGCGGAAACCAGCTATGCACGCCGGTACGATCCCGTCTGCATGGGCGCGGCGTATGTCGGCGCAGCCCATTCGTAAAGCCATGCCGTACCTGCGGAACGGCGAAGCTATCTTCTCGCCGAGGATTTTCAGCCCGCTGAGTATCTTGCCGCCGAGCCAGCCCAGACGGCGGCCTATCGCGGCGAACAGCCTTGCCAGCGCCTTTCCGAGCGCGGCGAGCATGACCATCATCACCGAGAACAGGTATTCCCCGGCGGCTGACGTGTTGTCATATAAAGCGCCTGCGCTGACGCGGGTGCTCGTTGGATTTTCGTTGCTCATATTATCTCCATTACTTTTAACAAAGTACTGCGTTATTTTCTACACTTATGAAATATTATAGCACACTTCCGGGAAATTTGCAACCGCCTGAAGCGAATTCACGGAAATTTCAGACAAAACCGCCGGAAACGCGGTAATCAGCGCATTCCGGCGGTAATTTATCAGTTTTCTGAACTTTCGGAGCTTTCCGAATTTCCTGAGCTTTCCGAATTTTCGGCAGGCTTTTCGCCCTTCTTGTAGATCTCGCCGACCGGGTTCTGTACGTCGTAGACATCGTTGATATCGGAGATGTCGATACGCACGCTGAAGTCCATGACCTCTCCGGCGGCGGTGACTACTGAGCCGTCCTCGGTGAAGCTCGACGGATATCCCTGTTGGTCGATCTCAAGGGTCGTGGTCAGCCTTTCGAAGCTCTGGATATCCTCCTGCACGCCGGGCATTGAAGCGGAATTCAGCTTCTCCGGGTCGTAGGTGTAGGTGATGGAGGTCGGGCCGTCGCCGCTTTCGATTATCCCCGCGTTCCGGACAGCCTCCCCGGCAAGGAAGAACAGCCTGCCCTCCGCGTAGGGGTAGCGGTATCCGCGGTTGTACACGTTGTAGATGTACCCGTCGTCGTCGGAGCTGATGACCGTCCACTTCTCGTCCCCGGATTCCTTGTAGAAAAATTCCGCTCCGTCGCTGTACGCCTGCTGTTCTTCGCCCTGCCAGCTTCCCCAGTAGCTGAACACCATCTCGTCGTTGACGTTGAAATAAAAGCTGAACCGCATTATTTCATCGCCGGTGGTAAGGTCGGTCATGGTCACTCTGCCGCTGCTGAGGGTTTCGTATTTCTCTCGTGCGGCGGTGAATTTGTCGTAGCCCGCCGGGAGATTCGCTGCGCAGCCTGCGGCAAGGGAGATGGAAACAGCCGCGAGAACTGCGGCGATGGTCTTTTTCATAGATCCTCCGAAATTGCGTGTGTAAACGATTTACACTGCCTGAACAAATCAGGGCAGAAACCGTATGAACGGATCCTGCCCCTAAATCCTGATTCTTTGCAGCGAAACGCCGCTTATATGTTCCGAGTCAGATTACTCAGAGAAGCCGCTCTCTACGAGCTTAACGAGGCCGTCAACAGCGAGCTGCTCGTCGCTGCCGTCAGCGATGATGCGGATCTTAGCGCCGCCAACGATACCGAGAGAGAGGATACCGAGCAGGGACTTTGCGTTTACTCTGCGCTCTTCCTTCTCGACCCAGATGGAAGACTTGTACTCGTTAGCCTTCTGGATAAAGAAAGTTGCGGGTCTTGCGTGGAGACCAACCTGGTTCTTTACTTCTACGTCTTTCATGCACATAGTTTAAAACCTCCTAAAAAAGTTCTGCCGTAATGCCGGAAGTGAACTTCCGTTGTATTATCTTTCTTTGTTCTGCACTGCCGTTATATGCACTGCCTGAGGTGGGATCGCAGCTCTGTGCTGTCTTATCCCTTATCTCTTGGTTATAGTATATCCAAAAATGATTCAGCCGTCAACACAAAAATTGAAATTTAACACTTTTAACGCTGATTTTCAGTTTTTTGCAGAATAAATCATTTTCATTTCGCCCTGCACTTGTGAAGATTACACAAAAAACTTTCAACAAAATAATCAACATAAACATGAGTTTTCAACCGATTGCAGGATTTCTGCATAATTTCAGCCTTTCCGGGAAAAAATGCGCCCTGATGAACCGGGAGAATTTATATGCATTTTACACAATCGTCATATATAATACCTATTATAAGCCTGCGTATCTGAATTTCAATGCAACCTTTTCAGGGAGTTCCTGGTATTATATACAAATTCCCCCCACGAAAGGAGTATGGTGATTATGAAAAGACGTTCTGTTATAGCTCTGCTGGCGGCTGCGGCGCTGCTTACAGGGTGTTCTTCCGGCGGAAACTCTGTGGAAGGTTCGGCGGTTTTGACGGGTTCAGCGGGTTCCGTAGGTTCTGTAGGTTCCGCAAGCCCTGCAAGCTCCGCGGAGTACGGAATTCCCGGCGCTTCCGGAGCCGGCGTTTCCGTCCCGGATTCCTCTGCGGCTTCTGCTGATTCGGGTGGTTCAGGCGGTTCGGCAGGTTCGGCAGGTTCGGTTAGTTCCGCTGATTCAGCGGCTTCTTCTCCGGTTATGTCTACCGCCGCGCCTTCAACTGCTGCGCCGGAGCACTCCGCAGGTGAGTCACCCTCAGACGACTACGCCCCCACCGACATCGGAGGAGCTAAGAGCGGTGACAGCGGCATGGCGCTGCCGGAAGGGGAAGTATTCGCGGACGCAGAAATGGCGGCGGCTGACGGCTTTGCAGATTGTCCCGAGCCGACAGACCCGTTGGTTCCGATAGACCCCATCGACCCCATCGACCCCATCGGACCCATAGACCCGATAGAGCCTGAGGAGCCGTGGATAGACCCGCGCGCGGGACTCCTGACCGGCGGCGAGTGGAACGACAACGAAAACTGGGACTTCTGGAACAGCCTGTATTCCAGCAACAACTACGGCGCAGACTGGGCGGGATACCTGGAGACCTGGCGCACCGGAATGGAGTACCGCGCGGCTGTGACGGTCAGGGACAGCTCCGGCGCTGCGGTTTCCGGCGCGAAGGTCTCCGGAATGGGGACTTCCGCAGTCACCGACAACAAGGGCAGGGCGTACCTGTTCTGGGCGAAGTCTGAAATGTCCGGCGGCGCCGAGGAATTCACCGTGGAATACGGCGGCAGCACCCAGACGTTCACGGAGACGGTAAACGGCGGCATCGAGCCGGAATTCACGCTGGACGGCGCGGCGAAACCCGTTCCGAAGTCCCTCGACCTGATGATAATGTGCGATACTACAGGCTCTATGGGCGACGAGCTTGAGTACCTGGTATGCGAACTCGAGGACGTGGTGACGCGTATCCGCAGTGAAAACGCGAATGTCCCGACCCGGATAAGCGTGAATTTCTACCGCGACGAGGGCGACGAGTACATAGTGCGGGAATACCCGTTCACCACCGACCTCGCGGCGGCGGTAACGGCGATATCCGAGCAGACCGCTGACGGCGGCGGGGACACTCCCGAAGCGGTGCACACAGCGCTGAAGAGCGCGGTTTCCCACAACTGGGACGAGGATTCCGTTAAGGTGATGTTCCTTGTGCTGGACGCTCCGCCGCACGGGGACGTGCAGATAATCGACGAAACGGTGAAGCACGTCGGCGAAGCTGCTGAAAAGGGCATACGCATAGTTCCGGTGGCGGCGAGCGGCGTTGACAAGTCCTGCGAGTACCTGCTGCGGACCATGGCGCTGAAAACCGGCGGCACCTACACGTTCCTCACCAACGACAGCGGCATAGGGTACGACCACATTGAACCCACCATCGGCAGCTACGATGTCGAGAAGCTCAATGATATGATGGTGCGGATAGTCGGAGAATACCTCGAGTGATTTTGCAGTAAATCCGATGTTGTGCTTTCAAAGGCGGCGGCGAAATACCTCCGCCTTTACACATTATTAGTGAATAAAAGGGAAAAATAACCTGCTATGGTTCTTGATTTATAAAAGATTTTTTAAAACCGCTTGCAAAAAATCTGCAAATGGTGTATGATATAAGCAGGAGCGGTTTCCCGTCTGGGAAATCGCATGAATTATTTACAGAAAAAAACACACAAAGAGGTGCAGGAATGAAGGAAGATCTTCTCCAACAGATAGAACAGATGATGCCGACTTTTTCAAAAAGTCAGAAGCTCATCGCGAATTATATTCTCAACCACTACGAAAAGGCGGCGTACATGACCGCGCTCAAGCTCGGCAACGCCGTGAACGTCAGCGAATCCACCGTTGTCCGCTTTGCTATCGAGCTTGGCTACGAGGGCTACCCGCAGCTCCAGCGCTCGCTCCAGAGCCACATAAAGAACCGCCTGACCTCCATTCAGCGCATGGACGTTACAAGAAGCCGTATCGGCGACCTCGACCCCATCGAGGGAGTACTCACCCAGGATATGGATAAGATACGCCATACCCTCGAAAACGTTGACCGCGAGGCCTTCGACAACGCCGTGAACACCATCGTGGACGCCCGCCGCGTCTACATTCAGGGCGCTATGAGCTCCGGCATTCTTGCTAGCTTCATGCACTACTATCTCAGGCTGATATTCGACAAGGTGACGCTCATCGGCTCCGTTGCGACCAGCGAGATCTACCAGCAGATGATCCACATAGGCGAGGGGGACGTTTTCATCGGGCTTTCCTTCCCGAGGTACGCAAAGAGCACCATCAACGCGTGCAAGTTCGCGCATGACTGCGGCTCCCAGATAATCGCCATCACCGACAGCGAGAATTCCCCGCTGGCGCAATACGCTCACACGAGGCTGTGCGCTTATTCCGACATGGTTAGCTTCGTGGACAGCCTGGTAGCTCCGATGAGCCTTCTCAACGCGCTTATCGTAGCCGTTTCCAACCGCAACCGCTGCCGCGTGGAGCAGACCTTCCGCAAGCTGGAGACCCTCTGGGACAACAACGACGTTTACAAGAAAGATGTTTGATATACTGATAATCGGGGGCGGAGCAGCCGGAATGTACTGCGCCGCCCGCGCTGCTGAAACGGGACTTTCCGCCGCCGTCGCGGAGCACGGGAAATCCCTCGGGCGGAAGCTCGGGATAACCGGCAAGGGGCGCTGCAACATCACGAACAACTGCGATCCCGAGACCGTGCTGAAAAACGTTCCCCGAAACCCCAGATTCCTTTACAGCGCGCTTTCGAAGTGTTCCCCCGCGGACGTGATGGAGTATTTCGAGGGGCTGGGAGTTCCGCTGAAAACCGAGCGCGGACAGCGCGTTTTCCCTGTTTCCGACAAGGCAGGCGACGTGGTTAACGCGCTTGAAAATCAGCTCCGCAGGCTGAACGTGGAGATAATACGCGGTAACTGCACCAGACTGGTTATCGAGGACGGCAGGTGCGCCGGAGCGTTGATCTCCGGCAGGGAAGTCCGGGCGCGGGCGGTGGTGCTCGCGACGGGAGGGCTTTCCTACCCGCTGACCGGCTCGGACGGCTCGGGGTACGCCCTCGCGCAGCAGGCGGGGCATACCGTCACGGAGCGCTCGCCGTCGCTTATCCCGATGGAGACCGAGGAGCGCTGGGTGAGCCGCGCGGCAGGTCTTGACCTCCGCAATGTTTCGATGAAGCTGATGTGCGGCGGCAAAGCCGTTTACGAGGATTTCGGGGAGCTTCTTTTCACCGCTTACGGCGTGGGAGGTCCCACGATCCTGAGCGCTTCCGCGCACATTCCGGCGATGGAGCCGGGGAAATACTCGGTTGTGATAGATCTGAAGCCCGCGCTGTCCGAAAAACAGCTTGACGCGCGTATTCTCCGGGATTTCGGGGAGCGCAAGGGAATGCGCTTCGCGGACAGCCTCCGGGGGCTTCTTCCGGCGCAGCTCGCACCGGTAGTGGCGGAGCTTTCCGGGATACCCGCCGACAAAAAGGTCGACGAGGTTACAAAGGAGCAGCGCCGCGAGCTGGGAAGGCTCCTCAAGGGGCTGACGGTGCATATCAGGGGCTTCCGCCCGGTGGAGGAGGCTATCGTCACCAGGGGCGGCGTCTCCGTGAAGGAAATAAACCCCAACACGATGGAGAGCAGGCTGTGTCCGGGGCTGTATTTCGCAGGGGAGATCATCGACTGCGACGGCTACACCGGAGGGTTCAACCTGCAGATCGCGTTCGCTACGGCGTACTCCGCGGCGCTCGCTGTTTCGCAGGCGTGAATTTTCCGACCGGAAATCGGCACTTGCGACAGTTTTTTTCACTTTTTGCGTGAAATTTCAATGAAATTGCAAAAAAACACTTGCAATTTTTTTTGAGGTGTGCTATAATAAATTGAATAAATGTAGGGGGTAGTTTCGCCTGTTTACATTTTTTCACATTTCAGCCACTTGCATAGTGGTTCGTTCAGGTGATGTTTATGCCGGAAAAGCATATCGCGGCGGCGATCGACGGCCCCGTAGGAGCTGGAAAAAGCAGCATAGCACGGGAGGCGGCAAAGAAGCTCGGGTTCATTTATGTGGACACCGGGGCGCTCTACAGAGCGGTTGGGCTGTACTGTCACAGGTGCGGCACTAATATGAAGGATCCTGCCGATATCGCTTCCAGGCTGCCGGAGATAAAGCCCGAAATACGGCTTTGCGACGGCGTTCAGCATATTTACCTCAACGGCGAGGACGTTTCCTCGGAGATAAGGCTGCCGGAGATCTCGATGGCGGCTTCCGCGGTTTCTGCCGTGCCGGAGGTCAGGGCGGCGCTGCTGGGTATCCAGCGCGGTATTGCCACTGAAAACAACGTTATCATGGACGGTCGCGACATCGGAACGGTCGTTCTTCCCAGCGCGCAGGTGAAGATCTTCCTCACCGCCGCGCCGGAGATAAGGGCGAAGCGCCGTTACGACGAGCTTTGCGCCAAGGGTGTACAGACCACGTTCGAGGAGGTCCTCGCGGATCTCAACAAGCGCGACTACGACGATTCGCACAGGGCGGCGGCTCCGCTGAAGCAGGCGGACGACGCGGTGCTTGCGGATACCTCGGGGCTGGATTTTGAGCAGTCCTGCGAACTGATCTGCAGCTTAATAAAGGAGAAGCTCTGATGTTCTATTCGTTTCTCCGGAATTGCGCAAGATTATTCTACATCATCGTTTATCATATACATGTCATCGGCGGGGAGAATATCCCCAAGGAAAAGGGCGGTTACATAATCGCCAGCAACCATGTGTCGAACAACGATCCGCCTGTGGTGGGCATCACCTTCAAGGGGAAGTACACTTTCATGGCGAAGGAGGAACTTTTCGAGATAAACCCGATATTTTCGTGGCTTATTTCCAAGCTCGGCGCGTTTCCGGTAAGGCGGGGCGCGAAGGATAACACTGCGATCGAAAAGGCGCTGGAGAGCCTCGGGGAAGGGCGTATATTCGTTATCTTTCCGGAGGGCACCCGCTCCAAGGACGGCACGCTCGGAAGGGCGAAAAGCGGCGTTACGATTATCGCGGCGCAGGCTAAGGTGCCGGTGGTTCCGGTGTATATCCAGTACGGCAGGAAGAAATTCCGCCAGAATATCTACATCTCGATCGGGGAGAAGATCCCGGCGGAGCATTTCGACGTCGACATAAGCGACAGAAAGATGCTCAAGCAGGTAAGCTCCACGATAATGGACGAGATAGCGAAACTCCGGGAGAACATGCCTGATGTTGATTGAGACCGCGGATAAGTCCGGATTCTGTTTCGGCGTTCAGCGCGCGATAGATCTTACCGGGCAGGCGGCGGATAAATACGGCGAGGTTTTCACGCTGGGTCCGCTTATCCATAACACGATAGTTACCGATTCCCTTGAAAAAAGGGGAGTTCATATAGCCGCAGACGTGCAGGACGCGCAGGGGAAGCCCCTGGTGATACGTTCCCACGGGGTCGGCAGGGATACCGAGGAAAGGGCGCAGGCGGTATGCTCCGTGCTGCTGGACGCGACCTGTCCGTTTGTGAAGCGTATCCACAAAATAGTGTCGGAGCAGCCCGCAGATTCCACGGTGATCATTCTCGGCGACGGGGGGCACCCGGAGGTACAGGGCATTATGGGGCATGCGAACTGCAGGGCAGCCGCGTGCATGGCGCTCGATGAAGTCCGGAGCGTTCTTGATGAGTGCAGGGCTTCCGGCGGGGAAGCGATCCTCGTTGTACAGACCACCTTCGACCGCAGCAGATTTCTGGAATATTCGGAGATTATCCGGGAAGAATATAGCTGCGTGAAGATATACGATACGATATGCAACGCCACCTCAGAGCGCCAGGCTAACGCAGAGGAGCTTGCAAAACGGGCTGACCTTATGCTGGTAGTCGGAGGAAGGCACAGCTCAAACACAGGAAAGTTAGCTGAAATCTGTTCGAGATATTGCCGCACAGTGTTCATCGAGAGTGCCTCAGAGCTTTCCCCGCAGATCATCAGTGGTCTGCACTCCGATAGTATTATCGGAATAACGGCTGGAGCTTCAACTCCCGCCTATACAATAAAGGAGGTTCATTTAAAAATGAGCGAGATCATCAACAATAATGAAAATGAGGAGAGCTTTGCAGCACTGTTCGAGCAGTCCGAGAGCAAGAGATTATATAACGGCGCCAAAGTTAAGGCAACAGTTGTAAGCGTTAAGCCGAACGAGGCTGTTGTAGAGCTGGGTACAAAGCACACGGGTTACATACCCCTCGACGAGCTGACAAACGACCCCAACGCTAAGGTTGAGGACATCGTTAAGGTCGGCGACGAGATCGACGCTATCGTTACAAAGGTAGACGATTCTCAGGGTGTTGTATTCCTCTCCAAGAAGAGAGTAGATTCCGCGCTGGGCATGGAGAAGATCGCCGCAGCCAAGGAAGCTAACGAGACTCTCGAGGGCGTAGTTACACAGGCAGTCAAGGGCGGCGTGATCGTTGTAACTAACGGCACAAGAGTATTTATCCCTGCTTCCCAGACCGGCGTTCCGAGAAGCGGCAAGCTTGAGGATCTGGTTAAGAAGACCGTACAGTTCAAGGTAATCGAGATCAACGAGCAGCGCAACAGAGTTGTTGGTTCTATCCGTCAGGCTGCCAGAGAGGTTCGCGACGCTGAGAGGGCTAAGTTCTGGGAGAGCATTCAGGTTGGTCAGAAGTTCGAGGGCGAGGTTCGCTCCATCGAGGACTACGGCGTATTCGTTGACATCGGTCCGGTTGACGGCCTGGTAAGAACCAGCGAGCTGACCTGGAACAGAGTCGGCCACCCCAAGGACATCGTTAAGGAAGGCGACAAGATCACCGTTATCGTTAAGTCCTTCGATCCTGAGAAGAAGAGAGTTTCCCTCTCCGCTAAGGATCCCGATGAGAACCCCTGGACAAAGTTCGTTGAGGAGTACCAGATCGGCGATGTTATCAAGGCTACTATCGTAAGCATTACTGAGTTCGGTGCATTCGCACAGATCATTCCCGGCGTTGACGGTCTGATCCACATTTCCCAGATCTCCACTGAGAGAGTTACCAACATCAACAATGTTCTGACTGTTGGCCAGGAAGTTGAGGCTAAGATCATCGACATCGACACCGAGAAGAACAGAGTTTCCCTCTCCATCAAGGCACTCATGGAGGACAACGAGACTCTCGACGCTGAGTAATTCCAGCGGTCAGGCTCACAAGCTGATATTCAGATATCCCCTGCGGTTTCGCAGGGGATATTTTTATATAGTCGTTAATTGTCGCAAAGTTCATGGAATATTTCTTCTGTTATCCGCATATATATGAAGCAGATGTAGATACATATATCTGGATACACGGAGGGGAAACAGCATGGATCGGAAAAAAATAATTACCGCCGCAGGAACCACCGCAGCGGTATTTGCAATTCTTGCAGCCGGGGGGACAAGCCCTTCGGACGCGGTAAGCGTCACATGGGGAGCCGCGCGTCACGCGGCGCTGCTGACCGCCGGGATAAAGCTCCCGGACAACACGACGGCGTTTCCGGCGCGAAACCCCATCTTTTCAGAGGAAGAACAGCCGCTGACGGAGGAATCTCCGCCGGAATGCACCGAGGCAGCCGAGCTTCAGCTCACCATCGAGGAGGCAGAGCTGACAGCGGAGCAAACAGAGCAAACAGAGCAAACTCCGGAACCGCCCCAGCCGACCGCTGTTACATCGGAAGCGCCGTCAGAGCCGTATGCACGGGTGATAACCCAGAACATTGCGGAGTTCGACGACGGAGTTGACCGCACCTCAGCGGGGAACAGGAGCGGTCCGATATACCGGAAGCACTACGGCGATTACGTCGGCGACGACTACATAGACCTCCCGGGCGGGGGAGTGGTGTGGAACTGCACCTCCGACAGCGCCGAGAAGCTGACCGCAGCCGCAGAGTCCCAGCCGGACATAGTGGTAACGCCGGACGTGCAGGAGCCGCAGGTGCTGATAGTCCACACGCACACCACAGAGCTACGAGCCGTACCAGCGCAGCTACTACGACGCAGAATACCCGTTCCGTACCCGCGACCCTGACTACAACATGACCCGGGTCGGGGACGCGCTCGCACAGAAGCTCGCAGAACACGGGATATCCGTGCTGCACGACGGCACGATACACGACTACCCGGCGTACACCGGCGCGTACGACCGCAGCGAAGTTACGATACGCGCCGCGCTCGAGGAATACCCGTCGATAAAGGTTATAATCGACCTCCACCGGGACGCGATATCCTCTGCGGACGGCAGCCGGACCGCTCCGGTGGCGGAGATAAACGGCAGGAACGCCGCGCAGTTCATGGTGATAACCGGCTGCGATGACGGAAGATTCGGCAATATGCCTGAATATCTTGAGAATTTCAGGCTGGCGTGCATGATACAAAGCTCGGCTGAGAAGCTGTATCCCGGGCTTGCCAGACCTATATTGTTCGACTACCGGAACTACAATCAGCATATTTCCACGGGGTCGCTGCTGATAGAGGTCGGCAGCCACGCGAATTCGCTTGACGAAGCGGTCTACTCCGGGGAGCTTCTCGGCGACTGCATGGCGGACGCGCTGTTAAAGCTCAGCGAGTAGCCCGGAATAGCCAGGAATAGCCAGGAATAGTCCGGAGCAGTCGGACAGGTTTCTGAAATAGTAGTCGGCGCTGGCTTTGAGTTTTTCCTGCTGAGGCTCGCCGGGGTCGTACAACCCAACGGCGAGGAATCCCGCCTGCTTCGCGGTGAGGAGCGCATGGAGCGAATCCTCGAAAACCGCGGTGTTTTCCGGAATCCCGCCCGCAGCGGCTGCCGCATTCAGGAATATATCGGGCTTGTCCTTGCCGCCGTAGCCTTCGCAGGTCAGCAGCGCGGAGAAATACCCGAGCACCCCGAGACGCTCTAATGCGGCGCGCGCAAGGCGCTCATCTCCGGCGGTGGCTGCGGAAATACCCACTCCGCGCCGCGAGAGCAGCCCGAGAAGCTCCTGCGCGCCGGGTTTCAGCGGGCATTCGGCTAGGTAGAATTCCTCAATTCCGCGCAGGATATCCCGGAGTATCTCGTCGGGAGGCTCCGGCAGGGAATAGGCGGATTTCAGATACGCGCTGCCGTCGGGCAGGGCCATGCAGCGGAGCTTCTCGTCAAGCCCCGGCTCGGGAGTTATCCCGCGCCCGGCGAGGTAGCGCTCACCGAGGCCTTCCCATGCGGCGGTAGAATCAAGGAGAGTTCCGTCGAGGTCGAAAACGGCGGCTTTTATGCTGCGGATATCTCTCATTGCGCGGTCATGTTGGCGAGTATCTCGTCGACGTCTGCGGCGGCGGTCTCGTTGTGGTAGTAGGTCTGAATGGAGTAGAACTTTCCGTCCTGCTCAAAGGTGAACTCAGACTGACCCAGTATCAGCTCCGAGACCTCCTCGTCGGAGCACAGCTCAAAGTGGGAGAGGTATCCGCTCCTGCCTGCAAGCTGCTCCTCGCCGAAGCTGGAGTTCCTGATGTACATTCCGCTTGCCTGATAGCTGAATACTGCGGTATCGTGGTTCTGGCGTGCGTAGTCCCCGGCGGTGAGTATCTCGCCGGTGGTTTCGTCGGGGGTTATTCTGAGCGACGTGAGGGTCATCACCGCAGTCCCCTCGGAGTTCACGGCGTATGCAAGGTAGGCTGTTCCGTTATCCTCGCACAGCTTCTTGAACGACTCGACGTCGGACGAGCTGCCGGAACCTGCGCTGTCAAGCACTATTTCGTATACCTTGTCGCCGACTGTCGCGGTCCAGTTTTCCGGGAGGTTCAGCTTTATTCCCGCCGCGGTGAGTTCGCTGCCGGATTTCGTCGAAGCTACGGAGGCTTCGGCGCTGCCGGAGCATGCGGTAAGTCCCGCTATACCCGCCGTAAGTAGTAGAGCCGCTGCTGCGGCGATGAGTTTTTTCATAGTGTTCTCCGTAAGTTATTCATGTAGCCTGGGTCCCGCGCCGGGCGTGCGGCAGCGTAAGGCGTTATTCCGCGATGATATCCTCGAAGGAGCCGCTGCAGGCTTTCGCGAGGTCTGCGGGGGCAAGCTCCAGCTGGGCGCCGAGTTTTCCGCCGCTGATTATCATTTGCTCGAAATCCAGTGCGGACTTGTGTATAACGGTCTTGTACTGCTTCTTCATTCCGATGGGGGTGCAGCCTCCGCGGATATATCCGGTCACGGCGTTGATATCCTTGACATGCACCATTTCAAGCGATTTCTCGCCGACTGCGCGGGCGCACTTTTTCATGTCGAGCTCCTTGTCGACGGGCAGGGCGAAAACGTAGTAGTTCCCGCTTTTGCCGACGGTGACGAGGGTCTTGAAGCAGCTGTCGCAGCTCTCCCCGAGGAGTTCGGCGATGTGTACGCCGTCGATGAATTCGTCGCATTCATAAAGGTGGACCTTATAGGGAAGCTTGAGCTTGTCCAGCATGCGCATTGCGTTTGTCTTGACTTCTTTTTCCTTTGCCATGGTGTTCTCCTGAAATATAGAAATAAAAACCGCCCCGCATTCAACAGGGCGGTTTGCTTGGGTCACAGAGATCAGATCTCGTCGTCTTCTTCGCAGTCGAGGGCTTCCGCGATGGTCTTGTTCTTGGTGAGGAAGAACGCAACCGCTGCGGCTGCTATTGTTGCCAGTCCGATTATCCCTGCGATAATTACGAGCTTCTTTGTCATGATAAAACCTCCTTAAAATCAGCGCTGATATCTTGCGGCAAGCTCCGAGATACCATTGTCGTTGGTAGGCTCGCCGATCGCGTTAAATTTCCATTCGCCGTTGTAAAGGTAGATCTCGCCGAAGATCATCGCGGTCTTTCCGTCGTAGTTCTCCGAGAGGTTATACCTGCACAGCTCAACGCCCTTTTCCGCGTCAACGAGGCGTATAAAGGCGTTCTTGATCATACCGAAATGCTGCTTACGCTGCATAGCCTGGTAGATGTTCACAACGAATACTATCTTTGAATATGCGTTCCCAAGCTTCGGGAGTTCAACGAGTATCTGCTCGTCGTCGCCGTCGCCCGCGCCGGTCAGGTTGTCGCCCATGTGGTGGACTGCGCCGGTCTGGTGGGTGAGATTACCGAAATATACGACGTCCACAGGACCGTTCAGCTTGCCGGTCTGCGCGCTTATCAGCAGCGCGGAAGCGTCGCAGTCGATATCCTCGTGCTTTGAGAAAAGCGAGAACTTTCTGGGAGCCTCGTCCCAGCCAAGGCCTACTAGTATGGTCTTTAAGCCGGTGTTTCCTTTGGTAAGGTCGACCTTCTGACCCTTCTGAAGATTAACGGACATTATTTACCTCCACATCATAATATAATTATAATACGCCGATTACCGGCGGGAAATGTGCTACTTATAATATACCACATAATTCCTAAAAAATCAAGTACTTTTTGTCGGAGGCGGGGTGGATCACTAATTCTGTCACATGTCTGAAAACCGCATAACAGAGCCGATGTTAAGTTTGGTTGACAGACTTCAAACGGAAATTGGTAGACATTCAGCGCCGATTGTGGTATATTTATAGCACAAGGCATACAAAAACCAGGAGGTAATAATATGAAATTTTCAGAGAAACTGACTGAGCTGCGCCATTCAAGGGGCTGGTCGCAGGAGCAGCTCGGGGAGCGGCTCGGCGTGACGCGCCAGACCGTCTCCAAATGGGAGCTTGGCTCCACTACTCCGGAGCTTGAGAAGCTAGCTATGATGAGCGACATATTCGGAGTCAGCACCGACGAGCTTATAAAGGGGGAGCCGCAGGAGGCTTCCAGACCCTCCGAACCCTCCGAACCCGCTGAAGCGATACAGGATACTAAACCGCTGAGGTCCCGGCTGCACTTTGAGTACAAAAGCAGGCGGACCGTCCGGGGGCTTCCGCTGGTACATATAAATTTTGGAGCCGGAAGGTACACTGCAAAGGGAATTTTCGCTCTGGGTAACAAGGCGGTGGGAGTTGTTGCCGGGGGATTCCTGTCTGTTGGGGTGGTTTCGTTCGGGCTGATTTCTGCGGGGCTTCTGGCGCTGGGGACTTTCTCGGTTGGGGCGCTTGCATTTGGAGCGCTCGCTGCGGGGGTTATCGCGTTCGGAGGGGCGTCTGCGGGCTGGCTTGCTTTCGGCGGCTCAGCATGCGGAATGTACGCGGTCGGGGGAGCGGCTGATGCTTCTCATATCTCGTGCGGGGGATATTCCACCAGCGCTCATGTGGCTATCGGAGATGTTGTGCGGGGCGCTGTTGAAGTGAGCGAGTCAGCCCCGGCGGCGGAGGTCAGGGAGCTAATCATGAAGGAACTCCCGGAGACCCCTGGGTTCATCGCGGATATGTTCTCCGGAATGGCTGAGATGATGAGCCACTAGGGTGGCGCTGATATTCGCGGAACTCCTGTGCCGCCACATTGTTGGTGACGGGATTTATCGCATGCCCTGATGGGTTCATCGGGTGAAAAGAATAAAGCAAATGGCTTAACAATGCAGTACGAACTGCGCTGTTAAGCCATTCTGACATATTGGTCGTTTGGTGGAGATGGGGGGATTCGAACCCCTGACCTCTTACATGCGAAGCAAGCGCTCTCCCAGCTGAGCTACACCCCCATATAACGATTAAATTATATCACAATCAGATGAAAAAATCAAGTAGTCTGAGGAAATTTTTAGCGCCTGAAGTGAAAAAACTGTAGCTGGAAAAAGCTGTTTAATGACTATGGATAAAATGCAAAATTGAAATTTAATAAGTGATTTTTTAACGGCATTTAGGCGGTTAATTTAAGGATTATCTTAAAATTTTACCTAATATATGATAAGATTAAGTAAAATATTGTTCTGCACTGTGCGATATTGCACAAAGAAAATGTGTTGAAATTATCTAAAATTTATATTGAAATATCACAAACTTTACTGTATAATAATATATGACAGAAATATTTTGTCCCTGCTTTACTATTTACTAACTTAATGGAGGTTAACCCATGAACAAGTTTAAGCGCGCAGCAGCCGCTGTTCTTGCTTCCGCCATGGTTCTCGCACTCACCGCATGCGATGAGGAGACACCGGCTGCCGGCAGCAACGCCGGCACAAGCAATGCAGCTGCTCCCGATGCAAACGCAAACGGTGTAGTTACCACTCCGCTGGTAACCACCACCTACGACACCGACCCCGCTGTTCAGGAAGCAGTTGAGGGTGCGGCAGCAAGCCTCGATAACCCCGACCTGAAGGTCGACAAGCGCATCAAGTGGATGGCATGGTGGGATATCGACGAGACCACCGCGGCTGCAGAGCTGTTCAAGAAGGCATACGGCATTCCCGCTACCGGTGACGATCCTTCCCGCGAGGGCAGAATCTTTGAGTACATCAACGTAGCTTACGGCGAGCGTTACGACAAGCTGGCTACAGCTATCCAGTCCGGCGACTCCCCCGACCTGTTCCCGTTCGAGATCCGCGACTTCCCGTACGGCGTTCTGAAGGGCAGATATCAGCCTATTGACAAGATCATCGATCTCAGCACCTCCAAGTGGGACGGTGCCAGAGATGTTATGGACCAGTTCCAGCTCAACGGCAGATACTACTGCGCTATCTATGAGATCTCCTTCGACTCCCTGCTCTACTACAGAAAGAGCGTAGTTGAGGGCGCTGGTCTCCAGGATCCGAGAACCCTGTTCGAGAACGACGAGTGGACATGGGACGCATTCCTCGAGATGGCCAGAGAGTTCCAGAAGTCCGGCGACAACAAGTACACCATCGACGGTTACAACCCTGAGAACGAGTTCGTTGTATCCACCGGTACTCCTATTGTATCCAACGTAAACGGCGTTATCACAAACAACATGTACGACGCTAACGTAGAGCGTGCAATGGATCTGCTCTCCACCCTCCAGAAGGAGAACCTCCGTTATCCGAGACACGAGCTCAACGGCTGGTCTGTTAACCCGAAGGCATGGGCGCAGGGCGATACCCTGTTCTATGGCAACGGCGGTACATGGGAGTTCGAGGGCGATTCCGGCCTGAACAGATTTGCTCAGAGATTCGGCTGGTCTGACGATGAGATCTGCGTAGTTCCTTATCCGCGCGATCCGCAGGCTGACAAGTACTACCACTTCATGAAGCAGGACGCTCTGATGTGGTGCAAGGGCTCCACAAACGACGCAGGCGTAGCTGCATGGATCGACTGCAACGTTACCGCTTCTCTCGACCCGGCTACAACCGCTGCTTCCATCGCACAGTCTAAGGAGAAGAACGGCTGGTCTGACTACAACCTCGACTTCATTTACAGCCAGACCACTCTGGATGGCACCAGCAAGCTCACTCCTATCTTCGACTTCAAGAACGGTCTTGGTACCGATATCGCTTCTGCTGATACCGCAGATTCCAACGTAGAGCAGCTCACCAAGTATGTTTACATTCAGGGCGAGCAGTCCTACACTCAGCTGAGAGAGGCTAACTTCGCAGTTATCGACGCTCGTATCAACGAGATCAACGAAGCTATCAAGAACCTCACATAATCAGTTCTGAACTCAATGTTTATCCCCCGCATGACGAGTGCGGGGGATAATTTTATATGACGTTATCCCGGGCTTGCTCTGAATTTGTAAAAAAAATGCCGAAGGGGGTTGACAAAGGAATATTTCTGTTGTATAATTAGATTCCACCTCATTTTGAGGCACTCAGTTAATGCTGTGGGCAAAACAGCTGCTTTCTGAGTTTTTTTATTACTAAGGACAGGAGGCTCCGGCGGCGCAATCGGCATAATGACGCGACATTTTTTCTCAGGAACACTTCTGAACACGACTGGTCAGACAAGGAGGAAATTATGAGCATCGAAAATCTTGACATCGTTACTTCTATCCAGAATTACATAGCTGAACTGGAGCGCACCGCGAACGTAAGCGGCGGGGAAGCCGCTGAATACGCTGCGGAGGCTTCCCGCTCAGGGCTGGAGTCTCTCCCTGGGGAGCGCCGTGAAAAGCTGATCAGCTACTGCCTTCTGATCGCTGCGAAGCGCGTCCGGGCAGTCACCGGAGGTTCAGCGGTCCGTTCTGATATGGAGCCATGCGACTGGGTGAACGAATTCTACTTCTGCCTGGGCAGGGTGCTCCGGCGCTTTGACCCTGACCGCGCCAGCCTGCCGACCTACATTTCTGCGGCATTCGACAGCTTTATGAAAAGCTACTCGGCTGACTGCGATATCCGCGGCAGGCACTATGTTGCCAGCGTGAACCAGCTCCGGCGCAAGCGTGAGCAGCTTTTCAGGCTGAATTCCTGCGAGCCATCCGACGAGCTCCTGATGAAGGAGCTGGGGTGGGGACAGCTCAGGCTGAGGAACGTCCGCATGGCGGAAAGCGGCAGCGCGGTGATACGCCTGAACGACCCCGCCGGCGAGGACGGAGACGCGACCGTTGGCGATACCATCGTATCGGACGAGCCCGGCGTCGAGGAGACCGTGGAAAATAAAATAATGCTCGGGAAAATGCGCGAATGCCTTGACTCCCTGCCGGACGACAGGAACAAGGCTGCGATGATACGCTGCATCGTCCACGGCGAGAGCTACGGGAAAATCGGCGAGGAGCTGGGCGCCTCCAAGGAGGGCGTACGGAAGATGGTCAACAGGACCCTCAAGCAGCTCCGGACGATGATGTGCGCGTGACATATTCCGGAATATGCCTCTGACGAAAAGTCAGGGGCGTTTTTTATAAAAAATCGGTTGACGCTCCGGAAAAATCTGAATATATAATACCAGAAAGACAAAACGCAGACAAATGGAGGTAGAAATATGTCAGTAAATACAGAACCGATGAACCTCAAGGACGCATTCGCATACATGAATTTCCTCAGCACATCAATGCAGACGGCGCGGGACCTGCTCAGCCCGGTGTCGCCGCGTCTTGATGTCCGGACGATCAGCAGTGATAACTACCTGTACACATCGCGGAAGGTGCTGAGGTATTCCGAGGTAAACAGCGGAATGGAGGACACGCAGGAGGACGTTGAGGATCTCCGCAGCTACAGCGTGACCGGCGACGAGCTTATCCTCTTCCTGGACGAGGCGCGCAGGGAGCGCGAAAGATGTGCTCTTGCGATCTCAGCGGCGAAGCAGAAGCTCCCGCGCAACCTCGACCTTGAGATAAGCCTGAACAAGGAGCGCCACGATCTCATTAAAAAGTACCGCAGCCTTCTTGACCTCCGCAACCTCAGGCGGGACTACATGGACACAAGCTACAAGTTTGACATCGACGGCAGGCAGACCGCCTACAACGTGCCCGCGACGGTGATCAGCACGATATCCTTTGACCGGAACGCAGTGCGCAGCAAGGCCGAGGAACTCACCCAGCAGGCGAAGGCGGCTTCGGCATGGATAGACAAGGCGCTCGTGACGACCGACGTTGACTTCGTTCCCAGGTGGAACATCTCAGACGAATTTGAAACGATCGTAGCCGGCGTCCGGGAGTGATACTCCCGGCACCACCGGGTGCCATGATACAGCATACAGGTCAGAAGTAACGGAACTAAAAGCTATGGTGCTGATAACACCATTTCAATAGTGCCTTCCGCAAGGCGGGCGAATTATTGAGGAAATAGAACCGCAATTCATCAGGCTCTCACGATGGCTGCCGGATCATGACTGTTTCTGCGGAAACAGCGTGTCAACTCGGGTATGCCAGACTTCGCAAGCCGCTGAACGCTAATTCGATAATTCAACAATCCGTCAACCCGACAACACTCCATAACGCAATACGCTTCGCAATCCTGATCTATGAGCTGCGGCTCATCTGAGATCTTTTCTTCTCCAGTCTGGGACGAAGATCCGAGTACGGCTTCTGCCGTGCAGAGTGATTCCGAACAGGCGCCCCTTTTCTCCATTCAGGGTGAGCTGTATGTTGTATCATGGCACCAGGCGGCTGTTTCAAATGTCCGGAAGATTCATTGAAAATATGCGAAATAAACTTTGGCTGAGCGTGTTTAGGTCAGCTTGAGCAGGTGATCTTTTGTTCCTGCAAGGTTTCCGCGATAGTTCCCGGAGGTGCGTTTTACCGTGCTTCCGGAATATTTCAGATGTACTGTTTAAATCGGATTATCCGTGTTATACTAGAGTTTGAGATCCTGGAAGAGCAGGGCGGTTGGAGCGTTTCGCCTCTTGACAAAACGCTTCAAGTGTGGTATACTGTATAAACAAAGCTTTAGTTCCATGGGGCCGTAAAGGCTTCGACGGGGATCCTGAGGCTCGATAAGCGGGTAGTGAGGGCGAAATCACTTTAATCGTCGCACCTTTAAATTTAAACGCAGATTACAATTCTGAGTTAGTAGCTGCCTAAGCGCGCTGCCGTCATACCTCGCAGTACCACGGGCGGGGATATGGCGTCGACTAGTGGTGAACGTCATTGATGAGTTGCCTTGTAATCTCTGATGTACTAAAGGCTGCCAAACCTGAAAGCCTGTCTGTCGGCGTTCAGGCACGGGAGATCTAAAAGACCGACTGCACCCGAAGAAAGTCGTGAGGACGGGTTTTCGGACAGGGGTTCAATTCCCCTCGGCTCCACCAACGATGCACACGCAAGCAGTTAAGCGTGCAAAATAAAAACAGAGAGTTCCGGCTCTCTGTTTTTTTACAGCCGTTCTGGCTAAAATAAGATTCAGTCGAATATCAGCCGAAAGGAGAAAAGCATGAATTACATCAAGCGTGATATCGAGAACAGGATACTTTCCCTGACCGGGGAATATTCCTGCATACTGATAACGGGACCCAGACAGGTCGGCAAGACCACGGTGCTGAAGCAGCTTATGACTGACGACCGTGAGTATGTCACCCTTGACGACCTTCAGGAGCGCAGACTTGCCAGGACTGACCCGGCGATGTTCATGCAAACGCACAGTCTGCCGATATTCATTGACGAGGTGCAGTATGCGCCGGAGCTGTTCTCCTATATCAAAATCGCCATAGATAACGGCGCGGAGCCCGGCGCTTTCTGGCTGACCGGCTCGCAGACATTCAGACTGATGGAACTTGCGCAGGAATCACTCGCTGGCAGGGTCGCCATACTTCACATGACCTCGCTTTCGCAGCACGAAATATACGGGACTGGAAATACCGCTCCGTTCTCCGTTGACCTCGCACAGCTCAAGGAGCGCAGAAAGACGAACGCTCCCGCAGACATGAAGGAACTGTATGAACGGATCTGGAAAGGCTCCATGCCAGGGTTTGCCAGCGGCAGGTTCACCGATCGTGACGTGTTCTACAGCAGCTATCTCCAGACCTATATCGAGCGCGACGTCAGCGAGCTTATCGAGCGTGTAGACAAGATGACGTTCGCGGATTTTGTCCGTGCTGCGGCATGCCGCACGGGGCAGCTCCTGAACGTCCACGATATCGCAATGGATGTGGGAGTGTCGGATGAAACGGCAAAACGCTGGCTTTCCGTGCTGGAACGCTCTGACGTGATATTCTACCTGCGCCCGTACTCAAACAACCTGTTGAAACGCACCATAAAGACTCCCAAGATGTACTTCTTTGACACAGGTCTTGTCGCGTATCTGACGAGATACAGCTCCCCTGAGATACTCGCGAACGGCGCAATAAACGGCGCAATTCTGGAGAACTATGTTGTATCTGAGATACGCAAGTCCTATTTTAACGACGCCAGGGACTGCCTGATGTGGTACTACCGTGACAAGGAATCCAACGAAATAGACATGGTGATCGAAAGCGACGGGGAGCTTCACCCGCTTGAAATAAAGCGTTCCGTCAATCCTGCCAGCGAGATAGTGAGTGCTTTTTCCGTGCTGGACAAGGGTTCCGTTCCCAGGGGCAGGGGCGCTATAATCTGTATGCGCCCGGAGCTTTCCGCGGTCAATTCAGATAACCTTATCGTGCCTGTCTGGATGATATGAACAGAAGTCTTCAACACCTATTTTACCTATTTTCAGCAAAAAATAAACCCGGAGAGAATGCTCATGTACGGTAGAGAAGCACAAAGCAAAACAAAGACAGCCAGCCCTGCCACTATTCCGAAGTCAGGGGAACGCAATAGAAAAATTCATAGC
>ENA-OPEE01000793-OPEE01000793.1-human-gut-metagenome-genome-assembly--contig:-NODE-793-length-25075-cov-3.796683_pt1 | contig 25075 bp, 17 predicted proteins | sample MGYA00241263_ERZ501506 | MGnify/ENA primary metagenome ERZ501506 (study PRJEB25962, sample SAMEA2042626) | human gut metagenome | biome: human gut; feature: human-associated habitat; material: faeces...
CGGCTTGTCAACGTCGCAGCCGCGGCTGACCGCCATGTAGTAGGCGAACAGCTGCACGGGAATAATCGCCAGCAGCGGCAGCAAGTCCGACGCAGCGTCTGGGATGACCCAGAGTTCGTCCGCATCCTTCACGGCGCGGTCGCGCAGGGCTTCCGGGCAGACGATGAGGACTTTCGCGCCGCGGCTCTTTACCTCGCGCACGTTCGACAGCGTTTTATCTGCCAGATGCTCCTGCGTCAGCAGCGCGCAAACCAGCGTGCCCTGCTCAATCAGCGCGATTGTGCCGTGCTTCAGTTCGCCCGCCGCATACGCTTCGGACATGATGTAGCTGACTTCCTTCAGTTTCAGCGACGCTTCCATTGCCAGCGCGTTGTCCAGCCCGCGCCCGATGTAGAATACATGCTGACGGTCGTGGTACAGGCTGGAGAAGCGTTGGACTGCGGGTTCGAGCGCCATCACCTGCTCCGCCAGCGCGGGAATGTCCGCCATCTGCCGCAGAAGCTCCGATGCTACGCTCTCCGTTAGATGTCCGCGCTTCACGCCGAGGTCAATCGCCAGCAGCACCATCATTTCCACTTGCGTGATGTATGCTTTTGTGCTTGCGACGGCGATTTCCGGCCCCGCGTAGGTGTACATGACGCAATCTCCAGCGGTGCGGGCAATCGATGAGCCGACGACGTTCGTCAGCGCCATCACTTTTGCGCCCAGCCGCTCCGCCTCACGCATGGCGGCCAGCGTGTCCGCCGTTTCGCCGCTCTGCGAAATGGCAAGGAAGCAGTCGCCTGCGCCCAGAATCGGGTTGCGATAGCGGAACTCGGATGCTACATCCACCACCACGGGCAGCCGCGCCAGCTTCTCGATTACATACTTGCCGACAACGCCCGCGTGGTATGCTGTGCCGCAGGCGACAATCGTCAGCGTGCGCAGGGAATTCGCTTCTTCCGCCGAAATCGGGAACGCGCCGGGGCGAATTGCCATTTTTTCTGCGTCCACATGGGCGGAAAACGTCTTTTTCAGCGCGGCGGGCTCTTCGTGAATCTCCTTGAGCATGAAGTGCGCATAGCCGCCTTTTTCCGCCGCTTCCACGTCCCAATCAACGTGAATGGGCTTGAGCGCGCGCTCGTTGCCGAAATGGTCGTACACGCGTACACCGCTCCGGGTCAGCACGGCGACTTCGCGTTCATCGAGCAGCTCCACCGTCCGCGTGTGGCGAATCAGCGCAGGAATGTCGCTGCCGACGTACTGTGCGCCGTCGGACAGCCCGACGACAAGCGGAGAATCCTTGCGCGTGCAGTAGAGCGTATCCGGCGCTTCGGCGTTCAGAACGCACAATGCGTAGCTGCCTTCGAGCATTGTCTGCGCGCGCAGAATGGTCGAGAGCATGTCGCCGTCGTAAAGCGTATGCAGCAGATGGGCGATTACCTCCGTGTCCGTTTCGGATACGAACACGCAGCCCTTTGCCTTCAGCTGAGCGCGCAGCTCCTCGTAGTTCTCGATGATGCCGTTGTGGACGACGGCGATATGCCCCTTCATGTCCGTGTGCGGATGGGCGTTGATGTCGTTTGGTTCGCCGTGGGTTGCCCAGCGCGTGTGACCGATGCCGATGGTGCCGGGCAGGGGATTCGATGCCACCCGCGCGGCGAGATTCGCCAGCCGTCCCTTCGCCTTGCTTAGCCGAATGACGCCGCCGTCCATGACCGCAATACCCGCGCTGTCATAGCCGCGGTACTCCAGCCGGGAAAGTCCGTCCAATAAAATGTCCTGCGCCTGCTGCGCGCCAATATAGCCAACGATGCCGCACATAGGGAATCGCTCCTTCCAAGTCGAATAAGACGTTATAATACAAGTTCAACCTGTTGTATTATACGCCGATTTCGATGAAAATGCAACACCCATGTGCGTCTTTTTTTACGGGTCAGGAAAAACGCCGTTTTGCAGCACTTTTTCGGGGTCAACCGCCGTATCGCCGACGATGATCCGCAGGTGCAGGTGTGCAGGCAGGTCACATTCCTCCGGCATCGTGCGCCCGATGAAGCCAATCGTCTGCCCGGCGCGAACCGGATCGCCCGCGCGAATCGCGTAGAGCATCGACAGGTTCGCATAGCGTACGATGATGCCGCCGTGGTCGATTTCCGCATACGCGCCGAAAACACCGCTGTCCGCGCAGCTGATGACGGTGCCGTCTGCCATGGCGCTGACTTTCGCGCCCTCCGCCCCGGCGTAATCCGCCGCATCGTGCAGCGCCCACAAGCCCGTGGCGCTGCTTTGCCGCATCCGCGTGTTGTCGAAGGGACGCAGCAGCGTCATGCTTTCGAGCGGCATGGTAACGCTGCGGTTAGTGGGGGCGGTCGTCGGCGCGGGCGTCGCGGTCTGCGCACTGTCAAGCGACTGCTGGAGCAGCTGCGCAGCGGATATGTCGCCGGAGACAGGCGGGGTCGGCGTCACGCGTGCGAATTCCGCCTGCCGCGTCCACAGCGCCGTGCCGACAATCACCGAGACGCACAACAGCACCATCAGCAGAAAAGTCCACTGCTCCCGGCGCAGATGCAGTGCGCGGAAAAGAGAACGAAAGTGACGGTCAGCCATGAGAAAATCACCTCAACCATGCCGTGTAGGGCGTTTTCTCCTATTATGAGCCGGAAAAACCTGTTTTATCCATCCGCGTCAGCTGCGTGCCGGGGTAGTAGTGCGCCAAAATCTCCGCGAAATCCGCGCCATCCGCAGCCATCGCCTGCGCGCCTGCCTGCGATAAGCCGACGCCGTGCCCGTATCCGACGGTGTGGAAAACGATGCTGCCGCCATCCGCCTCCCAAGTGAAGTAGGTGCTTCGCAAGGAGAGCGCTTTGCGGAAATCAGCGCCGCGGACAGTTTGACTGCCGACCAGCAGCGTCGCGACGCGCCCGGAAGCGGTCGTGGATTGCAGACGAATCGCGCTGGGCAGCGTGTCCGCCGTCACGCCGCAGCCGGGAAAAGCGCGCAGGAGCAGATCTGCCGCTTCCTCGCAGGAGAAGGACGCGTCGGCGCGGAATCCGGCGTACCCCTCTTCGCCGGGACTGTCTACGCTGACCAGATACGGCTTGGCGGATGCGAACACGGCGGCGGCATCTTCGGTTTTTCCGCCGGAACAGGCGTGGTACAGCACCTCGATGGGCAAGCCGCCGCTGGTGAGCAGCAAGCCGTCTGTTGCGCGGACCGCGCGGTCAATGCGCGCGCGGAGGACGACGTACTCGCTGCCCCAGCGGGCGTGCAGCTGCGCATCCGTCTGGTATGCCTGACAGCACGCGCTGTCCGTGCAGATATCGCAGTCCGGGTGGCGGACGCACCCGTTTCCGCCGAACGCGCGGCTCTGCGCGACGGCACGCGTACGGGCGGCAATGGCTTGACATTTGAGCGCTTCCGGCGCGTAATTCGCGGGCATCTCTGCCGCTAATGCGCCGAAAACGTAGTCTTCCAGCGGCAGCAGGCGGATTTCCTCCGCATCGGCGAAGTAGACCCGGAGTGTTAAGCCGCTGTCAAGCGCGGAATCGGTCGGCGCGGCACAGGAAGACAGCATCAGGATACACACAAGAAACGACAACAGTTGTTTTTGTTTCATGGGCACACAACCTTTTCGCAGAAATTTTGGGAAATGTTCGGATTGCACAAATCGCCGCACGAGGGAAACAGTTTTCGCTCCGACGGCGCAAAACCAGTTTATGCACGGAAAATTTCGTGCATGAGCAGGAATTTATGTCGGCAATGGCGAAATACTTACCGCATCGTCTACGGTCAAAATGAACGCACTTTCCGAAAATCACAAAAAATGCAGGAGAAAATGCTGAATATGACTTGACGAAAATGCATAAAAGTGATTCAATAGTAAGTGAAAAGAGTGAAGAAAGCAAACGCGGCTCTCCGTGATTGCAGGCGGAGGAACGCAACGCAAGCAAAGGCAGGTGTAACTATGCGCTACAACGGCCCGACCGCCGCGGTGCGGGATCAGTTCCATCAGGGAACGAACCGCAGAGCCTATGAGATGCTCGGTGCGCACCCGGTGACGCAGGACGGACAGGAAATGTGGCATTTCGCTGTCTGGGCGCCGAACGCGCGGGCGGTTTCTCTCATTGGCGAATTCAACCAGTGGGACAGGGAAAAAACGCCCATGCAGAAGGTCTACGACGGTACATGGGAAGTGCGGCTGCCCGCGAAAACCTTCGATGTGAAGAGCGACCCGAAACGCTATGATTATCCCGACGCTGCAAAGAAACTGACAACCTACAAATACTGCATTCAGGCGCAAGACGGGACGTGGCAGGACAAGGCTGACCCCTATGGGTTCGCCATGCAGATGCGCCCCGACACTGCCAGCCGTATTTACGACCTGAGCGGCTACCGCTGGGGCGACGCGGACTGGATGGAGGCGCGCAAGTCCTACGACCCGTACCACAGTCCGGTGAACATCTACGAGATGCACCTTGGCTCGTGGCGGCGGCACAAGGATGGCACGTTCCTGACGTATACGGAGATTGCCGAACAGCTCGTGCCGTACCTCAAAGAAATGGGCTACACGCATGTGGAGTTCATGCCGGTGATGGAGCATCCGCTGGATATGTCGTGGGGCTATCAGGTGTCCGGCTACTATGCGGCGACGGCGCGCTTCGGCGAACCGAAGGAGCTGATGGCGCTCATTGACGCGCTGCATCAGGCGGGCATCGGCGTACTGCTGGACTGGGTTCCCGCGCATTTCCCGCGTGACGCAATGGGACTGCGCCGCTTCGACGGTACGCCCTGCTATGAGCATCCAGATCCCCGGCGCGGCGATATGCCGCAGTGGGGGACGCACATGTTCGACTATGCGCGCGGCGAGGTCAACTCGTTCATGCTCTCCAACGCCTGCTTCTGGCTGGAGTGGTATCACGCCGACGGGCTGCGCGTGGATGCGGTCACGTCCATGCTGATGTACGACTTCTGCCGTGAGCCGGGGCAATGGCTGCCCAACAAGTACGGCGGGCACGAGAATCTCGATGCCATTGCTTTCCTGCGCCGGATGAATGAAACCGTCTACCGTGATTTTCCCGGTGTGATGATGGTGGCGGAGGAATCCAGTGCCTATCCGATGGTAACGCGCCCGATTTATCTGGGCGGGCTGGGCTTCGGGTTCAAGTGGAACATGGGCTGGATGAATGATATGCTGGCGTATATCAAGCTCGACCCGGTCTACCGCAAGTATCACCATGATAAGCTGACGTTCTCGCTGATGTACGCCTTCTCGGAGAACTACATCCTGCCGTTTAGCCACGACGAGGTGGTACACGGCAAGCACTCGATGCTTGACAAGCAGCCGGGTGACCTGTGGAAGAAATTCGCGGGACTTCGCGCGCTGTACGGCTACACGATGGCGCATCCGGGCAAGAAGCTGCTGTTCATGGGCGGCGAGTTTGGGCACTTCATCGAGTGGAAGTACGACGACCAGCTGGACTGGTTCTTGCTGCTGTACGAGAATCATCCGCAGGTGCAGCAGTGCTGCAAGCGCCTGAACGAAATCTACCGCACGACGCCCGCACTCTACCAGATTGATGATAGCTGGGACGGCTTCCAGTGGATTCAGGCGAACGACAGCGATAACTCCATCGTTGCGTTCCTGCGCACGGATAAGCGGGGCAACTCGCTCCTGTGCGTGACGAACTTCACGCCTGTGTTCCATCCGCAGTACCGCATCGGGCTGCCGCAGATGGGTACGCTGACGGAGTGCTTTAACACCGACCGCAAGGAATACGGCGGCTCGAATCAGTACAACAACTGGGCGATTCGCACGGAAGAAGAGCGGCTTCAGGATTTCCAATACAGTTGCGATATCTGCGTGCCGCCGCTCGCGACGGTCTACTTCACCTACCAGCGCGACCCGCTGCCGGAGAAGGCGAAGAAAGCGCGCGTTATCCCGGAAATCGCGGATGTGCCGCCAAAAAAAGCATCCCAAACGGCAAAGAAACCGCAGCCCCTGCCGGAAAAGTCCGCCGGCAAAGCCAATTCCATTTCCATCGGCTGAATCGGCGCTCGCCGCAATCGGGGGAGGAGCGAAAGCGCTGTTTCACATACATCACCGTGCCACCTGATGCACCGAGGGCGGCGCGAATCCTGCACGGTCGGTGCGCTTCGCAAGAAACAAGGATGAAGGAGCGTGTTCTCATCATGAAAAAGAAGACCTGTGTTGCCATGCTGCTGGCAGGCGGACAGGGCAGCCGTCTGGGTGTCCTGACTAAGAAGGTGGCAAAGCCGGCTGTTCCCTACGGCGGCAAGTACCGCATCATTGACTTCCCGCTGTCCAACTGCACCAACAGCGGCATTGACACCGTGGGCGTGCTGACGCAGTATATGCCGCTGGAACTGAATTCCTATATCGGCTCCGGCGCACCGTGGGATTTGGACTTGTCCACCGGCGGCGTGTTCGTCCTGCCGCCCTATCAGACGGGCAAGACGGGCGACTGGTATCGCGGCACGGCAAACGCCATCTATCAGAACATGGCGTTTATCGAGCAGTATGACCCGGATTACGTCCTGATTCTCTCCGGCGACCATATTTATAAGATGGACTACAATGCCATGCTGCAGTACCACATCCGCAAAGGCGCGGATGCGACGATTGCTGTGCGCCCTGTGCCGTGGGAAGAAGCGAGCCGCTTCGGCATCATGAATACGGACGCGGACGACAACATTGTTGAATTTGAAGAAAAGCCCAAGCAGCCCAAGTCCAACAAGGCGTCCATGGGCATTTACATCTTCTCGTGGGCGAAGCTCCGCGCGTACCTGACCGCGGACGAGGCAGACAAGACATCCGCCAACGACTTCGGCAAGAACATCATCCCCGCGATGCTGAACGACAAGCAGGTCATGGTGGCATACAACTTCGAGGGCTACTGGAAGGACGTCGGCACGATTGAATCCCTGTGGGAAGCAAACATGGACTTGCTCAGCGTGCCCATGCCGATTGACCTGCATGACAAGAAGTGGCGCATCTATGCCAAGAATCCGGGCCTTGCGCCGCACTACATCGCCAAGGGCGCTGTCGTGAGCGATTCGCTGGTTACGGAAGGCTCGGAAGTCTACGGCTCTGTGCAGCACTCCGTGATTTTCGCAGGCGTGACCATTGAAGAGGGTGCAAGCGTCATTGACTCGGTCATCATGCCCTACGCGGTCATCAAGCGCGGTGCGGTTGTCCGCCGGGCGATTGTGGCGGAGAACGCCGTGATTGGTGCGGGCTGCATGGTCGGCGAAGAGACGGGCAATATCGCCGTCGTCGGTCAGGGCGTCACCCTTCCCGCCGGTGTCAGCGTGACCGCGGGTCAGCAGGTGGACGAAAACACCAAATTCTGATAATCACAGCAGCGGAAAGGATGTAAGAAAATGAAAAACGTAATGGGTGTTATCTACACCGGCGAAAATGACGCCAATCTGCGCGAGCTGACCCTGACCCGCGCCATCGCGGCGCTGCCTGTGGGCGGTCGCTACCGCGTCATTGACTTCCTGCTGTCCTCGATGGTCAACGGCGGCATCAAGAACGTCGGCGTCATCATGCAGAAGAATTATCACTCCCTGATGGATCACATCGGCTCCGGCAAGGAGTGGGATCTGCACGGGAAGAATGACGGCCTCAAGGTGCTGCCGCCGTTCCTGACGCGCGAAAATGTTGGCGTGTACTCTGGTATGCTGGATGCGCTGCGCTCCAACACCAACTATCTCTCCCGCTCCAAGCAGGAATATCTGGTGCTGAGCAACTCCAACATCATCTACAACGCGAATATCGCGGAGTTTGTGGCGTATCATCAGAACAGCGGCGCGGACATCACCATCATGTACACCGCTGATCCGAACATGCAGCGCGACGAACTGGGCTGCTATCTGGCAGTGGACGAAAGCGGCATGGTGACGGACATGGAAGTTGATCCGACGCATCCGAACCTGCCGCTGACGAGCATGGAGGTCGTCGTGATGAAGCGTGAGCTGCTGCGCACGCTGGTGGACAAGGGCGTGGCGCACGGCTATCATGACTTCAACCGTGATGTGCTGCTCCGTCTGGTGACGGAAGGCACGGCGCGCGTGAATGCGTGGGCGTACACTGGTCTGTGCTGGCGCATGGACTCCGTGCAGAGCTACTTCAAGTTCAATATGGATATGCTGGATACCCAGATTCGCCATCGCCTGTTCACGGCGGAGCTGCCTGTGTACACCAAGGTTCGCGACGAGATGCCCGCCCGCTATGGCGACAATGTGACCGTCGTCAACTCGCTGGTGGCGGATGGCTGCATTATCGAAGGCACGGTGGAGAACTCTGTGCTGGCGCGCGGCGTGCGCATTGCCCCCGGTGCGCATGTGAAGAACTGCATCATCATGCAGGATGGCCAGGTGCACAACGACGCTTCCATCGAAAACTGCATTCTGGACAAGCAAACGGTCATCAAGCGCAGCGCGCGGCTCATCGGCCCGGCGGCGTACCCGATTGTTATCGCGAAGAATGTCGTCATCTAACAAACGAATCGCCTGAATCACTGACGCGGTTCGGATTTGCAAACCGCGCCAATATGTGCTATACTGTTGGTGCGGTTTTTTGGATACGCTTTTCAGATTCGCCTGAGCCATCTGCTCGCGCCTTTTTCCTTCCTGCGTCCGGTCGTTCCACTTAGCGTAGCGCTGCTACGCTGCGTTTCACTCCCGTTAGCAGGAAAGAAAAAATTCGCTTCGCATCTTGGCTCATTCTCATCTGAAAATCGTATCTGAGCTTAATTCGCTGAATTTCCCTGATTGCTTTTCCCTTGCCCCCGGCAGGAAATATTTCTGATGGAGGATAGAAACGATGAAGATTCTCTTTACGGCGAGCGAGTGCGTCCCGTTTATCAAGACCGGCGGTCTGGCGGATGTTGTCGGCGCGCTGGCGCCCGTTCTGGCGAAGCAGGGTCACGACGTGCGCGTGATGCTGCCCCTGTATGCGGCGGTGCCGAAGCAGTATGTTGACCAGATGACCCATGTGACCGACTTCGAGGTCGCGTTGGGCTGGCGTCGTCAGTACTGCGGCATTGAACTGCTGGAAAAGGACGGCGTGAAGTTCTACTTTGTGGACAACAAGTTCTATTTTGGCCGTCCGTATATCTATGGCATGGGCGGCGACGAGTACGAACGCTTTGGTTTCTTCTGCCGCGCGGCGTTGAACGCCCTGCCGCTGCTGGACTTCCAGCCCGACGTGATTCATGCGCATGACTGGCAGTCCGGCATGGTGCCCGCACTGCTGAAAATTCAGTATGCGCACCTGCCGTTCTTCGCGAACATCAAGACCATGTTCACCATCCACAATCTGCAGTATCAGGGCGTGTTCGGCATCCGCGAAGTGCAGGATGTGCTGGGTCTGGGCGACAGCCTGTGGACGGACGACAAGCTGGAATGCTACGGCTGCGCGAACTTCATGAAGGCTGCGCTGGTGTATTCCGACATCATCACCACCGTCAGCCCGTCCTATGCTGAGGAAATTCAGACGGCGTACTACGGCGAGAGGCTGGATGGGCTGCTCCGCGCGCGCAAGCACGAAGTGTTCGGCGTGCTCAATGGCATCGACATGGCGGACTACAATCCCGCGACGGACGCGCGCATTCCGGCGGAATATACCGTGGATGACCTGTCCGGCAAGGAAAAGTGCAAGGCGGAATTGCAGGAGAAGCTCGGTCTGACCGTTGACCCGAATGTGCCGATTATTGGCATGGTCGGCCGCCTGAGCAGCCAGAAGGGGCTTGACCTCGTGGACTACATCATCGGCGACCTGATGAGCGAGAACGTGCAGCTGGTTGTGCTGGGCATGGGCGAGAGCCGCTATGTCAATCTGTTCTCGTGGGCAGAGGGCGAGTTCAAGGGCAAGATCGCGGCGCGGTTTGCGATGGACCACGCACTGGCGCATCAAATCTACGCGGGCTGCGACATGTTCCTTATGCCCAGCCAGTTCGAGCCGTGCGGCTTGAGCCAGCTGATTGCCCTGCGCTACGGCACAGTGCCGATTGTCCGCGAGACGGGCGGTCTGCGCGACACGGTGCTGTCCTACAACGAGTATACCGGCGACGGCAATGGCTTCACGTTCTTCAATTACAACGCCAATGACATGCTCAATGTCATCAACCGTGCCATCGACTACTACGAGAACCACAAGGATGTGTGGCACACGCTCCAGCAGCGCGGCATGACTGGCGATTACAGCTGGACGAACTCCTCCAAGAAATATATGGAACTGTACGAAGGCTTGGTGAGTGGGCGTTTCGACCATGACTCCGCATCGAATCAGAAGAAGACATCTTCTGACGACGACGCGGAGGCGAACCCAGTGGTCGTTCCGTATCCGTATGAGAAGGAAGAACCCGTGAAGCCCAAGCGCGTCCGCCGCACGAAGGAGCAGATTGCGGCTGACAAGGCGGCGAAGGAAGCCGCGAAAGCCGCCGAAGCGCCTGCAAAGCCTGCCCGCAAGCGCCGCACAAAGGCGGAAATTGAAGCGGACAAGGCGGCAAAAGCTGCTGCGGCGGAAGTGACCGCGGAAGCCCCCGCGAAGCCCGCCCGCAAGCGCCGCACGAAGGCGGAAATCGAGGCGGACAAGGCGGCGAAGGAAGCGGCAAAGGCAGAAAAGCCCGCCCGCAAGCCGCGCGCGAAGAAAGCGGAAACGCAGGAATAATCCGCATCATCCGACAGGCGTTCTGACCTGAACCCAACAGGTCGGAGCGCCTGCCTTTTTGTGCGTGACGGAAATTTCCAGCGCGGTTTGTTACAATCTGCATGACACGCCGGGCGCTTTCTGCTACAATGGAGGAGAAGTACCACCACAAGGAGGATTTTCCCGTGCAATTCCGATACCAGCGGGCACTGTGCCTGCTTCTGATGCTTTTCCTGATTTTGTCGGCTGTACCCGGAACGTCCGGCTTACCCGCTGCGCTCGCCGAGGATACAGCGGATGTTGCCGTGCACTCCGCGCCGCTGGAGCGGAGCACTGCCACACGCAACGGCATGGTGCGTGTGCGCCTGCTGTCCATTGGCAGCAATCCTGCGTCGCTTACGGTGACGGCAGTCGGCGCAATGGCGGTCAGCGGCGGGCAGACGATGGCGCTGTCCGGCGGCGAGCAAATCAGCATCAGCCACAGCAGCGCGACGGGCGAAATCCGCCTGACGCGGGGCAGCGAGACGGTCAGCATGGGGCGGGAGATGGCGCTCAGGCGGCGGCAGACGGACGGCGGATTCCGCATTGCACAGGCAAGAAGACCGCAAAACGTCTACCCTGGTGACCTGCACCTTGTGTCGAAGCTGGAAAGCGGGACGTATCGGCTCTATGTCGTGGCGAATGTGTACATCGAATCGTACCTCTATGGCGTCGTGCCGTATGAAATGGGGTCCTCCTCGGCATTGGAAGCCCTGAAAGCACAGGCGGTTGCGGCGCGGACGTACACCCTGCGCGCCATGAATGCGAACGCATCAAAGGTCTACGACGTTGTGGACACGACCGCTGACCAGGTGTACAACGGCAGTCCGACGGAGCGCGACCGGGCGGCGGAGGCGGTGGACGCAACGCGCGGCATTGTCGCCATGAACGACGGCAAGCTGACCGGGACGTACTACACCGCGTCCAACGGCGGACAGACCGAATCCGCCCGCAACGCGTGGGGCTCATCCGGCGTGAATTACCTGACGGTTAAGGACGACCCGTTCGACCGCATGAACCCGTACAGCAGCACGCGCAAGATGACGATTTACGCTGCATTTTCCCACGCGAGCCAGAATCAAAGCCTGTCGCGCCTATTGCAGGCGAAAGCGCCGAATGCGACGATTCTGCGCATCGAGGCCGTTACGCCGCACACGCCGAAGTATGCCGCGCCCAGCCGCTTATATACGAAGCTGGATTTTGACGTGACGGCGCTTGTGAATGGCGAAACATGCCGCCTGACGCTGACGTTCGACATTTTCAGCGAGCTGGAAAGCGCACTCAATCTGTCCATTAACAAGACGAAAAACGAACTCTGGTCGGTCAAGGCAGATGGGGAGACGTTTGTGCTGACCGTCAGGCGCTACGGACACGGCATCGGCATGAGCCAGCGCGGGGCACAGCAGATGGCGAATTTAGGATATACATACGACCAGATTCTCGGCTTCTACTACGAGAACTGCGTGCGGATGCAGTACACCTTCACGCACACGATTCTGCCGCCCGTGGGCGACGCGCCCGTGACGGCGACTGAAGCCCCCGCGACGATTTCGCCCGCCGCGCCTAATCAGGCCATGGTGACGCTGGTGAATGTGGAGGACGTGCTGAACGTGCGCCTGACCGCCTCGGACAACGGCGCGCTGCTGACGACGCTGCCCGCCGGAACAGCCGTGACCGTGCTGGCAAAGGGCGATAATTGGACGCTCATCCGCTTCGGGCGGATTGTCGGCTACGTCCGCACGGAAAACCTGACGTTCACCGGCACGCCGCCGACGCAGAGCGACGAAAACCCGACACCCATCACCCGCTGGGCGACCGTGACAGGCACGAATTCACTGAATCTGCGCGCGTCCGGCAGCTACGATGCGGCGGTGCAGTCCACCATCCCTGGCGGCGCGGTTCTGTGCGTCTTCGCGGTGGAGAACGGCTGGGCGAGCATACAGTATGGCGCGAAAACAGGCTACTGCGCGGCGGGGTATCTCACGTTCAGCGATACTTATCCGGGCAAAACGAGCCAGACCGGGCGTTCTGCGATGGTCAGGACGGCAACGGCGCTTCGGGCGACCCCGTCTACTGCTGCGGTGGTGCTGATGAACCTGCCGCAGGGCGTTCAAATTGCCGTGCAGAGCAGCGACGGCAGCTGGTGCCGCGTGACAGCGGGCGGCATTGACGGCTATGTGCTGGCAAGCAGCCTTGATTTCAGCGCCGTCGGCATCGAATTGACGCCTGTGCCGACGACAAGCGGCGAACAGACCGCGATTGTCAATTCCACCGCCTCGACGCTCAACCTCCGGCAGGGTGCGGGCACGGAATACCCCGTGCTGGCGGAAATCCCGAAGGGAACGAGCATCATCGTCACGGCATACGGCGAAACGTGGTGTGCTGTTCGCTGGGGCAGCCTGACCGGGTACGTCATGACGCAGTACCTGCGCTTTGATGTGCCGAGTGGGACGCCCACACCGGGCGGGACGCCCGCGCCGAGTGGGACGCCCACACCGGGCGCAACGCTCGAACCGACGGCATCCCCTGAACCAAGCGAAGCGCCAACGCCTGTCCCAGCTGCGTCCGAACCGCCTGCGAAGGTGGAGGCTGACGTGTCAGCTGGCAGCTACGTTGCGTGGGTGAGTGCGGACAATGCGCCGCTTCGTCAGGCGATGGCTGCGGATGCGGCAGTCCTGGCGACAATCCCGCGCGGAACGCAGGTGACGGTGCTTGCGCAGAGCGGCAATTGGTGCTATGCCGCGGTCGGGCAGATGACGGGCTATTTCACGGCGGATGCGCTCTCCTGCGAGCAGCCGGACGCGCCGCTGGGGCAAAAATACGTCAGCACAAAGTCGGATTCGCTGGCGATGCGGCAGTCGCCCAATGCGGGCGCGGCGATTGTACAATGGCTTCCGCGCGGCGCACTGGTGACATTCATTTCGCAGGAAAACGGCTGGAGTTACATCCGCTACGGCGGCAAAGAGGGCTACTGCGCGTCGCAGTATTTGAGCGACAGCGCGCCCGGTGCGGTCGTCATCAGCGATACGCCGATCCTGGACGTGACGCTGGAAAAAGTGACTGGGTGGACAGCGAGCATCCGCCAAGCAGAAACGCTCTACCAGTGGTGCAGCGCCGATGCGCCCGAAACGGCGAAAGTCGAAGCGGATTTGGTGCTGACCGTGCTGGAAAAGGGCGAAATCTGGTGTCGTGTGCGGACAGAGGAAGGGGAGGAAGGCTATTGTCTGACAAGCCGATTGACGCTGATTGCGCCGGAAAACTGACCATCCTGCCCGGCGAACGGGTGGACGAATTGCAGCAGGCGGGGCTGCGCATCCTGCAAAAGGAGCAGGGTTTCCGCTTCGGCATGGATGCCGTGCTGCTGTCGAGCTTCGTGCGGGCGGAAAGCCGCGACCGCTGTGCTGATTTTGGCACGGGGACGGGTATCCTGCCGCTGCTGCTGGCGGGCATGGGGCGCGCGAAAAGCGTCGATGCGTTTGAAATTCAGCCGGATATGGCGGATATGGCGCGGCGGAGCGTGCAGCTCAACGGGCTGGAACATATCATCCGCATCCACGCTCTGCCGGTGGAGAGTGCCGACGAGGTGCTTGCGCCCGGAAGCATCGACGTAATTGTGTGCAATCCGCCGTATGGGCATCATGGCACGACACTGCCGAATCCGGCGCAAACGCTGTCCTTGGCGCGCCATCAGCAGAAAAGCGGCCTGACGGCGTGGTTCAAGATGGCGTATCATCTGCTGCGCGGCAAGGGGCGGATGGCGGTCATCTACCCGGCGGCGCGGATGCTGGAAGTGATGAAGGAGATGGAGAAAGCCGGACTTGCGCCGAAGCGGTTCCAGCTGATTTACCCCTCGGCGCAAAAGGCGGCGAATCTGGTGATGATTGAGGCGCTCAAGGATGCGCGCCCGATGCTGCACCCTGAACCGCCGCTGATGATTTACGAGCCGGACGGCACACTGACTGCGCCGCTGCGGAAGATTTACGCCATGGAGCGTGCATCAGGGGTTCATGCGGGCGACGGCGAAATTCAGCACGCCCGCGAACGTCACCCACAGCAGGTACGGCACGAGCAGCCATCCGGCAAGGGGCTTCTGCTGCCCGAACTGCACCGCCATGATGAAAATCAGGCAGAGCAGCAGAATCAGCCAAAAGAAGGAAAGCCCAAGCGCTTTCAGAATAAAGAACAGCACGGGCCACATCAGGTTGACGGCTAACTGGGCGATATACAGCCCCAGCAGCAGGAAACGGTCGCGCCCCTGCGCGCGCAGGACGAGCCACATGCAGTACGCCATCAACGCATAGAGGATACTCCAAACGATGGGGAAGAGCCAGCCCGGCGGCGCAAAGCCGGGTTTGTTCAGAGCGTGGAAGAAATCCATGCCGTCGCGAGTGAGATAGCCGACGAGCGCCCCTGCGCCAAGCGTGGCGGATTCCAGCGCGACGAGTGAGCGCCAAGTGGCCTTTTTGCCTTGCTGCGTCAAAGTTATCGCCTCCTATGACACGGATAGCCTATGTCATCAGGCAGCGCGGCATACAGGAAAGAAGCGGAGGAAACACAGATTATGGGAAGCGTTTTGGTCATCGGCGGCGGTGCAGCGGGATTGGCGGCGGCGATTGCGGCGGCGGAATGCGGCGATACGGTCGCGGTAGCGGAAAAAATGGATCGCGTTGGCAAAAAAATCCTCGCGACGGGCAATGGCCGCTGCAACCTGATGAACACGGGTGCGCCGCGCTATCCGGGAAATGCGGCGTTTGCGGCGGCTGTGCTGTCTCACTGCGGCGTAGAGGCACAGAAAGCCTTCTGGGAGCATCTTGGACTGCGGCTTCGGCAGGAAGAGGCAGGGGCGCGTGTACCCCGTCAGTTCGCAGGCCTCAAGCGTGCTGGATGCGCTCCGCCTGCAATTGACCGCCTTGCATGTGCGGGTGGTGACGGGCGTATCCATCACGGCACTGCACCGCGAAAATGATGGCTGGACGGCGCTCTCGGCGGATGGGCAGCGCTTTCGGGCGAACCGCGTTATCATCAGCGGCGGCGGATGCGCCCAGCCCAAGCTCGGCAGCGACGGCAGTGCCCTGCGTCTGCTGACAAATCTCGGCTGCCCCGCGACGCCTTTCGCACCCGCGCTGACGCAGATTATCACAGATAGCACGTCAATCAAGGGGCTGAGCGGCATCCGCGTCAAGGCGCAGGTGGCGGTTATCGATCGGAAAAGCGTCCTGCATGAGGAGGATGGCGAGCTGCTGTTCGCGGATTACGGCGTCAGCGGCGTGTGCGTAATGCAGTGCGCACGGTATGCAAAGGACGGGCGGATGCTTCGCGTTTCGCTGGTGAAGGGCATGGGCTTTGCGGATGCGGGCGATTTCCGCCGGGAACTGCATCAACGCCGGAAAAACTGGGCACAGCGCCCGATGGCGGAGATGCTGACCGGGCTGTGCGTGCCGCGATTGTCGGCGGCGCTGATGCGGCAGGCAGATTGGGGAGTGCGCGAAAGCAGCCTATGCGGGCAGATGACAGCGGACATGGCGGAGCGCCTGACGAAAACGGCGGATGCGTGGCTGCTGCCGATTCGCGGCGTGAAGGGCTTCGAGAGCGCACAGGTGGCGTCGGGCGGGGCGTCGGTCGCGGATTTTGACCCGGCGACATTGCAAAATCGCCGCCTGCCGGGACTGTACGCGGCGGGCGAGGTGCTGGATGTGGACGGCGACTGCGGCGGCTTCAACCTGATGTTCGCCTTTGGAAGCGGCATTCTGGCGGGTCTGGACGGGCGAAATGCCCCGTGGACACATGAAAATGCGCAGAAAAGCTGATTTTTCTCGAAAAAAAGTGATTTTCCCTCTTGACAAATCGCTGAATCGCGCTATAATATTATCTGCTGATGCAAACGCCGCTCATAAGGTAGACGGATGCTTCGCAGATGTGCACCATTAGCTCAGTTGGTAGAGCACCTGACTCTTAATCAGGGTGTCTAGGGTTCGAGTCCCTAATGGTGTACCACATGCCGAATCGCAATCGCGGTTCGGTATTTTTGTGTCCGGAAAACGGCACGCGCGACAAATTTTCTTCCCCAAAGGTGCGGAAAACCCTTGTCGGACAGGGCGAAAATATGGTATAATACACTGGTTGTGTCTGTAAAGGACGCTTCATTCGGTATGCCTGTCTTTTTCGGGCATATGAAGGAGGAAATGCCTTTGACCCTGCGCGAAGAAGCGCCGATGACCAAGGATGATGCACGCCGCCTGAATCCACTCCAGCTGGCGTATATCGGGGATACGGTCTATGATTTGCTGACTCGGTCGCGCCTACTGTACCGGGGGTATAATCTGCATCACTGCCATCAGGCGGCGGTCACGGTCGTCAATGCACACGCACAGGCGGAGGCTTTGACACGCATCGAGGGAGCGCTGACCGAGGAAGAGAACGCCATTGTCCGCCGTGGGCGCAATACTCACGCGCACCACGCTGCCCCCAGAAATCAGACCGCCATGGACTATCAGGCGGCAACGGCGCTGGAAGCCCTCGTCGGGTATTTGTACCTGACTGGGCAGGAGGCACGGTTGCTTGAATTGTTCCGAAAAAGTCAGGAGGTTGCATCATGCCCCGCTCAACCATGAAAGTCGCCCTGATTCGCCATACGCTTTCGCCGGAGGAGGTCGTGGCGCTCGGCGCTCGGCTGTGCTACTCCCGCGCGACGGTGGACAGCTTGCAGCAGCGCGTCAGCCGTGACGACCAGAGCGAGTTCGTCAGCCGGATTTTGTCGATGGGGCATGAATCCGTGCTGGAACATGCCAGCTTCACCTTTGCGATGGAGGGCGTTTCGCGCGTCCTGCTGGCGCAGATTACCCGCCACCGGCTTGCCAGCTTCTCGGTGCAGAGCCAGCGCTACGTCAGCTACGAGAAGGGATTTGGCTACATCGTTCCGCCGAAAATCGAGGCGCTGGGTGAAGATGCTGTCGCGGAATTTGAGCGGCAGATGGACACCATGCACCAGTGGTATACTGGGTGGCAGGAGAAGCTCGGCGCGGGCGAGGGCGGCAATGAGGATGCCCGATTCGTGCTGCCCGGCGCTTGCGAAACGCGCATGATGGTGACGATGAACGTGCGCGAGCTGCGGCACTTCTTCAGCCTGCGCATGTGCAGCCGCGCACAGTGGGAAATCCGCGCGCTGGCGACGGAGATGCACCGCCTGTGCATGGAAATTGCCCCGGCGCTGTTTGCGGACGCGGGGCCCGGATGTCTGCGCGGCGCGTGTCCGGAAGGGGAAAAATCCTGCGGCAAGGCAGGGGAGATTCGCCGGACAAGGCGCGAATGGCTCGATTCGCTGGCAGACGAACAGAAAAAGCAGAATCAATCAACCGACAATGAATAAGAATAGAGGAATTTGAAATATGGCATACTATGATAATGCACCGTCCCACAAGCCGCAGGGCAAGAAGTCCTTTGGGCGCGAAAAGTGGGTGGAAGAAGGCTCGGAGTACCGCGGGGCGCGCCACGGCGGCCGTCCCAGCGGCAAGCGCGACGACAACCGTGCGTATGGCGAAAAGAAGTCGTTCGGCGACCGCAAGCCCTACGGCGAGAAGAAGTCGTTTGGCGACCGCAAGCCCTACGGCGAGAAGAAGTCCTATGGCGACCGCAAGCCCTACGAACGCCGCGACCGCTATGATCGCCGCCCGGAAATGACCGACGAGCGTCCGGCACCGTCCTACCGCGATTCGGAGTATCGCCCGGTGGCTGTTGCGCCCGTGATGGCGCAGCCCGTGGCGGAAGAAGCAGTGCAGGAGAACCTGCTGGCAGGGCGCAACCCGATTCGTGAGGCGCTCAAGGCGGGTCGTGATATCGAAAAGCTTCTGGTGCAGAAGGGCGAGCTGACCGGCTCTGCGCGCGAAATCGTGCAGATGGCGAAGGAAGCGCACATCCCGGTGCAGGAAGTGGAACATCAGCGCCTGAACGAGCTGGCGAAGAACCATCAGGGCATGGTGGCGTTCGCGTCGGCGTACCAGTACAGCACGGTCGAGGCGATGCTGGCGGAAGCGGAGGAAAAGGGCGAAGAACCGTTCCTGATTCTGCTGGATGGCATCACCGACCCGCACAATCTGGGCGCGATTATCCGCAGCGCCGAGTGTGTGGGTGCGCATGGCGTCATCGTGCCGGAACGCCGCGCAGTCGGGCTGACCCCGGCAGCAGTCAAGGCATCCGCGGGCGCGATTGAGCACATCAAGGTTGCGCGCGTTGTGAACATGACCCGTGTGATTGAAATGCTCAAGGCGCGCAACATCTGGACATACGCGCTGACGATGGACGGCACGGACTACGAGAAGGTCAACTTCAAGGGCGGCGTGGCGCTGGTTGTCGGCAGCGAGGGCGAGGGCATCAGCCATCTCGTACTGGAAAACTGCGACCAGAAGGTGTCCCTGCCGATGGCGGGGCATCTGGACAGCTTGAATGCGTCTGTTGCGGCGGGCGTGGTGATGTACCGCGTGCTGTCCAGCCGCCGGGCATGAAACCGTTGCTGATTGTCGATGGCTACAACGTCATTGGCGCGTGGAGCGAGGCGGAGAAAAAGGGCTGGTCGCTGGACGAATCGCGCGACCGGTTGATGCGCCAATTGGAGGACTACGCCGGATTTTCGGGCGAGGAAATCCTGCTGGTGTTCGATGGTTACCAGTCTGAGCGCACGACGACGACCGAGGAGAAGCACGGCGATTTGACGCTGATTTTCACCCGCCACGGCGAAACGGCGGACAGCTACATCGAGCGCGCCGCGGCGCAGACCCCGCGCTATCGGGAACTGCGCGTCGCTACGTCGGACGGGCTGGAGCAATCGCAGGTGCTGTCCAGCGGCGCGATTCGCATGACCAGCCGGGAACTGCTGCGCGAACTTCGCGAAATGCGCAAAAGCGGCATGTCGGCGCACCAGAATCAGCCCAACATGAACCGAAACACGATTTTTTCCCGAATGCCGGAGGACATCCGCGCACGGCTGGAAAAGCTGCGGCGCGGAGAGTGAAGCGGGAGACGCGCCCTGCGCCGCCCGAAAAGCAGGTGAACAGTTTGTCAGACGATCGAATGAATGCAATGAATCAGGACAATGACCCGATGGAGCAGGAAGAGCCGATGCTGCCGGAAGACGATGCATTTTTGCTGGATTTTCCGTTGAGACAGGCTGTGCCCGGCGAACCGGAACAGCCTGCTTCCGTGCCGCTGCTGAGCAGCAGTGCCGCCCATTCGGTCTATGAGGGCATGACGGACGAGGACGTGGTGGCGCTGTGCCGCACGGGGGACTCGGTGGCGGTGGAATATCTGCTGAACAAGTACAAAAACTTCGTCCGTTCCAAGGCGCGCAGCTACTTTCTCATCGGCGCGGATCACGAGGACATCGTGCAGGAAGGCATGATTGGACTCTACAAAGCGATTCGCGACTTCCGGCCGGAGAAACTTGCGTCCTTCCGTGCCTTTGCCGAACTGTGCATCACGCGCCAAATTATCACTGCCATCAAAACCGCGACGCGACAGAAGCATATCCCGCTGAACAGCTATGTGTCGCTCAACAAACCGCTGTACGACGAGGAAAGCGACCGCACGCTGCTGGACGTCTGCGCTGAAGGGCATTCGTCGAACCCGGAAGAGCTGATAATCAGTCAGGAGGATTTGCGCGGTATCCATCAGCGCATTGACGAGGTGCTGTCGGATTTAGAACAGGAAGTGCTGGCGGCGTATCTGGACGGGAAAAGCTATCAGGAAATCGCGGACAACCTGGGTCGCCACGTCAAGAGCATCGACAACGCCCTCCAGCGCGTCAAGCGCAAACTCGAACGCTATCTGGAGGACATGGAAGCGCAGAACAACGACTAATACTATTTCCTGCATTCGCCTGCGCCATCTGCTCGCGCCTTGGCGCATTCTCATTTGGAAATAGTATGAATCCACATAAAAATATGCAAAAAAGCAGGAGAGAAACAATTTTCCTCTTGCTTTTTTGCGCTTTTTGCGCTATGATAGATGTCAAGAACAGACGAAGGGAGCAGAAACGCCATGATGAACCGTTTCGCGGTTGGTTATTATTACGCGCTGCATCAAGTAAGCAGGGCGTGATTTGGCGTATTCTCCCGGAGACGAGAAAAGCGCCCTGCTGGCCAGAACATTGGCGGCAGGGCGCTTTCGCTGTTTTATACTAATTCTCATCTAAAGCATGTCATTCGCACAGCATCTTTTCCGCCCCGGCTTTGCTTCGTTCCGCTCGCGCGTACCTCCAGTACGCCTCGCTTCACTCAGCTTTGCCGGAACGAAAAATCTGCTATGCTCGATGCCATGTTTTAGAATCGAATTAGTATCAAATTGTAGTGGACAATGATGTCCGGAAGTATGGAGGAAACACCATGATTGTCATCTTGAAGCACGAAGCACGGCAGGAACAGATTGACCGACTGAAACAATTTCTCCTTGGCATGGGGCTGCGCATCGACGAATCAAAGGGCGAAAACAGCACCATTCTGGGGCTGGTGGGCGACACGACGCGCGTGGACGCCGACCTCATTTCCTCGCTGGATGCAGTGGAGGCTGTCCGCCGCGTTCAGGAACCCTACAAGAAAGCAAACCGCAAGTTCCATCCGCAGGATACGATGGTGGATTGCGGCGGCGTGACCATCGGACACGGCTTGTTCCAGATTATCGCCGGCCCCTGCTCCGTGGAGAGCGAAGAGCAGATGGTCACGGTTGCCAAGGCGGTCAAAGCGGCGGGCGCAACGCTGCTGCGCGGCGGCGCGTTTAAGCCGCGCACCAGCCCGTATGCGTTTCAGGGGCTGCATGAGGACGGCTTGAAGCTGCTGCTGAAAGCGAAGGAAGCAACGGGACTGCCCGTTGTGACGGAAATTATGGATGCCTCGCATTTGCCGCTGTTCGACGATGTGGACGTTATTCAGGTTGGCGCGCGCAACATGCAGAATTTCGAGCTGCTGAAGGTGCTGGGCAAGACGCATAAGCCGATTCTGCTCAAGCGCGGGCTGGCGAACACGATTCAGGAGTGGCTGATGAGCGCTGAGTACATCATGGCAGGCGGCAACGACCAAGTCATCCTGTGCGAACGCGGCATCCGCACTTATGAGACGGCGACGCGCAACACGCTGGATTTGTCCTGCATCCCTGTGCTGCGCGAAAAGACGCATCTGCCGATTCTGGTTGATCCCAGCCACGCGACGGGCGTTGCGCGCCTGGTGAAGCCGATGGCAATGGCGGCGACGGCGGCGGGTGCGGACGGCTTGATGATTGAGGTACACAATGACCCGAAACACGCGCTGTGCGACGGTGCGCAGTCGCTGACGCCGGATGAATTTGCGGACGTGGTGCGCCGCGTGAAGGGGATTCGCGCGGTGGTGGAGGAGTAAAAAGGAGGAAAATCCGATGGAAGAACTGCACCTGATGCGTCCGACGGAGGCAATGAGCAGTGAAATTGCCGCGTATCGGCAGGCAATGCTGGACGCGGGCAGCGAGATGGACGGCTGCGGGCCGCTTTCGCGCATGGCAGATCCGGCGGAATGGATTGCGTTTTGCAAAACGCTGGATGAAGGAACGAACGTGCCGGAACGCTGGGTACCGGCGACGCAGTTTGTCTGCCTTCGCGGGGAGAAAATCGTCGGCATGATTCAGGTGCGGCGTGAATTGAACGACTTCCTGCGCGAGTATGCGGGGCATATTGGCTATTCGGTGCGCCCGGATGAGCGGCAGCAGGGTATCGCGACGTGGATGCTGCACAACGTGTTGACGTACTGCCGCGAAATCGGCTTAAAGCGGGTGATGGTCGCCTGTGAACCGTGGAACGTGGGCAGCCGCAAGACAATTTTGCGTAACGGTGGCGTCTACGAGAAAACGGTGCATGAAGACGGCGAGAATATCGACTTGGAGCATTACTGGATTTCACTGACATGAACGAAGCGCGTCTGGCAGAAACGTCAGGCGCGCTTTTTCGATGCGAGCAGTTGAAGTTCATCTTGCAATGCCGCACGGAACTCCTCCGCCAATGGGCGAATGTCGCCGCTGGCATCGCAGCGCAGGACAATTCGCCGGACGCAGCGCGGGTCGTCAATGGGTAGTAGCTTGATGCCGTCGCCCGGCGCGCCCCATGTGTATTCCGGCCAGAAGCCCACGCCGCAGCCGAGCGAAATCAGGTTGCGGACGGTCGACGGCCCGGTGCACTCGTAGGCATACTGCGGCATGAATCCACTCTGCTGGCAAAGCTGGCTGCACTGCTCCCGGAAACGGCGGTTGCCCATCACGCTGATGAACTCCTGCCCGCGCAGGTCATTTAGGCACAGGGAGGTTCGCGCTGCGAGCGGGGAGGACTGCGGCACGGCGAGCAGAATCCGCTCATGAAACCCGTCGTCGCCGTTCATCCCGTCCGAATCCACCAGCAGGTCATACGGTGGATGCGCCGCGTCGCTGATGCGGGGGAGCAGTGTCATTGCAAAATGCACGTCCGGGTGTGTCTGGCGGAAGCGAACGGCGGCGTCCGTCACCAAATCCGACGCAGCAAGCACGCACACATGCAGTGTTCGCGCCTGCTGATTCGCCATCTGCCGCATCACTTCCGGAATGTGCGAAAGTTGATTCAGCGGCTGCTGCAATTCGTCCGCCAGCCGTTGACCGTAGGGTGTGAGCGCAATGCCGTGCCCCTTGCGCGCAATCAGCGGCACACCCAATTCGCTCTCCAGCCGCTGCACCGATTTCGTCAGCGCGGGCTGCGCAATGTGCAGCGCTTCGGCGGCGCGCGTCATGTGCTGCATTTGCGCAACGGTCAGGAAGTACGTCAGCTGGGTCAGTTCCATCAATCATTCCTCCAAAATATGAATGCCATAGCAATTATATATTTTACATCATGGCTTGTCAAGCGTAAAATGAGCGATGGATTACGCACAGAAAGAAGGCATTCCTCATGAAGGATTTGACCGTCGGCAAGCCCGGCCGGGTGCTGCTGGCTTACTCGCTGCCCCTGTTCGGCAGCATCATCTTCCAACAGCTCTACAACATCGCGGACAGCTTTGTTGCGGGGCATTTTATCAGCACAGAGGCGCTTGCCGCTGTCGGCAACAGCTCCGAAATCACGCTGATTTTCATCGCCATCGCGTTTGGCTGCAACATCGGCACATCCGTTGTGACGGCGAACTTGTTCGGGCAGAAGGAAATGAAGCAGGTGCATACCTGCGTGACGACCGCGCTCATCTTCTGCGGCATTCTCGGCGTGGTGCTGAGCGCTGTCGGAATACTGACGTCTGAATGGATGCTGACACTGCTGGACACGCCTGTGGAGACGATGAAGGACTCCGTGGCGTACATCCAAATTTACCTCATGAGTTATGTTTTCCTGATGCTCTATCAGGTCGCGACGGGCATTTTCTCCGCCTTGGGGGATTCCAAAACGCCGTTCTACTTCCTCGCCGTGTCCTCGATTACGAATATTTTTGTGGATATCCTCTTCGTCCGTGACTTCCACATGGGCGTGCCCGGCGTGGCATGGGCGACGTTCCTGTGCCAGTCCATCAGCGGCATTGTTGCCGTGATTTTCGTACTGAAGAAGGTGCATGAGGTCGTCGGCGGCGAGAAATGCCCGCTTTTCTCCGGAGTGCTGCTGAAAAAGATGTTGATTATCGCCATCCCCAGCGCGATTCAGCAGAGCTTCATCAGCGTCGGCAACATCCTTGTGCAGCGCGTCATTAACGGCTTCGGCACGGCGTGCATGGGTGGCTACACGGCGGCAATCAAGCTCAACAACATGTTCGTCACGTCAGTGACGGCGCTGGGCAACGGCATGAGCAACTACACCAGCCAGAACCTCGGCGCGGGCAAGAACGAGCGTGTGCGCCACGGCTGCCGCAGCGGCGTCGCCATCGGCATGACGATGGGCGCGATTTTCGCGGTTGTGTTCTACGTCTTTGCAAAACCGCTGGTTTATGCGTTTATCAGCGACGGCAATCTGGAAGCGGTCGATGTCGGCGTGGACTTCCTGCATATTGTCACGCCGTTCTATGTGTTCCTGTCGATTAAGCTGATGGTGGACGGCGTGCAGCGCGGTGCGGCGCGGATGCTGCAATTCATGATTGCGACGCTGTCGGATTTGTTCCTGCGGGTGGTGCTGTCGTTTACGCTGTCGCCGATTTTCGGGATTCGCGGCGTGTGGTATTCGTGGCCGGTCGGCTGGATTGTTGGGATTGTGCTGTCGGCGACGCTGTACTTGGTTTGGGCGCGTAAACTAACGGCAGGGGAAGAAAAAACGCCGGTAAAGGCAGAGTAAGGGAAGTACGTTCAAGCCGGGACGCCGAAAAAGGGTCAAGGGACAATGTCCCTTGCGGGGTCAAGGGGCGGAGCTCCCTTGTGGGGTTTGGGGCAACGCCCCAA
>ENA-OPEE01000822-OPEE01000822.1-human-gut-metagenome-genome-assembly--contig:-NODE-822-length-24461-cov-3.640211_pt1 | contig 24461 bp, 26 predicted proteins | sample MGYA00241263_ERZ501506 | MGnify/ENA primary metagenome ERZ501506 (study PRJEB25962, sample SAMEA2042626) | human gut metagenome | biome: human gut; feature: human-associated habitat; material: faeces...
TCTGCCTCCAGCCCTTCGGCTGCCTGCCGAACCACATCACGGGAGAAGGCATGATCCACAAGCTCCATATGGCTTATCCGGAAGCCGTATTCCTTCCGCTGGACTGCGACGCCAGCGCCAGCGAAGCCAATCAGGAAAACCGGCTGAAACTGATGATGAACTCCCTTACAGAAAAAGAGACTCATGAGAAAACTCTTCCCTTTATCAGAAATACAATCAGCACCAGGAAAGGAAAAGTATTATGAATCAAAAAAAGCTCACCGGCAAAGGTGAGCAGATGAAAGAAAAAATGGTCGCCATAACCGCCCGCATCCTCCGTGAAAAAGGATTCAAGGCAGCCACCGTGCGAACCATCGCGAAAGAAGCAAATGTAAATATCGCCGCTGTGCGTTACTACTTCGGTTCTAAAGAAGAACTCATCGGCGCCGCTTTGGAGTACATGATGAGTGCCTTGGAAAATGTCGTTTCCGTTCTTGATGATTCCCGGCTTTCGCCGACAGAACGGATGAAAAAGTACATCCTCGGATACTTTGCCCTCGCCCATAAGCACCCCGCCCTCTTCCGCTCCATCTCCAGCCCATCCAGCACTGACGCGAGGGAGACCTATTTCATTTATCTGAACCTTCTCCACGACCAGAGCTGGGAGAAAGTCATTGAAAATATGGCGGCCATCACAGGATATACGGACCGCCGTGATCTGGAATTGAAATGTATGCAGATTTTCTCTGCTGTGGAATTCCCTATCATTTTGGAAAGCAACAGTAAAAATTCTTTTATTACCCGCTATACCGATGCAGCCACACTGGAACGGTATGTGGACATCCTCCTGGACAATGCTTCCCGTCCGCAGGAAAAAAATAACGAATACCTGAAAGAAATCCTGCACGGCGCCAAATAATTTTCCATAAGATCCGGCTGCACTTCGTGCAGCATCTTTTCTATTCCATCGTTTGTTTATAATTGATTTTCGACGGGGAAAAGAAATTCATATACGAAAGGAGCAGCTGCTATGAAAGCCACCGTCCTCGCGGACAATATCGGAGAAGGTCCGCTGGCAGGTGAATGGGGCCTGTCAATCTATATTGAGTATGAAAATAAAAAGATTTTACTTGATACCGGTGCATCGGCTCTTTTTGTGGAAAACGCGAAAGCCATGGATATCCCGTTGGAAAATATAGACTTCGGCATTCTTTCCCATGCGCACTATGACCACGCCAACGGCATGGAATATTTCTTTAAAAGAAACAGGCATGCCAAATTTTATCTGCAGAAATCATGCGCAGAAAACTGCTACGCCTATGAAGAGGGCCGTTTCAGATACATCGGCATCCCCAAAGATCTTCTTACCGCCTATCAAGACAGACTGATTTATGCAGACGGCGATGCCGCCCTGTGTGACGGCGTGTATTTAGTGGCACATAAACGGAAGAACCGGGAAAAAATCGGTGAGCGGGAGCAGATGTATCAGAAGAAAAACGGTGACTTCCTTCCCGATAACTTTGACCATGAGCAAAGTCTTGTCTTTGAGACGGAAAAAGGACTCGTCATTTTCAGTTCCTGTTCCCACGCCGGCGCGGCGGACATCATCCGGGAAGTTTCAGAAACCTTCCCCGGGAAAAAGGTTTTCTCCCTGATCGGCGGCTTCCACCTGTTCAACAAAACTGATGAAGAAATCCTCAGGCTGGCAGAGCAAATCAGAGAAACAGGCATAGAATCCGTCTATACAGGCCACTGCACAGGTGACCGCGCTTTCGCCCTCCTGAAAGGAAAACTGGGATCCATGGCGGAACAGCTCAAAGTGGGGCTCTCCATAGAATTTTAAAAGATAAAAACCGATGCGTACTTATTTTCTTCGTACGCATCGGTTTTTATCTTGCCTTCCTGCGCCACAGCACCGGTGCAGTGAGCCCTGTACTGCCGGGCACATGCGTCCTCTTCACTGCGAACTTTTTCAGCGGCAGCTTCAGACGTGCATCATTTCTTTTATTGTCGCTGCCTCCGTCTTTTCTACTGCTTTCCGCACGATCATTTCGCAGGCGCGTGCATCATCCAGCGCCTGATGGTGATTGAAATCATAGCCAAGACTGCCGGCTACGGTATCCAATTTATGATTCGGCAATTCTTTCCAAAGCATTCTGGAAACCGCCACCGTATCTCCATACAGGAAATGAATATCCGGCAAATCATATACATCCAGCACTGACGCAAGGACGCCCATATCGAAGCGGGCATTGTGGGCGAAAACGATACTTCCTTCCAGCCGCTCTGCCACCTCTTTCCAAAACGCCGGAAAAGCCGGTTCCTTTTCCACGTCATCAGGATAAATTCCATTCACCCGCATACAGATGGGATCGAAATTCATGCGGTACGGTCTGATCAGACGATACCATTCTTCCGTAATTTCATTGCCGTCGCTCACGGAAATACCGAGCGAGCAGGCGCTCCCCGGCCCCCAGTAAGCCGTTTCAAAATCGATAGCAGCGTATTTCATAATTCTTCACGGAATATCTCGAATTTAAATTTCCGTAGTAAATTCCGTCTCCTTTCCTTCCAGCCAGCCTACTTCCACCGCCCTGACAAAAGCGGATTTCATGCGCCGTGCCAGTTCATTTCTTGCAGCCGCCACTTTTCTGCGGTTCCCTTTCATTCCTGTGATGAGGATAAGAATATTTTCCGTATCTTCCGTAACCGCCCCTGCTTCTTCATCACGGCAGAGCCAGCCGGCCGTGCAGACTTTATCTCCCAAATTGACGGAAAATGTACGGCCCGCTTCCCGTATTTCCAAAGGAGTCTTCCTGTTTCCCATATCATAAGCATGGATTTCTACATGAAATTTCAGCATGCCGCCCCGAATGATATCCATAATCGGATTGACCCGCGGCAGCGCGTCGGAGCCCGCCAGCTCATCAAGGGTCGCTTTCTTCGGCTGCAAAAGGATCTCCGGATCTTCGGGCACGCCCTCCGCAGCAGAAACACCGAGAAGTTTTCTGTACTCGGCAAATACTTTTTCTACAGCCGTCCTGCCTTCTTTAACACCGGCAGCAGAAAGAATCTCCCTGTAATCTTCCAGTTCCTTTTCCGCCAGGGCGGGATCCATTTTCAGCAGCAAATTGGCTTCCGTGCAGCAGCGGCGGCGAAAAGCTTCTGCTTCCATATTTGCTGCCGCGTTATCTGCCGCGCGGACAGCGACAATTCCGATACAAAGTCCGGGGATCCGGTCAAATAAGGATGGCGCAACGCTTATTTTCATTAGAATATCCTCTCTTTCTTTATGAATTCCAGTGTATTACAAAAAGGCCGAATTGACAAATATAGTATTCCGCAGGCAATATCGGTAAACATTTCTTTCATGAAAAAAATCTTCTTTTCAGAAGACTCTCTCGTCACAAAACTGAACTCCTTTTTCTTTTTAAGGCAGCCATTATTTACTCTTTCCATAACATAAAGGTACTATTATTTACTCTTGCAGTTACTTAAAATATTTTTTTATAGCAATTTAATAGCCAATAATGGTTGAAATCTTTTGCAAGACGTATTACTATATATCTGATATCTTTTTTAATTATTATTGCATACTTTTATTTCATGTATTTCATGATTTTTATTTGAGGCTGTTCTATGGAAAATAACAAAGAAAATGCTGTGGAACGGCTGCTGAAAAGTTACCGGCGTTTTTATAACATTACGCGTTTTGATGGAGGCATTTCCCCACCATTGGAGGAAGGCCGGAATCTCAGAGAAGCGGTAAAACTGGCTCCTTTCCGGGGAGATGAAAAAAATGGTCTTGCTGCCGTCTGCGAGTATTATGAAAAAACAGGCCAGCACTTATTCCTCAAATCTAATGAAATCTGGTCCGCCAATCAGGAAGAGTTCATATTTCTTTTCACGGCCGATCATCTGACTGCGGATCTTTTTGAAAGGTGCCGCGATTACGCTTACAATGCCGGCATGGAAATGGCTCATATCGGTTCGGGGCATATGTACACCTATGTTTCACCTGTCTTTATCTGCAGCAAAGTGGACGATGCGGCGCGAAAAGCTGTAGAAAGCTGCCGTATCTATAAAACATTTCGTTTCTCACTTCACGGCTGGCTGGAATTTCACACAGGCTGCCTGGATATGGAAAAACGTTCGCTCTATTTCAATAAAAGCGGACGATGCATGGAAAAGAATTTAAAAAATATTTTTCAGGAGTTAATTACAAAGGGGGAGTAGCATGAACACACTTGTACTTTTACTGATCAGTATCGCCGTTCTGTTCTGCGGCTACGTTTTTTACGGCAGCTGGATTGCCAGACAGTGGGGGGTAAACGAAGGGAACCGTCCCACACCTGCCCACACCATGGAAGACGGCGTCGATTATGTTCCTGCCAAAGCGCCCATCCTCATGGGGCATCATTTCTCATCCATCGCCGGCGCGGGACCAATCACAGGGCCGATCGGCGCGGCCATGTTCGGCTGGCTGCCGGTCACCCTCTGGGTACTGGTGGGCGGTATTTTCTTCGGCGGTGTCCATGACTTCGGCGCACTTTTCGCTTCTATCCGCCATCAGGGTAAATCCATCGGTGAAATCATCTCCCTGAATATGTCCAAAAGAGCAAAACAGCTCTTCATCATCTTCTCATACCTCACACTGATCCTTGTAGTGGCCGCTTTTGCTGCTATCGTGGCGTCCACGTTCAGCGCGACTTATAAGGACGGTGTTCTCGACATGGCGGCCAGCGCGACAAAAGCATCTGTCGCCATGGTTTCCATCATGTTCATTCTCATCGCTATCGTTTTCGGTTTCGCCGTATACCGCCGCCACACACCGATGGTCATTTCTTCCATCCTCGGCGTCGGAGCGATTGTCCTGTGCATGGCCATCGGCATGAATTTCCATCCGTTCTATTTCTCCATGAATACATGGATGGTTCTTGTCGGCATCTATATCACCATCGCTTCGGTCACCCCGGTCTGGATCCTTCTCCAGCCCCGTGACTACCTCAGTTCGTTCCTTCTCTACGCGATGCTCATCGTCGCCATCATCGGCATCGTCGGCGCTCATCCGACTATTGATGAAAAGGTCTTCCCCGCTTTTGCAGGCTTCACCATCAATAATGCAAACGGAACGCAGTTCCTGTTCCCGATTCTGTTCACTACCGTTGCATGCGGCGCTATTTCCGGCTTCCACTCCCTTGTTTCTTCAGGGACAACATCCAAGCAGCTTGATAAAGAATCGGATGCAAAGCCTATCGCTTACGGCGGTATGCTCCTGGAATGCGTACTCGCCATCATCACTCTCTGTGCGATCGGTTATGCCCGTGTCACAGGCCATACCCATGGCGCAACGGATATCTTTGCGGGCGGGATTGCCGCTATGGTCGCCGCTATTCCGGGATTTGAAGGACTGGAAAACATTATGTATACCCTTCTTGTCCTCACCTACTCCGCTTTCTGCCTGACTTCTCTTGATACCGCCACCAGACTGGCACGCTTCATGTTCCAGGAATTCTGGCTCGAACCGGGTGAAAATCCGAAAGATGTCAAAGACGGGTTCCGCAAACTCATGGTCAATCCGTATTTTGCAACGATCCTCACCGTTATCCTCGGCATATCCCTCGGCATGGGCGGATTTGCCAAGATCTGGGGACTCTTCGGCGCGGCTAACCAGCTTCTTGCCGCTATCGGTCTCCTTGCTGTCGCCGCATGGCTCGGCAACGCAGGAAAGAACAATAAAATGTTCCTCTTCCCCATGAGTTTCATGCTCCTCGTCACCATCTGTTCCCTTGCTCTTATCGTGAAAAATCAGATCGGTATCATCATGGCGGGCACTGCCAACTGGGGGCCTTATGCACAGGTTGTTATCGGTTCGCTCCTCGTCATCCTCGCCCTGATCCTCGCGGTGGAAGGTTACCGAACTGTTGCCCATCCGAGAAAAGAAACAGAAATAGACCATTAATTTTAGTCACAAAGAGCACCTGATGTCTGAAACATCAGATGCTCTTTTCTATGCCTGATTTCAGCTGCCGGAGATTAAATTTCCGGCAGCTGAAATCAACAATGTCTTTTTGAAAAAAGGCTTGCCTCACCATGTCAGCAGATCCTTCACATTCGTTCAGGATGACGCTTATCGTCAGCCGTCATTCAGAGCGGGGACAAAATGCTTTGTGAGAAATTTGGTAAACGCAACAGTGACACGGAGCGATAAATCTGTTACCCTGATGACACCTTACCGGCTTCCTCACCACGGCAATAGATCCTTCACATCCGTTCAGGATGACGACTGACGCTTTCCTCATTATGACGCCTTGCCGTCCGCCGTCATTCTGAGCGGAGACAAGAATGCTGTGTGGGAAACTTGGTAAACGAGACAGTGGCACGGAGTGAAGAATCTATTACGCTGATGACATCTTACCGCTTTCCTCACCACAACAGCAGATCCTTCATATCCGCTTCCAGATGACGCTTATCGTTAGCCATCATTCTGAGCGGGGTCAAGAATGGGCCTTACAAGGATAAAACGTGTTATGTTCTATCACCCAAAACTGCACACAGCAAAAAGTGCTTTCGCCCATCGCCCTGCGGCGGTAAGGGAAAGCGCTTTTCTGATGGAATTTTATTTCTCTGCCACTCAAAAAGCGTATGCCTCTTTTTCAGACATACGCCTCTGAGGTTTCATGTTACATGACCTTGCGGGAAACATCTTCGCCCGAGAGATTTGCCCAGGCGCCCGCTTTCATTTCATTCACCATGCCGTTCATCAGGTTATATTCCCCTTCCATGCGGAGAAGATCTTCTATCTTTCTCGTCCGCAGGAGCCTGGAATAAATGCGTCCCGCCTCGGAGTAGAGCATGATGGCCGGATGTACGGAATCATCATTGGTGTAATCAATGCCGTTTTCCTTCATGTAGCCGGCAAGATCGTCAATCAGTCTTTCATACACGCCCAAGAGCTGTTCCATTTTCATAACTGCATCATACATGGTATTCATGGCCTTTCTCCTTTCTGTATCTTTCGATACACTTCTGTTCCTTTGTAATTGACCGGTCACGAAGGATTATTTTCTTCCTTCTGTTTTGATTATAGAGCGGATATCTTTAAATATCTACTATTTTTTGCAAGTTATTCCTATCTGTTATATGTTGCTTGTTTTTCCTCTGATTTATTCCGTTTTTGAGTAAACTTTTGGGGAAACGGGAATAATTACACCACACTCTTTTTGAACATTTTCTTTTCATTGCACCGGGAAAAAATAAATTTCTTTTCAGGAATAAAATATTCCAGCGACCATAATTCGCCATGTCCCACTTCTACGCACAGATGATGCGGACCCGCTTCATATTCCTTAAAACGTTTTCCGCGGATATGCCGTGCCCAATGGGCATTTACCTCGATATTATGCTCCCCCGGCGATAGATAGACCGCCTGCACGCCGACACAGTAAAGGAAAGCTTCCGCCCTGAGCCCGTCAATGCGGCAGATTTCAGTGCTGCTGGAATAGTTCGGATTGCCTGCATGCCGTTTGTGCAGAAGCACAATGGATGAATGTGTATTTGCCGAAGAAAGACGGCTCATCTTTTTCTTCTGCATTTCAAAAACCACGTAGAGAATGAGCACCGATACGATAAGTCCCAGAGCCCGCCAGTAATAAATCGCCGAACTTTCTCCGATATATTCCATCACACCACCTCTTTCCATTTCTTTTATTCTACTTTTATTCCATATAATAATAAAATTCTTTTCATTTATATGAAATATTCCTTTAAGAAATATGTTTCCTGCCGATTACTTTTTCTTACAGACGGCAAGGACGGATCCGCGCAAAAAAAAGACACTCCCTTTCAGAGAGCGTCCTTTCCCCTGCTGTGAATTATTTCAGGGCCTGCCTCAACATCCATCTGTTCTTGCTGAAGCTTGCGATGTAGTCGTCCATCAGGGCAGAGATGAAATAATTCTTTTCTTCTTCTGCCGCTTCCTTGACCACAATGACTTCTTTAAGAAGATATTCAAAGTCTGCCAATACCCGGGTATATGCTTCTTCCGATGTCACTTCCTCGTTTTCGGCCTCATGGATGCCTGTCTTTGCAAGGAACCCTTTCAGTGTCGATTCCGGTCTGAGCTTCTGCTGGAGCATGGCTTCCGCTACGGCATCGACCGCTTCCGCAATTTCATCATAGAAACTTTCCAGTTTCGCATGGTCATCAAAGAAATGACTTCCTTTCAGGTACCAGTGAAAACTCTGCAGCTTATGGTACTCCACCACCAAATCTGATAATAATGCATTTAATTTCTTTTCCATTTGTAGTTCCTCCTTATATATTACAATGACTACTTTTTTGAAACATTCTGTTTCTATATTCATATTTATCAATGTTTCTGGTATAATAATAGTATAGTTTTTACCCTTTGAATATAAATATATTCCACATTTTTATAAATATCGTACATTCTCCTTAGAAACTGTTTTCACACTTTGTAAAAATCGCAACCGGAGGTTTCTTCTGATCAGTCCTGACATATTAAAAAGCGCCGCTGCGGTCATCCCTTCCGCAAAAGGAACTTTGCCGCCAATCTCAGCCACCATCAGCACCATATCTTCCCAGACCCACCTGCAGATGATTTCCCACTGGCATGATGAACTGGAATTTATTTACATACTGGACGGAAAAATGGATTTTCATATCGAGGAAAATATCCTCACCGCTTCCCGCGGAGATTTCCTTGCCATACACGCTTCCGCCATGCACCGAAGCGCGCCGCACAAGGGAGAAGACTGCCGCTTCATACGGGCACTTATCCACCCTTCCCTCCTGACAGAAAATCAGTCCGTCAGAAACAGGCTTCTGTCTCCTCTTCTGGGAAATACATCCCGCCGCTGTTTCCTTGTTCCCTCCGCCTCTCCTGACGCGCCGCGGCTGGGAGAACTGCTGCAGGAAATCAATCGGACCAATGAAAAGCACCTCCCCGGATTTGAACTGGAAAGCATCGGCCTTTTACACATTCTCCTCGCCCGCCTTTACGCCCTTTTCCCTCCCGAAAAGCAGACGCAGGAAGAGATGCCCGGTACAGATATAAGCGCGCAGCGCCGGATGGTCGCCTATATTTCCCACCACTATCCTGAAAAAATCTCTTTAGCCGGTATTGCCGCGGCGGGGAGCGTATCCAGAAGCAAATGCTGCCAGCTTTTCAAGAAATATATGCAGCAGTCCCCCATAGATTTCCTCAACCGGTACCGTTTGGAGATCAGCCGCAACCTCCTGGACTCCACGGAAAATTCCATTTTGGAAATCGCAAACGCCTGCGGATTCTCCAGCCAAAGCTACTATACGAAAATGTTCTCCGAGAAATTCAACTGCACGCCGACACAATACCGCAGCCGCCTGTCTTAAAGCCGCCTACACAAAAAGACCTCCATAAGTTAAACTTCACGTCTGACTTATAGAGATCTTCATAAACAGCCTGAGGCTTTCGCATCCGTTCCTATTCAGTGATTTCCAGCTGGGTGGGGACGGATTTTTCCGTGGCGTCGATAGCAACGGCGACAGCAGCGTCACCAGTGATATTCAGCGTGGTACGGAACATATCCAGAACACGGTCGATGCCTGCCACGAGAGCCAATCCTTCCAATGGAAGCCCGACAGACTGGAGCACCATGGCAAGCATGATCAGACCCGCGCCGGGGACGCCTGCTGTGCCAATAGAGGCGAGCGTACCGGTAAGAACGATCATCATCATCTGATCCATTGACAGGTGAATACCGAATACATTGGCGATGAAAAGGGAACATACCCCCATGTAGAGAGCGGTGCCGTCCATATTGATGGTAGCACCGAGAGGCAGGACGAAAGACACGATGTCCCGTTTTACTCCCAGCTTTTCTTCCGTGTTCTTCATATTCACCGGAAGCGTGCCCGCGGAAGAACAGGTAGTGAACGCAATAACCATGGCTTCTGCCATGCCGCGGAAAAACCGGACAGGGCTCATATGCCCCACGACCGCCGCCACAGAGGAATACACGCAGACCGCGTGGATCGTGCAGCCGACAGCCATAGCAATAATCACGGAGAGCAGCGGCAGAAGAACCTTCGGACCATTCTGCACGACGACAGGTAAAAGAAGGCAGAAAACACCGATAGGCGCCAGGCGCATAATCATGGCGATGATCTTATAGCAGACCTCCGCCCCCGCATCAAAAAGATTGATCAGCAGCTTGGAACGGCTTCCGCCGACGGAAATAATTCCTGCCCCAAGAAAAAGAGAAAATATAATGACAGGAAGGATATCCGCTTTCGCCATGGAAGCAATCGGATTTGTCGGAATCATATTGACAAATACCTGCATGATCGTAGGCGCTTCCTTTACTTTCGGGGCGGCCTCGCCGGGAAGGGCCATACCGACACCGGGCTGGATAACGCTTGCCACCGCAAAGCCGATAACGATAGCAATCGCCGTAGTCACCATATAGAAGCCCACGGTTTTCATCCCGATGCGCCCCAGTTTCTTCAAATCCCCCATAGATGTCATGCCCACGACGAGAGAACAAAGAACGACAGGAACGATCATCATTTTGATAAGATTAATGAACATGGTGCCGACAGGTGCGATCCATGTTTTAACAGGACCGATCGCGCCGTCCCCAAGGACAAGCCCCACAACGACGGAAAGCACCAATGACGCGAAAATCTGAACGGATAAATTCAACTTCACTCCTCCTATGCTGCAATAGATTTTTTACATTATACACCACGTCCCCTGCAGGTACAACAGAATCCGGTGTTTCCTTTCCGTACCCCACTATTCAAAACAGAGGCAAAAATACTTTGAAAACAGCTATATGAGACACAAAGCAAAGAATCTATTACTCTGATGACGTCTTGCCGCTAACAGCTAACAGCTAACGGCTAATGGCTAGCTTCTAGCTGCTAGTTGCTAGCTGCTAACTTCTAGCTGCTAATAGCTAACAGCTAACAGCTAGTGCCCAACCGGCTGATACAAAAACGATACCCGCCGCATTTGAGGGGTACCGTTTTCATTTTCGTATTTTTATTTCCTTATTTCAGATGAATCACCACGTATGTCGCGCCTTCCGAATAAGGAGCCAGTTCTCCTGCCGCATAGAGCAGCCCCAGTTCTTTCTTCCCCAAGAGGAAGCACTCCGCCTCCATGTATGCGGTCGGCTTGAAGAAAGAGTCATAAGATAACTTTTTCCCATTGATGTTATACAGGTCAAGCTTTCCCTCTTTCAGCAGGTTCACGACTTCCGCGCTGTCTACCTTCACACCGAATTTAGATTTGTCCAGCAGATCACCTGTCTTTTTATTATACACAAGGCCATAGGCTTGCGCATTTCTATCCGCCATTCCTTCATTTATAGACGATGTTTCCAGAACGATAGACACCAGATCTTCATCTTCATACTTTGTCGTATAGGTCATGTACACTTCCTGCTTTTCGCCGCTTTCATACAATTCCTTCATACGACGGACATACCCTGTAATATCCTTATTGATCGCATTTTCGGCCGCAATATTTTTCGTGTGCACCGCCGGATAAATAAGGCTCATGCCAAATCCATCCACCAGCCCCGCTTCCCGTACTTCTGCCTGCGCTGTAAACGGCATGGCCAGCAGTGCCAGACCTGCTGCTATGTGTTTTATTTTCATAAAAATCCCTCTTTCTGTTTTTCAAAAACAAGGGAAACAGTCGCTTTCCCTGACATCGGCAGGGTATTCCGTTTCCCGTCTGTAAGGTACGAATTCATTATATAGGATTTCTTTTTCATTGTAAATGCCTTTCAGTCGCATATCTCGCCCTGCCTGTTTCATGCGGCAGAAATACAGATTTCTTTCCCCTGTTACAGTCCGATAAAAATCCCGGGCAATTTTTTAATACCCGAGATCTTTTCGCGCTGATCAGATATGGAGCGTTTCCTCATTCTTTTCCAGCAGGGCTGCTTTTCTTCCCGCCTTTTCTTTTTCGATAACCGCTTCAAATCGGAGAACTTCTTCTTTAATGACAGGGGCAAGAACCAGCATAGAGACCAGGTTCGGAACAGCCATGAGCGCATTGGCGATATCCGACAGGTTCCATACGAGGTCGAGTGTCTGTGTCGCTCCCACATAGACGACAAGGGAAAACGCAAGGCGGTAGATGATATTGTATGTATGGGTGCCCCAGAGATATTCCCATGCCTTTTCGCCGTTATATTCCCAGCCGAGAATGGTGGAGTAGGCGAAGAGCATGATACCGACAGAAACGATCCAGTTTCCCGCTGTGCCGAGATGCGTAGAAAAAGCTGCCATGGTCAGCGCCACACCCGTCAGAGGTTTCCCGTCTGGACCAATGGTTCCCAAAACGCCGGAAGACGCAATGGTAAGTCCGGTGATGGTGCAGACGATGATGGTGTCGATGAAAGTCCCTGTCATGGAAACATATCCCTGCCGCGCCGGATCATCAGTGGTGGACGCAGCAGCGGAAATAGCGGCGGAGCCGAGGCCGGCCTCATTGGAAAAACAGCCGCGGGCCACACCGAAACGGACCGCATTCATCACGGAAACGGTTATCGTACCGACTACACCGCCTTCCACAGCAACGGGATCAAAGGCCATCATAAAAATGAGGTACAATCCGTGCGGTACATTTTCAAAATTCAAAGCGATACAGAGAAGCCCCGCAGCGATGTAGAATACCGCCATTCCGGGAACAATGAGGGATGATACTCTGGAAATGGAAGTGATCCCTCCGACAATGACCGCCAGCGTGAGAACCGTAAGGGCAGCACCGATGATTTCATTGGAAAAGCCGAAAGTGGCATTCACCGCCGTGGTGATGGAATTGGCCTGGGTCATATTCCCGATACCGAAGGAAGCGATGACAGTAAACATGGCAAAAAGAAATCCCATAAAAAGTCCTGCTCTTTTATTCTTAAACCCGTTCTTCATGGTAAACATGGGGCCGCCCTTCATTTCCCCTTTCGCATTCACTTCACGGAACTTAAAGCCAAGCATACATTCAGAAAACTTGGTCGTCAGGCCGAAGCAGGCGGAAACCCACATCCATACCAGAGCGCCCGGACCGCCGGCAAACATGGCGGTCGCCACGCCTACGATATTTCCCGTGCCGATGGTCGCGGCAAGCGCCGTCATCAGCGCGGAAAAAGGAGAAACATCTCCCGATCCCCGATTTGTTTTACGGGCCTCCCGGGAGAACACGCTTTTCATTGCATAAGGCAGATTGCGCCATGTACGGAAATTCAAGTATGCCGTAAGGTAAATTCCTGTACCCACGAGCAGACACAGCATCACAGGCCCCCAGACAAAGCTGTCAATGTCCCCCACAATCTGATTCATTGCCGTCATATCCATTTCGTTTCCCCCTTTACTTTTCCTAATACTCTTTCAACAACAAAACCGCCGCACTCAAGCCTTGTATGACTTGGGCCGGCGGTTGTATGCATGTATGCATCCACGTATACAATGGGTGTTACCCAATGCCAGCCCTGTCCTTTTGCCTGAGAGATTGGAATGGCCCGGTCAGCCATTTTTGCCCCTTCGGCGCCCAATTGAATGGGACTCTCCAGAGTCGTGTCCGTACATAGTTTCGTGTTCCAAAGAACGCCTGATAGTGTTACTCCTTCGGCAGACACTTCCGTGTCATTTTTCAGTGTACATCATCCACTTATTCAGTTATGCCCCGGCAGGATATACTCATTTGTCCGAAATAATATCTTTGCCGGCGGAATCTCCATCAGAATTTTTTTAACTTTCTGATGTGTGTCGAATTATACGCCTGTTTCTTCAAGATGGCAACAGGTGCTTCTATACCAATTTTTTATCAAAATGGATTTTCTTTATGCGTTTTTCATCTCATTCGAATCAATCCTCATACTCTTCATACGGTTTGCCTGTCTTCAGATGATCCATATATTTCTTCGTCTCACGGACACAGATGCCCGACAGGAAAAGAAGAGCAATCAGGTTTGGAATGGCCATGAGGCCGTTCACGATATCCGCAAGAATCCAGATGGCTTCCAGCTTGAGGAACGCGCCGCTGGCAATGAGAAGGATAAAAACCAAACGGTACGGGAGAACGCCCTTCGTCCCCACGAGATAAATCATGCAGCGTTCGCCGTAGTAGTTCCAGCCCAAGATCGTCGTGAAAGCAAAGAGAACAAGACCGATCAACAGCATGTATCCGCCGAAAACAGGAAACGCGGAAGTAAACGCCGCATTTGTAAGCGCCGCGCCGTTTTCCATACCGCACCATACACCGGTGACCACAAGCGTCAGGCCGGTCAGTGTACAGATAACAATGGTATCGATAAAAGTGCCGGTCATGGAGATAAGGCCCTGCTCAGCCGGCCATTTCGTCTTAGCGGCAGCTGCCACGATTGGAGCTGAACCGAGGCCTGATTCATTGGAGAATACTCCGCGGGCCACGCCGTTTTTCATCGCCATCATGACAGTCGCGCCAAGAAAACCGCCTGTTGCCGCCGTGGTGGTAAAAGCACTTTCAAAAATCATGGAAACCGCTGCGGGCACCTTATCGGCAAAAACGAGCAGAACGCCGATGGTTGACAGAAAATAAATAAACGCCATGGCAGGAACAATCCTGCTGGCTGCCGCCGCAATCGACTGGAGGCCCCCGATGGTAATCGCCGCTACAAAAATGGTAAGAATCGCCCCTGTCCAGACAGGATCAAGCCCGATGGTCATCTTCGTAATATCCACAATGGAATTGACCTGGGCAAACGTCCCGATACCGAAGTACGCGACGAGGACTCCGAAAAACGCAAAGAGCGTCCCCAGCCATTTGTATTTTTCCCCCATGCCGTTTTTAATGTAGTACATCGGACCGCCGGCAATTTCGCCTTTTTCATCGGTCTCACGATATTTGACAGCAAGAAGACCTTCCGCATACTTTGTCGCCATACCAAAGAATGCCGCCATCCACATCCAGAAAAGCGCCCCCGGTCCGCCTGCATGGATCGCTGTCGCGACACCTACAATATTTCCCGTACCGACCGTCGCGGAGAGCGCCGTACAAAGAGCTTTAAAACTGTCGATATCACCGCTGCCCGCATTTTGCGCCCTGAAAATCAGGCTCAGCGCCTTCGGCAGCTTGAATATCTGCAAAAGATTCAGCCGGATTGTAAGCAGGATCCCCGTCCCTACAAGAAGCACCAGCAGCGGCGGCCCCCATATAAAATTATCAATTTCATTCAATACCGCTAAAAAATCCATTTAGAAAATGTCCTCCTTGGGAAAATAAAAAAGCCGGCTTTCCAGGTAAAACTGTACTCTGGAAGCCGGCATATATCGCCAAGTGACGCTAAAAATCTTGCGTTTTCTGCTCTGTCCTTTTGCCTGAGAGATTTGGATCTCAATCCTTACACCTTCGGCGGCCAAAATGGCGCTCTCCAGAGTATGTCCGCATACGGTACCGCCCCTGAGGGCACCTGAGAGTGTTACTCCTTCGGTAAGCCAAACGGCTTTCTCCCGCATACATCATCCACCTGTATAAATTTGTTGATATGAATTATACGGTGTCAAGTGAAAATACGCAAGTTAAATTAGAAATATTAATTATTTTCTAACAAATTTCGACAGCCGGGATGGATTGCGAAAGCCGGCCGGCAGAACAGTGAAAAGCAATGAAAAATCTATTCCCCTGAATAACAGCTTACCACCTTACTCGCCACGGGTGTACAGATCCTTCACATTCGTTCAGGATGACGACTGACGCTTTCCTCATTATGACGCCTTGCCGTCCCCGGTCATTCTGAATGGACGCAAGAATGCCATATGAGAAGGCAGGGAAGCGGAATAGTAGCACAGAGTGAAGAATCTATTACTCGGATGACATCCTACGGCTTTCTTCACCATGGTAATAGATCCTTCGCTGCCGCTCTTAGCTTCTAGCTCTTAGCTTCTAGCTTCTAGCTCCTAGCTCCTAGCTGCTAGTTGCTAACTGCTAACTGCTAACCGCTGATAGCTAATGGCTAACAACTGACGGCTTGATACCCTATCCATAAAAAAGAAAGTCCATCGGTTTGATATATCCGACAGACTTTCTGATTTCGACAGCAAAACAGGCTTACTATTTCCTGTTTTCAGTCATACTGCCATACTCCCCTTAATTCGGGAAGAAAGGCCATACCACGGGGATTACCGCAATGGATACCACAAGGCAGATGACAACAAGACCGGTGCCGCACTTGACGAAGTCCATGAAGGAGTACTTGCCCGGGCCGAGAACGAGAGTATTCGGCGGAGTACCTACAGGACTTGCGAAAGCACAGGAGGATGCGATAAGAATCGCCATGAGAACAGCCCGCGGGGACGCGCCGACCTGGGCTGCCAAAGCGATGCCCACAGGGCAGAGAAGTGCTTTGGAAGCGGTATTGCTCATGAACTGCGTCAGGACAACGGCCAGGATGAAGAGCACCGCGGTGATGACATAGGGAGACGGATCTCCGCCGAGAGCCGCCACTGTATATTCCGCGATGAGTTTCCCCGCGCCGGAGGTATTCATAGCGCTCGCCAGCGGAATCATGCCGGCGAAGAGGAAAATGGTGACCCAGTCAATGGAATCATACGCCTGGCGTTCGGAAAGGCAGCCGGTGATGACACAGAGAAGCGCACCGATAACCGCCGCAATTTCCAGCGGTACGAAGCCTGTCGCCATGGTGATAATTACACCGAGCATGATCATACCGCAGATGATTTTCTTTGTTTTGGATGTTTCATTGGCTTCAATTTCCTGTTCCACTTCATCTACATTAAAATCATCGGCGTCTGTCTTAGGCAGCAGGTGGCGGCCGATGAATACCATGTAAAGAATACCTGCCACGGTAATCGGCACACCGACCCAGGCATATTCAAAAAAGCCGAACTGGAGGTCCCCCATGCCCGCCGCTTTCAGGGCGACGTTCGCAATGATGTTTGGAGGGGTACCGATGAGGGTGCAGGTACCGCCGAGACCTGCCGCAAAGGCAAGGGGCATCATTTCACGGGAAACGGGAATGTGCGCTTCTTTACAGATACCGATAACCACCGGAATAAGACACGCCGTGGTGCCTGTATTGGACAGGAAGGCAGACATGACAGCAGCAATAACCATAATGCCGACCATCAGTTTAATTTCCCCCGTACCAAAAAGCTTGACGATCTGCCCGCCGATATCCTGGGCAAGACCGGTGTAAAACATGGCGGCGCCTACGATAAACATACCGCCGAAGAGGACGACCGTCGAATCAGCAAGTCCCAGAAATACCTGTTCAATCGGCACAAGGCCCAGGAGCCAGCAAAAAATGGCTGCGAAAACTGACGTTACCGCCAGCGGAAGTTTTTCCGTAACAAAGAGGATCGCCACGACAGCAAGAAGGCAAAGACACTTCAACGCCGGATCCATCATCATAATCATTTCCATAAATTGAATACTCCCCCAATCCTGTAAAAGCAATGGTAAATTGTAAGCATGAAATAAGTCATAAAAGTGCAGTAATCACCAAGACGTTTTCTGAACTATTTCCTACCTGCAGGGTTACTCCTCCTCCAAAGGAGGAATTGTTCCGCCCGTCTCTTCTGCCGCATCTACCATTTCTTCGGACAAGGATTTCCTTTCTTTGATATCGGGACGATAATATTTTTTATCCACCTTCTTCAGGAATTCACGAATCTTACGTTTTTCCTCTTCTTCCATTTCCATGCAGCAACCTCCTTTCTGTCCGGGACTTTAGGAAATACGGAACCGCCATTTTCGCAAGGTTCCATCAGTTCGTCATAAGAAACATGCCGGCAGGGGCTGCCATGCACTTTAACCGCTTCTTTTTTCAGAGCAGGCCGATTCATTCCGGATCACTGCGGAGCGGTTTCCTGCCGTCGTTCCTTTGGCTGATAAAAGATTAACATTTATTCTAAAATATTAAAAATATCTTATAAGAATATTTAGATATGCCTTATAAATAAGTTATTCCTATTTTTCCTTTTTAATATGAAATATAGGCAATAAAATATAGACCCTGAAAAGCCCGCTTCCCTTTCCTGCAGGGAATAAACCGACCTTCCGTTCTACTAATTATTCTTTAATATTTTTTATTTCCACATCAGAATAAAAATTATTTTCTCTTTACCATTAGTCATTAGCTGTTAGCTGTTAGCTATTAGCAGTTAGCAGTTAGCGGTTAGCAACTAGCAGCTAGAAGCTAGGAGCTAGAAGCTAAGGGCTAGCAGCTAGGAGCTATTATACATAAAATATTCCTCATCACTGATGCAGTGGCTGGAGGATACTGGCTCGCCGCAATGACTATAATCGTAAAAAACTTCTGACACGTTCTGTTTTCCTCACCACGACAGCAGATCCTTCGCTCACACTCTGGATGACGCCTTACCGTCCCCGGTCATTCTGAACGGTGGCAAGAATGCTTTGTGGAAAAGACGGGAAGCAGCAATATGACACAAAGCGAAGAATCTATTACTCGGGTGACATCTTGCCGTTTTCCTCACTACGGCGGCAGATTCTTCGCCGACACCCTGAATGACGATCAGCGTCTCCTGTCATTATGACGACTTCTTTCGCCGACTCAGTAATGCGGGCGAGACCGTTAGAATGATTTGTGCCGGTGCCCGCCTATTTCCTAAATAAGCAAACAAAAAATGACCTGCACAGGCAAGCCATTTCGCTAAAGGGACAGATAATAAAATCGAATCTGGGAAGGTGAGAGCCGATCCGATATTATTTTGTCACAAGAGATAATCTGATTTTTTCTGCATGACGGGCGAGCTCCGATTTGGTCACGGGCGCCCCCTGGATATAATCGGTGAAATCTTTTCCCTTCTCACCTAAATTCGGGAATAATTTCGCAGCGTCAAGACGATGGCGCAAAATTCTGCCAAAAGCCTGTTTTTTCTGAACTGTCATGATAATTCTCCTCTCTGTTTCGGAAACAGCAAACTCAGTACATTATGCAAACCTATTTGGCCGGCAGCCTTTCTTATGTCTATACAGTACACCAGGCAGAAAGAAAATAAAAATACCCGATTGGAATTTGAAATATTTCTTATTAGAAATTTTCCCATTTTTGCATACTTTTTATTGACTTGTAATTAATAATATACTAATCTATATAAAGACACAGCAAACCCTGATAAATGCAAATTCGACCGGCATCGAAACGAAAAAGAGGAAACTTTTCCATTGCATTGAAAAGGAGTCTACTCATGGAAATAGATAATTACAGAAATTTTCTGGCTATCGTGGAAGCGGGCAGCATGACGTCCGCTTCTGAATTTGTCCATATCGCCCAGCCGGCACTTTCCAAACAGCTGAAATCGCTGGAAGGATATTTCGGTACAAAATTGATTATCACCACAAGAGGAAGCAAGCATCTGATCTTAACGGATGCAGGAAAAATCCTCTACCACAAGGCGAAGTATATTTGTTCACTGGAAGATATGGCACGGATTGAAATTGATGACATCAGCGATGGAAACCGGGGCACGCTGCGTATCAGCGCCGCCAACTCCCGTTCATCCATTTTCATTAAGACCTGTTTGGAACCATTCCATGACTTATTTCCGAATGTGGTTTATGAAATTTACGAAGGCAGCGTAAATGAGCAGTCACAGCAGCTTCTTTCCGGCATCACGGAACTGGGCATTTTAAGTGTGCCCCTGATCCATCAAAATGATTTTGAAATCTTATTCCAAAGAGAGGAAGATATATGCGCCATTTTCTCGAAAAATTCCAAATTCCTCACCGACATCGGCAATAAGGAAACAGTTTCCATTAAAGATCTGGCCTCTCTGCCGCTCTGTGCATCCGCAGGCTGCAATCTGATCATGAACAAAATTTTTAAGGCACACAATTTAAAGCCGAATATTCTCAGCATCTGCACGACAAGGACCGCGGCACTCCAATGGGCGGAAGATGATTACGGCGTAAGCCTCGTTCCCATTGAGCCGGGAGAGGACATCGGCTGTCATTTCACCTGCCGCCGTATCGAAGAAGCCGACACAGAACTGTACAAAACGGTGGTCAAGGTCAAAGGCCGTCCCCTCTCCGTCATCGCGCGGAAGTTCCTCAAGTTCTATTCTGAAGCGCGCCATTCCCAAAGAGTGGGAAAGCTCAGCACGATGCTGTAAAGAAATACAAGGATTACGGGACATCATGCCCACCTTTTAATCGTAAACAAGAAGTATAAAAAGGAAGTATGGCACTGCCGCGGTATCAATTACAGGAAAAGCCGTGAGGATTTTTCGTTTTCTTTCCTCACGGCTTTTTGATTTACAGGTTCCAATACTTGGGCATATATTTCTCTTTGAACAGGTTGATGGCAAAATTATCGGTAAGCCCGCTGATGTAATCTCTGGCGGCCAAGGAAATATTTCCCTGCGCCAGTTTTTTCTGCTTCTCCGGCAGCTCATCAGGATGGCTCATGTACCATTCATAAAGCATGACGACTACGCCATGTCCCCGTTTCCGATCGGGGATGAGCGGCTGTGACATGTAGACCCGATCAAACATGAAGGACCGGAATTCAAGAAGGACTTCGTCCCCTTCTTTGTCCATGTGTATGGTATCTTCATCCATGGAATTTTCCACCAGATTCTGTACCATGGCTGTAATCATGGAGGAGTGGGTCGTCCCCAGCACGCGGCGGACACGGTCGGGCAGTTCCTTTGCCGAGATGAGCCCCATATTTTCCGCGTCATCATAGTCATGGCAGAGGTAGGCAATACGGTCGGCGTACTTGATGAGCCCGCCCTCCAGCGTGTGCGCTTTAAGATCGCCTGAATGATTGAGCATGCCGTCTTTCACTTCCTCGGTCAGATTGAGTCCTCTGCCGTCATTTTCAAGGCATTCCACAATGCGCACGCTTTGTTCGTTATGCTCGAAGTGGCCGCATACGTCGCGGAGCGCCTGCTCTCCCACATGTCCGAAAGGGGTGTGTCCCAGGTCGTGGCCCATGGCGATGGCTTCCACAAGGTCTTCATTCAGCCGCAGGGCGCGGGCCATCGTACGGCCGATCTGCGCCACTTCAAGGGTATGCGTCATGCGTGTCCGGTAATGGTCGCCTTCAGGCGCGATATACACCTGTGTCTTATGTTTCAGCCGGCGGAAAGAATTGCTGTGGAGAATACGGTCCCTGTCACGCTGAAATTTTGTGCGCATAGGATCTTCCCTTTCCTCTCTGCTTCTTTTTGCGTCCGCGGAAAAAGCCGCTTTAGGACTCAGAAGTTTCTTTTCCAGCTCCTCTGTACGTTCACGGATCAGCATGGTCGCTCCTTTCTCGATTCATCACTTCTCTGTCTTTTATTGTATCACATGTTTTGAGAAAGACTTTCAAGAAATACGCGGACCGCCTTCCGGTAAGCATCGCCGTTTACCGCCATTTCCATGGTGTGGCCCGCGCCGTCAAAAATAAAAAGTTCCTTTTTGCTGCTTCCTGATGCCTGCATCAGTTCCTCCGCCGTCTTCGGCGGAATGAGTGTGTCCGCGCCGCCGTGGAGAAAAAGGACAGGCGCTGTCATACGTCTGACCGCCTCCAGCGGATCTATGTCGGACAGTGTCTTTCCGCTCCTCAGCCACAGGACGCTTTGGAAAAAAGGCTCCACGAGATCCATCCCCCACAAAAACCGGGGATCACCGGTATAGGCGGAGATCTTGTCCTTCCCCAGTTCCATCATGCCCCCATAAGCACTGTCAGCCACATAGAAAGAAATATTTTTCCCTCTTTCCGTTCCGCTGTAAATAAGAGCCATCGCCGCGCCGAGCGAAATCCCATGCATACCGATTTTCACACCGCCGTCCTTTCCTCTCAGCCACTCTGTCCAGGCATCAAGATCGTCCGTTTCACGAAGACCCCATGTGGTATGGCTGCTGCCGCTTTCTCCGTGGCCCCGCTGGTCGATGAGGAGGACATTATACCCCATATCCCGATACATATCCACATAAGGGATGCACATGGAGCGATTCTGATAAAGCCCGTGAAGAAGAATAACCGTACGGTCAGAAGAGCGGCTGTTTTCGATGTAGGTTCCGCGAAGTTTCGTCCCGTCAGTGGAACGGATTTCCACGGGCTGCCACCCGTCCTTCTGCTCCCTGCGGTGAATGCGCGAAAGATCTGCTGTCTGTTTCGTCACGCCGAGGATTTTTTCCCACGGCGCGGTGAGCATCGTTTCATAAGCGGCATTTCCCGCATAGAATCCTGCTCCGACAAAGGCAAGCAGAAGAAAAAGAATCAGTATTTTTACTATTTTAAAGAAAAAACGCAATCAAATCTCCTTATTTCCGTTTATTTCATCTTTGAAATTGATATATACGACAATGCCCGCCGCAAGGAATGCAACAGCGGTAGACCAGAAAACGGCCGCATAGCCGCATACCATGGCAAGCGCTCCGCTGCATACAGGGCCTGCCACGTTGCCCATGAGAACGACGCTTGACACGACGCCGAAGACGATGGATCTCTTTTCATTGGGCACCGCCTGCGCGATGAGCGTATTGGCCACAGGCATGATGAACCCCATGCCGATTCCTGTAACGGCACGAAAGAAACCAAGCCCCCACACGTTTGTCATCATATACTGCATGATAAAAGTCAGTCCCACAAAAACGGTCGCCGCTGTCAAAAGCCGCGGCAGAGAAACGCGGGCCGTCTCCGCCCCTGTGGAAAGAGAGCAGAGCGCGCTCGCGCCGCCGGCAAGAAATATAATGATGCCTACGATCGTGGCGATAATCTCCGACCCGCCGCCAAGCATGTCCTTGATGTAAAGAGGGAGTATGGGACCGATACCGGTGATGCCGAAATTACAGAGGAATTGGATCCCCACCATAAGACGCACGCGGGGAATGGCAGCAAAATATTTCAATTCCTGCCAGGTGGAAGATTTTTCTCCCGATGCCCCCTTGCGATGGATTTCAGGCATGAACAGGCGGAGGCAGATCAGACAGAGGAGGGACAGGACGCCAAAGAAAACAAAGGGCATGCGGTACCCCAGTGTATCCGCCACAAGACCTCCCACAAGAGGGCCGAACATAATGCCTGACACCATGGCCGCCTGAAAGTAACCGAGCGTGCGGGACGTTTCTTCTTCCGGAGATACGGAAGCAATGACCGACAGTCCGATGGGAACGAAACCGCCCACCAGCCCCTGCAACAGGCGGAAGATAAACACCTGCCACGGCGAAGTGGACACGGCGCAAAGAAATGCGGTCGCTGTCACCGCCGCAAGGACGATGGACATGACCAGCTTCGGGCCGCGGCGATCTGCCTGGATAGACCAGAAAGGCGCGGAAAGAGCGATCATAAACGGCGTGACCCCCGAAATGAGCCCCGCCCAAAACGCCGCCTCTCCCGCATCAGTGACACCGATTTCACCCAAAAAAAGAGGAAGAAACGCCATGACGCCGATCATCGCGATCCCCGCACCCACCTGGATGGCACACATCAGGTACACGATACGCTTCCAGCCTGTATTCTTTTCCATAGCTCCTCCTTTCCTCTTATTATTTTAATATTCTCTTACAACATACAGTTATATCCAATGCATTCCTGAATGTCAAATGGCTGTCACACCGCTTTCCCCGCTCCTCTTCCTCCTCGCCCGATTCTCACGGATTTGTTATACTGTTTATAATCAATTACAAATCATTTATAAAAGGAGGCTTGTGATGGCTTTTACAGAAATCACCCCGGAAGAAATAAACATCAACCCTTTTACCTCATGGAGCAAGTACGTCCTTGTAACCGCGGGAAATATAGAAAAGTGCAATACGCTTCTCGTCACATGGGGCGGCTTCGGCGTCATGTGGAGAAAGAAAACCGCCACCATCTACATCCGACAGAGCCGTTTCACCAAAACGATTCTCGACAGCCAGGACTATTTCACCCTGTCATTCCTCCCGGAGAAACACAAGCCGCAGATGAGTTACATGGGAAGCCACTCCGGCCGGGATGAAAACAAGTATGAAGGCTCCGGACTCCACCCTCTTGCCATCGGCGACGCGGCAGGCATTGAAGAAGCGGATCTCATCTTCGTATGCAAAAAAATTTATACCGCCGAGATGACGCCGGATCATTACACCGACAAGAGCGCGTATGACGAGTGGAACACAGGGCGCCGCGCCGGCAATAACCACAGCGCCTACATCGGGGAAATCATCAAGATTCTTCAGAAGAAATAAAAAAGACGCCGCCGCGTCTTTTTTATTTTCCTGCCTTATTTCACATCATAGAGGCCCGTGGTTCCCTCTTTCAGATTGATCATGATATTTTTCGTCTGGCTGTAATGTTCCAGCATGACCTTGTGAGTTTCGCGGCCGATGCCGGACTCCTTGTAACCGCCGAAGGGAGCGCCCGCGGGAATCGCATTGTACGTATTGACCCAGACACGGCCCGTCTGTACACCGCGGCTGACCTTCATGGCCGTATTCAGGCTGCTCGTGAAAACGCCGCCCCCCAAACCGTAGACCC
>ENA-OPEE01000832-OPEE01000832.1-human-gut-metagenome-genome-assembly--contig:-NODE-832-length-24283-cov-6.466196_pt1 | contig 24283 bp, 24 predicted proteins | sample MGYA00241263_ERZ501506 | MGnify/ENA primary metagenome ERZ501506 (study PRJEB25962, sample SAMEA2042626) | human gut metagenome | biome: human gut; feature: human-associated habitat; material: faeces...
ACCAAGTCTGACACGATCTTCACCAACGTTGCTCTGAACAATGCAGACAACACAGTTTGGTGGGAAAAGCTGGATAAGAATCCGCCGGTTGACGCAACCGAATGGAAGGGTTCTAAGGTAAATGGTCCGGAATTCGTTGCTGAAGTAGACGAAAAGACCGGCAAGAACAAGACTCTGGCTCATCCGAACTCCAGATTTACTGCACCGGCTGAAAACTGCCCGTGCATCTCTCCGGAATTTAACAATCCGGCAGGCGTTCCGATCTCTGCAATCATCTTCGGCGGTCGTCGTGCTTCCACAACACCGCTGGTATATCAGTCTTTCGACTGGACACACGGCACTTATATGGGTTCTGCTGTTTCTTCCGAAACAACAGCTGCTGCAACTGGTGCAGTTGGCGTTCTGCGTCATGACCCGATGGCTATGAAGCCGTTCATCGGTTACAATGTAGGCGACTACTGGGCACACTGGCTCGAGATGGGCGAGAAGCTCGGCGACAAGGCTCCTAAGATCTTCAACGTTAACTGGTTCAAGCAGGACGAGAACGGCAACTTCATCTGGCCGGGATTCGGCGACAACATGCGTGTACTCGACTGGATCATCAAGCGCGTTGAGGGCAAGGTTGACGCTGTTGAGACTCCTATCGGCTTCCTGCCTAAGAAGGGCGACATCAACCTCAAGGGCATTGAGGACGAGGTTACTTCCGAAGTTGAGGACAAGCTGCTCGCAGTTGACGTCGACCTCTGGAAGAAGGAGATCGCTGAGATGCGCAGATATTACAACGATGATATCAAGGCAAAGGGCGGCAACATTCCGCAGGCTCTCTACGATGAGCTCGACAAGATCGAGGCTAGACTCAACAAGGCTTGATTGCCTTCCGAAAGTCTCCTGACTGAATAAAACGGCGCAGGTACTCAAACGTACCTGCGCTTTTTTTGCGTTTCAGGCTAACCCACGGAATTATTAACCGCGCAAGTAATTCTCTATCTTAGCACTTGTCAGCTTGTTTGCGCGTCTGCGGAGAGTAAATCAACGGTCGTCGCCAGAATATTGCGCTTGATAATATTAGACTGTAATCGTTACAGGGTCAATTAATACTCAAAGTGTTCCCAGACGTTTCTAGAAATATTGTCTAAATTACTCAAAATCATTATGTTACTATTGTTATATTTCACAGTTATACGTTTAAATCCTTGAAATTCCACGGAGAAAATAGTATAATGATAGATGGTGAAAAATATGTAACAGGTGCAAAGCGCCATATTGAAAGGGGTCAACAAAAAGAATGAATTCTCCGTTTACTAAGGATGAACTGAAGCGACAGCTCGACGGCATACTGGAATTCGATTTCCGTACCGACGCACAGAACGCTACTATCACACAGGTTTACCGCGCACTTTCCTCCGTTGTAGTCAACTACCTCAAGGAAAAGCGTCACAACTTTATGCACGACTGCAACTCCAAGGGCAGAAAGCAGGTTTACTACCTCTCCATGGAGTTCCTGATGGGCCGCTCCCTCAAGACCAGCCTCTACAACCTCGGCATGCAGGACGTTGCTGAGGAAGCCCTCAATGATATGGGCATCAAGATAGACAGCGTTTACGACGAGGAACCGGACGCAGGCCTCGGCAACGGCGGTCTGGGCAGACTTGCAGCCTGCTACATGGACGGTCTCGCTACCTGCGACTATCCCGCTACCGGCTACTCTATCCGTTACGAGTACGGTATCTTCAAGCAGAAGATCGTTGACGGCTGGCAGACCGAGCTTCCCGATAACTGGCTCCCAGGCGGCGGCGCTTGGCTCGTTCCGGTTCCCGACCAGGCTATCGAGGTACACTTCGATGGTCAGATCAACGAGTACTGGGAGGATAACTACCACCACCTCGAGCACGTCAACTACACCACAGTAAACGCTGTTCCCTACGATATGTATGTTTCCGGCTACGACAGCAAGGGCGTTTCCAAGCTCCGTCTGTGGAGCGCCGAGTCCATGTCCTTCGATATGAACAGCTTCAACACCGGCGACTACGCCAAGGCTATGGGCGCTAACAACATCGCTCACGCTATTTCCAAGGTCCTTTACCCGAACGATAACCACCTCGAGGGCAAGGCGCTCCGTCTGCGCCAGCAGTACTTCATGTGCGCCGCTTCCGTCGGCGATATCGTAATGCGCCACATGAACGTATACGGCACACTGGAGAACTTCCACGAGAAGGTTGCTATCCACATCAACGATACTCACCCGACCCTCGCTATCCCGGAGCTGATGAGAATACTCCTCGACGAGTGCGGCTACGGCTGGGAGCAGGCTTGGCACATCGTTACCAACACCTTCGCTTACACCAACCACACCGTTATGGCTGAGGCGCTCGAGAAGTGGGATCAGAGCCTCGTTGAGAAGATCCTCCCGAGAATCTACTCCATCATCTGCGAGATCAACCGCCGCTACTGCGAAGATCTGTTCAACAGAACCCAGGACAGCGACAGAGTTTCCAAGATGTCCATTATCCAGGGCGGTAAGATCCACATGGCTTACCTCTGCTGCGCTGCTTCCCACAGCGTAAACGGCGTATCCAAGCTGCACAGCCAGATCATCAAGGACGACGTATTCAGACTCCAGTACCTCGACAGACCTTCCCAGTTCAAGAACGTTACCAACGGTATCGCTTACAGAAGATGGCTGCTCCAGAGCAACAAGGGTCTTACAGACCTGCTCTCCCAGTGCATCGGCGAGGGCTTCAAGAAGGACGCCGCAGAGCTCATCAAGTTCCAGGTATTCGCTAATGACAAGAACGTGCTTGAGCAGCTCGGCAAGATCAAGAAGCAGAACAAGCAGGCATTCGCTGAGTACGTTGAAAAGACCACCGGCACCAAGCTCAACCTCGACTCCATCTTCGACGTTCAGGTTAAGCGTCTGCACGAATACAAGCGCCAGCAGCTCAACGCAATGAACATCATCGCCGACTACAACTACCTGCTCCAGAATCCGGACGCTGACTTCGTTCCCAAGACCTATATCTTCGCTTCCAAGGCAGCTCCCGGCTACTATATCGCAAAGCAGATCATCAAGATGATCTGGTGCATCGGCGAGGAGATCAAGCACAACCCGAAGATCCGCGAGAAGCTCTCCGTAGTATTCCTGGAGGACTACCGCGTGACCCTGTCCGAGATACTCATGCCCGCTGCGGAAGTTTCCGAGCAGATCTCCCTTGCAGGCACCGAGGCTTCCGGTACTGGCAACATGAAGCTCATGCTCAACGGCGCGCTGACCCTCGGCACCTACGACGGCGCTAACGTCGAGATCCACGAGGCTGTAGGCACCGACAACATCTTCATCTTCGGCATGAGAACTCCCGAGGTCAACGAACTTCGCATGAAGGGCTACCACCCCGAGGACTACATCAACAACAGCCAGGTCATCAGAGATGTAATGGCCCGCATGTACAACGGCATCAACGGCGCTACCTTCGAGGAAGTTGCGAACTCCATCAGAAACAAGGATTTCTACATGGCGCTGGCAGACTTCGACAGCTACCGCGGCACTCAGCACTACATCAGCGAGGTTTACAGAAACCAGCTTGAGTGGAACAAGAAGTCCCTGTACAATATCGCAGGCGCAGGCAGATTCTCCGCAGACCGCGCAGTTACCGACTACGCAAGAGACATCTGGAACCTCAAGTAATCGAAAGCGAAATATTTCAGGCGGCATGCCGCGGCTGTATGGCTGCGGCATTAACCGCCTTTTTCCGTATTATAATCTAAGAGGAGAAATTCATGGGAAAACCGATTTTTGACTGCTTCGACAATGAATACAAGCACCCTTTCGGCGCACTGCGGAGAGGTCAGCCGAGTATCTACAATATCCGCCTGCCTAAGACATTGCACGTCACCGACCTCACGCTTGTCATGTTCCGTCCGGGATACAAGGAGCGCTTCATTGAGCTGGTACTCCAGGACGAAAGCGGCGACGACAATATCTATTCCTGCTGCTTCACGCCGAACAACGTGGGAATACATCACTACTACTTCACCTGCGTGCTGGACGGCAGACGCCGCTACATCAAGCGCCGCGGCGCTTCCGAGGGCGTATTCGAGGGCGAAGAGCTTTTCCAGCTCACCGTATTTGACGAAAATCTGTACACCCCGCTGTTTATCCGCGGCGGAATCATGTACCAGATATTCCCCGACCGCTTCTGCAAGAGCGGAAAGCCGCACGAGAACGTCCCCACCGACCGCATAATGCGCGACGACTGGTACGCTACGCCTTACTACAAGCCCGACGAAAAGGGTATAGTCCGCAACAACGACTATTTCGGCGGCGACCTTCAGGGAATCATCGAGAAGCTCCCATACATCAAGAGCCTGGGAACTACCGTGATCTACCTCAACCCGATTTTCGAGGCTCACGAGAACCACCGCTACAACACCGCGAACTACGAAAAGATAGACCCGCTGCTCGGCACTGAGGAGGACTTCAAGGAACTCTGCGCCAAAGCGAAGGAAATGGGAATAAGCGTCATACTTGACGGCGTTTTCTCGCACACCGGCGCGGACTCTATCTACTTCAACAAGTTCGGAAGATACGGCAACAACACCGGAGCCTACCGCGACCGCAACAGCCCGTATTATCCCTGGTACAGCTTCACGGGCTATCCGGATAAATACGAAAGCTGGTGGGGAATCACCACTCTCCCGAATGTCAACGAAAACAACCCTGAGTACACGAATTACATCTGCGGCGAAAACGGTATCCTCCAGAAGTGGATAGACCTCGGCGCGCAGGGTTGGCGTCTTGATGTAGCCGACGAGCTGCCGGACGAATTCCTCGACAACATCAACAAGGCTGTCAAGGCAAAGGGCGGCGACAAGATAATATACGGCGAAGTCTGGGAAGACGCCTCCAACAAGGAGAGCTACGGCGTTCGCAGGCGCTACCTTATCGGCGGTCAGCTCGACAGCGTTATGAACTACCCGTTCAAGGAAGCTATCCTGAACTACGTAAAGTACGCCGACGCCAAGGCGTTCACCGACAGCATTATGACTATCCTCGACCACTACCCCAAGCCCGCCATCGATATGCTGATGAACTTCCTGTCCACCCACGACACCGAACGCGCCCTTACGCGTCTCGCCGGCGACGAGATCGGCTGGAACGGCAAAGACTGGCAGGCGGAGCGCTACCTCAACGGTCAGCAGTATATGTACGGAATCTCGCTGATGAAGTGCGCGATGGTGCTTCAGTTCTTCCTGCCGGGAATCCCGTCAGTTTACTACGGCGACGAGGCGGGCATGGAGGGCTACCGCGATCCGTTCAACCGCCGCTGCTACCCCTGGGGACGTGAAAACCTCGACCTCATCGAGTTCACACGGCAGCTCGGCGTGATCCGCAAGGGTACACACGCGTTCGAACAGGGGCATCTGATGTTCATTGAGGTGGACGACAACGTGTGCGTATTCGCCCGCTATGACAAGATAACCCGTGAAGCCGCGATAATCTACCTCAACAAGAGCACCCGCGGAAGAACCTTTGATATCGTCAACGACAAAACGGATATGTTCTACGATTTCGTCCCGGCGTTCGACCGCCACAAAAAAGGCATAAAGGACGGCAAGGTACACGTTTCCCCGTTTGATTATGCGGTCATCTACTGCAAGGTTTGACCCATTTTAAGGAAATCAGAATGACGATACGGGAAAAGATACAGAATAAGAAAACCTGCCTTGTCATAGAGTTTTGGCTCCACCAGGATCAAGGCGGTGCTGAAACTCGGCGTGGATATTCTGTTTGAGAAGGAGCAGGTCTCCGTTGACAAGATAACCGGACACGGCGGTCTGTTCAAGACCAGGAGAGTTGCTCAGCAGTTCCTCGCGGACGGTCTGGGCTGCGCGGTTTCCGTCATGAAGACCGCGAGAGCGGAATGATAGTTATAAAGCCCTCCAGCGACACGCTCGCTCACCTGGAGCTGTACCGCGCTTTCCCGGCTGTCGGAGGAGTTGTACACACCCACAGCCGCTGGGCGACCTCGTTCGCGCAGGCGGGCGTTGGCATTCAGCCGATGGGCACCACCCAGGGCGACTACTTCTACGGCGAGATCCCCTGCACCAGGGCTATGACCCCGGAGGAGATCCGCGGCGAGTACGAAAAGGAGACCGGCAAGGTTATAATTGAAACGTTCAACGGAGTTGACCCGATGAGCATTCCGGCGGTGCTCGTAAAGAGCCACGGACCTTTCACCTGGGGCAAGGACGCGCACGAAGCGGTGCATAATTACGTAGTCCTGGAGGGGGTTGCGTTCATGAACTACCATGCGCTGACGATAGCTCCGACCGCCGGAAGAATGCAGCAGGAGCTTCTCGACAAGCACGGCGCGAACGCTTACTACGGGCAGGGCTGAACTGCTTAAATAGAAATATCCACCGGGCGACCGGTGGATATTTTTGTATATCGAGTGACGGCATGGACGCCGTCACATCAGAAATTTCGCTCGTTGGCAGACGAAGATGGCGCGCACTGCACATTTTCGCTCACTTGAGGTTTACTTGAGGTTTTTAGAAGCGACCTTCAGATGTTTTACGATTTCATCTGCGATATCCGCGCGGCACTCGTCAACTATTCCGAAATCCTTTTCCTTGTAGTTCCACGCAGCACGGCCGAAACCGAATTTGTCGAACGTAGCGTGGATATCATCGTACCAGCGGAGCAGGTCAGCGCCGCCAACCGTGTCGATAACGCCGTACTCTCCACAGTACACCGGGACGTTCATTTTCTTGCCGACATCGGCGGCGACCTGCATTTCCGCTTCCATGAAACGGCGGTCTACGATATCCATTGGGTAATTTTCGTAAGCCTGCGCGAGGTCCGGACCTATGAATTTAAGGGATTTTTCATAATATTCCTTTGTCGGACCGGGATAGCTTATTTCGCACTCGTTCGTCATTTTATCTATCCAGTGCGCTTTCTGATGAGTGAACACCAGCGGATTGTAGTAGTGGAAGTTGAACACGATATGATCGTCGCACGGCTTGTCAAGCAGCGTCAGACCGAAAATACTGTTCTGATAAATGCCGCCGATGAGCACGAAATTATCCGGAGCGTACCTGCGAATTTCGGTTATCGTGCGCGCTGCGATGCGATTCCATATTTCCGCGAAACGGCGCTCGGTTATCTCGTTGAGAAGTTCGAAAGCAACATCGTTACGATTGCCGAAGCGCTTCGCGATGTGGCTCCAGAGGTTCACGAAAATATCCTGATAGCGCTGATCCTCAAAGAACCCGGATTCCTGCTCGCCCTTGTCGAACGAAAATCCCATCGTCTTGTGCAGGTCGAGAATTATGCTCAGCCCGTGCACCTCGCACCAGTCCGCGCAGCGCTCCAGCAGCTTCAGTCCGCTTTCCAGGACATTGCCGCTATCGTCAAGAATTATGTTATAGTCAAACGGCAGGCGCACATGATCGCAGCCCCACGAAGCTATCCGCGCGATATCTGCTTCTGTGATGAAGCTCTCGATATGTTCCTTTTCGTAGCCGCACTGTGAAAGCCAGCCGCCGAGGTCAACGCCGTTCCGGTATCCCTTGAATTCGTTCATTTTCAGCCCTCCTCTGCTGCCGCGAAGTCCGCGGACTTATATTCTGCGGTAAGCGGAACAGTGCCGTCAAACGCGTTCAGCCAGCCGTCAACGCCTGTTCCCGGCCATACGTTCATCATTATCTTGCCGGGATTTGATGGGATATTCTCGGTCGCCGTGTAGACAGCCTCGCCGTCAACGTACCATGTGATGCTGTCCGCCTGCCAGTCGAAACCGTAGGTGTGGAACTCCTCGGAGGCGTCAAAGCCGAGGTCGTACAGGAATTCGTGATTTCCCTTGCTGTCGGTGAAGTAATTGAACTGCACCTTTGTGGTGTCCTTGCCGAGGAATTCAATGTCTATCTCGTCCCACGGGTTGTTGTCGGAGGGTCCCGTATATGTGAAGAATGAGCTTACAACGCCGTCGTTCTTTATCGGCTTCATAACGACCTCGTACATGCCGTAGCCGTAGAAATCCCGGGAGCGGAACTCTGCGCCGGAATAGGGCGGCTTGTCCAGCAGGTCCTTATCAATAGTGAGCTTCATTGAGCCGTCGAAAATACTGCCATTGCTCTTGCGCCAGGTGCAGTTGAACATCGAGCCGTTCGACCAGCCGTCCGAAAATTCGAACTTCTCGCTTACATCATCGTAGGTTCCGGTCAGGTCTGCGAGGACGCTGCTTTCAGCCGGAGCTTCTGCGGTTTCAACTTTGGAGGTTGCTGCTTCTGCGGTCTGCTGACTTTCTGACTGAGAAGATGACTGGATATCAGAAGATGTACCGTTATTCGCAGAACAGCCGCACAGTGCGACAGTTCCTGCAATGAGCATAACGCTGATAATGTGTTTTTTCATAATATATCACGTTCCTTTCTGGGGGTCTGGGAGTTCTGCCTTGTATCTTGATTTTAGCATAAAATCCCGCGCGATTATATTATGATACTCATAAAAATATCACGTTTTTAATTTTATTTAATTTCCACGCCGGCTTTCATTCCAGAGGACGAATGGTAGTACTTTTCGCGGTACTGCTTCGGCGTAAGCCCGGTTTCCTCGCGGAATTTCTGGATAAAATGGCTGTGGGAACTGAACGCGAGGAAGTTCCCGACGTCCACGGCTTCATACTGGGAATATTTCAGCATCTGGCAGGCGGCGTCTATCTTTTTCTTCAATATGTACCGATTGAGCGTAAGCCCGGTTTCCGTGCGGAACAGCTTTGAAAGGTACTGCACCGAAAGCCCGAGTTCCTCCGCAATATCGCTCACCATCAGCTTTTCATGCAGGTGATCGTAAACGTACTCCATGCATTTCGTGACCTGATAGCAGTAACTGCTGCCGTTTTTCAGCTTCGCCATTCGCTCTGTGAAATCCGTGATAAGTTCGGAGTGTATCGCGTTTATCTCCTCTGGAGAACTTGCAAGGTCTGCTTTTCTTATATAGAGGTCGCTGAGGTTGTAAGCAGTTTCGCGTTCCATTCCGCCCTCAACGCAGAAACGCGTGATGAACGACACCGTTATAACCAGGTGGTATTTCAGATTACGCAGGCGGTCGGTGGAAAGCACGCCGAAGCCCTCCCCGCCAAGCGGTGTGGAAAGCGTTCTTGCGGCGTCCATGTCGCCGCGCTTGACAGCCTCGTAGAAACGCATTTCGTTTTCTACCGGGGTGTGGGTCATGGAGTTTTCGCGCATTTCAAACTCTATGCGCGACAGTTCTTTATGTAGTTCGCTCACTGCCTTTTCTCCTTTTTATTAAGGAAGTATCCTAAAAACCGGGACACGAGCAGATGATATAAGTCATAGAAATCTGCCGTGAAGGAGATTTTTAGAGGTTACCATTGAATATATTATACAAAAAAAACTCACGTCCGTCAAGTGTTAATTGACAAGGAAACAAGGGAACGCGAAATAAGGTGGAAGAAACCGAAATAACCCGTCAATGACCGGCGTTTGTGAGTGCAAAGAAATGCAAGTGAATAGAAAGAGCGCCGGGAGGGGTTGTCAATCACTTTCGGCGCTTTTTTGCCGTTAAATGGACGAAACAAGCGAACAGCTGGAAATGTTTACAGGACGTTTAAAGATTTTTAAAGAATAATTTAAACGGCGGCGTAATGCGGTTTAAAGCTATCAATGCAGTTTAAAAGCGTTTTAAACTGTATATATTATTAATACATGGGAACCTCTAAAAACCGGTTTGAAAAGGGAAAATGGGTAGAGTGCGCCGAATGCGATGAAAGCCGACGAAGTAAGGCTGTATGCCTTACGAGGAGGTGCAACACGATGTTGCAGAGCGAAATAACCGGGCGACGGCATGGACGCCGTCGCATCAGAAATTTCGCTCGTTGAAAGAAGCAGGCGGTGTGCTATACACATTTTCACTCAAACAAGGTTTTTAGAGGTGACCTTAAAGAAAATAATCCTGATATAATCAATCCTATCAATCAATCTGGTGGAACTGATGAGATGGAATATATCCCCAGGATAAGCGCACTATCCAGCGCTACATATCCTGCACACGGCTTGTTCCGGAGCTTATGGAAATGCTCGACAGCGGCAGACTTACGCTTGCGACAGCCTGCCAGTTTTCGGCGCTCCCGAACAGCAGTCAGGAGGAGATCGCGGCGTATCTCAATCGTGATTCTGAAAGAAAATTCACAGTAGAACAGGCAAACACGCTTGCGGACTTGAAGTTCTTCTCGGAGTCCGACATATCGGGGCTTTGCGGCGAAAAAACACCTATCCCGGAAGCTGCTGAAGAATGCGCTGAACCAGCTGAAAACAGCGCTCCCGCAGCGCCAAAACAGACCGCGAAAAAGCCGTCCAAGCAGATAACTCTCCAGCGCAAGGAAGTTACTCAGCTCATCGGCGACGAGCTTTCCAACGAGGAGATTTCGGAGTATTTCTATTTCTGCCTCCAGCGCCGGGATATCCTCGAGGAATGGTACAAAATGTACACGGAGGGCAAAACAGATGGCACGAACGCTTGATTTTTCGCGGATAATATGCTATAATTCAAGAAAGGGACGGTGATTCCTGTGGACGAGATAAAAACCAGCGACATCAGCGCCGAAAACCGGGCTGAAATACTTAACATCATCGAAAATTTCCGGCTGATGGACGACACGTTCATGAGTAAGGTTTTCGAGGATAAAGCGTGCGCGGAGCTTCTGCTCAGAGTGATTCTGAACCGGGACGATTTGACGGTTGTCCGTGTGGTTTCGCAGTTCGAACTGAAAAATTTGCAGGGACGTTCAGCAAGGCTGGATATCTACGCAGTTGACGAGCATGGTAAGCAGTACGACGTTGAGGTCCAGCGCAGCGACGACGGCGCGGCTCCCAGACGTGCGAGATACAACAGCAGTCTGCTTGACGCAAATCTGCTCAATCCCGGCGATAAGTTCGATGAGCTTCCGGAAAGCTACATCATTTTCATTACCGAGCATGACGTACTTAAAGGCGGAAAGCCGCTTTACACGGTCAACCGCACGATCTCCGAGCTTGACCACGCAATATTTACGGACGGTTCGCACATAATATATGTGAACGGCGAGATTCGCAACGGCACGGCTCTGGGCGAGCTTATGCAGGATTTCTTCTGCAAAGACCCGCGCGAAATGCACTACAAGGTACTGTCCGACCGGGCAGGTTATTTCAAGAAAGACAAGGAGGGTGTTGATACTATGTGTAAATTAGTGGAAGATTACGGCAACAAGAAAACTTACGAACAGGCAGTCCGCTTTGCGACTAAGCTTTGGAACAAGGGCGAAAGAGATCTTCAGCAGATTGCAGACCTGACAGACCTCCCTCTGGACGAAGTAAAGAAGCTTTTCGAAGGCAAGACAGCCTGATGAGTATGACGTTTGACGAATACATCGAAAAACGGGTTCATCAAGTTTCTGTTGATTTTGCAAACCATCTATGGTACCATGGTGTTCACGATTTAGAAAAGATAGCGTATTTTTCAGAACTCCCTCTTGAAGAAGTGAAAGAGCTGTTTGCTGACAGAATTGCCTCCACAACCGAATAAAACCAAGCGGAGACCGAAAGATCTCCGCTTTTTCTATACAACCCTCCCTGCCACAGGGTTCACATACATTACCTCCGGGGCGCAGTAAAATGCGCCCCAAATCTGCGTAACAACGGGCTAAACCCGCGATACGCTCCAAACTTTTATAATCCGGAGGACAGCATGAACATTGAAAAGATGAAAGCATTCGCACAGGCTCAGCGGGAATCCGAGGAAAGCACGGAAATCCGTCCTGCCCCGAAGTCAGCCGAACCTGAATACCAGCCGGAAGCTATCTACATTCCCATTGAGGACGATGAACCTTCCGAAATACCTGACGATGGCTTTACCGCGGTTTCCAACGAAGAAGAACCGGAACTGCCGGAAACAGAATCAATTGAGGACATTATCGCAAAGTGCTTCCCGGAGGATAAGTCCTACAACATCGAGCTGGACAGACTGCTTCCCCTGCGTTCGCCTATTTTCACGGACGGCGGCGACCTGTCGGAACTCAGCTCATCAATTGCACGAATGGGCATAACCGAGCCGCTTCTTGTTCGCTCCGCCGGGAACGGCGAGTATGAGATACTTTCCGGAAACCGCCGCCGGACTGTCGCAGAACAGCTCATGTGGGTGAAAGTCCCCTGCCGGATAGGCGACGGAAAGCTAATAACGGACGAGTACGCTAAGCGGATAGCCGTGGAAACTAACCGTCAGCGTTTCCCGGAACTCACTCTCTCGGAGCAGATACGGGTGTCGGCGGTACTGGGCGAACGTGCTGAAAAGGAACTAGAAATTACGGCGGAACAGTCGGAATTATATGGTCGGCTGAACGCTCTGGAACAAGAATTCCTGCTCATGCTGGACAGCGGTGGGTTCAATGTCCCTGACGCTGAAATTCTGTGCGGAATTAAGGAACGAACAGTTCTGCTTGATGTTCTGAAACAGCACCCTGAAATGAAGCTCACCTCCGGGAATATTCGTGAGCTTTCCAGTGCTGGTGCGCTTACCGAGGAGGTCATCTTGGAAATACTCAAGCCGAAGCCGCCGGTCATGGTGGCTGTTCCAGCTGAACTGATTTCGGAGTACCTCGGCGGTAAAACTGCCGCGGAAATTTCGGAGGTCGTTTCAGCGGCGGTGAGGAAGTACTGTTCTTAAGGCAGGGGTTCTGAAAATAGCGATTGATTTTTCTTTTTCTGTGTGGTATATTTTATAGTAGGGTGGTTTGTCAGCCCTATAAATCGGAATTTGACGGAGGAAATCTCAGATGAGATTATTTGATAGTTTTAAGAAGCATAAAAATGAAAAACTAATAAAGTATCTGCAAAAAAGGATTTCTGACAAGTCGAGTTTGGGAAATATTATAGATGCGTTTGAAGATATGTGTAATATACCTGTTAAAGAAGATATGGTGCTGTTCGAAACAGGAACTTATTCTTTTACCGGAGAGCCAATGTTTGAATTTTCTTTAGTCAGGCAGTTTCCTAATGGCGAGGATGAGTATTGTCAAATTCATGTGGATGTGCTATATATTCCGACAGAGGATAATATGATTTTTGAACAGACTGTATGGAATGAAGATATCGAAGAAAACATTTTTGACTATATTAAAAATCACCGGAATATGATTGCTGTAAGAAAAAAGCATTTAGTAAAGTAGAGATATATTCAGATGAAACCTAAGGCGAAAATTCACATTTGTCGGGCATACACATTAATTTGTAAGCCACAATTAAATAACTACCCATGGAGCAGTCAAAAGATTGCTCAGGTATCGCAGAACTGATAGGAATGCCTTTGCAGACTTTCTATGACCGGATGTCCAATCCAAGCAAGTGGCGTATTGATGAATTGCTTCGTGTATGCAAACGCTGTAATGTTACTCTTGGCTGGCTGGTGGAAAAGCATAGCATAGTAGCATAGCTGCACAAAAAGAAAAAGAGCCACTCCATAATCGGGGCGGCTCTCTTATATTTCAGGCGTTTCGGCGTGCTGTATTTGTGCTGTATCAGCCCTATAAAAGGGCGTTTTTTGTCCCGAAAAGTCGGGATAATTCACATGTGGGCATAATAGCATTGCATAAAGAAAATGGCTTAACACTGCGTTTCCGCCTTGTTAAGCCGTCTTTGTTTTGAAAGAAGTGACCTACTTTGATACAAACTGCACACGGCTCTGACCTATTGTTAAAAGGTATAGAGATTATTAAAAAGTGTACTATTATCAGTTGAGAATAACAAATTCTTCAGCGTTTTCCCGAATAATTGCATTATATTGCTGTACTTCATTTTCAATATTCCTGCTGATTTTGATACAATAGAAAAAGCTTTCTCCGGGGTCAAAACCGCCGAAAAAGGCATAAAATAAGGGCTTTTGAGGTCAAATGCTGACTTTGAAAGCCATTGTTTGCTTTATTCAGTTACAGATTTCTGCCGTTCCATGCCCAACTGCACCGTATGGTGTAAGCCTTGCGGTGTACTGATTTTGGAATAATTAAAAGGTATGACAAAATTAAATGGTGATAATCTAAGCTGATTCCGCTTTCGATTTACAACAAATCTCCCATACGATGAACTCCGACAGAACAAAAATAGATATCAATTAATATCAGTAAATATCGTGAAAGGCCTTGAATAATTGGCGGCTTTGTGATATAATCAATATGTGCTTTTGCACCCACACAGCATTTGCGAGGTGACTACTATGGATAAAAAAGCAGATGACAATTACATCAGTCTTGAAGCGGCAGCTGAATATTTGAACATCAAGCCTGTAACTCTACGAAAGTGGATAAAGCAAAAAGCAGACCTTCCAGCACATCAGATTGGGCGCTTATGGAAGTTTAAACGCTCTGAATTGGATGCATGGGTGAACAGTGGGAAAAGCGCCACGAATTAAATTCTGCAATGGAAAGGGCTGTTTAAAATGGCTGAGACAACATTATATAATCAGGACTGTATAGCTGCAATGCAGCAAATTGACGCGGAATCTATCGATCTGATTGTCACAGATCCGCCGTATAATCTTGGTAATTTTATGAAAAAAAGAGACACAAACCTTAAGAAGATGAGGGACAACTTTTTCGGATCCGCTGGATGGGATGACATGGAGTTCAACGAGTGGTCAAAATCCATGGATGACTTTTTCAAAGCATCTGCCCGTGTAATGAAAAAGGGCGGTGGTATGATTATGTTCATGGCAATCATCAAGGTTGAAACTATAATACAGCTTGCGGAGAAACACGGCTTTTATTACAAAACTACAGGAATATGGCACAAAACTAATCCGATGCCAAGAAATATGAATTTGCACTTTGTAAATTCCACGGAAGCCTGGATTTACTTTACATACAAAAAAAGAACAGGCACATTTAATAACGGTGGTGCTATGTTCCACGACTTTATCGAAACTTCAGTGACACCCAATGGAGAAAGAAAGTACGGAAAACATCCCACGCAAAAGCCAGAGGGTCTTATTCAGCACTTTATTGAGATACTCTCAAATCCGAAGGATACTGTCCTTGATCCATTTATGGGAAGTGGTACTACTGGAGTGGTCGCTAAAAGAACCGACCGTGATTTTATAGGAATTGAACTGGACGAGGAGTATTTTAGAATTGCTCAGGAAAGAATTCGGGAGGCGTGACGATGAAGCCAAAGGTAATAGACTTGTTTGCTGGGGTTGGAGGATTGTCTCTTGGATTTGAGAACAGCGGCTTTGATGTGGTTCTTGCGAATGAGTATGATCCCTCAATAGCAGCAGCATATAGGGAAAACCATAAAAGAACAAAAATGATCTGTGGCGATATCACATCGCTTGATTTGCAGAAGATTTTTTCTGCTTATGCAGGGAAAGTTGATGTGATAATTGGAGGACCTCCATGCCAGGGGTTCTCTCAAAAAGGACAGAGAAAAACTATTCATGACGAGCGAAATTTTCTATTTAAATATTATGTAAAGGTAGTGGAACTTGTACGACCACGCTACTTTGTGATGGAGAATGTTCCTAATCTGCTGACAGCTGAAGGTGGCTACTTCCGAAAAGAAATTGAAGAACTGTTCAATTCAATGGGTTATCAATTGAAAATGGGAGTTCTAAACGCATCGGATTATGGTGTGCCGCAAAACAGACGGAGGGCTGTTATAATAGGTAAATGCGGCGGTGAAGCTCCAGACTTACCTTTGACCAAAAACACCAGCGTAACGATTTGGGATGCTATAAGTGATTTGGCATTTTTGAATTCTGGAGAAGGCGAAGAAACCCAGAGCTATCGCAATGAGCCACAAAGCGAATATCAAAAAAAACTTCGAGCGGGAAGCACAATGCTTCACAATCATGTGGCTACAAAGCATTCGCCACTGGCGTTGGAGCGCTTAGCAATGATTCCACCTAACGCTGGAAAAGAAGTCCTTCCAGAAGAACATTTAACAAAATCCATTTATAGCGGGACATGGACGCGTATGCGAAAGAATGAGATTTCCGTTACAATTACTACGAGATTTGATACTCCATCCTCTGGCAAGTTCACGCATCCGTTCCTTAACCGCGCTATAACGGTAAGAGAAGCGGCAAGAATACAATCGTTTCCTGACAGCTTTCAGTTTATCGGAAATAAAGGGTCGCAAATGAAACAGGTAGGCAATGCGGTTCCTCCATTGTTAGCAGGTGCGATTGCTGAAGTAATAATGAAAGACATAAAGGAGGACTCAAGCAATGAACAGACCTGATAACATTCTCGCATATGATGAGATGGATTTGAAGCTGGGAATTAAGTCATCCCTTCCGCACGTCAAAAGCACTCTTGCCTTGGCGATATTGCTTTGGGAGTGTTCGGATCATCCTGCTGAACTGATTTATTCGGAACAGAACGGTGACGAGACTGTAATGACCAATCAACTTGAGCAGTGGGTAATTGATTATCTGGCAGATATCTGCGAGGAAGAAAACATATCCCTGGATAATCTGATTAACGGACTTAATCAAAACCAGCTTTTCAAGTCACAGATGGAAGCTTTGATAGTGGCCTTTGAATTGGTGTGGAAGCTTGCAAAAGTCAACTTCGTTGATGCTAAAAAAGCGGCAAGCGCAGAAAGAACTGGCGGAGTTCGTTTTCCAAAGAAACTCACCTATTCTGCTAACATTGATATTATTCATTGCGTGATAAAAGAAAATGAAAGTGCGTTTCTTCGTGTTCTCTTGGCATGGACTGGATTTAATATCAGCATTGATCCAGAATGTGAGAGAACGTTGATCTACCTTTTAGCTGCCCTTTCGGAAGGCGCAGTATTTAAACTATCAGATGGCGATAGGGATGTTATCTTTAATCAAAACAGCATATACATGAAACTGTTGGAAACCGCAGATGCGGTAGATGTAAACGGCGACAAGGAGGCTAAGGGACCTCTCCGCATCCTAAAGTCGCTCTTGTCTGAAGGGATGAATCCATATCTTCAATATTCAAATGGTACAGTTACTACTGCTGCTCCGAACAGCGAGAAACTTGATGATTACCAAAAGCGTGTTGATACGTTACTCCGCTTGAATGCAACAAAGGTAGTTGGTCTTGAGAATTTAGAGACCGATACCGAAGGGGTTGCTCTTGATGATTTGGAAGAGTCCCGTATCAATTGTGGCACCAATATTCTCTTATACGGCGTTCCGGGTTCTGGAAAGAGCTGGACAATCGAGCATGAATATTGCAAAGTCGATAGCCATGTAGAACGACTGGTCTTCCATCCAGACTACACCTACTCTGATTTTGTGGGACAGATTTTACCGGATGTTGACGATGAAGGCCTTGTGACATATAAGTTCACGCCAGGTCCGTTTACGACAATTATGCGCGAAGCATACAAAAACCCCACTCAAGAATACATCCTGATTATTGAAGAAATTAACCGCGGAAATGCGCCTGCAATTTTCGGAGAAGTATTTCAGTTGCTGGACAGATCGTTAGAGCCAAAGAGAGATCACGAGGTAATATATCCTGCCGGTACGAGCGAATATGGAATTACGAATCGATATATGGCGACTGTTATCTACGGTGATGGTAATCATAAGGTGCGTATCCCATCAAATCTTTCTGTTATCGGAACCATGAACACTTCTGACCAGAATGTGTTCACGCTTGACACGGCGTTTCAGAGACGATGGAATATGCGCTTAATAGAGAACACATTCGAGAACGTTCGTCCTTCTTTGGCGAACGCCAAGATTTTGGATACTGATGTCACTTGGGAAACTTTCTGCACAACCATCAATAAACTTGTGGTTGGAAACAGAGCGAAGATGGCATCCGCAGAGGATAAGCGTCTCGGTGTATATTTCGTTCATGAGAGTGATCTTGAATTTGATGATAGAGCTATTTCACCGGATAATGATCTCCGTGGCGAATATAATGTCCTTTTGAAAGCTGAACGTAATGGTAATCTGACTCCCGAGCAAAAAGGAAGGCTTTATGATATTCGAGAAGCACTGAAGAAAATTCGGAAATTCCCGGAGAAGGTCATTAAATACCTGTGGGATGATGCCTTTAAGTTCAATCCCGAAGCCCTATTTGATACCGATAATATGGAAAGTCTTGAGCAGGTTATCCGAACATTTGTGTATTCGACAGGACGAGATCGTTTCAAAATATTCAAGCCGACTGTCCGTTCGACATTCTATCCTGATTCTCAGGCTTAATAATGTTCCTAATGGAAAGTGAGGGGGTCAGTGGCTATGGATTTACAAAAGAATATTAGAGAACGCTGCCATGTCAACAAGAACGACGAAGGAGACAGTTTTGTCGGTGTGAAGGCGGATACAGACGATGCTGTTATCTATTTTCCTATAGGCTATCAGCTTCCACCGAATGACGATGATCTTCGCGCGGATATAAACAACCTGTTCTATGTGCTTGCTGCATTCATGAAGGAAGACAGGCTGATAGAAGAATCAAAGTTTGCTGCACCGAGAACGGTTGACTTTCCAATGCACGCATACCTCAAGATAATTCGGGATTTTCTGCGGACGGGCCGTTACTACATTGAGACCGACCCTCAGTTTAAGACAGATACCAAAGGAAATGCGTCATGGCCGCGTACTGTCCGGGAACAACGGGCATTGGTACAAAAGAACGGCTCTCTGATTTTTACAAATATGACCGTGCGTTCCGTAACACCAAATGCCAATAAGAAAATCACACAGATTCATCAGTACTGCGTGTACGAGGCATTCGATAAAATGGGATGGCTATATGTCGCATATATGCCGGAAAAGCCTGGTCCGCATCCTAACAATAGAGAAGCCATATACATCTTGGAAAAGAAGCTGGCATCCACTCACAACGATGTGGAGCAAGAACTGTTTTCGGCAATGGTATCTATGCTCAAATACATAGACGAGAAGTCTTCAGAAAAGCAATACTTTTTTGGTACGGATTTCTTTGAGCGCATTTGGGAAAAGATGATAGACAAAGCATTCGGGATTGATGAGAAGGAGCGATATTTTCCTCGCACCAGGTGGCTGCTTGATTACGGACCCAACAAATCAAAAACTCCACTTCAGCCGGATTCTATAATGATATACAACGGCAAAGTGTATGTGCTTGATGCAAAGTTGTACCGATACGGATATACTGGCAATCCCGATCATCTTCCGAACGGCCCAGACATCAACAAACAGATAACATACGGAGAGTACATTGAGCGCGCCAAGGGAGTGCCGAGCGAAAATCTTTATAATGCGTTTATCATGCCGTTCAATCGGGAAGATAACACCTTCTTTGAAATGGGGGCTGACGGTAATCCTATACCACGCATTACAGATAATATTGGAAACATTGGCGAAGCGGTCGGCGACTGGAAGCCAAACCCCAAGAATTACGAACGTGTCCAAGGTATCGTAATTGACACGCGGTTTCTGATGTACAACTACATCGGTATGCCGGATCAGCAGAAACGACAACTTGCAGAAGCCATAGAAAAAGTGGAAAACAGGGATCCCGTTTCAAGACCGGCAACATAAAGAATATAAAGGCTCTACCTTTCAAATCAGAGAGGTAGAGCCTTTATTTTTTTGCCTTTTATAGCTGACGATTTCGGTATCGTTGTGCGCCTGCCGCGTTTCTGCATTGCTCGCAACAATAGTGTTTATTCGTTCTTGTTGCTTCTACTAAGAAAAACCTATCTCTCTTGCAATTTGGATTTTCGCATTCTTTATACATTTCACCATTTCTCATATAGAAAATTGAAAAATAAAGAGCTTCTATGAGCGTATCGACCTGCCATGTTGCAGTCAACTTGCCGCCGTTATACTTTGGATGGATGCCTCTAATATTGTGATTGATTTCCTCTGCCACGACAATCCTTGCAATCTTCAGCAGAGCGTTCTTGAAAGCATCGTCAAGCACATCCTCGTTGAATGTCGTGTATGATTTGAAGCTACCAAAATGAACTTCTTTTATGACAGATACTTCCGTCTGGAGATGATAAAAGAAATCTATAAGGAAGCGGGTCTCTTCGTCCACATCCTTACATCCCACGTACATTGCCATCAGATTCTTAAACGAGGGATCTTTGCTTCCCTGCAAATTAGTATTGGAGCCGCTTCTCACAGCATTATAAAAACTGATATCGATGGCATTTTTCTTTCCGAGAAACGCATCATCTACTGAGTATGTTCCGTTTGCAGCCACCTCCGGCTCCCTGCTCAAATCTGGGAAAAGGTTATAGGAGTTAAGCAGTTTTTTGAACTGATGAATACAAGTTGAAAAAACACTATCACCTATATGAAGTTCAATCACAGGAGTATAAAGCAGATATACCACATGGATGAGAACTCCTCGGTAATCTTTTTTGTTGATGTAACTGTATAGCCTTATGGTGGCTTTAATTCTGTTGATTATCTCAATGAGGTCGTTTGCTTCAATGGCCGTGTACTCATTTTCCGGTAGCGAATATAAGAAACCATATTTTTCAATAAACTCGATATGCTTGTCTATGTCTCCATTGGGAAGGGCGAGCAGTTTCCCCAGAATGTTTTTCTCGTGCAGGCCACCAGCAACACCAGTGATATTCAAACCATCTTTTGCCGCATAGGAGAACAGTAGCTGTGTACTTGTATCGGGGCAAACTTTAAGAGTAACAGTCGGAGCTGCATCGGGTGAAGTATTCACTGTATCTTTTGCGCAGAAACAGCCATATCCGTCATGCTTAAACATTGTTTTTAAGGAAATTCCAGAAATTTTTTCGTCCATAATGACATTTTCCTTTCCGTAGAGCCATCTAAAGCAGGCTCTTCTTTTATAGAAACCATTATATTCAATAGCATTAGGGTTCCTGTTCGGAAGCCCTTTTTTCTTATTATACACAAAAATAATCGCTAAATCAAGATAAATCCATTACTATAATGCAAAAAAATAATGGTTTTTCTTGTGAAATTTTCTTACTTCTATTTATAGAGTACAATGAAGATGCTACCGATGGTAGTGGAAAAATCAATCTCTTGTCCCAAAGGCTCCTAAGGACGGAAAGGAACAGATATGACAAAGTGCGAACACAGGAATTGGATTACCAACATTGAAAACTCTGCCGCAGCTGTTGAATCGCAGCTTGGTTCAGCAGTCGTAAATTCCGTGTTTGAGCGCTACGGTGCACATAGCGTTGAAGACTTGAATCCTAGCGACCTGCCCGAAGTCTTCAGCGAACTGTACGCAATCGAAGCTGACATCGACTAAAGCGAATCGTCCTGAGCAAGACGAAAAACTGCTCACCGCCAGACACCGCATCACTTGATCACTGATGGCTCAACGGTATCTGACGGACAACTGAATACTGTAGCTGCCTTTTGAGCGGGTTTGCTGCAATCCGAAACGGAGAACTCCGTTAGGACTGCGGTCGGTTTCCTATGCTCATTTTTCGGCAGCACCTAGAGTCCTCCGTTTCGAGAAATCGAAAATCGGAGGATTTTTTATGTCAAGCGAAGCCAAAAAGTATTTTATCCCTGTCAACGGAGAACTTGTAGAGGTAAGCGAGGAACTGTATCGTGAGTATTACCGACCCATATGGAACACCCGCTATCATGCCCGGAAGAACGGCGAGTGTAGTTGCACCAAAGCTCAGCTGTGGAAATGCGATGGCGTATGCCCAGGTTGCCCGTTCTACACAGCCGGTCAAAAAGTGTCTCTCGACACCATTATCGGAGGTGAAGATAATGACCTCACGCTTGGCGACACTTTGAGGGACGATTCGCCGACCCTCGAATCAATTATTATTCAGAAGGAACTGCTCGAAGCCTTATATGAAGAACTCGACCGTCTTGACCCGGAAGGAAAACGCATCTGCGAACTTATGATGTATCATTCCGAACGGGAGTCCGCCGAAATTTTGGGTATGGCACGCTCTACTTTCAAGCGGCACTGGGCAAAGATTCGTGATGAGCTGCGGGACAAGCTTAAGGATTACTATTTCTGACATTTTCAATTGCCACTCCGGTTGCAGATTTGTAGCCGGAGAGAAAATTTTTCTGACTGTGGACCACTTTGGCATAATCCCTCCAGTGGATATTGAGGACAGCAAAACAACACATCACCTCGGAAAGGAGGAACCTCAATGAACGAGTCCAAAATCAACGAATCTGCAACTGACGAGGAGATTATCGGCGTGCTTACGGCAATCAGTGTTGTTTCAAAGCGCCTGGCAAGAAACTTGATTCAGCTTGAACAGCAGAAAAAATCTATGGAAGGAGCGACAAATTATGAGCAAAATAAACGAAGTGGAACAGACCATCAGAGATCTACGAGATGCTGCATCATTGTTGAATGATACCGCAAATTGGCTGTACGAGCTCTTCTCTGCCGACAAGGTACAGGAGCATAATACCGATACAGCAGAGACACAGAAGCAACTTACCCTTGAAGAAGTAAGAGCCGTCTGCGCCGAAAAATCCCGCGCCGGGTTCACAGCAGAGGTAAAGTCAATCATCACAAAGCACGGTGCGGACAAGCTGTCTGCAATCAAGCCGGAGGAATATGCAGCAGTCCTCGCAGAGGTGGAGGTGCTTGGCAATGCCGACTAACCACGCAATTCTCTCGGCGTCATCAAGCCACCGCTGGCTCGAATGTCCGCCGTCTGCTAAACTCTGTGCCGAACTGCCGGATACATCAAGCGAGTATGCGCAGGAGGGCACGGACGCTCATACCCTCTGTGAACACAGGCTGAAAGCCTTGCTCGGCAGAGAAACCACCGACCCAACAGAAAACCTCAACTACTACAACGAGGAGATGGAGCGCTGCGCTGTCGAGTACGCTACATACGCTTATGAGCAGGTCGAGAAAGCAAAAGTAGCCTGCAATGACCCCATCGTCCTTATCGAACAGAAACTGGATTTCTCCCGGTGGGTTCCGGAGGGGTTCGGCACAGGTGACTGTGTTATCGTGGCTGACGGTACACTTTCCGTTATAGATTTCAAGTATGGCAAGGGTGTGGAAGTCCTCGCAGAGAACAACCCGCAGATGAAGCTTTATGCTCTCGGCGCTCTTGAACTGTTTGACGGAATATACGACATATCCGCAGTGAGCATGGCTATATTCCAGCCAAGGCGCGACAACATCAGCGAATATGCCATTTCCAAGGAAGAACTGCTCCGTTGGGCAAATAAGGTTCTCGCTCCGACAGCGCAGCTTGCCGCAAATGGCAAGGGAGATTTCAAAGCAGGTGAACATTGTCGCTTCTGCAAGGTCAGAACGACCTGCCGAAAACTCGCAGAATACAACCTTGCTCTCGCTCGTTACGATTTTGAACCGCCTGCAACTCTTGATGATATCGAAATCGCCGCTATCCTCGCAAAAGCGGACGAGCTTATATCCTGGGTGACTGATGTCAAAGAGTACGCTTTGCGGCAGGCACTCAGCGGTGTTACATACGATGGTTTCAAGGTAGTCGAGGGACGTTCCAACCGCAAGTACACAGATGAAAACGCAGTTGTTGAAGCAGTCAAGTCCGCAGGGTTTGACCCGTATGAACACAGCGTTCTCGGTATTACAGCAATGACCGCGCTTCTCGGAAAAAAGAGATTTTCCGAATTGCTCGGCGAGCTTATCGAAAAGCCGCAGGGCAAGCCAACTTTAGTATCAATTTCGGACAAGCGTCCGGCGATCTATACAGCAAACGAAGATTTCAAGGAGGACAAATAATATGTCAAAGTTTATCAATCCATCAAAGGTAATCACAGGACCCAACACAAGGTTCAGCTACGCGAACGTCTGGGAAGCTAAGTCTATCAACGGCGGCGCACCGAAGTTCAGCGTATCACTTATCATTCCGAAGTCGGATACCAAGACGGTAGAGAAGATCAAGGTGGCTATCGAAGCGGCTTACAAGGAGGGCGAGTCCAAGCTCAAGGGCAACGGTCGCTCCGTTCCTGCGCTTTCCGCAATCAAGAATCCGCTACGTGACGGCGATACAGAGCGCCCCGATGATGAAGCGTACGCAAACAGCTATTTCATCAACGCTAATTCTGCGACCGCTCCCGGTATCGTTGACGCTAATTGCAGCCCCATTCTGGAGCGTAGCGAGGTTTACAGCGGCGTGTACGGCAGAGCGTCCATCTCATTCTACGCATTCAACTCCAACGGCAACAAGGGTATCGCCTGCGGTCTGAACAACCTGCAGAAGATTCGCGATGGTGAGCCGCTCGGCGGCAGAACCCACGCCGAGGAAGATTTTGTAACAGATGATGACG
>ENA-OPEE01000868-OPEE01000868.1-human-gut-metagenome-genome-assembly--contig:-NODE-868-length-23671-cov-2.882029_pt1 | contig 23671 bp, 20 predicted proteins | sample MGYA00241263_ERZ501506 | MGnify/ENA primary metagenome ERZ501506 (study PRJEB25962, sample SAMEA2042626) | human gut metagenome | biome: human gut; feature: human-associated habitat; material: faeces...
CCCAGCCATATCCGGCAGAAGGCGTACTGTACGAGGATGATGCCCACGCCCGCGAGTGTGCCGTAGATCACGTCCACGTGGCGGTAAAGCCCCAGCCCCCAGTTGTAGAAGAGCGCCGTTCCGAGCAGCGATTGCAGCAGGTAGTTGGTCAGGCTCATGCGGCCGAAGAAGGTCATGCCGTGCAGCGCCCGCCGGAATCCCGGCAGTCCGTACCACAACAGGACCACCGCCGCGACGATGGCCGTCGCCGTCATCAGGTTGCGCATCGCCTCGAACGGCACGAGCCATGTGCCGAGAATACCGGCAGCCAGCAGCCCGCCCCAGATGCGCCGGTTGCGGCCTTCGTCGTAGAAGAGCCGGTAACGGCCCGCCAGCATGCCCAGCACGAACATCAGCAGCGTCTGCGTGGCGCGGCCGTGTTCCAATCCCCATGCGAAAGAGCTGATCGGCCCGTAGACGAGGCTCGCGCGGGCGCTCTGGGCGAAGGTTCCCGTGGCGAGGGTCGGATAGAGGGTCTCCATGCCTTCGATGCCGCGCAGCGAGAGCGTATGGCCGCTGAAGTGCTGGTAGAGTTCGAGCGGCTGGATGAAGAGCAGCGCCGCTATGATCCACACCCAGCGGTTCGGGAGTTTGCCGATGGGGATCATCAGCAGCCCGAAAACGGCGTAATAGGTCAGCACGTCGCCGTTGTAGATCGCGGCGTTGACCAGCCCGATTATGAACAGCAGCACCATGCGCCATGCGAACCGCAGCGAGAAGTCGTTGCCCCGCTGGGCCTGATTGTCGCTCTGGATGAAGAAACTCAGTCCGAACAGCAGTGCGAAGATGGCGTACATCTTGCCCGAAAGCAGGAATCCCAGCGCGCCGGCCACGGTTTGCTCCCAGCCGCCGAATCCGGCGCGGAGGTAATCCAGCCCGCTCCAGTAGAGGTTGAAATGCTCGCGGGCGTGGAACAGGATGATGCCCGCCACGGCGATGCCGCGCAGGGCGTCCGCCACTTCGATGCGGGTGTTGGGGAGGTTGGTCGTGCGGTACATTTTCGTCGGTCAGGAGTTAAAAGCGCAGGCAATCCCCGTCAGCGCTTCGACGGCCCGGCGGCCCTCGTCGCCCAGCGAGAGCGAATAGTCGTTGACGAAAAGTGCGATGTGCGCGTCGATCACGGCGTCGTCGAGTTCCTGCGCGTGTTCCTTGATATATGCGCGCGACGCTTCGGGGTGCGCGAAGGCGTATTCGATGCTTTGGCGGATGAGGGTCTCGACCTGCCGCCGCACCGCTTCGGGCAGGCTCCGTTTGGCCGCGATGCCGCCCAGCGGCAGGGGCAGCGCGGTGGTCCGCTCCCATAGCTGTCCGAGGTCGGCGACCAGTTCCAACTGCCGCTGCCGGTAGACGAAACGCCCCTCGTGGATCAGCACCCCGGCGTCGAAGTCGCCCCGCTCCACGGCGGAGGCGATCTGCGAGAAGAGCAGGGGCGTGCGCTCCGTAATCCGGGGGAAAAGGCGCATCATCAGTGCGTTGGCCGTGGTGTGGACTCCCGGTACGGCCACGCGGCGAATCGGCGACCGGTCCCCCGCACGGCGCACCAGCAGCGGTCCGTTGCCGCGTCCGAGCGCCGCGCCGCTGTCCAGCAGCGCGTAACGGTCCGCAACGGCGGGCAGCACGGCGCAGCTTATCTTGCTCACGTCGGCATCTCCGGCCTGCACCCCGCGGTTGAGCGCCTCGATGTCGCGGTATTCGACGTCGAAATGCAATCCGCCCGTGTCGATGCGTCCGTTCAGGAGCGCGTCGAACATGAAGGTGTCGTTCGGGCAGGGCGATATGCGCAGGCGGAGCGTCACCGTTTCTGCGCTTCGGTGATGTTGCGCACGTTCTCCTGATCGCGGTTGCGGTTGCGCCTGCCGCCGAAACGGCCCAGCAGCCATCCGGCGGCAAAAGTCAGCACGAGGACGATGATGTCGATAAATACATTGGCCAGCCAGCGCTGGATGGCAGGGGCGAACTGCCAGATCAGAATGAAGACGACCAGTATCAGGATCAGTCCCGCCCAAAGTGTCCATTTTTTATTCATCGTTTCCGAATATTTGGGTTAATGTTGCGGTAAGGTTTTCGACGGCCAGCCCTACGGCCCATCGGTCGAAGGGTTCGCCGACATAATTCGACACGGCGCGAATCTGGCAGCAGGCGACGCCCAGCGCTTCGCATACGGCGAAGAAGGGCGCGCCCTCCATGTTCTCGATCTCAGGCAGCGCGCTTTGCCCGTCCGTGCCGTCGATTCCGGGCAGCGAGCCTTGTCCGTCCGTGCCGTCCGTGTCGCCGATCGCGGACTGCATGTCCGAGGGCTGTTCCGGGCTGTCCGCCCTCTCTCCGGTAGGTTGCAGCGTCTGTCCGGCCGGGGCCGAAACTGCGTCGCCGGACTTCGTTTCCGGCTCCGGAATCCCGTACCCTGTTTTCCGGAACTCCTGTTCCTGCTCCCGCCCCGTCTCCCGCAGGCCGTCTCCCGAACGGTTTACCGTAACGCCCGCCGCGAGGGGCAGTCCCAGATCGGGTCCCGAAGTTTCGTATTCGCGGGCGTAACGTTCCGGAATCCCGGCGATCCGCTCGGAGACCACTTCGACCACCTCGCCGCGCTGCAAGCTCCGGTCGTATGCCCCCGCGATGCCTGCGAGCACGACCAGCTGGGGCTTGCGGGCTTTCACGGCCCGGATCGTCGCGGCCGCGATCTCCGCCGCGCCGACTCCGGCCACGAAGACCGGATCGCGGGGCTGGGTGAGGATGAACGCCTTGGCCTCCTCGATGGTGGGGAAAATGAAAATCCGCTTCACGTTACCGGCCCACTGCGGCTTCGAGTTCCTCGACCGTGATCGGAATTTTCCTGTCACCCAGCATGCGGCTGCCCTCTTCGGTGACCAGAATGTCGTCCTCGATGCGGATGCCGCCGAAGTCGCGGTACGCCTCCAGCGCGTCGTAATCGACGATGCCCTTGTAAAGTCCCTCGGCGCGGCACTTGTCGATCAGCGCCGGGATGAAGTAGAGTCCCGGTTCGTCGGTCATCACCGTCCCCGGTTCGATGCGCCATGCCGCGCGGTAGATGCAGGTTCCCGACTTGGCGGCGCGGTCGGCGATTGTCGAGAAGTCGAAACTCCGCTCGCCCATCGCCTCGCAGTCGTGTACGTCCATGCCCAGCCCGTGTCCCAGTCCGTGGGGCATAAGCATCGTCATGGCGCCCGAAGCCACGGCGTCGGCGGCCGTGCCCTTGAGCAGTCCCAGCGCCACCAGCCCTTCGGCCAGCGTCATGTAGGCGGCGTTGTGTATCTCGGTGTACATCATATGCGGCTTGACGATGCGCGCTACATGGTCGTGCGCCGCCAGTACGACGTTGTAAATTTCCTTCTGCTTCTGCGTGAACCGGCCGCTGACGGGGTAGGTGCGCGTGTGGTCCGAGCAGTAGCCGTCCACGGTCTCGCAGCCTGCGTCGCACAACAGCAGCCGCCCCTGCTCCAATACGCCGTCGGCGTTGAGGTTGTGGAGCGTCTCGCCGTGCTGCGAGACGATCGAGGGGAATGACAGGCCCGAACCGCTGGATTTGGCGATGCCCTCGATGGCGCCCGCGATCTCGCGTTCGATCACACCGGGGTGGCACATATGCATCGCCAGCGTGTGCATCTGGTAGCCTATCAGGAACGCGCGTTCCATCGCCTCGACCTCCTCGGCGCTCTTCTTCTCGCGCATTTCGGCCACGGCGAACATCAGTTCGACCGACTTGTAGTCGTGCAGCAGTTCGGGCTTGATGCCGAGCAGCGCCGACAGCTGGAGCTTCGTCTCGCCGCGGTAGGGCGGCAGGTAGTGGATCTTGCGGCCCAGCGAAACGGCTTTGCGGAGCCGCTTTTCAAGCTCGGCCATGGGGAACGTCGCCGTGACGCCGACTTCGGCGCCCAGTTCGCGCAGTGTGGGCTGCGGACCGGTCCAGATGATGTCCTCGACCGTGAAATCGTCGCCGTACAGCGCCTCTTCGCCCGTGTCGGCGTCGATCAGGCCCGCCAGCGACGGGGTGTTCAGTCCGAAGTAGTAGCGGAACGACGAATCCTGCCGGAAATAGTAGGCGTTGTTCGGATAGTTGTTGGGCGAAAGGGAGTTGCCCGGCAGCAGGATGATCCCTGAGCCGATCTTCGTACGCAGCATGTTGCGGCGCGCAGCGTAGGTCTTAGCTGAAAACATAGTATGGCGTTTTAATTTGCATTCCGTTTGCGGCGCCTGCGGCCCGTCGGCGCAGGGCTTGTGCGGCGGCACATTCTCCACCTTTTACAAAAATAGTAAAAATATGACAAGCCCGCGCCCTGCGGCGGCTATTTTTTGCGGAAAGGCTTCTGCGGAGGGTGCGGACGGGGGTAAATGTCCGGCGGGGCGGGCCTGCGGTCAGAATTCGACGCTTGCGCCCGCATCGTTGACCGTGACGGCGACCTCGCGGCCCATGTAGAGGGCGACGTTGGGGTCTTCGTGGCCTGCGGGGATGCCGAATACGACCGGAATCCCCAGCGGACGGACATAGGCTGCGATGATGTCGCAGGGGTCCCAGACGCCGAAGTGCTTCTGTCCCAGCATGTCCGTAAAATGCCCCACGAGAACGGCCTTGCATTTGGCCAGTATTCCGCTCCGCTCCAGCTGCTGCATCATGCGGTCGAGCCGGTACATCTGTTCGCCGATCTCCTCGATGAACAGCACCGTCGGGGTGTCGAAGTCGGGCTGTTCGGGCGTCCCGATCGCCGAGCAGAGCAGCGAGAGGTTGCCGCCCGCGAGCCGTCCGCGGGCCGTGCCGGAGACGTTGAGCGGGTGTGCGGCGGCGTCGATGCGCGTCCAGCGGCCGAAAAGCGCGCTGCGCAACGATTCGTCCGAGACGATCGCTTCGGGTTTTTCGTCGGCGCCGAAACGGAATTTGCCCGGCATCGTGGCGTGAAGGCTTTCGATGCCCAGCCGCCCCAGCGCCATGTGGAGCATGGTGACGTCGCTGAATCCGACGATCCACTTGGGATGTTCGCGCAGCGGCGTGAGGTCGAGCAGCGGGAGCAGGCGCACCGATCCGTAGCCGCCCTGATAGCTGACGACGGCTTTCACGCCGGGATCGTCGATCATGGCCTGCAGGTCTGCGGCGCGCCGGGCGTCGGTCCCGGCGAAGTAGGGCTGTTCGCGGTCGGCGTAGTGCGCTCCGAATTTCACTTTCAGGCCCCACTCTTCGAAGCGTTCCCGGACTTTGGCCGTGTCGGCCTTCTCCTTGAGTTTGCGCGCCGGGGTGACGATGCCTATGGTATCGCCCGGCCGCAGGTAGGGCGGGCGGACGAAAGGTGCGTCGGATTTCTGGGCGGAGAGCGCGTCGGATTGCCGGAGGGAAAGGGTGTCGGGCTGTAGAAGGGTGTGCGTATCGGGGTGGCGGGCGGCGAGGTTTGCAGAGCAGAGCAGGAGGGCGGCGAGCAGGAACGGATATTTCATGTCGGATCTGTATTCGGGGTGTAGAGGAGTGTCTGTTTCGCTTCTTCGGGGTTTCGGGCGGAGATGCCTCCGGCTATTTTCTGCGCCGGGTCAGCCCTTCGGGCAGCGGCAGCCGGATGCGGGTGATGCTGACCACGGCGCCCGTCAGGGCGAACCCTCCCGCGAGCAGGAGCGCCGTATGGGTGCTGTTTTCGGGGACGATGTGGAACAGGAGGGCCATCAGCGCCGCGCCCGTGGTCTGGCCCACCAGACGCGCCGTGGCGAGCATGCCGCTGGCGCTTCCGCTGCGCTGGGGCGGGGCCGAGGCGATCAGGATGCTGTTGTTGGGCGACTGGAACAGTCCGAATCCCGCGCCGCAGAGCACCAGCCGCCATGCGATGTCGAAAGGCGCCGGGTCGTCGGGCAGGAAGGCCAGCAGGAACAGTCCCGCGGCCATGGCCGTAAGTCCTGTGCCGCCCAGAAATCCGGCGTGGACACGTTCGACGAGGATGCCGGCGATCGGGGCCACGACCATGATCACGGCGGGCCATGCGGTCATCAGCAGTCCCGTGGCGACTTCGTCGTAGCCGAATTCGTGTTGCAGGTAGAAGGGCAGGGCCACCATGGCGAGCATCTGTCCCAGAAACGAGCAGATCGACGTTAAGACCGAGACCGAGAAGATCGGGATGCGCAGCAGGTCGAACGGCAGCAGCGGATAGGGTTCGCGCAGCTGGCTGCGGATGAAGAAGAAGCCGACGACGAGCAGTGCGGCGATGCCGGCCGAGAGGATGCGCGGATCGAGTCCGTGCGAGAATCCCTCGACCGAAGCCATCAGCAGCCCGAACGTGAGTGCGTTCATCACCGCGTCGCGCCAGTCGAAGCGGTGGGTGCCGACCCGCACGGGGTTGTCGGGCAGGAAGCGGCGGCTCAGCGACAGGGCGACAAGCCCGACGGGAATGTTCACGGCGAAGAGCCACGGCCAGTGGGCGATCGAAAGGATGCCTGCGGCGATGGTCGGGCCTGCGACCGACGACACGGCGACGACCGTGGCGTTGAGACCCAACCCGCGGCCGAGCTGCGCCTTGGGGTAGATGATGCGGATGAGCGTGGTGTTGACCGACGTGACGGCTGCGGCGCCAAAGCCCTGCATGACGCGCGCCAGCACCAGCGTGGCGAGCGACGAGGAGAGTGCGCAGCCCACCGAAGCCACCGTGAAGAGCATCAGCCCGCCGATGTAGACCTTGCGGTAGCCGACCAGCTCGCCCAGCGCCGAGAACGACAGCAGCGAGACCATGATGGCCAGCTGGTAGGCGTTGACGATCCAGATCGAATCGGCGGACGAAATCCCCAGCTCCTGCCCGATGGTCGGCAGGGCTACGTTGGCGATGGCGCTGTCAAGCACCGACAGTCCGACGCCGAACGCCACGGCCAGAATGGCCCACAAGCGGCGGGGCATCGGCAGTCCGTCCGCAGGCGGCGCTATGTAGGGAATGGTGCTCACGGAGTGCAAAGGTAATACATGCCGTCCGCAAATCAAAACGGGTGCCGGGCTTGCATGAAAACGGAGACCCGGAAATTTCCGGGCCTCCCTCTCACAACTATGAATTTGAACTTTTTACTTTAAAAAACGGTATGGTAGTATGCTTGTGGCTGGTTGTGATTCCGGTTTATCTGCGGTCGCTCTCCGGCACGATCCCACCCTGCGGCTCGACGCCCTTGAGGTATTTGGCGAGGAACTTCTCCATCGCGCGGTAGAAGTCGAAACGGTTCTCCTCGTTGTGGAAGCCGTGGCCTTCGTTGTCCTTGACCATGTAGTCCACATGCACGCCGCGGCTGCGCAGCGCTTCGACCATCTGGTTGCTCTCGTTGATGTTCACGCGGGGATCGTTGGCGCCCTGCACCACCAGCAGCGGGGTCTTGATGCGCTCGGCGTTGAGGGCCGGCGAATTCTCGCGCAGCATCTCGGCGTCCTTTTCGGGGTTGCCGACCATCTCGTACATCATGTCGAGCATCGGTTTCCAGTAGGGCGGAATGGTTTCGAGGAACGAGAAGAGGTTCGACACACCTACGTAGTCGATGGCGCAGGCGTAGAGGTCGGGATCCTTCACGATGCCCTGCAGCGTGGCGTAGCCGCCGTAACTGCCGCCGTAGATGGCGATCTTCGCGGGATCGGCGATGCCTTTGCCGATCAGCCAGTTCACGCCGTCCGTGATGTCGTCCTGCATGGTCTGGCCCCACTTGCCGTAGGCGATTTCGGTGAACTTGCGTCCGAAGCCCGTCGAACCGCGGAAGTTCATCTGCAGCACGGCATAGCCGCGGTTGGCGAGGAACTGCGCTTCGGGGTTGAAGCCCCAGTAGTCGCGGGCCCACGGACCGCCGTGGGGATTCACGACCACGGGCAGGTTCTTGGCGTTGTGCACGGTCTTGCCCACGGGCAGCGTCAGGTAGCCCTCGATCTCCAGACCGTCGCGCGAAGTGTAGTTGATAGGGATCATCTCGGCCATCTGCTCCTCTTCGATCCACGGCGCGAGGTCTGCCAGCTTGGTCATCGTGTCGGCCTCGACGTCGTAGAGGTAATAGGTGCCCATCGTGCGGTCGCCGCCTGCATAGACGATGTATTTGTCCTCGGCCTTGTTCGAGCCGGCGATGCCGATGGCATAGCCGCGCAGGTGCTTCTCCATGCGGCCGAACATCTCGCCCGTCGCCTTGTCGAAGAAGTGGCGCGCGGTGCCTTTGTGGCCGGTGTAGGAGACGCCGAGCAGTTTCTTCTGCGCGTCGCTGTACCAGATGTTGTCCAAGTCGTATTTGTCGTTTACGTAGAGCTGTTCGATCTCCTCGCACGTCGCGGGGTCCATCAGCACGAGGGCGACCTTGTCGCGTCCGAGGTTGGTGACGGCGTAGACCTGCTTGTTGTCGGGGGTGAAGGTGGCGAACGAGACGCTCTCCTTGAAGTTGGTCGTCAGCACGGGGCGGAAAGGCTCGGCTTCGGTTTCGCGGTAGCGGATCTGCGAATTGACGCCGTCCACGATGGCGTAAGCCACGCGCAGGCGGCCGTCGTGGTCGGTCTGCCAGCCCTGAATGTCGCCGGGATTCTCGCACAGCATCGTCATCTCGCCCGTGTTGAGGTTCAGCCGGTAGGGGTCGAAGATCATCGGATTGCGCTGGTTGGTGCCGATGATTATCAGCGAGTCGATCTCTTCCAGCGGGTCGATGATCTGCGTGCGGACGCCCGGAATGGCGGTGTAGGCCTTCGGGTTGCTGCCGTCGATGTTCACGCCGTAAAGCTGGTAGTTCTCGTCGCCGCCCGTGTCCTTCAGGTAGAGGATGCGGTTGTCGCCGGCCCAGAAGTATCCGGCCAGATCGCGCTCGGTCTCCGAGGTGATGCGCACCGCCTGCTTGCCGTCCACGGGCTGTACGAAGATGTTGCGGCGGCTTTCGTAAGGCGCCATATAGGAGAAATAGCGGCCGTCGGGCGATATCTGGTAACCGGTCTTCTCCGAATTGCGGAAGAAGGTTTCCATCGGCAGCTCAGGGGCCGTCTTGGGTGCGCAGGAGGCGAGAACGGCCGCCGCTGCGGCGAACAGAAGGAGTTTTTTCATGAGATTATTCGTTTGTGTTGTCGTTTTGCTTTTCGGAGCGCAGGGCGTCGCGCCAGATGGCGCAGACCGAGAGGATCAGCAGTACCAGCAGCGGCGTGTCGGACAGGTGCGAAGCTTCGGGGAACAGAAGCCGGGCGGCTACCGAGAGCGCGAAGGCGGCCACGACGATGAATACGGCCAGCATGCGGATGATTTTTTCGATCTCCATAGGATGTCTTTTTTAATTTCGACATTGCAAACTTACGAAAGAATTTTTGAAAAACAACTGAAATTTATTGTTTTTCGATAAAAATTTTATGATAAGCGGGTCTGAGTGCTTTCGCTGGCTGAAAATCGTAACGAAAAAAACGCCCGAAGGCGTTTCCTTGATATATATGTCGTCCGGCATACGTGCTGTCCGGCCGGCGCGGGCTATTGCGCATCGACGAATTTATAGAGCTGGTCGCCGCGGCGTATCGTCCCTTGGGTGCGTACCGCGCACAAGGTTCCCTGAGCGACGGACGGGACGGGCTTTCCGTCGGTGTCGTGCAGTTCGGCGAGCGTCTGTTCGGCGACGCCCGTCGTGGCGCCCATGAAGAATATCTCTTCTCCCACGGCCAGCGGAGCCGCTTCGACCAGCACTTCGGCCACCGATATCCTTTTGTAGAAGTTGGTCACCTTGCCTACGTAGACCTTGCGCCGCGTGGCGGCCGATCCGTAATGTTCGCTGTGTTCGGCGACGGGCCGTCCTGCGTAGTAGCCTTCCCAGAATCCGCGGTTGAAAACCGTAGCGAGCCGCTCTTTCAGTCCGGCGGCCAGTTCGGGCGTGTATGTCCCGGCTTCGATGGCGCGCAGCGCCTCGTCGTAACACTCCACCACGCGCTTGACGTACTCGGCGCCCCGCGCCCGGCCCTCGATCTTCAGCACCCGGACGCCCGCGCCGATGAACTTGTCGAGAAAATCGACCGTGCAGAGGTCCTTGGGCGAGAGTACGTAGCGGCCGTCCACGTCCAGCGCCGCGCCGGTCTCCTTGTCAGTGACGGTGTATTTGCGGCGGCACAGCTGGCGGCATGCGCCGCGGTTGGCCGAGCAGTTGGTCTCGTAGAGCGAAAGATAGCATTTGCCCGAAACCGACATGCAGAGCGCGCCGTGGGCGAACATTTCGAGCTGAACCAGTTCGCCGCGCGGTCCCCGGATGTCGTTCTCGGCGATTTCGCGGTGAATTCGCGCCACCTGTTCGAGTGTCAGTTCGCGGGCCAGCACCACCGTGTCGGCCCACTGCGAAAAGAATTTCACGGCTTCGGAGTTCGAGATGTTGCTCTGGGTCGAGATGTGGACCTCGACGCCGATGCGCCGTGCGTAGAGAATCGCCGCGAAGTCGGAGGCGATGACGGCGTCGATGCCCTCGGCCTTGGCGCGGTCGATCACCTCGTGAACGGTCCGCAGCTCGTCTTCATAGACGATGGTATTGACCGTCAGATAGGTCTTCACGCCTGCGGCGCGTGCCGTGGCGACGATCTTCGCCAGATCGTCGAGCGTGAAGTTGGCGGCCGACGCCGAGCGCATGTTGAGCTTGCCGACGCCGAAGTAAACCGAATCGGCTCCGGCCTGAATGGCCGCCGCCAGCGATTCGTACGACCCCACGGGGGCCATGATCTCTATATCGGAACGTCGCATGTCAGTTTTTGCGTCCTATCAGGCTTTCGGCGTATTCGCGGATGCGCTGCGTGCGGGCCTTGTCCGCCGACAGCGTATCGAGGATCGAGAGCGCCCGCTCGAACCGCAGCGAAATCTGCTGTTCGGTCAGACGCGGCACGTCGAGCCGGTCATAGATGGATTTTACCGCGGCGATCTTTTCGGCGTCGGACAGCCGCGCGTCGAGACGGGTCGTGCGCAGCGCTTCGCGCGTCGCTTCGTCGGCGCGGCTCATGGCCGTAATCATCAGGTAGGTCTGCTTGCCTTCGAGGATGTCGCCGCCGATGGCTTTGCCCAGCCGGTCGTCGCCGTAGCTGTCCAGCAGGTCGTCCTGAAGCTGGAAAGCCAGCCCCAGCTCGATGGCGAAACGGCGCAGTTTGCGGCAGTCCTCCTCCGAGGCGCCGCCCAGCATGGCGCCGATGGTGACCGAGCCGGCCAGCAGCACCGAGGTCTTGAGTTCGATCATGTGCATGTATTCCACGACCGAGACCTTGCGTTTGCTCTCGAAGTCCATGTCGTACTGCTGTCCTTCGCAGACTTCGAGCGCCATGGTGTTGAACGTGCCCAGTATCCGGGGCAGCAGCTCCGCGGGCACTTCGCTCAGCAGGCGGTAGGCGCAGATCATCATGGCGTCGCCCGAAAGGATCGCCACGCTCGGCCCCCACTTGGCATAGACCGAAGGTTTGCCGCGGCGCACGGCGGCGTTGTCCATGATGTCGTCGTGCAGCAGCGTGAAGTTGTGGAACACCTCGACGGCGGCCGCAGCCGGCAGGGCGGCCTGAAACCGGTCGGTGAAAATGCCGTGTGCGAGCATCAGCAGCATCGGGCGCAGGCGTTTGCCGCCGCCCGCCAGCGAATAGCCGATCGGTGCGTAGAGACGTTCGGGTTCGGCCGGGAACTCGGTCTGGGCCAGATAATTTTCGATTGCTAAGAGCAGTTGCTCGTTCGTTTGCATCATTGTAGTACTACATTTTGGAGCGGAATCTGTCCCAAAAGTAGGAAAAAAGTTTGGAGTAGCCGAATTTTGGATTAACTTTGACCTGATAATTGCTAACTTTTTTAAACCGGACATATTATGAAAAAACTCGCGATCGGCGTGGATATCGGCGGCATCAATACCGCCTTCGGCCTTGTCGATGAGAACGGCGACCTCTATGCCGAATCGGTCATTTCGACCAAGAAATATCCTCATGTAGACGATTATCCGGCTTACGTCGAAGATTTGTGTCAGGCGATGCACGCGCTGGCGGACAGTCTTTCGTTCGAATACGAGCTGACGGGCATCGGCATCGGCGCCCCCAACGCCAATTTCCACAAGGGTACGGTCGAGAATCCCGCCAACCTCTGGAAATTCCGCGAGGGCGACCCCAATCCCGACGAGAGCCGCCGTCTCTTTCCGCTGGCCGACGATATCGGCAGATGTTTCGGCGGCGTGAAGGTGCTGGTGACCAACGACGCCAATGCCGCGACGATCGGCGAGATGATTTACGGCAACGCCAAAGGCATGCGCGACTTCGTGATGATCACGCTCGGCACGGGACTCGGTTCGGGCTTCGTCTCCAACGGCGAGATGATCTACGGACACGACGGTTTTGCCGGCGAGTTCGGTCATATCATCGTCGAGCGCAACGGCCGCGAGTGCGGCTGCGGCCGCAAGGGGTGTCTGGAGACCTATGTTTCGGCGACGGGCATCAAGCGCACGGCTTTCGAGCTGATGGCGACGATGACGGCGCCCAGCAAACTGCGCGACATCGCCTTCGCGGACTTCGATGCGTCGATGATTTCGGCCGCGGCGGAGCAGGGCGACCCGGTGGCGCTGGAGGCTTTCCGCTATACGGGCGAGATGCTGGGCCGCGCATTGGCCGATGTGGTGACGGTCACCTCTCCCGAAGCGATTTTCCTCTTCGGAGGTCTGTCGAAGGCGGGCAAGCTGATTTTCGAACCCACGCAGTGGTACATGGAAGAGAACATGCTCTTCGTATTCAAGAACAAGGTGAAACTGCTTCCGAGCGGTATTCAGGGCAAGAACGCCGCCATTCTCGGCGCTTCAGCCCTGATCTGGCAGCAGGAGAACAAATAAGCCGTATTCTAAGCCGTATTCGCCGGGCCGGTCTGTTTCGCTCCGATTCGGGCCGCCGGTTTACGGGGTATGAGGGAGAAGTCCGCGGACTTCTCCCTTTTATTTATTTCGTTTCGGCGCTGTCTTCCGCTGTCCTCCGCTCTGTCTGCATGCTGCCGCAACTCCGGCTTGTGGTTGTCCCGGTTTTGCCGCTGTTTCCGGCTTGTGGCAGTTCCGGTTTGCCGTTGTCCTGAGTTTTGCCGCTGTTCGGGCTTTGTTCCTCCCGCGTTTTGCCGTTCTCACGGTTTGCCGTTGTTTGTGGCTGTCCCGCGTTCCGCCGCTGTCCTCCGCCTCTGTTGCGTTCCTGTCCGTTTCGTTGGGCGTGCTCTTTCCTTTCCGGCAGGCCGTGCGTGCTGCCGAAAACAGAATTCCCGGTCTTCGTAGCGAAGACCGGGAATTCATATGTTCGTGCGGGTTGCAGCCGGGGCGGATTGCCGGAGACCGGTGCCGCGGTTAGCGCATGGCGATCTGCGAGGTGCCGATCAGGCGGCCTTCGCAGAAGAGCTGCACGGTGTAGGTGCCTGCGGCGAATCCGGTGCTGTTGTAGAAGATGCCCACGTCGAGGTCCTGATTCTGGTAGTCCACTTCGCGCATGGCTGAATAGCTCAGGCGTTCGCCCTCGAAGTCGAAGGTCGGCATGGCTTCGGTGGTCAGCACGTAGCCGTCGGGCGAGGTGATGCGCACGTAGATCGTCTTTTCGCCCGGCGTCGCCAGTTCGTTGGCCGTCAGCACGAAGTCCACGCGCAGGCGGGCGGCGTTCTTGACGCGCGATACCGGTTTGCTGTTGGCGTTGAGCGCCGCCAGCGTGATGTCGCGGGCGCGGATCACGGCGCCGACACGTACCTTGTTGTCCAGTTCGGCGGCCTTCTCCTCGGCCATTTCGGCGCGCAGTTTGGCCGACGAGATCTCCTTGCGGTAGCCGACGTTTTCGCTGATGAGTCTCTTGTTGAGCGTATTCAGCGAGTCGATCTGACGGATGTAGCCCTTCATGATCGTACGCAGCGTACCTACCTCTTTCTCGTACTGCTTGATTTTGGCGAGGTTCCACGAACGCTCCTTCTTGAGTCGCGTCATCAGCGAGTCGGCGCGGTCGCGTTCGATGGTCAGGCCCGCCGAGATGCTGTCGTTGGTGACCTGCAGGTTGTCGAAGTCGGTCATCAGCCGTCCCAGATCGTTCTGGATCGAATCGCGGTCGCTCTGCAGCAGCCGGTTGTCGATCATCTGCTGGCGGTGGATGCTGAAATAGAGCGCCGAAAGGGCCACCAGAATCACTGACAGGATGATGATGACGATGCGGTAGCCGCGGATGGATTTGCCCGCGTCGGGCTGGGGAGTCATGTAGTCGTCGTCCTCGAATTCCGAGGGGTCGTATCCTTGCTTATTTTCTTCCATAAAAGCTGGTTTTTCGGAAATAGGATTAATTTGATGTTCGCCGGGGTAACTTTCGTTTCTGCAAAGATATAAAATTTTTATTTTATCAGGCTCGTCATCGGGTATTTAAGCCCTTTGTAGCCCGAAATATAGGCGTTGATGCTGCCCACGCGTACGGGCGATTCGATGTAAAGCGGGATTTTGTTCTCGTCGTCCGAGATCCAGAGCGTGAAGACCGTGCCGTCGGTAAACGAGAATCCTTCGGTGGTGCCCAGCTGGCATTCGAACTTCAGGGTTTTGAATTTGCCCATGTTGCGGATTTTCTTCGTCTCGCGGTTGATGAAGCGGTAGCTCAGGTGCCGGATCGTGTCCTGAAGCACCATCTGGAGCGTTGCCGGCTCGCCGGGCTTGAAGCTGTCGGCGTCGGATCCGCGCATGGTGAAGAAGAGCGCGATGGCGTCCATGCTTTCGGGCGTCAGCGGCATGGTTTTCTCCTGATAGGGCTTCTGGCGGCGGCGCCAGCGGGTGAAGACCTGATTGTTCTCCCAGTCGTAGTTGTAGTAGCTCTGGAACGTATAGTCGCCTTCGTGCAGGTCGCTTTCGAAACGTACGGGGCGCTTCGTCTTCGGGTCGATCCATACCGTGTAGATGTCTTCGAGGTTGAAGAACCAGCGGTAGGTGGGCAGCGTGCGGCCGATGCCCTCGACCTTGTAGTATTTGCGGCCGGCGATTTCGCTGTCGCTGGTCTTGACCTCCACGGCGCCGACCTCGGTGTTGGGGAACATCTTGGCCTTGTAGCTCACGCGGTAGAAGAGCTGCTCGCCCGGATGGTAGAGCTGGGCCGGGAGGGGCAGGACGGCCGAGAGGAATAGTATCGTGATAAGCAATCGTTTCATGGACAGGGTTTTTAAGGATAAACGTTCGGTGGTTTTGAAATATTACGAAATCATGGAAAAATCAATCTCTTCTTGTCCCGAATACTTCCGCCTCAGCTCCCGCAGTCCGCGGTGTTCCGGGAGCGAGAGATCGCGGTCGGCGGTCAGAATGGCCGCCGCCGCTTCGCGCGAGACGGTGAGTATCTGCACGTCGAGCGTGGGGTTGGCGATTTTCAGATCAAATGCCATGCCGCTCTGGAGCGTGCCGTTGATGTCTCCGGCGCCCCGCAGCTTGAGGTCGAGTTCCGCCAGCCGGAAGCCGTCGTTGGTCTCGCACATGGCCTGCAGGCGCGCCCGCGACTCCTTCGAGAGCTTTTCGCCCGACATGAGGATGCAGTAGGACTGTTCGCCGCCGCGGCCCACGCGCCCGCGCAGCTGGTGCAGCTGCGAGAGTCCGAACCGCTCGGCCGACTCGATGACCATCACCGTGGCGTTGGGCACGTCCACGCCGACCTCGATGACCGACGTGGCGACCATGATGTCGGCTTCGCCCGACTTGAACTGGCGCATCGACTCCTCCTTGTCGGCGGGCTTCATCTTGCCGTGGCAGATCGTCGTGACGTAATCGGGCAGCGGAAAATCGCGCGAGATGGCTTCGTAACCGTCCGTGAGGTCTTTGTAGTCCATCGCCTCGGACTCCTTGATGAGCGGATAGACCACGTACACCTGCCGTCCTTTGGCGATCTCCTGTTTCATGAATCCGAACAGGCGCAGGCGCGCCGCGTCGGTGTAATGCACGGTCTTGATCGGCCGGCGTCCGGGGGGCAGCTCGTCGATCACCGAGACGTCCAGATCGCCGTACAGGGTCATGGCCAGCGTGCGGGGAATCGGTGTGGCGGTCATCACGAGGATATGGGGCGGCTGTTCGTTCTTGGTCCAGAGCCGGGCGCGCTGCTCCACGCCGAAGCGGTGCTGTTCGTCGATCACCACGAATCCGAGGTTGGCGAACTGCACCCGGTCTTCGATCAGGGCGTGCGTGCCGATGAGGATGTCCACCTCGCCCGACGCGATCCCTTCGAGCGCCAGCCGGCGCTCCTTGGCCTTCGACGATCCGGTCAGGACCGCCGTCTTCACGTCCATGCCTTCGAGCATGCGCGTGATCGTCGCGAAGTGCTGGCGGGCGAGAATTTCGGTCGGGGCCATCATGCAGGCCTGAAAGCCGTTGTCCACGGCCAGCAGCATCGACATCAGCGCCACGAGGGTCTTGCCGCTGCCCACGTCGCCCTGCAGCAGCCGGTTCATCTGGAATCCCGTCACGGTGTCCTGACGGATCTCCTTGACGACGCGCTTCTGCGCGCCGGTGAGCGGGAAGGGGAGCTTTTCGTTGTAGAAGGTGTTGAAGACCCCGCCGACTTTCATGAACAGAAAGCCGTTGTTCTTCGACAGACGTTCCGTGCGGCGCGACTGGACGTTGAGCTGGATGCCCAGCAGTTCGTCGAACTTGAGCCGGTACTGCGCCTGCCTGAGCAGTTCGGCCGACTGCGGGAAGTGGATGTTGTAGTAGGCGTCGCGCAGCGGGATCAGTCCGTAGCGGGCGCGCACCGCTTCGGGCATGCAGTCCGTGATGTGGTCCTTGACCAGCGCCCATGTGTTGCAGATGATCTGGTACATGCCTTTGGTGCCGAGCACGTTCGAGAGTTTCTCGGTCGAGGGGTAGATGCCTTGCATGCCGCTTTCGGCCTTGCGCGAGAGGGCCTGCTCCATGGTCTCCAGTTCGGGATGCGCCATCGACAGAAGTCCGCGGTAGAACGACGGACGTCCGAAGATGAGGTACTCACGTCCGACTTCGACGCGTTTTTCGATCCATTTGATGCCCTGAAACCACACCAGTTCGGCCGATCCCGTCGGGTCCTGCACGTAGGCCGTGAAGCGTTTTTTACGCCCCGTACCGGCATAGGCCACCCCCGTTATGCGGGCGCGGAACTGCAGGAGCGTGGGCGCGCCCTCGGTGATTTCGGCGATGCGGTAGACTTTCGTGCGGTCGATGTAGCGGAACGGATAATGGCTCAGCATGTCGCCCAGCGTGCGGATGCCCAGCTCCTTGTCCAGAAGCCGGGCGCGGGCTTCGCCGACGCCGCCTACGTATTTTATATCGTTGTCCAGATACTCCACACGACAAATATAATGAAAGTCGGGCGACAAAACGAAAATTTATTTTCGGACAAGTCCGAAACGCATCCGATATTCCGAAAATATGTGAAAAAACGGATAATCCCCGCAGGTTTTCCGTTATTCCTTCCGCCGATTGTCTGTTGAAGCTGCTTCGGAGAGCAGCGCTTGGGTGTGGCGGATCAGTTCCGGTCCGCCGGGGGTGCCGTGCCCCGGCACGACGATCCGCGCGTCGGGAAACCGCACGAGCAGGCTGTCCAGCGTCGCGGGCCACGCTGCCGGAACGGCGTCCGAGAGGTTGCCTGCGTTCTGCGCCGCCATCTCCTTGACCATGCAGCCCGCGAAAAGCAGTTTTGCCGACGGAATCCAGACGGCGATGTTGTCTTCGCTGTGTCCGCCGCCGAAATAATAGCACCGAATCTCCGTGCCGTGCAGGTCGAGCCGCAGCGAGTCGCTGAAACCGATGTCGGGAACGGGCTTGCCCTCCCTTTGCGCGATGCTGCGGGTGAGGCGGTGGGCATAGGACTTCACGCCCAGCGTTTTGAGATAGCCCAGCCCGCCCATGCAGTCGCTGTGCCAGTGGTTGGGTACGAACGTCGTGACGCGGGCGCGGAGCGTTTCGGCCGCCCAGTCGGTCAGCACCTTGGTCTGCGCATCGCCGACGGGGGTGTCGAGCAGGACAGCTTCGCCCTCGCGCACGATCAGAACGCCGTTCGACGGCACGGGACCGTAGCCCTCGATCTCATCAACGGCCGTGTAGAGGTAGATGCCTTCAGCAAGGCGTTGGACGGTTATGTCGTTTCCGATGTCGATGCGTCGGGGCGTGCAGGCCGCTGCCGTCGCCGCGAGCAGAGTCAGTAGAAAAAAGATTCTTGACATAGATTTTGTATGAAAATTCGAGGAAACAAAGGTAATATTTCCCTCTTGCTTCTAGTCAATAATGGCGGAAATAATATTAACGCCATTGATCTCTTATGGAATCCGTTTCAGAATCTCTTTTATGACGTCCGGATGAAACTCCCGGTAGACGGAGTTCGAGCGGACATTGTTTTTTCCGTACGGCTTGGGAATTACGAACGTACTCTTGTCCAGCCAATCTACCTGTTTTCCCCTATTTATGGGATACTTGCTGCCGATATTGAAAGTCCCGACGGATGCATTGTCGGTGACGATGCCTATACCTTTTACACAAATATCGTTGCCGAAATTGCAGGACTTGATGTAAATTATGTCGCCCTTTTCGATGCTGTCAATGTAGTTGTGCAAATCGGGAGCATCCGCCTGATCCCAGCCGACACCTGCAACTCCCGAATGCAGGAAATTTTTGCTTACGTCGATTCCTCCGAAGTTGGCTCCAATGCCATAAATAGCAACTTTTCTCATGATTTCTTTGATTGATTAGTGGGTAATAATCCGACTTTCTGATATCGCCTTTTGAGGGCTGTTCCTTGAATATGGTAATTTAACAGAGAATTTGAGCCTATTTTTTCTCTTCCAGCGTGACGTCTACGCCGGTGCGGGCGAAACCGCCCTCGTACCAGCCGTCGCCCTTTGCCGTGCGGTCGGCTTCGGTGAACTGGCCGCCGTTTTCCGGACCGTCCGTGTCCGTAAAGGTGAGCCATGCCGTTCTGGATGCCGATTCGTCCGCTATGTCGTAACTGCCGTCGGCCATAGTGCGCACCGCCTTGCTTGGGGCGCCGTTGCTTCGGACCTGAATTCCGGGGATCGGATTGCCGCTTTTGTCGGTTACCCTGCCTTGGGTGCGGGTGTCGGCGCGCGGTACCCCGTACATCTCCACCGGCTCCCTGTCGCAGGCGGATGCGAAGCCCAGCAATGACAGCAGTAGGTAGGAAAGACGTTTCCGGAGGGTGGTTTTCATGGTGCGCAGGATTGGGGATTCTTCGAAATATAGCGAATTATTCGCAGTTCGCAAAATTGTGTGTTATCTTTGTGGACGATATTTTCGCACGGACAGGCCGTGTCCCGGCGGTATTCGGAGCAATCCGGCGCTGCGACGGGACGGTGCGGTCCGCTGCGTTGCAAGCGTGAACGATTATGAATCTTTCGGAATACAGCCGCCGTCCGAGCGGCGAAGTGCGCATCGGGCGGGTCGTGATCGGCGGCGGGCATCCTGTCGCCGTACAGTCGATGACCAATACCGACACCAACGATACCGAAGCCTGCGCGGCCCAGATCGAGCGGATCGACCGTGCCGGAGGCGGGATCGTGCGTCTCACGGCGCAGGGCCGCCGCGAGGGCGAGAACCTCGCAAACATTGTACGGAAAGTGCGTGAGGACGGTTTCGACACGGCGATTGTCGCCGACATCCACTTCGTGCCGGAGGTCGCCGCCATCGCCGCGAAATATGTCGACAAGGTGCGCATCAACCCCGGCAATTACCGTACGGATCACGGCGAGTTGGAGGCGCTGATCGCCCAATGCCGCGAGCGGGGCGTCGCACTGCGAATCGGCGTCAATCACGGGTCGCTCTCGAAGCGCGTCTTCGACCGCTGGGGCGATACGCCGCAGGGCATGGTCGTCTCGGCGATGGAGTTTCTGCGGGTCTGCAAGGCGCAGGGGTTCGATCAGGTCGTCGTGTCGATGAAGTCGAGCAACACGCGGGTCATGGTCGCTGCCTACCGTCTCTTGGTCGAAGCGATGGACGCCGAAGATATGCACTATCCGATTCATCTGGGCGTTACCGAGGCCGGAAACGGCATCGAGGGGCGCATCAAGAGCGCCGTGGGCATCGGGGCGCTGATGGCCGACGGCATCGGCGACACGATCCGCGTTTCGCTGACCGAAGCGCCCGAAAACGAAATCCTCGTCGCCGAACTGCTGGTGAAGCATTTCGCCCGGCGGCCGGGCAAATTCCCCGTACTCCATCCCGAACGCTATTCGCCGACCGAATACCGCCGCCGTACGAACGTTGCGGTGCCTGTCGTCCACACCGAGCCGCTGGAGGGTTTTTGCGTGATCGAAGCCGTGTCGGAGAATCCCACGGCCGAACTGCGGGCCGCGATCCTGAACCTCGACACGCCCCGGCCCGTCGTGGTCAAACGCCGTTACGGGGAGACTTCGCCGGAGACGCTGGCTGTCAAGGCCGCCGCCGATCTGGGCGTGCTGTTTCTCGACGGGCTGGGCGACGGCATCTGGATCGACGCGCCGGGCTTCGCAGAGGAGGAGATCCGCAATATCGAGCTGATGATCCTGCAGGCGGCGCGCGTGCGCTTCTCGCACACCGAATATATCGCCTGTCCGAGCTGCGGCCGCACGCTTTACGACATTGAGAAGACCCTCGCCGCCGTCAAGTCGCGCACGTCGCATCTGAAAAACCTCAAGATCGGCGTCATGGGCTGTATCGTGAACGGTCCCGGCGAGATGGCCGACGCCGATTATGGCTAACTGGGCGCGGGACCCGGTCGCATCACCCTCTACAAGGGGCGCGAGGTCGTCGAACGCGACATCCCGCAGGAGGAGGCGCTCGACCGGCTCGTCGAACTGATCCGGGACAACGGCGATTGGGTGGAGCCATGACCGTTCTGCCTTTGGCATACCTTCCCTCGGCCGAGTACTTCGCGCACCTGCTGCGCGGAGGGTGCGTCGTCGATCTGGGCGAACACTTCGTGAAGCGTTCGGAGCGCAACCGCGCCCGCATCCTCGCCACCGACGGCGTGATGGAGCTGACGGTGCATGTGCGCAATGCCAACCGGCCCCGCCAGCCGGTGCGCGACGTGCGGATCGACTATTCGAAACGCTGGCAGCACCAGCATTGGGGCGCGCTGGTCGCTTCGTACAAGGGATCGCCCTATTTCGATTTCTACGCCGAATATTTCGAGCCTTTCTACCGCCGGGAGTACGGATTTCTGGCCGATTACAACCGCGGATTGCTCGAACTGCTCTGTTCGCTGACGCATGTCCCGATGCCGGACTTTTCCGAGAGCTATGTCGATGCCGCCGCCGGGGACCTCGACCTGCGTCCCAAGCGCAAAAAAGAGGGTCCGGCGTTTATCGCCGAACCCTATGTGCAGGTCTTTTCCGACCGCATGCCTTTCCAGCCTAATTTGTCTGTTGCGGACCTGCTGTTCGCCGAGGGACCGGCTGCCGCTTCGGTTTTAGCACGTTGCCGACTCTGAGCGTTACGCTGTCGCACTGCTCCCCGGCCACTGCTTTCACCTTCACGATACCCTGTATTTCCACCGAGTCGGAGCGGTACTGGCAGGCGGCGTATTGGGTCATCGCCACGGTGTCCGCGCCCACGAACAGCGTAGGCGCTCCGACCGACGAATAGACGCTGAACGCCTGCCGGTTGCGGTCGCGCAGGCTGCGCCGCTTGTCGACGATGTGCAGCGTCGGCTTCCGTTCATTCCACAAAGCCCTGTATAAGTAGTATGCGTCCTTGCGCTCGCGGCGGTCGATCGTCACCAGTCCCTCGCCGTTGATGCCGTAGGGACGGCGCGCCGAACCGTAATCGAACATGTTGTTGATCCACGTGCCCCAGAAGAGCGAATCGTTCTGCAGGTTCTTCACGTATTCCTCGTGGAAGCGCGTCTGGCGCTCTTCGGGCATCCAGTTCGAGCGGGGTGCGGCCTGCGCCGTGTAGCTTTTGTGGCCGGTGAAGCCGCTGCCTCCGTAACATACGCCCGAACGGAGGTTGGACCAGTTCTTCTGCAGCTGGTTGCGCCATACGGCCACGTCGTCGGTCGAGCCTTTGCGCCAGCCGACGTCCTGCCGCCAGACGATCAGGTCGGTGATGAAGTTGATGCCGCCGTTCTGGTCGCTGCACGCCACCGTCGGACGCGAACGGTCCATTTCGTGGGCCGTGTCGTTGAGCCGGCGCAGGTAGGGCGTCACGTCGTCGCCGCGCATCCAGAGCCGTGAGAAGATACCCCACATCACCACCGAAGGGTGGTTGTAGTTCTGGGCGATGATCTCCTGCAGCTGCTGTATGCCGTTCTGCTCGAACTGCGGCGTGGCGTAATAGGCCACGTCTCCCAGAAACGAGGAGCGGTGCAGCGGAGAGTCGATCCAGACCAGCAGGCCCTGCTCGTCGCAGCGGTCGTAGAGATACTGCGCGTGGGGCATGACGGCCGAACGCAGGGCGTTGGCTCCCAGATCGCGGATCTGCTGCAGGTCGGCGTCGTAATCCTGCGCCAGAACCGCGCCGCCCGAAATGGCGTTGTCGTGGTAGAGCGTCACGCCGTGAACCGGAATGCGCTCGCCGTTGATCGTAAGGCCGCCCGCCGTGGTTACCTGAATGTTCCGGAATCCCGTGCGTACCGTCACGCTGTCCGTTACGGTCTCTTCGCCGATGCTGGCTGTTACCCGGTAGAGCGCCGGTGAGGAGGGGCTCCACAACTGCGGATTGGCGATCGAGAAGGGTATGACGACGGGTCTGCCGTCGAGACGGGTTTTCTGCCGTTTGGTGAAGACCTTCCGGCCGTTGGGGGCCGTGATGTCGAGCGTCAGCATGCAGGTGCTTTCGCCCGCCGAAGTGAGGTATATTTCCGCCTCGCCTTCGACCAGCGCGCTGGTGACCGAATTCTGGCGCACGAGTACGCCCTCCGAACCGAGGTGGAGCGGTGAAACGGCCGTCTTTCCGGTCAGGATCAGCTCCGCTTCGCGGTAGATGCCGCCGTAAAGATTCATGTCGGTCGAAGCGGGAAGCACGTCGTCGCGGCTGTTGTTGCTCACCACGACCAGCAGCGCATTGTCCTCGCCGAAGCGTATCTTGTCGGTGATTTCGAAGGTGAAGGCCGTGGACCCGCCGCGGTGTGCGCCGACATGATAGCCGTTCACGAAGAGGTCGGCGACGTTCTGCACGCCGTAGAACTTCACGAACAACCGTTTCGATGCCCATTCGGCTGGTATATACATGTCGTTCTGATAGTTGGCGGTCGTTTCGAGGAAATGGCCACCGGCTCCCGTGTCGGTGTTCCATGTGTGGGGCAGGGTTACGTGCCGGGCGTTGTCGCTGCTGTTCTCCGACTTGAAGAAGAAACGCCATCCCTCGTTCAGGGGGAATACCTCGCGGGCCTGTGTAGAGGCGCAGATGGCGAGGAGCAGGAGTGTTGCTATGTATCTTTTCATGGTTCCCGAATTTATTATGCGTCCGCATGCAAAGATAATACAACATCGGTTCAAAATCAAATTTTTGAGAGGTGCGCTCTCCGGCGGCGCCGGACGCGAAGCTGTTGTCGGACGGGTGCCGGTAAACGAATAATCGTCGTCTGCGCATCGCCCAGCCGTATCGTGGGGCGGATTTCGAAACGGCGATTGGCCGGACAGACGGCCCGGCCGGCGGCGGAGTCCGTGCCGGCGGCCGCAGTGTGCCGGAGAGACGGAAGAATATTGCGGAGATTCCGGATAAAAAAAGCGGCAGACCGCGCCTCTTCGGTCTGCCGCAA
>ENA-OPEE01000884-OPEE01000884.1-human-gut-metagenome-genome-assembly--contig:-NODE-884-length-23469-cov-4.905270_pt1 | contig 23469 bp, 19 predicted proteins | sample MGYA00241263_ERZ501506 | MGnify/ENA primary metagenome ERZ501506 (study PRJEB25962, sample SAMEA2042626) | human gut metagenome | biome: human gut; feature: human-associated habitat; material: faeces...
TTATCAAATCCGTCTTGCAATGGCAGAGGCGCGAACCGTTCAAGGGCGCTTACTATCTCCTTAATTCTCATTATGTGAATAGAAAATTTCGGTGCAAATATAGTAAAAATGCACTGAATAACTGTTTGTTTTACTCTTTTTTTATATATTTGTTCAGATAATTGTAAAACTCTATACCATGAAAGCATTACTTTTCTCGTTTTTCACTTTATTATGCATTCTTTTCTCGTGCCAATCCTCACCCAAAGCCCAGGATGGCGGTGAAGAGGATGCACAAGAGGAATTTGTGGATACTACTCCGAAGGCTACAGCTATCTTTTGGATAGATAAACATAAGGAAATGCCCGGACAACCGTCAAAGAGACCGGGTGCGGTACGTACGGTGAAAGCCAAAGTCAATATCCATTTGGCAGGGCGTATAGAAGTACTTTCGTATGTGAAACCACAGAAAGGATATATAAAAAGTTATATAAATCGCCGTCTTGAGACGTTCAGGGTAAGGAAAGTGTTGATGGACAGTGCTTATATAAAACCCGGCGTACAGTATGTACAGTTGCGTTATACTCCTGAAAAAGTAGAGCACTAACGGCTTTTCTTCTTTTCCTTTTTCTCTACCATTACCTGCAATAGTTTTCCGTTGGAATCGAACGACTTACGTGATGCCAACGAGATGGTAATCATTAGCGAAAGCATGGATGCCGTGAAGGTTATCACCATAATCATCATCTGATATTTAATGGCGACATTCGGGCTACTACCTCCCAGGATTTGTCCGATCATTGTGCCGGGCAGTGCCACTAGGCCCATAACGGCAATATTGGCAATTAACGGACTAAAGGACTTTATGATAGCCTGTTTGATAAAAGGCGCCTGTGCTTCTGCCCTTGTGGCACCATTGCCAAGCAGATAGCGATACAATTGCTGTTCCCGTTTCAATCCGCTGTAATAGGCATTCAGTGCAACGACATTGCTGGATAACATATTTCCCATCAGGATACCGAATATCGGAATGAAATACTGGGCACTGAACACATTTTCCAGCCGTAATACGATGGCAATGAAGTACATGCCGATGCAGACAACACTGCATAAAAAACCGATGGAGATAGGAATGAACAGTATTTTCCGTTTCAGTTGGGTGCGTGCCAGGGCGGTTTGTGCGGCGACGAATATCATAATAATCACCCACAGAAAGTTGATCCACGGGTTATTCCAAAGAAACAAGTATTTCAGGTAGATACCGATAAAGAAAAGTTGTACAATCATCCGTGCGATACCAATCACGGTAACCCACAATAGCCCTGTCTTGAACTTCCACAAGTAGAACAGCGGAATAAGCAACAGTAGTAATCCGATGGCTAAACTGGTATATGATATGTCGATAGTTCCCACTTTATTAATTTCTTAGTTATATCATCTGGTTGCATCCTTGTGCAAATCCCTGGTCGTGAGAGACGGCAAGGATGGCACTTCCCTCCCTCATTCGTTTCCGGAAGAAAGCAAGTACTCTATCCGTAGAGTCCGAATCCAGTGCGGAAGTCGGTTCATCCACAATCAGCAGCGGCTTTTGCATCAGGGTGGCTACGGCAATCATGATACGTTGCCGCTGTCCTCCGGAGATCTCATTCACACGTTTATCCCAATTCATCGAAACAGGCAAATAGTTTGTCCAGTGAAAAGGGAGTATTCCGATTTGCTTTCAGATTGAAAGGGAGTTGCACCATTTCCTTCACCCATTCCGATGGAAGCGCCAGTTCTTGCGGTATCCATGCCACTTGCCTGCGAATTTGGTCGATAGTTCCTTTTTCCAGTAAAATGCCGTTAACGGTGATGCTTCCTGCTTTGAGGGGTACAAATCCTAAAATAGCATTCAGCAAGGAGGTTTTTCCTCGCCCCGATTGTCCAGAAATGCAGGCGATTTCCCCTTCGTGCAGTTGTAAGCAAAAACCGGAAAAAAGTGTATCTGCTCCGAAAGCGATACATGCGTTGTCTATCTGAAGTATAGTCTTGGTTCCCATTTGAAAGCAAATATAGAAAGGAATTCTGAAAAAACGGCGGATTTTTGGCTGAAATCAGTATCTTTAAATAAGATAAGCTGCATTTTTGCATAACATTTTCATGCAAGCATGAAAGTTCTGCACTCAATTTGCATTATCTTTGCTATCAGTTTTTAATAAAAGTGAGAATTATGATACAGAACGAACGTGCAAGCCGCCACGAACATGTGTTGGACGTAGCAAGGCAGATGATGACTGCTGCCCGTACCGCTCCGAAAGGAAAAGGTGTAGATATAATTGAAATAGCCATGGTCACCGGAGACGATTTAAAAGTATTGTCGGACAAGATGGTTGCTATGGTGGAAGAACACGGAATGAAGTTCTTTTTGCGGGATGCCGCCAACATTTTGCAGGCTGAATGTGTAATTATAATAGGTACGCGCGAGCAGGTGCAAGGATTGAATTGCGGCCATTGTGGTTACCCCACTTGTGCGGGACGCCCTGAAGGTGTGCCTTGTGCCGTGAATTCGGTCGATGTAGGTATAGCTATCGGTTCGGCTTGTGCCACGGCAGCCGATTTGCGTGTGGATACCCGTGTGATGTTCTCTGCCGGACTTGCTGCACAGCAATTGGAGTGGTTGCCGGGATGCAGATCCGTGTATGCTATTCCGGTCAGTGCTTCGACCAAGAATCCGTTCTTTGACCGCAAGCCGAAAGAAGAAAAGAAAGAATGATAAATATGAGTGATACATTCAATGCTGTTTTACCTGCCGAATGGGCGCCGCAAAGCGGAATACAGCTGACTTGGCCCCATGCCGGAACTGACTGGGCGCATATGCTTACGGAGGTACAAGCCTGTTTTGCCGCTATCGCACGCGAAATAGCCCAACGGGAATTGCTTCTGATTGTAACTCCTGAACCGGAGGAGGTTAAAAAGCAGATTTCAGCTACCGTCAATATGCAGAATGTCCGTTTCATGGAGTGTGAAACGAATGATACTTGGGCGCGTGATCATGGTGCAATTACCATGTTGGATTCAGAAGGTGCTTCGCTTCTTGATTTCATGTTCAATGGCTGGGGGCTGAAATTCGCTTCGGATAAAGACAATCTGATTACCCATCAGGCTGTGGAGGCTGGTTTCCTGAATGGGCGGTATGTTAATCGTCTGGGGTTTGTCTTGGAAGGTGGTTCCATTGAGAGCGACGGTTTGGGAACATTGCTCACCACGTCCGAGTGTTTGCTTTCTCCCAATCGTAACGGACAGATGAGCCGCGATGAAATCGAAGACTATCTCTGTTCTGTATTTCATCTGAAACAGGTACTTTGGCTCGATCATGGGTATTTGGCAGGAGATGATACGGATAGTCATGTCGATACGCTCGCTCGTCTTTGCTCACCGGATACTATTGCCTATGTGCAATGCACCGATACGCAGGATGAACATTACGAAGCTCTACATCAAATGGAAGAGCAACTGAAAACCTTCCGTACTTTGAATGGAAACCCCTATCGTCTGTTGGCATTGCCTATGGTAGACAAAATTGAGGAAGAGGGCGAACGCCTCCCCGCAACGTATGCCAATTTCTTGATAATGAATGATGCAGTGCTTTATCCTACTTATCGTCAGCCGGAGAATGACCAACGTGCTAAAGAAGTCTTGCAGGAAGCGTTCCCGGAATATGAGATTGTAGGCATTGATTGCCGGGCACTGATCAAGCAGCATGGATCACTCCATTGTGTTACGATGCAGTACCCTGCCGGTGTATTGAAATAAAATTAGAAAGATATGAGAAAAATAAAAGTCGGAATTATTCAGCAAGCCAATACAGCAGATCTTCGTACGAACCTGATGAACCTGGCTAAAAGCATAGAAGCCTGTGCTGCACATGGTGCGCAACTGGTTGTATTACAAGAACTGCACAACTCTCTGTATTTCTGTCAGACTGAAAACACGCAACTGTTTGATCTGGCGGAAACCATTCCCGGCCCTTCCACCGGATTTTATTCCGAACTGGCCGCTGCCAATAAGATCGTATTGGTAACCTCCCTATTTGAGAAACGTGCCCCGGGACTCTATCATAATACCGCCGTTGTTTTTGACCGTGACGGAAGCATTGCCGGAAAATATCGCAAGATGCATATCCCCGACGATCCGGCCTATTATGAAAAGTTCTACTTCACCCCTGGAGATATAGGTTTCGAACCTATCCAAACCTCTCTCGGAAAGTTGGGTGTACTTGTTTGCTGGGATCAGTGGTATCCTGAAGCTGCCCGTCTGATGGCATTGAAAGGTGCCGAATTATTAATCTACCCCACCGCCATTGGCTGGGAAAGCAGTGACGCCGATGATGAAAAGGCACGTCAGCTCAACGCCTGGATTATCTCCCAGCGTGCCCATGCCGTAGCCAACGGACTTCCCGTTATCTCCGTTAACCGTGTCGGTCACGAACCCGATCCATCCATGCAGACGAATGGCATCCAATTCTGGGGAAATAGTTTTGTAGCAGGTCCGCAAGGAGAATTCCTTGCACAAGCCGGAAACGACCGTCCGGAAAATATAGTAGTGGAAATAGATATGGATCGTTCGGAAAATGTACGCCGTTGGTGGCCTTTCCTACGCGATCGCCGTATCGACGAATACGGTGGATTGACGAAACGCTTCCTCGATTAAAATGCAATTTGGTAAAAGCGCAGTTTGATAAAACGTTAACGGAACGTGATTCTCCTGTTCATTATAAAATTCACGCCTCCGTAGATAAATAGTCCCAGGAACTGAGCCAAGTATTCATCACAATTCAGTGCCTCGACCAACACTACCAGAAATAGGAATTGCGCCAGGTACGCCATTCCGAAAGCGATAGAAAAGAGCAACACCTGCCTCCAGGTGTTGCTCTTCTTTTCTTTATCATCCAAAGGAAATATCCAGTGCTTGCACCAGATAAAATTATGAGTCTGTGCAATGACGTAAGCAGTTATGTTAGAGAGCATATAGTCGATGTCCAGTTCGTCCATCATCAGCCAGATGACTGCTGCTATAATCAGGGCATTCAGCGTACCGATTACCGCAAAACGGAAGATGCGTCTCGACTCTCTCACAACAAACTAACCTACTCTTATTCTTTGATATCTACGATCAGATTCAGCTCGTCCAACTGAGATGGATCAAGTGCCGCAGGAGCATCCAGCATCACGTCACGTCCACTGTTATTCTTCGGGAATGCGATGCAGTCACGAATACTGTCCAATCCGGCAAAGAGAGATACCCAACGATCAAGCCCGTATGCCAGACCACCATGAGGAGGTGCACCGTATTTGAATGCATTCATCAGGAATCCGAATTGTTCTTCTGCTTTTTCGGGAGTGAATCCCAAGATTTCGAACATCTTTGCCTGCAACTTCGGATCGTGGATACGGATTGAACCGCCACCAACTTCCACACCGTTGATTACCATATCATAAGCATCGGCACGTACTGCTGCCGGATCAGTGTCCAGTAAGGCTATATCTTCATCCTTCGGATGGGTGAACGGATGGTGCATAGCCATCAAGCGGTTTTCTTGCTCGCTCCATTCAAACATCGGGAAGTCTACAACCCACAGGCATGCGAATGTATTCTTATCACGCAATCCCAGTTGGCTACCCATTTCCAAGCGAAGCTCGCAAAGCTGCTTGCGCGTCTTCATGGTGTCGTCACCGCTCAAAATCAGAATTAAGTCACCCGGTTTGGCACCGAAAGCTTCTTTCACCTGTTGCAGTACTTCCTGTGTATAGAATTTGTCAACGCTCGATTTTACACTTCCGTCTTCTTCTATACGGGCGTAAACCATACCTTTTGCACCAATCTGCGGTCTCTTCACAAATTCCGTCAGTGCATCCAGCTGTTTGCGGGTGTAGTGTGCAGCACCTTCGGCACAGATACCACCGATGTATTCGGCGCTATCAAATACAGAGAAGCCATGACCTTTCAGTATATCCATCAGCTCTACGAACTTCATGCCGAAACGCAAGTCGGGTTTGTCGCTACCATAATATTTCATGGCGTCCGCCCATGCCATACGCTGGAACTGACCTTCCAATTCCACACCGCGGATTTCTTTGAACAGATATTTCGTCATACCTTCAAACAGGTTGATGATGTCGTCCTGTTCCACGAAAGACATTTCACAGTCTATCTGAGTAAATTCCGGCTGACGGTCGGCACGAAGGTCCTCGTCACGGAAGCACTTGGCAATCTGAAAGTAACGGTCGAAACCGGATACCATCAGCAATTGCTTCAAGGTCTGCGGGCTTTGCGGCAAAGCGTAGAACTGTCCCGGATTCATGCGTGAGGGTACCACGAAGTCACGTGCACCTTCCGGAGTAGAGCCTACCAGTACAGGAGTTTCCACTTCGATGAAACCCTGGCTGTCCAGGTAGCGGCGTACCTCAATGGTCATTCTATGGCGGAGTTCCAGATTTCTGCGTACCGACGGACGGCGCAAATCCAGATAACGGTATTTCATGCGGATATCGTCTCCACCATCCGTATTATCTTCGATGGTGAACGGAGGTGTCAGGGCTGCATTCAGCACATTCAGTTCCGATACGATAATTTCAATATCTCCGGTCGGGATATTAGCATTCTTGCTGAAGCGTTCGTTCACCGTTCCTGTAATCTGAATGACGAATTCGCGTCCCAGGCGGTTGGCGTTCTCGCAAAGTGCGGCGTCTACCTCTTCGTTGAAAACTAACTGGGTGATACCGTAACGGTCGCGGAGGTCAATGAATGTCATGCCTCCCATTTTGCGGCTGCGCTGCACCCAACCTGCCAGCGTTACTTGCTTATTGACATCGGAGATACGAAGTTCTCCGCAGGTGTGTGATCTAAACATCTTTATATTTACAATTTACAATTTACAATTTACAATTTGGCTGCGCTGTCGGGCACACGCTTAATTGCTAATGACGCGCAAAAATACAGATTTATTTTATAAAAAACTCAGATTTTCGTTAACTTCTTAATCTGCTCTTTACTCTTATCCAATATCATCTTATTCTTATGCACAATCTCCTCATTGATCTGCTTCAAGCCATTTATATAATCCTGTGCCCGTTGCAATACATTCGAAGAGTCTTTTTCGGCATACCGGGGGATGATTACCTGCAATCCTTCTTTGATTACTTTCACGTCAATGTTTTCCCCCATCATCATGGGATCCCCGTCAAAGTGCACTACCCCCGGTTTTGTACGGTGGATGCGCAGTGTCTGGCAGCGGAAAGTTTTGATGCGGCTATTTTGATCTATAGTTTTATTAAATAGTTGGAAAGACAGGGAGGGCACATCCAGCACCGTGAAAGGCTCAAGGATGGTCACGTCCAGTAATCCGTCCGTCAGCATGGCCTGTGGAGCTATATACGCATTGTTTCCGTATTGCGAAGCGTTGCCGCAGGCTATCAGGAAAGCCTTATACTTTAAGGTACCGTCTTCCGTTTCCAGTTCGTAAGTTTCGGGCTGATACTTCAGGCTCTCCAGTAGAGTCTTTTCTAAATAGGTAAGAGGTCCTCTCCTGCCCGCCTTTGCAAACTTCAGGCTGACAAAAGCATCGAAACCCACACCGCAGGTACAGAAGAAAGGTACTTCATTGATTTTTCCGTAATCAATGACGTCTATAATTCCTTCGTTGATGATTTCTATCGCCTTTTTAGGCTCCATCGAAATTTGCAGGTGGCGTGCAAGTCCGTTTCCCGAACCACACGGAATGATGCCCAATGCAGTTTTTGTATGCACCAGCGAGCGGGCTATTTCGTTGATCGTACCGTCACCGCCAATAGCCACTACAGCATGCACATTTTCCTTTGCTTTTTGTGCAGCAATTTCAACAGCATGTCCGGCATATTCGGTATAGATTACCTCTTGGGCATACTTTGTCTTATCCAGCTTTTCATCGAGCAAATGGAGGATTTGCTCTTTACTCTGCGTGCCGGATTTCGGATTTATAATGAATGATATTTTCTTTTTTTCTTCGTCCATGCAAGGGTTGTTTCACTATGCAATTTTATAAATGGCAAAAGTAATACAAATACTTGAATTTTTAACCATAGAGTGGGCTTTAATCCATGGGCAAATATATTTTTTAGTAAAAAAAGAACAGATAAGCACATATTTTGCTATATTTGATGTAGTCTGAAGGTATTTAATTGACTACAAATAGATTAAAAGAAACTCGCATGAGAATGGGCAACGGATAAGAAATTGGTAAAGTGCTTTGATACACTATATTTCTCATGCTGTCAAACAACTCTTATTTGTTTGCAAATATAATATTATTGCAGGTAATAATCAAAAATAACGAGGTTTATTTTCATTTTTACCTGCTGATATTTGTTCCGGATTATCAGATGCGATATATTTGTAATTAGGATTCGTACCGTGTTCCAAGCGGTTCATAAGTAACGACTTGCGGAGTTTTGGCAACAAGGGGATGCGGCTCCGTTTTATAGAAATGACTTATGCAAACCGACTTATCCATTTACAACAGTCTTCGCCCTTCCTTTATAGAAGGCGTTCACGCCGTGAAGTTCAATGCTTTGTCGGCGGTCATATCGCGTTACCGGGATTATGCCCGCAGTTCCGAACAAATAAAAGCGTACTCGGGAGATTCTCTGCTGATGCGGGACATCGCCTCCTTGCTTGACGAAGCACCCCGTCCCATAACGAGGGAATACCAGGATTTCACCCCGTTCCTGCTTCTTCTGATGCTTTCGGAGGAATTTCATGTCGTCCATTACGTCGAGCGTCTTGTAACGTGGTATTTCGGCTACTGTTGTGTCGATGAACTGCGGACGGTTTGCACCATTCTGTCCGAGTGTTCCTACCCGCATCACGACACGCTGCGGCTGCGGTTCAAGAATTACCTGCGTGAAGCCCGTAAGACATTGGGTATGCCCGTTGAATGTAACGCTGCTGTCATGCTGAAAATGCTCGACGCCTCTTATGAACATCTCACTCCCGCCGATGTCGGGGAGTTCGAGGAGCTGTTGCACCTGGGGGACGATTACGAGTTCATCTCCCGTGTCAAATCGAATTATCTTGCCTCGGATAACGTCACGGAACTCGCCGGGGTTTGCGGGTATTCCAGCACGATTACCTTCCGCCGGCGTTTCCAGCGGGTTTTCGGCTGCTCGGCCTCCTCGTGGTTACGTCAGCGCCGTATCGAACGTATCGGGGAGTTGTTGCGGACGACACACTACACGTTGCAGGAAATAGCCTACATGTGCGGTTTCTCCGCCCAATCCCACTTTACGGACTTTTGCAAGCGGAATATGGGGAGCAATCCCACTTCCATCCGCCAGGAAGGTCGGATCTGACATTAAAATCGGCTCCGTGATAAAAAAACGAAGAGAAAGATAAAAATCGTAATCCGCCGGTTTTTCGATTCGCTAACTTTATACGCGAAAGTAACAAGACGGATTATGATTGCATTTATAGAAAAATTAAACAGCGAAGTCCTGCGGAGTATCGAACGTATCGAATCGCGGGATACCGACGTGTTGAAAAAGTCGCTTGAAGCGTCACGTGTCCTGGGAGAAGCGTTCGACCGTTTGAAACAATATATCATCGGCTACCGTTTTCAAAACGATGACGAGGAAATAAAGTTCTTCAAAGAAATCAAACCCCGTCTTTTTTGCCGTCTGATCTATTACCGCAAGCTCTACAATATCGAGATGAACCGTCCGGTAGGAAGTATCGAGGCACAACGGGAGTACCTGGACGCCCATGTTCGGGCCATCAACGCGTACACGCAGAAACGCCTCGACTTTATCCGCTATTTCCGCAGCGGCGCTACACACCTGGACAGCCTCTATTTCCTGCGCGGGCAGACCGACACGGAGCAATACCTGGAAACCTTCTACTATGAACTCGACCCGCAGTTTTCGACAAACGCGGATTTCAAGGTGGCGAAAATCCTGGCCAACGATATGTTGTCGGTTTATCTTATGGGCGAATTGGAATCACTGGAGAGCACGAACCTCCGGAACATGGTTCTGCCATTGCCTGACGTGCGTCCGACATGGCAGGACTCGAAGACGGATCTGACGGAACTTATTTACCTGCTCGACAGTAAAGGCTGTTTCGGCAATGTGCCACTCACGCAACTTGCCAGCTACATTTCCAACGCTTTCAACGTACACCTCGACATGAACCTTTCGAGGACATTCTGCGATATGAAAATCCGAAACAACCCGACACCGTGGCTTGACAAGGCGAAAGAGGCCCTGCTTAAACGTATGCAGACGTGGAAGCGAAACAAGAAAAACGGCAATTCCGAGTAGAACATGAACCGGTAAAGCACTCTATTTCTTATAGAAGCACTGATAATCAGCGTTGTATATAACAAAAGAACCGAGGTCGGTTTTCCCCCGTAACTCTCGAAAGGAACTTTCCCGAACGCCCGTATTTGCACCCGTATAAGGAGCCGATACGGGTGTTCCGTTGTAGCCCCGTCCGGATTAGAACACCGTTAAGCGTTGAATCACAGTATGCTATCGCATTTCTGCCAATAAAAATACCGAGTACGGGCCGCGGATTTCGGTAAAAAACACTGCCTTCTTCACCGCATGAACCGTTGAGAATCAGTTCACTGCAAATTATCAAAAAAAAGTCGTACCGACCTCGTTTTAAGCTGTCCATATAAGCCCGACCTTTGTAACAGACTAAAAAACAAAGGAGTATGAAAATCATAGTGATCGGTTCGCGAGCCTATAACGAGCTTGTCGGGCGTATAGAGAAAATAGAGGCTGCAATCGCCTCTCTCCCTGAAAAGGGGCGTGCATGGAATAAGGAGTATATAAACGACGAATGGATGGACGGCGAGCAGGTCTGCCGTTACCTGGGCATCAGCGGGCGTACCCTTCAACGCCTCCGCTCGGATCACGTGATCACCTATTCGGCCATCAACCGGAAGCTGTATTATTCCCTCACGGAAATCCGCCGTGTGCTGAAGGAGCGTTCCGTGCGGCGCAAAAACCGACCAAAGGAGTAGGCCATGTTTCTGGATAAGGAATATTTCGACGGATGGATGCAGCGGCTCTCGGAACGGCTGGAACGTATTGAGAAGCTGTGCGCGGGGGATGTGGAGCAACCGCTTTCCATCCTGCCTGACGGGGAGCGTCTTCTGGACAATTACGACCTGTGCCGTATGCTCAATATCAGCAAGCGCACACTCCAGCGTTACCGCACCTCGGGAGAGCTGCCTTACGAGATGATCTATCACAAGACCTTCTACCGGGAATCGGACGTCCTGCGGTTCATCGAGCGTAACTTCAGTAATTTCCGCAAGCTGAAAAAGGATCGTCCTGCCGGTTCCGGTTAGGCCCTGTCCCGAGAGTCCGGCGTCATGGAAAAACGCGGAGATACATGGAATAAGGCACGACAAGGCGGTACAACCGTTCGATATTTGCCGTAAAATCAGTATGTTTGCACTTGGAAGCCTATATAATAATGAACAATGAAAGAAACAGATAAAATATATCCTGCCGACAAAGGGGAGGAAGAGCTACTGCATAACGTGCGCCATATCTTGCAGGAAGCGCGCGCGAAGGTGATACATCATGTCAATTCGACCCTCGTGAGGGCTTACTGGCAGGTAGGGAAATATATAGTGGAGTACGAGCAGCAGGGAACCGGCCGTGCCGGATATGGCAAGGCTGTCATCAACACCCTTTCCAGGCGGCTCGTGGCGGAGTTCGGAAACGGGTTCACGGCCACCAACCTGCGGTACATGAGGCAGTTTTACCAGTGCTACCCGAAATATCACACGCTGTGTGATAAATTGAGCTGGTCGCATTGCCGCACGCTTCTCAAGGTGTCGGGCGATGCCGCCCGTGATTTTTACCTGCACGAGTGCGTCAAGGAAAACTGGAGTGTCCGGCAGCTCGACCGCCAAATCAACACGCTTTTCTATGACCGCCTGCTGGCCAGCCGAGACAAGAAAGCCGTGAAAGAGGAGATTTCCCGTACCGAACCCGGGCGTGTCGAACCCAAAGAGATCATCCGCGACCCGTATATCCTGGAGTTTCTCGGTATCCCCCAGGGAGAGCATTTTCTGGAAACCGATCTGGAGCAACTGCTCATCAGCCGCTTGCAGCGCTTGATGCTCGAACTCGGGAAAGGCTTCGCCTTCGTCGCGCGACAGAAGCGTATCTCCTTCGACGACAAGCATTTCTACATCGACCTGGTCTTTTACAATTACCTGGCCCGCTGTTTCGTTTTAATAGACCTTAAATCCGGGGAGCTGACCCATCAGGATTTGGGGCAGATGCAGATGTATGTCAATTACTACACCCGTGAGTTGATGAATCCCGGGGATAACCCTCCGGTGGGTATCGTCCTCTGCGCGGAGAAAAACGACGCGGTCGTCCGTTATACGCTGCCCGAAGATGAAAAGCAGGTCTTCGCCGCCCAGTACATGACCTATCTTCCCACGCAGGAGGAGCTGCAAACACTCTTGCAGGAAGTGTGACAACAACGCTCATGGGCATATGAAAAAAGCCGACGGAAATCTGTACTTCCGTCGGCTTTTCGCTTACATCTTAATCCCTTTCTTTGCGGGGCCGTTCTCCGGCGGGCTGCCCACGCCCGCGATCACGATGCGCCCCCCGGAGGCGTCGGCAATCTGCCGCAGCCGGGAAGGAATACGGGCCGCCGTGTTGTCTTCCTTCGGGAGCTCTTCCGCCGTGTCATGCCGTTCCCGGCACACGTCGTTATCCTCCTCCGCCTCCTTTCCCTCGCTCTCTTCTATCGGTTTGAGGCTTTGCTGTATCCTGCGGTCTATTTCCGTCAGGTCAGTTTTCAGGGCCGTCAGTTCGGGCTCCTTGCGCCAGGAACTTTCCACCACTTCCCGCAGGACGGGAATATCTTTCTCCAGTTCCTCGTTCTTTTTCCGGAATTTTTCCAGTGTCGGCTCGATGGTCGCGAGCGCGTGGATGAAGTTCATCGCCGCCAGTCGCGGGTCGGAGGCGATATTCCCGTAGTTATACTGGTATAGATAATCCCCTTCACCCCGGACATAAAAACGGTTCTGCACCAGGTCGAGCCCGTCTTTCCCGGTCGTTTCGCTCTGGACGAGCAGTTCGAACCCGTAGAGGCTCCCGATGGGTTCGAGCCTGTCGAGCGTGCGTGCCGTTTCGGCGATACGGTTGAGCTGTTTCCCGATGAGCTTGGGGTCGGAGGTTTCCAGCCCGTTCAGTTTCACGGGATTGCGGTACGAGCCGTCCTCGTTGAACTCGACGCGGGCCTTGAAGTGTTCCAGATCCTTGCCGATACGCCGTATCAGGTCGTTGTTCTTCTCTATCTTCTCCGTGATCTGCTCCAGCTTGTAGCGGCTCGATGATTTGCCGCGCACGAATGCCTGGCGTTCGCTTTCGAGCGTGGCGATCTTCTTCTCCAGGCGGGCCTTGTCCAGCAGGTCTGTATTTCCCGAGAGGACGGCTACATACTCGGAAAAATTCATGCCGCTTTTCTCGTCGATGGCCCCCTCGTCGATGGTACGGCTTCCCATGTTGTTGGTCTTGAGCTGGCGGATGAACAGTTGCTTGTTGTGCAACAGCCCGAACTTGTAGGCGTCGAGCGACTTCTCGACGGCGTATAATATCACGTCCACCTTGTTGTCGGCATGGAGTTTGGCGATCTCGTTCCCGGTGCGTATTCCCCGCCCGTCGCGCTGCTCCAGGTCGCTGGGACGCCAGGGGCAGTCCAGGTGGTGTATCGCCACGCAGCGTTTCTGCGCGTTCACTCCCGTCCCGAGCATCTCGGTCGATCCGAAGAGTACGCGGATTTTTCCGGCGTTCATACCGGCGATCATCTCCTTGCGCGCTTTTTCCGAGGTCGCCTCCTGGATGAACCGCACCTCGCTTTGGGGTATGCCGTAATCCTCCGCGAGTTTACGCCGTATCTCGGAATAGACGTTCCACCCCGCTCCGGGTTTGTAGGTTCCCAGGTCGGAGAATACGAACTGCGTACCTTTGTACGCCTCGAAACGGCGGTAGTAACCGGCAATCATACGGGCGCAGTGGCTCGCCTTGTTGTCCACGTGGTCGCTGTATAGTTCGGGGTCTATCATACGCATATCGAGCGACATCTTGCGGGCGTAGTCTGTGGCAATGAGCATTTTCGCCTTTTCCTCCCGCTCCGAGAGCGGTAGGCGGCCCAGGAGCGTGGCATCGCCCGATTTGGCGAACTGCACCAGCCGTTCTATGAACTCCGTCTGCTGGGGTGTCGGCGGGATATTGTGCAATATCTCGTTCTTTTGCGGTCGGTCGATCCCTATATCCTCCGCCGAGCGGTAATCTGTAATCTCGGAGTAGAACATGGCCAGTTCGGGAACCTTGATGAAATATCGGAACCGTTCTTTCTGCACGACCTCGTTGGTCACGGAAAACTCGTAGTCGATGGTTTTCTTGGCAAATATGGCCGCCCAGGCATCGAAGGTGCGGATATTCTGACGCTCCAGTTCCTTCGGGCGCAGGTACTTGAAAAGCAGGTACAGTTCCGTGAGCGAGTTGGAGATGGTCGTTCCCGAGAGGAACGTCGCCCCCAGGTCGCGGCCCGTGCGCTGCTGTATGGTACGCAGCGCGAAAAGCATGTTGAGCGCCCGCTGCGACCCCTCGGGATTTCCGAGGCCCGCCACCCGGTCATGCCGGGTCGTGAAAGTCAGGTTCTTGAATTTGTGGCTCTCGTCCACGTAGAGGTGGTCGATACCCATGAGGCGGAAGTCCACGGCGTCGTCCTTGCGTGTTTCCAGCGCGTGCGCCACCTTCTGCAACTTGGCTTCCAGGTTGGCCTTGCGTTTCTGACACCCTTTCATCATGGCGCGGGAAACGTCCCTGCCTTGTGCTTTGAGCACTTCGAGGTTCTCCTCCACACAGTCCAGCTCGGCCTGCAATATCTCCTGCTGTATCTCCGGGGACTGGGGTATCATGCCGAACTGTTCGTGCGAGAGGATCACGACGTCCCAGTCGTTGTTGCGTATCTCCCGGAAGATGCGCTCACGCTTCCGGGGCGTGAAATCCTCCTTGCCCGGGTAGAGGACTTTGGCCATCGGGTAAGCGGTGCAGAACGTCCGGGCTATTTCATGGATGTTGGCTTTCAGCCCGATAATCATGGGTTTATTGGCCAGCCCGAGGCGTTTCTTCTCGTAGGCCCCGCAGCACATGATAAGGGTCTTTCCGCCGCCCACCTCGTGGTCGATTATCCCGCCGCCGAGCAGTTTGTCCATCCATATCGCGTCCTTCTGGCTGTCATACAGTTTGTCGATTCCCAGCCCCTTGAGGTCGAGGTCGGGGAATTCCTGGTGCGTCCCGTCGTACTTCGGGCGCACGTAACAGTTGAAAGTACGGTTATAGAGGTCTGTCAGGCGGTCTTTGAAGTCGGACGACTGCTCGCGCAGCCATTCGGGGAAAGCACCCCGGATCTCATCTATCTTGCTGTTGGCGAGCTGTATGGCCTCCCCGTCACGCACTTTGACCTCCCGCCGTTCTCCGTCCACCCATTTGAGGACGGTCTTGGTGATGTCGGGCGAAGTGTTTTGCAGGGCGTGTTTCAAAAGGTGCAGGCCGTTGTACTTACGGGTCTGCGCGCTGACGGCATACTGCTCCGTGATCTTCACGTTCGTCGCTTCCGCCTTCACGCCGTACTCGTCTAGGTTGGAGGCGAAGGTGATCTTCACCTCCGTATCGAAGAGCGAGGAGGCGAAACGCTCGTAAACACCTTTTGGAATCCACCGTTCGCCCAGGTTGAAATCCAGGTCGTCGAAAGCGATGGGTTTGGGCGTCGCCTCGCGCAGAGCCTCCAGCGATTCCCGGGCCGGGGCGTGGTCGGGATTCTCCCGCAGGAACGCCTCGATCCGTTCGGCTTTCCCGATGACATTGCCGGCGATGAACTTGTCGGCAACCTCGTAGCCGTCCGTTTCCGGGTTGTAATAGATACGTCCTTTCAGTTCCCCGAGTATTCCCTCCACGGTAGTTCCCGTGAGCGAGGCCATGTAGTGCGGTTCCACCCGGCCGTACTTGTTCAGGCTGGCCACAAGGGCCTCCGAAGCGTCGTCGGCGTGCGTGATCTCATCGGGATTGAAGGCCACGGGACGCTCGAAGATGTCGGCTTTGCGTGCCTTGCCGTCGATGTAACGCTCCAGCGACAGAATCTCCGTCCCCCGCGCGTCCATCTTGATCAGGTCGAGGTTGCGTTTGTCATTGAGCCGTCCGAAGCGTTCGGTGAAATTGTCGTAAAGCCGGTTGAGCATCTCCCGCAGGGCGGGGTTCGCCGTCAGCGTTTCCGCCTCGTTGTTATAAAGGTGGTAATAGGCATCGCGTATCTCGATATACATGGAGGCTTTCGTCCGTTGTGCAGGCGTGAGTTCCAGCGGGTGGAACATGGGTTGCAGGGATTCAGTCTCCCGCAGGTAGCCGACCCGGTTTTGTCCGTCCGTGACGAGTGTTCCCTCGCGGAAATAGGGGGCGACCTCCCCCTCGAACGGTCGGGGTTTCATATCCGCCTCCCGTATCTGCGGCATTTCTTTACCGGGTTCTTCCTCCTCTGGATTGTCCGGCGTGTCGAACAGGCCGCCCGTTCTCGGCGTACCGGCGGCTTGTTTCCGTTTGCCTTTCGGGGCTTCCGTCGGGGGGCGTACCGCCTGCCGTTCCCGCTGTTCCGGGGTTTCCTGCTGCCGGGCGCTTTGTCGGCGCAATTCCGCCCTCCGTTCCGGGGTAAGCGACATCATCATCTCGTAAAAGCCGTTGATCGGCGGGTTGTCCTCCCAGTTCAGGGAGGCATACAAGTCTTCGGGATCACGCTCCGGTGGCGTCGTTTTCGGCATTTCGCTCTTCTGTTCCTCCGGAGAGGAGGCCGGGGCGAATAATGAGGGTTGTCGGGGCGTCTTCCGCTTTGCTCCCCGGCGGCTGTTCCTTTTCTTGGATATACCGAGTTCTGCCTGCCGCCGCTCCTCGGCGCTGAAGCCGAACAGATCGTAGAGCGTCAGCAACGGTTCCTGCTGCACATTTACCGGTTCGGCAGCTTGGGTGGCAGGTACGGGAGCCGCCGTTTCCACCGTGTCGAAAAGCGACCCGGCGAAGCCCTCCCGCGGTTTCGGTTCCGTTATTCCGCCCACGTGCTGCACGGGAGTATCTGCCATGCCGAAATCTTCGGGTTTCGGCGGGTGCTGCTCCCACAAGCGATTCTCCCGCTCTTTCGACCAGGCCCCGAAGTCGGCCAGATCCTCCCCGGTCGGTTCTCCGGCGGGTGTGGCAGCAGAATCCGGTAACACTTGTCCGGGTTTGTTTTCGATTCGGGTAATCTCCCCGGTTTCGGTATCGACATGGTAGCCCTGTGCCGCCATTTCGGCGACGACGCGGCGTTTTTCCTCCTCTTCCCGCTGCTGCTGAAGGTTACGGGCATCGGCGATAATCTCCTTGACGATTTCTCCGGCAAGGCGGGGCTCGTGTCTTTCGGCACGCTGGCGTTCCGCCTGACGGGGACGGGACAATTCCCGCTCCGGTGTACCGGGTGTCTGTTCCGGAGCATGTTCCAGGCAATAACTCTCGTTGAAATGCCGGTTGAAATCCTCCGAGAGCATACGCCGCATCTCCCGGTCGATGCCGTCCACGCCCTCCGCGTGGGTGAACTCCATCGCCGGTTTGCCGTAGGGGTCTTTGCCTACTTTGGCCTCGGTATGGATCACCCTGTCGAACGACTGGAAAAGGTTGTTTATCCGGATGCCGTTCGACAGCTTGCGGGATTCGATGAAATCCCGCTGCCGTTCGGACAGTTCCCCCGTGGCGGCTTTCTTTTGCAGGATAACCAGGTCGCTGCCGACCTCCGTCCCCGCGTGTTCTGTAAAGAGGTTGTTCGGCAGCCGGATGGCCGATACGGGCTCGCAGCGGTTCATCAGCCACTCGCGCACGGGGCGTCCCTGCTCGGCGTTCAATACTCCCTGCGAGGTGATGAATGCCACCAGGCCGCCCTCGCGTACCATATCGACGGACTTCATGAAAAAATAGTTGTGCAGCGCCCGTGTGCCTTGCCGCCGCACGGGGTCGGTATGGGTGGAGAAGAACGGGTCGAAGAGCGCCACGTCCCCGAAAGGGATGTTGCTCACGGCCACGTCGTAGTAACCGGCGTATTTGGGTTCGATGCGCTCGAATCCCTGTACCCGCACCCGTTTTTCGGGGTGCAGGTGCTTCAGGATCAACCCCGTGGCGGGGTCTTTCTCGAAGCAGGTGATCTCCGCATAGGGGGCGTGGAAATCCACGGCACTGACGAAAACCCCCGTTCCCGCACTGGGGTCAAGAATACGTTTGGGGACGATCCGCGTGTCCCATATCGCCTCCACGATGGCGTCTGCCACTTTCGGGGGCGTGTAAAAAGCCGTCAGGACGGAGTTCTTGATCCCGTCCATGTAGCGCTTGTATTCCCGTTCGTCGGGGGTGTTCGCCCTGATGACCTCGTGCAACTCGGCCACGAGCGTTGCCATGCCGTCCTTGTCCGGTTTCCCGGTGGGGTTTTCCAGCACTTCCTTGATGGCGCCGAAGCCGCTGTATGCGCCGAGTGTCCTTTCTTCTTCGGGAGTCGGCGCCCGCCGTTCCCTGTCGAGCGTGAAGGCCGTCTTCAGCGCGTCGATATTCTGGCGGAGGTGGGTTTTCTTATTGAATGCCATCTTCGAGAAGTATTTGGACGGTTCCCGTCAGTTCGGTATAGAACAGTTCGTAGTCGGGCGTGTCGGCGAAGTCGTCCGTGAGGTCGTACTTCTCCAGCACCCCGCGGCAGAGGGGCAGCAGGCGTAGAGCCGCCTGCCGGGCGGTATCCTCGGGAATCTCCGCCTCGAATTCCCTCCAGAGGATGTTTACCAGCGTGTTGTAGGGTGAAAAGTGCAGTCCGCGGCAGAGTTCCTCGCGGGCAATTTCTTCGGCCTCGATGTGGTTGCAGCCCGAACGGATCGCCTCGCTGTACGCTTGGGCGGCGCTGTCGGCCCGCTCGGCGATGAACTCACTTTCGGCGATGAGTTCCGGGTGGCTGTCCTTGAGGTAGGATAGTAACGAAAGTCCGTAATAGGACAATTCCCCCGTGGGGGTATGGTGTTGCTTGTCTGGCATGATAAGAATTTTTAGTGGTCGTTGATAATCGGGGAAGAGAAAGGCGCCCCGGGTTCCCACCCGAAGCGCCGACCACTGAAAAAATCCTTATCAAACAAGCGTATCTCGTTATGACAGGTCTTTTCCAGTGGCAAAGGTAACGATTATTTCCGTTTGTTCCTCTTTCCCTGCCTGGGAGTATCGCGCGGTTCGAAAACGAACGAGGTCTTGAACTGGTCATCGAGCGTGAGGGCCGCGTCGAACGTTCCGCCGCCGTTTTTGACGAATCCCCGGATCGTGCCGGTTTTGCCTTTGGTCAGCAGTTCCGCGAGCTGCTTGTCGGTCAGCTCCTTGCGGCCCACGGTTCTCCATACGGTCAGGCCGCAATCGGGATTCTGACACTTGGCGAGTTTGGGATAGAACACCACGGGCCTGCCGCAACGCGGGCAGGCTGTGTCACTCTCCGCGCCGTCGATTCTTGCTTCCAGCAGTTCTTTGGCGATTTGCGAGGTGAAGACCTCGATACCGCGATGGAACGTCGGGGCGTCCATCTCCCCGGTGGCGATCTTCGAGAGGGCCAGTTCCCAGCCGCCCGTCATGGCGACATCGGCGATCTTCTTGTCCCTGACCACGGCATACACGGCCAGTCCCTTGTCCGTGGGTACAAGCGACTTTTTCTCTCGCCTGACATACTCGCGGGCAAAGAGCGTTTCGATGATGGCGGCACGGGTGGCGGGCGTGCCGATGCCGGCATCTTTCATCGCCTCGCGTTCGGCCTCGTCGGACAGTTCGCGTCCGGCGGTTTCCATCGCCGCCAGCAGGCTCGATTCCGTGTGAAGGGGGCGCGGCCGGGTCTGTTTCTGTTCCGTGCCGCATCCTTTGACGGGCAGCTCGTCGCCTTGCACGATGTCGGGAAGGAGGGTCATGTCCTCCTCTTTCTCTTCGACAGGTTCATTCAGGACGGCCCGCCAGCCCGTCTCGACCATGATACTGCCGCGGGCCGTGAAATCATGTCCCGCGCTTTGCAGGGTAAGGGAAGTGTTTTCTTTCACGCAGGCCCCGGAAAAGGTTTCGAGCATCCGCCCCGCGACCATCTCATAGACGATGCGGTGGTCGGCATCCAGTTCGGAGGGGAGGTTCTCGGTGGGAAGCAGCGCGTGGTGGTCGGCGATCTTTTCGTTGTCCACGCTTCGGCGGGAGAGAGATGCGGTATCCATCCTGCCCGCGTATTCCGCGAAACGGGGATAGCGTGTCATGTTCCCGATGAGTGCCGGAATCTCCTCGGCCACATCTTCCGATATATAGCGTGAGCCGGTACGGGGATAAGTGATGAACTTCTTCTCGTAAAGCGACTGGGCGATGTCGAGCGTTTTTTCTGCCGAAAAACCATACCGGCTGTTGGCCTCTTTTTGGAGTGTCGTCAGGTCGTACAAGAGAGGCGGCTGTTCCCTGGCCTCCTTGCGCTCCACGTTCACGACGCGTACCGTTCGGGCGCCGATAACCTCGGCGCGGGCTGCTTCCGCCTTCTCCCTGCCGTCGAATTTCTCCGTGGAGAGGACGGTGAACTCCGTGCCCTCCTTTGCCGTGGAGAGCTTCAGCCGGAAATAGGTGGCGGGCTTGAACGCCTTGTTCTCCAGGTAACGGGAGCAGATGATCGCCAGCGTGGGGGTCTGCACCCGTCCGAGCGACCAGACGCCCCGCCCGGCAGCCACGGCAAGCGCTTGCGAGGCGTTGATACCGACGATCCAGTCGGCTTCGCTGCGGGCTTTGGCCGAGAGGTAAAGGTTGTCGTATTCGTTGCCGGGGCGGAGGTGTTGTAACCCCTCGCGGATGGCCCGGTCGGTCAGGCTGCTGATCCATAACCGCACGAAAGGGGTGCGGCATTCCAGGTAAGAGTAGATGTAGCGGAAGATCAGCTCCCCTTCACGCCCCGCGTCGGTCGCGACGATGATGCGCTCGGCCATGCCGAACAATTCCCGGAGAATACCGAGCTGCTTCACGACACCCGGGTCGGCCTTATACTCTTTACCCTCCCGAACCTGCCGGGGCAGGAGGATGAACGATGATGGCAGGATAGGCAGGTTTTCCCGGCGGAAACCCGCGATGCCGTACTGTTGGGGCATTGCCAGCCCGACCAGGTGGCCGAAGGCCCAGGTTACGGCGTAGCCGTTTCCCTCGATAAAACCGTCTTTACGGTTCGTGGCTCCCACGATGGCGGCGATCTCACGCGCCACCGAGGGCTTTTCTGCGATAATTACTTGCATGATGATTCGGATTTTTCAGTGGTTGTTTTCTTGTAGTTCTTCTTCTTTCTCTTTTTCCGGACGGGCGATCAGCCGGCGGTCGTAATAGACATGGTTGCCGTTCCCGTCGTAATACTGCCGTCCGTCGTCCGCCTCCTCCGGGGGGCTGCGTTTACCCGGCCGGAGGTACAAGGCGGCCAGCGCCGCGATCAGGAGCGGCATGGCTCCGGCCTGCATGTAGAACCATTTCATACGTTATACCTTGACACCTTTGGAGTTGCTCTTTTTGCTGCTGCGGTAATTTTTCTTCTGCGTCGGGGTGGCTTCCTGCTGTCCCTGCTTGAGCGGCTCTTTCACACCTTTGACCGCTTCGACGGTCTTGCCCTCGGAATTGACGGCGACCTGGGTACGGCTTTCAACGGCGGGTTTGACCTCCGCTCCCTGCCGTTTCGCACGGTCGGGATTCCAGCGGAAGAAGTCCATCTTGTTACGCTCGAAGTTGGGCTTGACCCAGGCGTTGAACGGCTCACCCTGCCCGTCCTTGACCATGCCCTTGATGTAGAAAGCCTTGACATCCGCCCGCTTGGAGGGATCATTCACCGCTTCCGTCCACTGGTCATAAGCCTCTTTGGGCACGGAGGCTTTGAGGATTGTCCGGTGAATCGTGAGCGTGGGCTGTCGTTCGGAGGCCGTAGTTTCCTGCCGTCCGTTTTTCTCGGCGGCCTTCTGGCGGTAAATCTCCTTGTTCTCCTGGGCGTAGCGGTTGCGATCCAAACCGTCGTAGGTAAAGGAATAGTTACGTTCGGCCGCGTCGATTTGGATATAGGCATCCCGCTTATAACCCGCGCGGGTGGTATATCCTTCGAGCAACACCTTGCCGCCGCCGTAGAAATCCATCTGCTTGCCTTCCGAGAGGTCGGCCTCCTTGATGCGGGCACGTTTTTCGAGTAACGAAACGGGCATGGGTTCCAGCGTGTTCGTCCATTTGTCTATCGACACGTAGCAGGGCGTGAGCTTGCCCGGCTCCAGCTCCAGGTCGATCACTTTCCCGGCGTGGCGGGTGTTCATCAGGTTCGTTTTCGCCTCCTCGTCGAGCAGCACCCCGTGGAAGGGGGCGTCGAGGTCGGGCCGTTCCTGCCAGTAATGCGGCACGACGCGCAGCGAGCCGTCCGCCTGCTCTTCGAGCGACACGCGCCCTTTGGTGGAAACACGCATCCCGTTCTCCAGTTCGGGGTTCATCTCCACCAGCCCGTTGGATTTATGTCCGTAAGACATGGCTTTCAGGTGCGGCTCGATGTCCTCCATGCGGATACCTTTCTTCTCCATATCCGCCAGGTCTATCTTCGTGACGTCCAGCGGCTCGAACTGCCGCTGCTCCTGCGTCTGAAGCCGTTCGGAGGGGTCGATACGGTAATTTTCCAGAATCTCCGGGTCGAAGTCGATGCGGATAAGTTTGTTCAGGGCATTCTCCGTCATGACGAAGATACCCGTGTGGACGGGGTTCTGGGCCTGTTCCATGAACTTTTTGAAGAAGGCTTCGAGGGCTGAATCCTGCGTGTTCACGTTCAGCAGGCTCGCCACATTCTGATCCGTGGGGTCGGCGGTCTGGATATTGCCGTCCCGATCCACGCCGGTAACGGCTTGCAGTCGTCCGTCGTCGGCATTCTGAACGAGCATGACTTGTTTAGCGTCGTTCTTTACGTTTTCGTCCATAATTACGAGTGTTTTTAGTTAGCACCAATAGCGATGCGGGAACGAAAGTAAGGGGAACCGGCTGAACGTAAAAGAGTTGGAAAGGCTATGGAAGCATCGGGCACAGAAGTGGCCGCTTGTGGCGCAGGGCAGAGGAAATCGGAGAAACGGAGTGCCGGGAAGGACGGATTTGGCAGAGGGTATTTTCGTGGCTCCTCACCTTATTGTCAGGTAGTCGGGATCTATTGTTAAATGTCAATAAAGCGCATGGATAACCCGTGTTTTTTTATAAATTTGCGAAAACGGGTTTCAATATCCGACAAAACGTGAGGCATGGAAATATATACCCCAAAAACCAAGATCAAACTTTCTCCGGTGATAAGAAACGGGAGAGAATTTGTCGAAGTGACTTTCGGTAATGACAATGACATCCG
>ENA-OPEE01000902-OPEE01000902.1-human-gut-metagenome-genome-assembly--contig:-NODE-902-length-23199-cov-5.040486_pt1 | contig 23199 bp, 18 predicted proteins | sample MGYA00241263_ERZ501506 | MGnify/ENA primary metagenome ERZ501506 (study PRJEB25962, sample SAMEA2042626) | human gut metagenome | biome: human gut; feature: human-associated habitat; material: faeces...
CTTTTTCGACAAGCTGTGTATCCGGCTCCGCCGGATAATTTTGATCCTGTCTGCTTTCACAAACGGTACGCCGCGGCATACCGCTCGTGAAAACAAGCAGGGCAGGCTGTTTCACCCGCGCAGCGGGTACTTGAAATCATTTTTTGCCCCGGCTCTTCCGGGGCAAAAAACACTTTTATCCGCGCAAGTGCGGATGTCCGGCGGGGAAAGCCGCATCAGCGGCTTTTTCCGACGAGTTTATTCAGCCTGCGTCTGCCGATGTTCAGTTGTGATTATGCGGGGATAGAGCCAACAACGCCCTGAACGAACCAGTTCATGTTCCAGATCTCGTCGTCGGTCATTTTGACGCCGTCCTCTACCTTGAGCTCGCCGTTCTGATCGTAGAGCGGACCGGTGAACGGGTCGAAGGAACCGTCGATGATGGAATCCCTTGCAGCGTCTACCTTCTCCTGAGTTCCCTCTGCGCAGAGCGCGGTGAGGTCGTCGATGATGAGGATATTATCCTCCGGGGACAGGAACGCCTTCTTCACGATAACGTCGTATGTACGGCCGTGGGTGAAGCTCTTTATCTGGGTAGAGTACACCTCGCCGTCGATGTTTATGCTCTGTGTTTTTTTGGCGAAAACCACGGGGCAGTTGAAGTACTGCGCGGTGATGCACGCGATGCCTATGCCGGAGGCCTCGATGGTGAGTATCTTGTTGATGCTCTCATCGGGGAAGCGCCTGCGGAATTCCTTGCCCATCTCGTTGATGAGCGCAATGTCCATCTGGTGGTTGAGGAAGCTGTCCACCTTGAGAACGTTTCCATCCTTGATAACGCCGTCTTTTCTGATTCTGTCCTTAAGAAGCTGCATTTTTCTTTACCTCTCAGATAAGTTCTCTGCCCATGAGCACGCCCATCACGGACGCCATCATAAGACCTCTTGTCCAGCCGCTGGAGTCACCCAGGCAGTGCAGTCCGTGAATGTTAGTATTGAAATGCTCGTCCATCTTTATGCGGTTGCTGTAGAACTTCAGCTCCGGCGAGTACAGAAGGGTCTCGCGGCTTGCGAAGCCTGGTACTACGCAGTCCACCGCCTTGATGAAGTTGATGATGTTCGTCATCGTGCGGTAGGGCATTGCGGCGGTGATGTCGCCGGCAACGGCGTCGGGAAGGGTGGGCTTTACGTTTGAGAACGACAGTTCCTTCGGCCAGGTGCGCTTTCCGTCGAGGATATCGCCGTAGCGCTGAACCATGATGTGGCCGTTTCCGAGCATGTTAGTCAGCTCGCCGACCTTCTGCGCGTACTCTATCGGCTGGTTGAACGGAACGCTGAAATTGTGCGAGCAGAGTATCGCGAGGTTGGTGTTGTTGGACTTGAGATCCTTGTAGGAGTGTCCGTTAACTACCGCGAGATTGTTGTCGTAGTTCTCCTGGCTGACGAAGCCGCCGGGATTCTGGCAGAATGTCCTTACCTTATTCTTGAACGGCAGCGGGTAGCCGATGAGCTTCGACTCATAGAGAACGGCGTTGACCTCCTCCATGACCTCGTTGCGTACCTCGACGCGCACGCCGATGTCAACGGTTCCGGGCTGGTGAGCTATGCTGTGGCTTTCGCAGGTGCGCTCGAGCCAGTCCGCGCCCTTTCTGCCGGTGGCTATGACGATGTTGTCCGCCCTGAGCTCGCGGCGGTCGCTGCCCTTGTTGTCGGTGACGATAACTCCGGTGCAGACGTCGCCCTCAATGATGATGTCCTCGCAGCGGGTCTCGAACATGATGTCCACGCCGTGCTCAAGCAGGTGCTTTTCAATTCTAAGGTAGAGCTGATGAGCCATTTCGGTGCCGAGGTGGCGGATAGGGCAGTCAACCAGCTTGAGATTGGCGTTGATCGCCTTCTTGCGTATCTCGCGGATCTTGTCCGGGTCGCTTACGCCTTCTACGTGTGGGTCTGCGCCGAATTCAAGGTAGATCTTGTCGGTGTAGTCGATCGTGGCCTGAGCCAGCTCCTCGCCGATGAGCTCCGGGAGGTTTCCGCCGACTTCGCAGGAGAGCGACAGTTTGCCGTCCGAGAACGCGCCAGCGCCGGAGAATCCCGTGGTGATGTGGCAGTAGGGCTTGCAGTTCATGCAGACCTTCGTCTTAGCCTTCGGACAGGCTCTTTTCTCAACGGAAACGCCCTTCTCCACGATGAGCACTTTCTTCTTCGAGCCTTTGCGGAGCATTTCCAGTGCGGTAAAAATACCGGCGGGGCCTGCGCCTACGATTATAACGTCATAATTTGCCATTTTTAACAACCTTTCAACATTAGAAAATCCATCAGATCATGATCCTGATTTTCCATATACGTTATTAATTTATCACAATTTCGACACAATGTCAACATTTTTGCGCCGTTTTTTTCACTAAATGTGGAATTTCAGCACCTTGCCGAAAAAACGGGGCTTTTCGCATTTTATAGTATGCCCTTTTTATGATAATTCACATATGGAGAACATGTAAAATTTAAATCGCGTGCTCCGGCACGAAATAAAACAGCCCGGGTCACAGCCATTTCCTGTGCCTGAACCATATGATGAGCGCCGCGACGATGAGCACTGCGGCTCCTATCACGGCGGGGTAGCCGTAGGTCCATTGCAGCTCGGGCATGTTTGAGAAGTTCATGCCGTACCACCCGGCGATGAGCGACAGCGGCATGAATATCGTGGTAACTATCGTCAGCAGCTTCATGACGCGGTTCTGCACGATGTCGACCTGCGCCTGGTACTCGCTGCATATCTGGGTCGCGTATTCCCGGAGCATCTGGGTCTCGGAGCGGAGGTGCTCCGCACGGCGCAGGAAATAGCTGAGCCGCTTGCTGCTGCTTATGTCGAAAAGCTCGGAGGCGTCCTCCTGGAGGGATTCCGCGAACTCGCTGAGCTGGGCGTACATGCGGTTGTTGCGGTTCAGTTCCTTCCTGACTACGCTCATTCTTCTGATGAACTTTGAGGTCTCGCCGTCAAGCACCGACTTCTCCAGCTCGTCCAGCCGGGATTCCAGGTGCTGTATATACCCTGGGTCGCCCTGGATAAGGTCGATGAGCAGCTCCGCGAGGAAGTCGTTGGCGCCGTCGGCGAATTTCGGAACCAGCGCAGTCATGCGCTCGATGAATCCGCTGACGAATCCGCCGTCGTCCAGCAGCAGGAGGTTTTCCCCCGACCAGGCGAACGTGAAACGTATCGCCCTGCGCTGGTGCCGCGCGGGGATATGTATGCTGCCGGTCATACGCTTCTGCTGCATTTTCAGCACGCAGAACTGCGTCTGGTTCACCATCGGCGGCATTTCCGGAGGGACAAGCTCCGGAGGCAGAGGTATCTCCTCGGCTTCCCGGGAGGTCAGCACCGCGAGGGCGTTTTCCCATTTTTCCGGCGGGGTATCACCGGAGCTTTTCAGGCTGCCGTCAAATCTGTAGAACTGCATGTTCAGGCTCCCTTCATTGTGTAATTCAGCGCGGCTCCCGCAAAACAGGCGGGCAGACAAAACCGCCTGCCCGCCTGGGATAAAGTCCCTCAGCCGGAGCGGAATTACTCGGCGCCCCGGAAGTACAGACCGCGGGTAAGCGGCCCGGAGGGCTTCCCGTTATTCTGGTACATATCGAGAATGGGCTTCAGCTCCTTTTCGTCGGTGAATTTCAGCACCGCGAAATCGAACGGCTCTAGGGCGGAGCTGCGGTCGCTCATTATGAGCAGGTCGGGGTTTAGTATCTCGACGCTGTTCCCGCCGCAGAGCACCGGCATTTTATTGCCCCGGCGGTCGGCTATGCACTCGCCGCAGGGAGTTCCGCCGTCGTCGAACAGGCGCACCCTTCCGCAGGGCTTCCCGCCGCTGACCGGACATCGCCGCATTATCATCAGCGGGAGCCTTCCGTATGCCACGACCCCGCGTGGTATCGGGGAGCGTATCTCTGCGAGCTGAGCCGCAGTGCCCTCGAAAGAAAGCGTGATATCCTCGAAGCCGAAGTCTCCGCACACTCCCGCGGCGTAGCTGTTGATGATGTTCATGCGGTGTCCGCCGTGGAGTATGAACCCCTCCTCACGGAGGAGCAGCGCGTGGCCGAGGGTCTGCGCCATGCCTCTTGTGAAGCCTGCCGCGCGGAGTTCCCTGAGCCTTTCGCGAACTTCGTCCTCGCAGTCGGAAAGCACGAACGGCGGTATGACCGCGATCCTGTCCTTGTCCGGCGTGGAGAGACCCAGAAGCCGCATGGGGGCGTATATCAGCTCAAACGGAAGCTCCAGAGCCTGCCTTAGCTGCTCTGCGGAATACACCTCGCAGCGCCATTTCAGCGGAGCCGCCGGGTGCTCCCCGAAAAGCGGCGGGGTGAGTTCCCGCAGGCTGTAGTCCGGGGTGTTCTTCGCGAGGACTGCGGCTGAAAGCTGCTCCACAAGCTCCCTGCGCAGGGAGTTCAGCGCGGACGCCGGGAGGTTCAGCCCCTCGCCGACCTCGGCGGTGACTTCTCCGGCGTAGAACTGCGTTCCGCCGAGCTTCGACATGCGGCTGCAAACGCCCTCGGAGGTCAGCGGAGCATTCAGCGCGGGCTGCGGGACTTCGCCCTGCACAGCCGCCGAAATATCCCCGCAGGAAGCGGCCGCGAACGCAGGCTCTCCGGGTTTCAGAATCGTGCGGATATCCGCGCGTATACGCGGGAATTCCGCCTTGTAGAGCGCCTTTATGCCGTTGAGCGCCTTCGCGGAGTTCTCGACGTCCTCGCGGCTGCGTGTGCCCTGCATGTCCTGCATGGAGCCGGTGAAATATCCGTCGGTCAGACCGCCCCTTGAGAATATTCCGGAGAGCCGCTCAAAGTCGTATTTGCCGCCGTCCATGGACTTCCGGCAGGCGTCGGCGGCGCAGGCGATGTACTCCGGGCGCTTCATTCTGCCCTCGATTTTCAGCGAGGCGATGCCGATGTCGTCAAGCTCCCGCAGGTGCGGAACGAGCGAGCTGTCCTTCAGGGAAATCACGCTGTGCCTGTCCCCGCAGGTGAAATCCAGTCGGCAGGGCTGCGCGCAGAGACCTCTGCTGCCGCTTCTCCCGCCGAAAATGCTGCTCATGTAGCACTGTCCGCTGATACAGACGCACAGCGCACCGTGCACGAAAACCTCGAGTTCAATTCCGGTGTTTTCGGCGATGCGCTTTATCTGTTCGAAGGACAGCTCCCGCCCGATGACCGCCCGGCAGAATCCGAGCTGCTGAGCCGCGTTGACTCCGGCGGCGCTGTTCAGCGTCATCTGCGTGGAGGCATGGCGCGGAAGCTTCGGGCAGACCCGCTTCGCTATTTCAGCCGCGCCGAGATCCTGGATTATAAGTCCGTCCACGCCGCATTCCGCAGCGCTTTTCACGCACTCCGCGAATTTTTCGACCTCGCTGTCGTACACCAGCGTGTTCAGCGCGGCGTAGACTTTCACCCCGCGCTTGTGGCATTCGGTGCAGGCTGTTTTAAGCTCCTCAACAGAAAAATTTTCGGCATTTTTGCGTGCCGAAAATTCCGATAAACCAAGATATACCGCGTCGGCGCCGGTGTTCAGCGCCGCGGGCAGATCTGAAAGCCCCCCGAGGGGTGCAAGAATTTCACTCATAATGTAAGCTGACCGTCCTCAAGCATTTCGTTAAGCTGCCGGTTAAGGGAAGCGTTTATCTTTCTCAGCTCCTTGACCTCGGCGAGCGCGTCGGAGAGCTGTTTTTTCAGCTCCTCCATCTGCGCGGGGGCGGCGCCTTCGGAGGCGTCGGAGCCTGCGCCCGCCCTGAGAGCCGCGTTCTCGTTTTCGATCTGCGAGAATTTCACGGTGAGCTCCTCGTACATTCCCGCCTTCTCACGCAGCGCGGAAAGCTCCTCGTTTTCGGACTTGAGCGCGGCGATGTCCTTTTCAAGCACGGATACGCTGTTCTGCGCGTCGTCTGCCGCCTTGCGGGAGGCGTCCAGGCGGCGCTCAAGGTCGGCGGTTTTTCCCTGTTCGGCTTCAAGAGCCTTCTTCACGCCGGAAAGCTCCTCGGAGCCCTTTTCGGCGGCGGCGAGTTTCTTCTCCAGGTCGGAGTTCCTGCCCTTTTCAGCGGCGAGGGACTGCTTCGCTTCGGAAAGCTCTGCGGCGCTCTTTTCGGCGGCGGCGAGCTTCTTCTCAAGGTCGGAGGTTTTGCCCTGCTCGTCTGCGAGGGACTTTTTCAGCGTGTTAAGTTCCGCGTTTGCCGCGTCGAGTTTTCCGCATTCCTTCTCAAGGTAGGACACGCGATCTTCGCTGCGGCGGAGCGCTTCTTCGGTGTTCGCAGCCTTGTCCAGCCTTTCAGTGAGCTTCTTGTTCTCATCGGTGACTGTCACCAGCTTCGCCGCCTGCTTTTTCAGGTCGGAGTTCTGCCGCTCAAGTTCCGCGATGTTCTTCTTCTGCGCTTCGGACTTCTCCTCGGCGGACTTCAGCGAGCCGGTGAGCTGCGCGTTTTTCTCCTCAAGGGACTTCACGGTCTGCTGGGACTTTTCAAGCTCCGCCTTTGCGCTGGCGTTCTGCTCGGCGCGCTCGTTGGCTTCGCTGAGCGTTTCGGTGAGCTGGGCGTTTTTGCCTTCAAGCTCGGTGTGTTCCCGGCGTAGCTCCGCGAGGGCGGCGCTGTCTTTTGCGAGCAGCTCGTTTTCGGAGGCGAGCTGCTTGTTTTCCTCAAGAGCCTTCGCGCCCTTCTCCGCGGTGCTGACCAGCGCGGCGTTCTTCTTCGCGTAGGAATCCCGCTGGGCGTTCGCGGAGTCGAGATCCCCCAGGAGATCCAGCACGGTGAAAACGCATGCGTCGTCCTTTGAGAGCGACATTTCACGGCAGTATTCGGTGATGCGGCGGTCGGCCTCCTCACCCTGGCGTATCAGGGAGGAAGCATTGTCCGTGCGGAGATTATACGCTTTTCCGCATATTGTAACGGTCACTTTTTCGTTGAGCATGTCGGCGGTTTTCCTTTCATTGATGTGATCTATAAAGTCAGAAAAAGTCTGGAATGGTCTGTATATTAATATTATATCTTAAAATATCAGTTATTGCAAGTGCTTTTTCAAAAATAATCTCCCGCCGGGTCTATAAATTCAGCGCCTGGGAAAAATGCCGAAAAATAGCCAAAAAAAAGTCCGAGAAAGCCGAAATTTTATGCTAATAATGCATTGCGTACAGAGCACAATAATGCTATAATTATAATTGTACAATTATGTATAAGAGGTATGTGCGAGGAAATGACCGCATACTGTAAAATATCACAGAATATAACGGAGGAAGCACAATGTTTGGAATGACCAAGGACATCGGTATCGACTTAGGAACGGCGAACACGCTTGTATATATGAGGGGCAAGGGTATCATTATCCGCGAGCCTTCGGTGGTTGCAGTGGACAAGAAGCTCCAGTGCGTGCGCTACGTAGGCCAGGAAGCCAAGGACGTCATCGGACGCACCCCCGGCTCCATCGTGGCTGTACGTCCGCTCAAGGACGGCGTTATCGCCGACTTCGACATGACCTCCAGCATGCTGGAGCAGTTCATCAAGAAGGCTCTGCGCGGCAGGGGCAAGGCGCGCGTCATCATCTGCATTCCGTCCGGAGTTACCGAGGTAGAGCGCCGCGCCGTTAAGGAAGCGGCTCAGAACGCGGGCGCAAAGCGCGTTTCCATCATCGAGGAGCCTATGGCTGCCGCTATCGGCGCGGGTCTCCCGGTTGCCGAGCCTGTCGGCAGCATGATCGTGGATATCGGCGGCGGCACCAGCGAGGTCGCCATAATCTCCCTGGGCGGCATCGTTACCGCGCGTTCCGTAAGGGTAGCCGGCGATGAGTTCGATTCCGCGATAATCAACTACATCAAGAAGAAGTACAACCTGCTCATCGGCGAGAGGACCGCCGAGAACATCAAGATGGGCATAGGCTCCGCATACAAGACCGGCGACACCGAGCCGGTAATGGACATCAAGGGCCGCAACCTGCTCAACGGTCTGCCCGAGAACATCACAGTGACCAGCGAGGAGATCCGCGAGGCTATTTCCGAGCCGCTCTCCCACGTTATCGACGCCATCAAGACCACCCTTGAAAAGACTCCCCCTGAGCTTGCGGCCGATATCATCGAGTCCGGCATAATGCTGGCTGGCGGCGGCGCGCTGCTGAGAGGGCTCGATCAGCTTATCCACGAGGAGACCGGCATGCCCGTCAAGATCGCGGAGCGCCCCCTCGACTGCGTTGCTGACGGCACCGGCAAGGTACTTGAGAACATCGATAAGCTCGAGGACGTTCTCAGCGAGGACGAGAACATCTACTGATAAACTGCGTCCGGCTGCGCCGGAAGAAATGAACTGAACAACATCTATGAGAGAATTCTTCCACAGCGTCAAATTCAAAATCATACTCTGTATCGCGGCGCTGCTGCTGGGACTTATGACCTACGTTGCCGTCGCCGCGGGCACCCAGACACTGCCCGAGCAGGTCATCAGCACGGTAACATACCCGTTCGTCACCGCGGCGAACGCCATTTCAAACGGAGTTAACGGATTCATCGACAAGTGGGTCAACGCCGATACCTACAAGGCGCAGAACGACGAGCTGCGCGAGCTTGTCACGCAGATGTACGAGCGCTCCGCGGACTACGAGGCGCTCCAGAAGGAAAACGAGCAGCTCCGGGAAATGCTTCAGCTCAGCAAGGAGCACAAGGACCTCGTTTTTTCTGAGCCGTGCGGCATAATCGCCCGCAACGCCAACGACATGTACGGCGGATTCACGATAAACCAGGGAAGCAGCACCGGGTTATCACTCAACGACCCGGTGATAACCTCCGTGGGTCTCATCGGCAGGGTAACAGACATCGCGCCGAATTACGCGAAGGTGTCTACGATACTCTCCCCGCAGGTGAACGTCGGGGTATACACTATGCGGACCAAGGCGACCGGAGTTATTGAGAATTCCACCTCCACCGCCGAACAGGGGCTGTGCCTCATGAGCCAGATACTCAAGGACGCGGACGTTGAGCCGGGGGACGTGATAGTCACCGCCGGTCAGAGCGGACTGTTCCCTGAGGGTATCATCGTCGGCACGGTAAAGGAGGTCTACGACGACCCCAACGGGCTTTCCAAGCACGCCCTGATAGAGCCGGCTGAGGACTGCTTCGCTATCACCACCGTCTACGCGGTCGTGGATTTCGACGGCAAGGGGCTTTCGTTCGGCGATATCGCACAATAATTAAGAACGGTGCAGCTTAACTGCGCCGTTTCTCCGGATTTAAGGATAATTCATATGGCAAAATATATCTCAAAAAGCAAGGTGGGATTCCGGGCGCGCTCCCGGAAAGCACGGCTGCGCTGCTTTTTCCGATGGTTCCTCTATTCAGCCGTGCTGCTGATGTTCTACCTGTGGGAGGTCGCTCCGCTTATACGCGGGTGGTGTCCGCTGCTGATTATCCCGCTTGCCACCGCCGCTGCCATGTTCGAGGGTGAACTCGCCGCCGGAGTGTTCGGCGTTTTCTGCGGGCTGATGCTGGATATGGCGAGCGGCACGCTGCTCGGGTTCTCGTCGATGTGGCTGCTGATATCCTGCCCGCTCATCTCGCTGCTGTCGAGGTTCTGGCTGAAATCGAACTGGCTCTCCCACCTTGTGATGAACACCGCCGTGTGCGTCATTATGTGCGGGCTGGACTTCCTGTTCCTGCACTGGGTGTGGGAGCGCGAATACTCCGGGATATCGTTCCTGCATTCGCTGCTGCCCGCCTACGCCTGGGCTGTCGCGTTCTCGGTGCCGGTGTATTTTCTGGTGCGGCTCATATCCAACAGGCTCCGCCCGAAGGAGGAGCGCCGCCTGGAGGAGGCCGCCGGAAACGCCGCAGCGGAGGAAGAGATAACCAAGGGCGCCGAGGAATAAACCGCCCAGTCCCAACGCATAACTGGAGGAATAAATGTCAAAATTTCAGAACCTGCTGAGGTCTGCCGTGCTTGCGGCAATAGTGATAGGCGCGGCGTTCCTGTGCGGACTGCGGCTTCTTGAAATACAGATAGCCGACGGAAGCAAGTACCTCGCCATGACCCAGAGCACTCACACCGCGACCCAGGACATCGAGGCGGCGCGCGGAAAGATAGCCGACAGCACCGGAAAAATACTCAACACCAACGAGCTGAACTGCAGCGTGAAGCTCCAGAAAGCCTCGCTGGAAAGCGGAACGGAAAACGAGGTCATCTACCGCATTCTTACCATACTGATGAAGCACGGCGACGAGTGGAACGAAACCCTGCCCATTACCAGAACGCAGCCCTACCAGTTCGAAAAGGACCGCGACAACGCCGTGGATTCGCTGAAATCCCGCATGAAGCTGGGCGTTTACGCCACGGTAGAGAACTGCATGAACGCCCTCTACGAGAACTACAAGATATCCGACCAGTACGAGGAGCCGATGCGCCGCTGCATCGCGGGAGTCCGCTACGAAATGGAGCTGAAGGGATTCAATAACAACAATCCCTACGAGCTTGCCTCCGGGATATCCAGCGACACGGTGCTGGAGCTGAAGGAGCTTTCCGCGCTCATGCCCGGCATGGAGATCTCCGAGGGCTGGAACCGCGTCTATCTAGACGGCACCACCGCGCCGCATATCAGGGGAACGGTCGGGGCGATATCCGCGGATAAGTACGCCGAGCTGAAGAGCGCCGGCTACAAGCTGGACGACATCATCGGCACATCGGGTATCGAGCTTGCGCTGGAATCCACGCTACGCGGTGAGCGCGGCACCCGCGAGATAACGCGTAACTCCGACGGCATGATGATCTCCGACGAGATAACCAGGGAGCCGCAGGCGGGGAAGTCCGTAATGCTGACGATAGACTCGAACTTCCAGAACATGGTGGAGCGGATAGTGCAGTACCACATGGATTTCCTGCACTCCCCGTACTACACCACGGCGATGGACGCGAACCTCCGAGGCAAGGATACCGAGGTAGGCTCCGCAGTCGTGCTGGACGTCAGGGACGGCTCGGTGCTGGCGATGGCGACACTCCCGAGCTACGATATAAACCAGCTCGTCGAGGACTACGCGTCCGTTCTGAACGCTGAGAACTCCCCGCTGCTGAACCGCGCGATAAACGGCGAGTACCGTCCCGGCTCCACATTCAAGACCATCACCGCGACGGCGGGTCTTGCGGAGGGTGTTATCGATGCCTCCAGCACTATCAACTGCACGGGGCGGTATATGTACTACGCGCCGAGCTACACCCCGGGCTGTACCGGAGTTCACGGCTCCATCACGGTGCAGTTCGGACTTAAGCACTCCTGCAACATTTTCTTCTATGAGACCGCGCGCCGCATGGGTATCGACCGGCTGGCGTACTGGGCGAATAAATTCGGCGTAGGCACCGACCTCGGCTTTGAGCTGCCGATGTCCACCGGCAGAATGACCTCCCCGGAGCTGTTCGACAAGCTCGGCATCGAGTGGAACGCGTCGGATACGATCCAGGCGGGTATCGGTCAGTCGGAGACCCTGCTGACTCCGCTGCACCTGGCGACCCAGGCAATGACCATCGCGAACAAGGGCGTAAGGTACCGTCCGCACATCGTGAAGGCTGTCTACAACTACGACTACACCAAGCTCATCGAGGAGATAAAGCCCGAGGTGATGGCGGATTTCTCCGAGGGCATGGAGGACGTATTCGCGGAGGTGCACGCCGGAATGAAGCGCGTAAGTGAAAACGCGAACTTCCTGATGGAGGGCGGCTGGTACAACATCTACGACTTCAAGGGTATCGGCAAGGAGAACGTCTGCACGAAAACAGGCACGCCAGAGGTCATCGCAATGACGAAGTTCAACTCCACCATCGTGGGATTTTATCCCGCCGACAACCCTGAGATAGCGTTCGGAGTGTGCATGGAAAACAGCGAGTACAGCCGTCACGTAGCCTGCAATATCATTTCAGCTTACATCACGGGCGAATTCAACCCCGTTTACGACGAGGACGGAAACGCAGTTTACCCCCTCGGCGAGAAGCGCAAAACAGCGGACGCAGAGCAGCACTAAAATTTAATTCGGAATTCGGAATGCGGAATTCGGAATTATTGTGTCCGCTTCGCGGACTGATTTAATGGCGCGCGCCTTATCGGCAGGCGTTCAGCCTGCTATTTGTGCTGCAATACTTCTCGTTTTCGGCGCGGTTCCAAAGTGCGGAAATCCAGAATACGACGGCTTCCTGACACCCTGATAATACAATAATCCCCCGGAGGCGATCCGGGGGATTTTCGTGTGATTAAACCCTGAGCTTGCCGACCTGCTCCTGAAGCAGTCTTGACTGAGCGGAAAGCTCCTCGCAGGAGGCGGCGGATTCCTCGGCGGTCGCGGAGTTCGTTGCAATTACCTGGGAGATCTGCTCGATACCCGCAGTTACCTGCTGAACTGCCTTTGCCTGCTCATCTGCCGCGGAGGATATCTCCGCAACCAGCTTCGCGCTCTCCTGGGAAAGCCCGGTGACCTGCTGGAGGGTCTCGGCGGTCTGCTTTGCAATGCCGGAGCCGTTCTGTACCGCGTTGATCGTGGAGGAAATCAGCTCGCGTGTGCTGTTCGCGGATTCAGCCGACTTGGAAGCAAGGTTGCGTACCTCGTCCGCGACTACCGCGAAGCCCTTTCCGGCTTCTCCTGCGCGGGCAGCTTCTATCGCGGCGTTCAGCGCGAGTATGTTCGTCTGGAATGCGATGTCCTCGATGGACTTTATGACCTCGGATATCGCTTCGGACTGCTTTTCGATCTGATTCATTGCTTCGAGCATGCGCTCCATCTCGCTGCCCTGGCGTATCATCTGCTCGGCGCAGTCGTTGGAGATATCGCTTGCCTTGTTGGAGTTCTCGGCGGTCTTGTTGATGTTGCCGGAGATCTCCGCAATTGTGGAGGACAGCTCGTCAACTGCGGTAGCCTGGCGGGTCGTGCCTTCCGCGAGGAGCTGTGAGCCGTCAGCCATCTGCTGCGCGCCCGCCATTACATCGTTCGCGGAGGAATTCATGTTGCCAATTATGCCGCTGAGGGTATCCTTTATGCTGCGGAACGAGCGGTTGATCTCCTCGAAGCTGCCAATGTATTTCACGGAGGGCTGCGATGAGAAATCGCCGGTTCCCATGCCGGAAAGCACGTGGGAGATGTCGTCAACGTAGGTGTGCAGGGTATGCTTTGCTTCGGTGATCTTCTCGGCGATGTCGCCCATTTCGTCGGCGTTGAAGCTGAATTCGGAGTCAGGCGCATTCAGCTCGCCGGCGCTGAGCTGGCCGCATATCTTCACGACCTCCGAAACTGGCTTACGTACAAGCCTGTTCATCACCGCGAACAGCAGGAATCCCGCGCCCACGCATACCGCGATGAGAACTGCCGCAGAAATAATAATGGCTTTGAAAAGCTCCGCGTCAGCCACCGCAGTGGAGTAACCCGCGAAGTACGCGCCGACCACCTGACCGTTAAAATCAGTCATGGGAGTGTAGTTAACGTAGTAGTTCTGACCGTTTATCGCCGTTTTACCGATATATGTGCCGTTGTTCTGAACCATGTTCCAGATGCCGCCGTCCATCTTGGTGCCTGTGTTGCGTACTCCGGAGCTGTTCATAATAGTGGTGTTGTAACGGGTGTCGCCGCAGAATATGGTAAGCTCAGCACTGGTTTTTTCCTTTACGTCGTCAACGTAAGTGGGGTCGTTGAGGTCGGTGCCGACTACCAGAGCGCCGTTCTCCACCGGGCGGCAGTATACGGAGTACAGCTTGTCGCCGTCCGCCATTACGCCCTTCATCCCGCCTGCCTTTACCCGTGCGATTGCGTCGTCGCTGAGCGGGAAGTTTTCGGTGCTCCAGACTGCCTGACCACCGTTTATGTACGCTGCGAAGCTTGCTTCAGAGGGCTTGTTGGACGCCCAGGTATTGTCGTAGTCCGAATTGTTTATCTGTCCCCATGAACTTGCGATGAGAAGTTCGGCTACGTCGCCCATTTCTTCGATATCGCTCCTGATTTCAGAAGAGATCACGTTTACGCCGGTATTTGTCTCTTTTTCCTGGAGCGCTCCCACGAACGACATAAACACTACAGTCGTCACAACAGCCAGCATTATTGCCGCAATTACGGCAACCAGGCAAGAAATAACAGTGATCTTTGTTCCGATCCTCATTGACCTTTTCACTTTTGATGATACCTTCCTTTCAACGCATCACATCTCTGTGAATTCCTGGAATTGTACAATATACATTTCCAGTTTATTATATGTATTATCGACAGAGTTTAACTAATCTTTAGCTTTTTTTAAAATTATTTTACTTAAATCACGCGAATATTAAAAATGTGGTATACTGCACAACGGTGAAAAAACAGCGCACATAACCCAGAGTCTCTCCGCATAGTATTTACAGAAGAACAGGACATGCAGGAGGGAACGCATATGGGACTTAAAGAGGCGCTGACAGCGCTCGGGGAGACTCCGTACCAGCACACGACGGTGACTCTGCGGGACTGCGCGGAACTTATCGCGGAGAACTGCGCCGGAGTGATAAGCTGCACAGACAGCCGGGAGGTCTCCGGCGAGATCGTGCTGAAAATTCGCTGCGCCGGCGAGGAACGCCTGATGAGGGTTCAGGGCACCGGGCTGACCCTCGAGAGCGGCGGAGCCTACGGAGTACGCGTCACCGGGAGTATCGAAGCGGTGAGCTTCCTCAGTCTGTGAGGTGGGAACATGGAGGAAAAACAGAGGGGATTGCGGTTCGGCAGCGTGGAATTCAGCGGGTACGGGGCGTTCCCGGAGCGGTTCGCGACCGAGCTTATCAGCCGCGGCGTGGAGCTGCGCCGGGTAAGATTCGGCGACGGGACGATAAGCGGCTCGGTCTCCCCGGCGGACTACTGGGAGACCGCCCGGACAGCGCGCCGCTGCGGTCTGCGTATCCGTGCAGGGAAGCGCCGGGGGCTGTACTTCACGGCGCTGAGGTACAGCCCCCGGGCGGGGCTGTACGTGGGGTTCCTGGCGTTCGTGATGCTGACGGCGCTCAGCGGGAGCCGCATTCAGGATATCGAGATAGTGAGCTCCGGGACGGTGACGGCGGCTCAGCGCTCGCAGATAATGTCGATACTCGGGGAGTGCGGACTGACCGAGGGAAGCTCCGCGCGCCGCCTGGAGAACAGCACCACCGCCGCAGAGCGCCGGATACTCCTTGAGATACCCGAGGCAGCCTGGGTGGACGTCACCTGCGTTGGTTTCCGGCTGGAGGCGGCGGTGGAGATGGGAACTCCCGCGCCGGAAATGCTTGACTCGGACGCTCCGTGCAATCTGGTGGCTTCACGGGCGGCGGCGGTGGTGTCGCACGTCGTGCGGGACGGAGTGCTCGTCGCCGATATCGGAAGCGGCGTCCCCGAGGGAGGTCTGCTGGTCAGCGGGACAGTCGCCGACGCCGCCGGAAACGTTATCCTCAAGCACGCCAGCGCCGAGATCATAGGGGAGTACACCGAGACCCGGGAGTTTTTCGTGCCTTACAAGGAAACGCTGCGGCTTCCGGAGGGGGAGACGGCGGAGTACAGGTGGCTGGTCTATGGCGACGACGAGTACCCGCTGTTTTTCGGCGGGGCGGCGATGGGGGATTCGGTGTACTCCGAGGAGACCGAGGCCGTAAGGCTGTTCGGGAAGGAGACCCCTCTGAAGATCAGAACCGGACGGTTCACCGGGTACGTCAGCAGGAACATTACGCGCTCCGCCGACGACTGCCTGGCGGAGCTGTCGAGGCAGCAGGCGGCGTTCGAGGAGAACTTCTATGCAGGGCAGGAGGTGTATTCCTGCGAAAAGACCGCCGTTCCGGAGCAGGACGGGATACGGCTCAGGTGCGTTTACACCCTGCGCGGGAACATCGCGAAGGAGCAGGAGATACTGCTTTCTTAGCCGGGAAGCCAGGGCGCTGAGTAAAAATCACGAATCGGAGTTCACGATGTGGGCTCCGATTTTTTGTGCAATAACAACAAATTTTTTTTTGGAAAACTGTTCACAGAGGACAAAACCTATAAAATATATAAGAATTCATCAAAACCTATTGACAAAGTGGGCATTGTCTGATATAATCATCACATAAAGCCTATCGGAAGGATAGGCAAAAGAGGAGGCGGAAATCATGAACGCTATATTTACAAAGCTGCTCCGCAGGAATTTCCGCTTCGGACGAATGCGTACGGCGGCACCGCAGGACTAAGGAAGTGCTGATTAAATCTGGTGCGCAGATTGCGCCGCAGATTTTCCGTCAGATTGTACAATGAGGACGACGCAAGGCTGTCGCCTTGCTAGGACGAATTGTGCAATATAACGGAAAAGATGCAAGCAAAATGCGTGCCAAGCCGTCAGGCGTGATTTAATCAGTGCTTCCCTAAATTGAACGGTCATGCAGTGCTGCCTTCCCCCGAAACAACAGGGAGAACTAAAAACGTCACAATGAGGTGAGAGCAAAGCATGATACGTCTGGAGCACATTACCAAGACCTACGTCAACGCCGGCAAAAAATTTAACGCCGCGGACGATGTGAGCCTTGAGATAAAAAAGGGCGAGATATTCGGCATAATCGGCTTCTCCGGCGCGGGAAAATCCACGCTGGTGCGCTGTATCAACCTGCTTGAGCGCCCGGACAGCGGAAGGGTCTTTATAAACGACAAGGACATTACCGCCCTGCGCGGCGCGGAACTCCGCAGGCAGCGCAAGAAAATAGGAATGATATTCCAGCACTTCAACCTGTTCGCTTCGCGGACAGTGCTGCAGAACGTAATATTCCCGATACGATACAACGAGCTTTCCGCAGCGGAGCGCAGGAAAAAGGCGCTGGAGCTGCTCAAGCTGGTAGGTATCGCGGATAAGGCGGGCGCGTACCCCTCGGAGCTTTCCGGCGGCCAGAAGCAGCGCGCGGCTATCGCAAGGGCGCTCGCAAGCGACCCGGAGATACTCCTGTGCGACGAGGCAACGTCGGCTCTCGACCCGCAGACCACCGAGGCGATACTGAAGCTGCTGAAGTCCCTCAACGCAAAGCTGGGGCTTACCATCGTGCTGATCACTCACCAGATGAACGTAGTCAAGGAGATATGCGACCGCACCGCCGTAATGGAAAACGGCAGGGTAGTCGAGCAGGGCGACGTGTTCGAGATATTCGCGAACCCGCAGCAGCCCGTGACGCGCGCCTTCGTGGACACGACATCCTGCCTGAGCGGAATAAACACCCTCATCGAGGAGAAATCCCCGCTGGTGCAGCTCAAGCCGGGTCAGAAGATACTCCGGTTCAAGTACCTCGAGAGAAGCGCCTGCGAAGCGCTCGTCTCCACTATCTCCCGCAAGTTCAATGTTGACCTGAACATCGTGTTCGGAAGCATAGAGATCATCGGCGACAACCCGATAGGCGGGCTTGTAGTCATCGCCGACGGAAACGAGGACGATATCCGCGCCGCAGTCAAGTACCTGTGCGATATCAATGTCGGAGTGGAGGTGATCCTCAGTGCGTGAGTTCTTTGAAAGCATTATGCCGAACGTTATACCGAAGCTTCCCGCCCTGTGGAACGCTACCCTGGAGACCCTCGCGATGACCGGCATTTCCGCGCTGTACATTCTCGTTATCGGAATGGCGCTGGGAATCCTGCTTACCGTGACGAAAAAGGGCGGACTGCTTGAAAATGCAGTGGTTTACCGCGTGCTGGACATCATTATCAACCTTCTGCGCTCGGTTCCGTTCATTATCCTGCTGTTCCTGCTTATCCCACTGACGCGTATCATAAGCGGTACCTCCATCGGAGTTGCCGGTTCGATTTTCCCGCTCATCGTCGGAACTGTTCCGTTCTTCTCCCGCCAGGCTGAGGCGGCGCTCGCCGGAGTAAACCCCGGTCTTATCGAGGCGGCGCAGTCGATGGGCTGCTCCAAGCTCGGGATCATTTTCAGAGTGTACCTCCGCGAGAGCATTCCGGCTCTTTCCCGCGGTATTACGATCACCCTGATAAACCTCGTCGGACTCACCGCGATGGCTGGCGCAGTCGGCGCTGGCGGCCTCGGAAACTTCGCGTATGTTCAGGGCGTTCAGCGTAACTACTACGACATTATCGTTGCCGCAGTTATCGTTCTGGTGCTCATCGTCCAGGTTATCCAGATAATCGGCAACATCATCGCAAAGAAAACAGAGAAATAAACCGGTAAGACAAATAAGACAACACCGGATAATACAACTAAAGGTCACCTCTAAAAACCTCATGTGAGCGAAAATGTGCAGTGCGTACCATCTTCGTCGTCAAACCTCCTCGTAAGGCATACAGCCTTACTTCGTCGGCTTTCCTAGAAGCTGGCACACCCTGCCCATTTTTGCTTTTCGCACCGGTTTTTAGAGGTTCCCTAAACAAATCAAGTTCAAAGGAGAACAAACACCATGTCTATCAGAAATAAATTCGCATTTTCCCTCGCAGCAGTTCTTGCAGCAGTATCTCTGACCGCTTGCAGCGGCAACACTTCCTCCGGCTCTTCCTCCGCGGCTGACAGCTCCGCTGATTCCTCTGCGGCAGAGAGCGCAGCAACCGCTGAGAACTCCGACAGCGCAGACAGCGCTGCTGACGCAGAGACCGCGTACTCCCCGGAGAACCCCGTGACCGTAAAGATCGGCCTCACCGGCAACGTATACGAGGACATCTGGAACCCCATCAAGGAGAAGCTCGCTCCCGAGGGAATCAACCTTGAGTATGAGCAGTTCACAAGCTTCAACATTCCGAACAACGCGCTCAACAGCGGCGAGATCGACATGAACGCGTTCCAGCACCACGCTTACTTCAACAACGATACAGCCTCCAACGGCTACGACCTGACCGCCATCGGCGACACCTACATCGTAGCAATGAACATCTACACCGCTAAGGACTACACCATCGAAAGCGCGCTTGCTTCTACCGAGACCCTCAAGATCGCAGTTCCGAACGACGTTACCAACGAAGGCAGAGCGCTGAAGCTCCTCGAGAGCGCAGGCTTCTTCACCATCAACGCTGACGCTGGCGCTTCCCCCGAGATCAGCGACATCACCGACTACGCAGTACCGGTAGAGTTCGTCGAGGTAGACGCAAACCTCGTTTACTCCGTTATCCAGGACGTTGACCTCGCAGTCATCAACGGCAACTACGCCCTCGACAGCGGCCTTACCGCAGACGACGCCATCTACAAGGAGAGCGAGTACGCAGACAACAGCTACTACTGCCTGATCGCCGTACGTTCCGAGGACGCTGAGAACCCCGTTTACAAGCGCATCGTTGAAGCTTACCAGACTCAGGACACCATCGACATCTACAACAACGAGTTCAAGGGATTCTTCGTTCCCGCTTGGACACTCGGCTGATAATAACTGAAACATCGCAGGAACCGCGCAGAATATGTGCGGTTCCGTTTTAGAAAGGGAGATAACAATGCAGGACCTTCTGAAAATAATTTCCGACCCTGAGAGAGTAAAACTCGGCAATATTGAGGACAAGTACCTTTCCGACACCCTCGGCAGATTAAAGGGTACCGCCGCCGCGCTGGTGTTCCCGAAGTTCACCGAGGAGGTCAGCGCGGTGATGAAGTTCGCGAACGACCGCGGGCTTCCCGTAACTCCCCGCGGCGCGGGAACCAACCTTGTCGGCTCGACCGTTCCCCATGGCGAGGGCATAATCCTTGATTTCTCGCTGATGAACCGCGTCCTTGAAATAGACGAGGACACCTTCACCGCAGTCGTGGAGCCTGGCGTTGTGCTCCAGGATTTTCAGAAGCTGGTTGAATCCAGGGGACTGTTCTATCCCCCCGACCCGGGCGAAAAGACCGCTACCATCGGCGGCAACATATCCACTAACGCAGGCGGCATGAGAGCCGTAAAGTACGGCGTAACCCGCGATTACGTCCGCGGTCTGGAGCTTGTGCTCGCTGACGGCAGAATAGTCACCGCAGGCACCAAGAACGTCAAGGACGCAAGCGGACTTTCACTCAAGCATATCGTTATCGGCTCGGAGGGCACTCTGGCGGTCATCACGAAGTGCATTCTGAAGCTTGTTCCCAAGCCTGAGAAATCGCTTTCTGTGGTCGTTCCGTTCCCGGATCTTTCCACCGGTATCTCCGGCGTTCTGAGCATTATCCGCGCCAACGCGAACCCCACCGCGATAGAGTTCACCGAGCGCACCGTCGTGGAGCTCGGCGAAAAGTTCACCGGGCTGAAATTTCCGGTCCCCGAGGCTGGCGCGTACATTATACTGACGTTCGACGGCACCGAAAATTCAGTGACCGACAGCGCCGCGAGAGTCCGCGAAGTAGCGCTGAAGGCGGGCGCGCTGGATTACATCACCCTCGACGACCCGGAGGCCGCAGCGAACATCTGGAAGGTGCGCGGCTGCCTCGTCAAGGCTGTGGAGGCGGTCAGCGAGCAGGAGCCTGTTGACCTCGTAGTGCCGATAAACCGCACCGCTGACTTCATCAAGTTCGTCCACGAGACCGAGAAGAAGTCCGGCATGCAGATGGTCGCATTCGGGCACGCAGGCGATGGAAACGTACACCTGTGCATGGTTCGCGGAAAGCGCTCCGACGCTGAGTGGGAGCACGACCTCCACAAGAACATGACCACTGTTTACAACTACGCGTACTCCCTGGGAGGGCTCACCTCCGGCGAGCACGGCATCGGCGTTGCGAAGCGCCCGTACTTCCTCGGCGCGACCGCTCCGGAGAACCTTGATCTCATGCGCTCCATCAAGACCGCATTCGACCCGAAGCACATTCTGAACGACCACATTTCTTATCTTAAATAAGGGGAACAATATGAAAGATCTTTCATTAAGAACAGCGGGATTCACTGATTCAGTGATTCGCCGCATGACGAGAATATCCAACCAGTACGGCGCGGTGAATCTCTCCCAGGGCTTCCCGGATTTCGAGCCTCCGAAGGAGATACTCGAGCGCCTGGCGCAGGTCACTAAGGAGGATTTCCACCAGTACGCTACGACCTGGGGCTCCCAGAACTTCCGCGATGCGGTAGCCGCAAAGCAGAAGCACTTCATGGGCTATGACATCGACCCGAACTCCGAGATAGTCGTTACCTGCGGCTCCACTGAGGCGATGATGGCGGCTATGCTGTCCGTTACCAACCCGGGCGATAAGGTCATCGTATTCTCGCCGTTCTATGAGAACTACGGCGCGGACGCTATCCTTTCCGGCGCCGAGCCTATCTACGTTCCGCTTGTTCCGCCGGAGTACAGCTTCGACGCAGACGTGCTGGAAGCGGCGTTCAGGCAGCACCCCAAGGCGCTGATACTCTGTAATCCCTCCAACCCCTGCGGCAAGGTGTTCACCCGTGAGGAGCTCCAGATAATCGCAGACCTCGCAGAGAAGTACGATACCTATGTTATCACCGACGAGGTTTACGAGCATATCCTCTATGCGCCGAACAGGCACGTTTATTTCTCGACCCTCCCGGGCATGAGAAAGCGCACGATATGCTGTTCTTCGCTTTCCAAGACCTACTCCATCACCGGCTGGCGCCTGGGCTACGTTATTGCTCCCCCGGAGATCACCGACCGCGTGAAGAAGGTTCACGACTTCCTGACTGTAGGCGCGGCGGCTCCTCTCCAGGAGGCGGCGGTGGTCGGTCTGAAATTCGGCGACGACTACTACAAGTGGCTCCAGGATAAGTACACGCACATGCGCAAGCTGTTCCTTGACGGTCTGGACAGGATAGGGATTCAGCACAACGTTCCGCAGGGCGCGTATTACGTCATGGTGGACGTATCCGAGTTCGGCTACGAAAGCGACCTCAGGCTCTGCGAAGCGCTTGCGGAGCACGTAGGAGTAGGCGCGGTGCCCGGCTCCAGTTTCTTCCGCGAGCCGGAGAACCGCTACATCAGACTGCACTTCGCAAAGCAGGATGCGACGCTCAACGCCGCACTGGAGCGTTTACAGGATATCCGCAAGAAGCTCCCCAAGGCATAAAATTACCGGGCAGGCGATGAACCTGCCCGGTTTTAATTCGGAATTCGGAATTTCGGTGCCGCCTTCGGCGGGTTATTTCAAATGACGGGCAGGGAAGAGGAACTGTCCGTTTTTTTGTTCCCGCAGGATATTCATTATTTTTCAGCCGCGTTACTTGACAGAAGGTTCCGGATAATATATAATAAACATATGGAACTATAATAACATATGGAGAAAAGACATGTATATCAGCTTTGAATATTACCGGATATTTTACTACGTGGCGAAATACGGGAGCATATCCCAGGCGGCGGAAGCGCTGATGAACAATCAGCCGAACATCTCCCGCACCATAAAGAACCTCGAGAGCGAGCTGAACTGCACGCTGTTCGTGAGGTCGCGCAAGGGCGTTGAGCTGACCCCGGAGGGCGAGAAGCTGTACTCCCACGTAGCGGCGGCGGTGGAGCAGATACAGTACGGCGAGGAGGAGCTGTGCCTTGAACGGACGCTGGCGAAGGGCGTGGTAACGATAGGTGCGAGCGAGATCGCGCTTAGGTGCTACCTGCTTCCGGTGCTGAAGAATTTCCGGCAGAAGTACCCGGGCGTGCGCATACGTGTATTCAACCACTCGACTCCGCAGGCGATATCTGCGCTGAAGCACGGGCTTGTAGACCTCGGCGTTGTGACGACTCCCACGGAGGACACCGACCTCATCGTTTCAAAGGAGATATGCGAGATACGGGAGATACCGGTGTGCGGAGCGGCGTTCCCGGAGCTTGCAGGGAGGCAGGTCAGCCTGTCGGAGCTTACGAAGTATCCGATGATATCGCTGTTCAAGCAGACCAAGACGTACGAGATATATTCCGAGTGGTTCCGGAAGAATGGCTGTACGCTCTCGCCGGATATCGAGGCAGCCACAGCGGATCTGATACTTCCGATGGTGCGTAACAATCTCGGGATAGGATTTGTGCCGGCGCAGTTCCTTGAGTGTTATCCCACAGACGGGCTGATACTGCTCGACCTCAAGGAGAGCGTACCGACGCGGAAAATCTGCCTGCTCAAGCGGAAGAGCCAGTCCATGAGCGCCGCAGGCAGAGAGCTGGAACGAATGATACTGAAGTAGCGGAAGTGAAGTTTTCCGCACAAACTAGAATTTAGCTGTGTAGTGTGCTTCCGAAACAGTCCACCGGACTGTTTCGGAGGAAAGGCTTAATAAAGACGACGTGTTGATTGTGGGGGAAAACTCTTGTTTTCCCCCACACCCCTTTAGCGCTTTTTTGCATTTAGCCGTGCTTACG
>ENA-OPEE01000918-OPEE01000918.1-human-gut-metagenome-genome-assembly--contig:-NODE-918-length-22875-cov-2.402892_pt1 | contig 22875 bp, 19 predicted proteins | sample MGYA00241263_ERZ501506 | MGnify/ENA primary metagenome ERZ501506 (study PRJEB25962, sample SAMEA2042626) | human gut metagenome | biome: human gut; feature: human-associated habitat; material: faeces...
TTTTGTATGGAACCAGCCGTATCCGGTTGTTGACGGGAATGTCTTCCGAGTGCTTTCGCGCCTGTTTGCGGTAGATACTCCGATCGATACGCCCAGAGGGAAAAAAGCCTTTACGGAACTGGCAGGCTTGGTGATGGACCCGCGGTATGCCGGACAACACAACCAGGCCATAATGGAATTGGGGGCCTTGCAATGCGTGCCGCAAAATCCGGATTGTGAGGCTTGTCCGCTGAAAGAACGCTGTGCGGCTTACGGGACAGGCGATGTGCAGACCTATCCGGTGAAACAAAAGAAGACCAAGACGCGTGACCGGTATTTTCATTACTTATACATTATATATAAAGGAAAAACCTGGTTGGCCCGTCGGAAAGGGAAAGATATTTGGGAAGGGCTTTACGAGTTTCCGCTTATCGAAACGGACAAGGCGATGGATTTTGCAGAGTTACAGACGACGGATGCCTTTCGCCGTTTGTTCGAAGGAGCGGGACGGCTGGATGTTTCGGTGGATTTGCAGGGGGTGAAACATGTCCTGTCCCATCAGATCCTGTATGCGACTTTCTACCGGATAGAGATAGAGCGGGAGGGTGATGCGTTGCAGCAGTTTATCGCTGTATCGGGAAAAGAGATCGAACAGTATGCTGTCCCTCGTTTGATACAGATTTATTTGGAAAAGATTATAGGGAAAGTTTAGTTTCTTCGGCATGAAACAAAATTTTCCTGCTGGTGAAAATAAATTTTCCCGCCAGTGAAAATTTATTTTCATGCAAATGAATTAGCTGAAAACTTTTGTCGCGTTCTTCGGAAGCCACCAGTGAATTTTATTTTTCCTTTATAGGAAACGGAAGAAGTCGGTTTTTTATGTACATTTGTGGGATTAATAAAAAAATAGAGCTATGTCATTGAATAAAGTTATATTGATCGGCAATGTCGGACGTGATCCGGAAGTACGTTACTTTGATAGTGGCGCTGCTGTTGCTAACTTCCCGCTTGCTACTTCCGAGAGAGGTTATACGTTGGCCAATGGTACGGTTGTTCCGGAACGTACGGAATGGCACAATGTGGTCGTTCGTCGTGATTTGGTTTCCTTTGTTGAAAAATGGGTGAAGAAAGGTTCCGGACTCTATGTGGAAGGCAAGATTCGTACGCGTAGTTACGACGACCAGTCCGGCGTGAAGCGGTATGTGACGGAAATCCATGCCGACCGTGTCGAATTTTACAGCACCGGTTCGGGTATGAATCGTGACAACGCTTCCGGTACGGGAATGACAGGAACACAACCTCAGACCGCCCAGCCATCTACTGGATACCAGCAGGCGACAGGCTACCAGCAACCTGCATCCGGACAACCGGACACATCTTTAGATTCCAACAGTGCGGACGATCTTCCGTTCTGATATTGTTTAACTAATACTGTTCCCCTTGGACTCTGACTATTATTTATCGGGCTTATTCGACCAGGTTACCATACAGGCGCTCACAGCAGGCCCTGTAATAGCGTTAAGCCTTGCAATTCTTCTGCTGTTGGTTTCCGCCTTCGTGTCGGCTTCCGAAGTGGCATTTTTCTCGTTAACCCCGGGTGATATCAATGACATCCGGGAGGAGAATGCGCCTTCCGACCCATTAATCCAGCGTTTGCTGGACCGTTCCGAGTACCTGCTCGCCGCTATTCTGATAGCCAACAACTTTGTGAATGTGGCTGTCGTCATGCTTTGTACCTACGGTATCAACGCGATCGTCAATTTCTCATCCGCTCCGATGTTGGGCTTTATCCTGGAGACGATCGTCCTGACCTTTCTCCTTTTGTTGTTTGGCGAGATCATGCCGAAGATTTACGCACAGAAAAACTCGCTGCGGTTCGTGCGCAGTTCGGCTCCCGTGCTGAATATCGTGGAGCGCATCTGCCGGCCGCTTTCGAAAATATTGGTTACGTCGACCAGCGTCATCAACAAGGCGTTGGTCAAGAAGAAGTATGATCTTTCGGTCGACGAACTTTCCAAAGCATTGGAACTCACTTCCACTGAAATGCCGGAAGAAAAGGAGATGCTTTCGGAGATCATCAAATTCTACAACAAGACTGCCGACGAGATCATGACTCCCCGCCTGGATATGGAGGATATCGATATCAAGACGAGTTTCCGCACCGTGGTCGATTTTATCATCCGATCCGGTTATTCGCGTATTCCGGTTTATGCTGATTCGGAGGATAATATCAAGGGCATCCTGTATATCAAAGACCTTTTGCCGTATGTGGAGAAGCCTGACACGTTCCGTTGGCAGAGCTTGATCCGTCCGGCCTATTTTGTGCCTGAGACGAAGAAGATCGACGATCTCCTGGAGGAATTCCGTACCAGCAAGATCCATATGGCGATCGTGGTGGACGAGTTTGGCGGCACTTCCGGCATTGTGACGATGGAGGATATCCTGGAAGAGATTGTCGGCGAGATTTCCGATGAATATGACGAAGATGAAAAGCAGTTTATCCGCTTGGCGGACGGTAGTCTTATTTTTGAAGCCAAGATATTGCTGACCGACTTTTTCCGTGTGATCGATGCCGATCCTACCGAATTCGGTAAACTGACGGAGGAGGTCGAAACCCTTGCCGGCCTTCTGTTGGAGATCAAAGGGGACTTCCCGCGTCGCCGCGAGATCATCGAATATGACGACTATCGTTTCCAGGTTCTGGAGATCGATAACCGCCGTATCCTGAAAGTCAAGTTCAACCGTATTTCGGACCAAGGAAAGGGCCGGCAGGAGGAGTAATGCGTGCGTCGATCGGCATAGTAGGGGGGCTGCTGTTGGCCTTGTGTGTTTCCTGCACGGAATATACACCGAAGCCACGCGGCTATTTCCGCATCGAACCACCTGTCCCTTCCTATCAGACACTTCCGGTGGAGGATTTACCTTATACTTTCCGGCTTTCCAGATGGGCGGAGGTGGAGTTGCCTCCTGCCGGGAATCCGGCAGGGTGGATCAATCTTTCTTATCCGCAGTTGAATGTGAAGCTCTATTGCAGCTATTTTCCTGTCACTCCGGCTACGCTGGGTAGGGCGGAGGAAGAATGTCGTGCGTTGGTGGTCCGGCAGGCGAAATATCCGGAACGGATCAAGGTGCAGGCGTACAGCCATCCGGAGGCTTCGGTGTATGGCTCGCTTTTCATGCTGGATGGCGAATCCGCTTCGCCGCTGCAATTTATGTTGACCGACAGTGTCTCACGCTTTTTCCGGGGAGCTTTGTATTATGATTGTATCCCGAATGCAGATTCGTTGGCTCCCGTCACCCGATATTTGAAACAGGATATCGTAGAACTGATCCAATCTTTTAAGTGGAAGAAATAATGCCTCTCCTGATGAAACATACCGGTCCGTTGTGGGGTATCTGGAAGATCGAGGAACCTTCCGAGGTGCTTCTTGCCCTTTTGCAGAACAGGAAAGAATATCTGCCGCAGCTGGAGCTGATCCGTACGGAGCAGCGCCGCCGGGAATGGCTTGCCAGCCGTGTCCTTTTGCAGGAACTTACGGGTGGATCGGCCCTTATAGCCTACCATCCGAACGGTGCGCCTTACCTATCCGGCTCGTCTTTGCATATCAGCATTTCCCATACGAAAGGCTATGCTGCCGTTCTGTTACAGGATCATCCTGCCGCCGGCATCGACATCGAATACCGTTCCGAGAGGGTGTCGAGGATACGCAGTCGTTTTATGAATCCCGAAGAAGAGGCGGGTATCGACAAGGAGTACGAGACGGAACATCTGTTGCTCCATTGGTGTGCGAAAGAGACTCTTTTTAAAATGGTTGGTTATGAAGAGGTCGATTTCCTTCGCCATCTGCATGTCTGTCCGTTCCCGTATGCGGAGAAAGGGAGTTTTACCGTCTATGAAACCCGTACGGGAGAAAGGACAGTTTACCGGTTGAACTACCTCGTTACCCCCGATTTCGTATTAACCCGGAGTTGAATCGTTTTTTTCAATATCGGTATATATATCCTAACCCATAGGGTTACGCCTTCTAAAGCTATGGGTTAGGAGTCGTAAAGCAATGCTTTATTTCTGCCAGATCTCCCAAGCTGCGAACGCTTGCAGCAGGAGCATTTCGAGCCCGTTCTTGACGATGGCTCCTTTTTCTTTGCCTTTCTTCATGAAGAGGGTTCCATCCGGGTTGTACAAGAGGTCGTACAACAGATGGTCCGGAGTGAGCAGATCGTAAGGGATGTCCGGGCAGGCATTGATATTCGGGTACATCCCTAACGGGGTCGTATTGACGATGACGGTGTACTGTTCCATCGTCTTCGGAGTGATTTCTTCGTAGGTGATGCAGTGATCTTTCGGTTTACGGGAAACCAGCGTGGCGCCGACACCCAATTGTTTCAATCCGTGGAAGACAGCTTTCGATGCGCCTCCCGTCCCGAGGATCAAGGCTTTGCGATGTGTCTCGTTTAGGAGTGGCTCGATGGAGCGCTTGAAACCGATGATATCGGAGTTGTAGCCTTTCAGTTTTTTACCGAAGAGGCCTTTTGTGAATTTGATGACGTTGACGGCTCCGATCAGGCGGGCGTCTTCGTCCAGATCATCCAAGTAGGGAATGACTTGTTCCTTGTAAGGGATAGTGACATTCAGACCGTTCAATTCCGGGTTCTCTTTTAATACGGTCTTCAGATCTTTGATGTTCGGGATCTCGAAGTTCAGATAAGTTGCATCGATTTTCTCGGATTCGAACTTCTGGTTAAAGTAGTTCTTTGAAAAAGAGTGTCCGAGGGGATAGCCAATTAAACCATATTTTTGCATGATCTGTAAATTTAAGATGATTCATATTGTTAGGGCAGTTCATGAACCGCTCTTACTGCCCGTGTATAGTGAACAAATGCCGAAAGTGAAAGTGCGCGAACGGGCTTCGCTGAAACCTACCCGGCTGAGCAGGTCGGTCATTACCTTCCCTTGCGGAACGACTTTGATGGAGGCCGGCAGGTAACTGTAGGCTGTATGCTCTTTTGAGAGCAGGCGTCCGACGGTAGGGATCACGACTTTCGAATAGATGTTGTAGAGTTGCTTCATTGGGAAATGCACCGGCGAGGATAGTTCCAGGATCATCAGATGACCTCCCGGTTTCAGTACCCGGTACATCTCGGCGATCCCTTGCTCTATATTTTCAAAATTTCGTACTCCGAATGCGGCTGTGACAGCGTCGAACGAGTTGTCCGGATAGGTCAATGCCGTGCAGTCCTGGTACTCGAACGTGATGTGGTCCGACAATCCCGCTTCGGCGACTTTCTGCCGTCCGACTTCCATCATGCCCTCCGAGATGTCGGCTCCGATGATACGGTCGGCTTTCAGGCGGCGGTGCATGGAGATAGCCAGGTCTCCCGTGCCTGTGGCGATATCGAGGATCGAGGCGGGAGAAAAAGGACGCAGGAAAGCAATTCCTTTCCTGCGCCATATTTTGTCGATGCCCAGCGAGAGCGTATGGTTCAGCTGGTCGTATGTACCAGCGATGGAGTCAAACATGCGCCTGACTTGTGTCGTTTTGTGCTCCTCGTTGTTGTAGGGTAGAACCTGTTCTGAACCGTACTTCGTCATATCCGTTTACCTTATTTGTTGAGATATTCGGTTACGTTCTTTTCGATACGGGAAAGGAGGTTGTCCGTATCGCCTTTTTCGAACTTTTCGCCTGTGATGTGTTCATACAGTTCGATGTAGCGTTCGCTGATACCGTCTACGATAGCCGGAGTCATTTCAGGAACTTTCTGGCCAGCCTTGCCCTGGAAACCGTTTTCCATCAGCCATTCGCGTACGAACTCTTTGGAGAGTTGTTTCTGCGGTTCGCCTTTGGCAAAACGTTCTTCGTAGCCTTCGCTGTAGAAATAGCGGGAAGAGTCCGGTGTATGGATTTCGTCCATCAGGTAAATTTTGCCGCCGTGTTTGCCGAATTCGTATTTCGTGTCGACCAGGATCAAGCCGCGTTCGGCAGCGATTTCCGTACCGCGTTTGAAGAGTGCGAGCGTGTATTTTTCCAGCAGTTCGTATTCTTCCGGAGTAGCCAGGCCCTGGGCCAGGATTTCTTCTTTGGAGATGTCGGCATCGTGTTCACCGATCTCGGCTTTTGTCGTCGGGGTAACGATCGGTTCGGGGAAACGTTCGTTTTCACGCATACCTTCCGGCAGTTTTATACCGCAGATTTCGCGTACGCCGCTCTTATAAGCACGCCATGCGCTTCCGCAGAGGTAACCGCGTACGATCATTTCAACGGGGAATCCCTGGCACATCACGCCTACGGTCACCATCGGATCGGGAGTCGCCAGTTTCCAGTTCGGGCAAATGTCGGTAGTCGCATCCAGGAATTTGGCAGCGATCTGGTTCAGCATCTGTCCTTTGTAGGGGATACCTTCCGGCAGGACTACGTCGAATGCCGAGATGCGGTCTGTCGCAACCATCACCAATACGTCGTCGTTGATGTTGTACACGTCGCGTACTTTACCATGATAGACACTCTTTTGTCCTGGAAAATTGAAGTCTGTTTTTGTTAATGCCTTCTTCATACCTTTGTTTTTATGGGGCGCTTATGGGGCGTCCTGACTGTTATTAATATTGTTCGTTGTGTCGGCGGGGGCGGTTCGCGAACCGCTCTTACGGGGTTGTCTGCTGTCGAATTTGTCGTAGGCTTCTACGATACGTTGGACGAGCTTATGGCGGACGATGTCCTTTTTCTCGAATTCGACTTTGCCGATTCCTTTTACGCCTTTCAGGATTTGCATGGCCTGTACGAGTCCGGAGGTGGCTGTCGGCGGCAGGTCGATCTGTGTCACATCGCCAGTAATGATCATTTTGGCATTCATTCCGAGGCGGGTGAGGAACATCTTGATCTGGTGTGTCGTCGTGTTCTGCGCTTCGTCGAGGATGATGACCGCATCGTTCAGCGTCCGTCCGCGCATAAAAGCGAGGGGGGCGATCTGGATCACGTTGTTTTCCATATATTCCTTCAATTTGGCTCCCGGTACCATGTCTTGCAGGGCGTCATATAGAGGTTGGAGGTATGGATCGAGTTTGTCCTTCATCTCGCCGGGGAGAAATCCTAATTTTTCACCGGCCTCCACTGCCGGACGGCTTAGGATAATCTTGCGGATTTCTTTGTTTTTAAGTGCTTTTACGGCAAGAGCTATAGCGATGAATGTCTTGCCAGTCCCGGCGGGGCCTGTGGCAAAAACGAGATCGTTTTCTTCGAATGCTTTGACAAGACGTTGCTGGTTTTCCGTGCGGGCGACGATCGGTTTTCCGTTCATCCCGTGGATGATCAGATTCTCTTGCTTGGTGATCACCGGGGCTTTGCCTTTGATGATGTCCAGTATGACATCTTCGCTTAGCGAGTTGAATTCCTCACAATATTTTTCTACCTCGCGAATTTTCTTGAGAAAGAGTTCCGACTCGTCTTCGTCTCCGATCACTTTCATCACATTTCCCCTTGCCACAATGCGCAGTTTAGGGAACAATGTCTTTATCAACTGCATGTTGACATTGTTTACTCCGTAGAATATAACCGGATCTACGCTCTCAAGAATATAAATTCGTTCAATCATTCAATTTGTTTTAGTTTTGCCTTTGCCGTGAATTTTCTGCCACTCTCGTTCAGGCAGACAAAATTAGTAATATTCTTTATGCAAAAATAAATTGTGAGGAATTTTGTTGTCGCTTCATGAAGATTATTTGAACATTTCTTGCAGACGCCATCCTTCCTGACGACAATCCCATACGGCATGGATTTCGATTAGTTCGTCCGTAAATGTGTAAATCAACTTGTAATGTTTTTCGACGACAAGGGAGCGAAATTCGCAATCATATCCTTTCAGTAGGGTTCGACAGGACCCGCTTGCGGAAAAACACGTAAGGGTTCGGCAGAATCCAATAGTCTGTTGTATAAATGGATAGCTGCGGTCTGGCTCTTTTCACTGTAAAATCTGTAAATGTTGTCAAGTAAGGCAATGGCTTGAGGTAACCACTTTATTATTATTCGCATAGTGGATGTCGTTTGCGTAATTCTTCCGTTGTCATACCTAATCCTTTTTTTGATTCTTCTCTCGATTTCTTCAACACAGCTTTTAATTCGTCCAGCGTCATTTGTGCCGGATAGCGCGTTTCTTTCTTTTCTGTCGCAAGGCTGATCAGATTTTTGATCTGTGTCAACAGCTTTACGTCGTCAATTGTTTTCAATTGTTCAATAAGTGATAATCTTAATTCCAGTGCTTCCATACATTATATCCTTGTTTAGTTTATATTCGGATTCACAAAAATAGTCATAAATATTTTGAGATCAGTGAATCTTGGTTACTTTTGTTTCCATATAAAAGAGAAATAATGAAAAAGATAGTATTTAGTATTTGGTTGATAGTGGCTGCTTGCTCGGTGGCAGTGTTATGTTCGTCTTGTGGAAAAAAGGAAGAACGCGGCGAGTTGAAACGTATCTGGTATAATGGGAGCTATAACCGTGATTTCAAGGATCTGAACGATGTACATCTGGCCGAAGCGAAACGTATCGGTATTCAACCTGCATCGAATCGTGAAGAAGCGGAGAAAGTAAAAAAGGAGATGGAGGAGATCGAAACCAACGAATATTATGAAGTGGAAAAGCTGACGCATTCCATCCCATATCTGATCCCTTCGGCGGCACAGTTACTGGAAGATATCGGACATAATTTCCAGGATTCCTTGCGTAATCTGAATGCTTCGATCTATAAAGTCAAAGTGACCAGTGTCACCCGCACGGTCGATGATGTCAAGAACCTGAAAAAAAGAAATACCAATTCTTCCCAAAACTCGGCTCACCGCTACGGAACGACCTTCGATGTCTCCTGGGTTCGCTATACTAAAGTAGACGAAAGCGATACCCTGAATATAGACAAGGACCGGTTGAAAATGGTATTGGCAATGGTTTTGCGCGATTTGAAAAGGGAAGAGCGCTGCTATGTCAAACACGAACGCAAGCAAGGTTGTTTTCATATAACCGTCCGGGAAAAGAAATAAAAAGAGGCAACACAACGGCTTACTGATCGAATGGACAAAAAACTACTGAAATACTGGAAAAACTGCCTGCTGGATGCCGAACGAAGGAGCAGGTCGCTAACGAAAGAAGCGCGGGTAACATTGCGGATTGGTGATAAGCTTCCGGAATTTATACTTCGCAAAGATATTCCCTTGCTTTTCCCCAAAGGGAAGCAAAAGGAGAATGACGAGAAACGTAAAATACAGATTGCTCCTTGTGTCTTTCTTCCTGAGTACGAGAACGGATGGACTTCCAGGCAGAATGCCCCGGAATATCCCTTTCTGATTTCTGCGACATTATTGCCGGACGGAACTTTTCAGGTCTGTGACAATAAGTCTGAACGTATTCCAGTTTTTGTCCGTAAGTTTCTATCTCCGAATGCACGTAATGACAGGACTGTTGCCTCTCTTTCGAATGTGGACCGGCTTTTGAGTGAGTTCGATACCGAAGAGACGGATTGGAAGAAATACTGGAGTGCTTGCGAAACCTTGTTTCAGGATGCGACCGGCTTGACTTTCCGTGAAATGAACTATGCCGACAAGCCTGAAATCATCGTCGTGAAAGCTCCCGGACGTGGAATGGCACAAAAGATCATCAACCTGTATGACAAACTATTGGAAAGTAAATCTTCCCACCCATTACTGGAACTTCTGATCCGTAAAAAGCAGGAAACATTGCTACCGGTACCGGAAAAACAGCAAGTCTATTGCAATAGAACCCATTGGGCACAGATGAGTGGCGAGTTCCCGTTGTCTGTTTCTCAACGTGAGACGCTTGCCATGTATACAGAACCGGGCAGTTCCGATATTTTTGCAGTTAACGGACCTCCGGGAACAGGCAAAACAACTTTTTTTGCAGACAGTAATTGCCAACCGGATCGTCCATACCGTGCTGGAGCATCCTGATGATCCGGATATCATCGTAGCCAGTTCGGCCAATAACCAGGCGATAACCAATATTCTGAAAGATTTCAAGGTCGAACAGCCTTCTGACGGTAAGCCTGTAAATCTGCTGACTCTCCGCTGGCTGCCCGGTTTGGATACGTTGGGATTGTATCTTTCCGGTAAAGACGAGCAGAAGGACCAGTACAAAATGATGTTCAATACGAAAGGTGACGGCTTTCCAAATGATTATGACGATCCTGCCCGGCTGGAAGAATATCGTGGATTCTATTTGGAACATTTCAATCGTTTCTTTCAGGCATCCTGTCAGAATGAAGTTGAGCGTCAGCGCTTCCTTCGCAAGAAAATGAAGAAGATACGGGATGAGATTGGAACCTGCTTGAATGTAGCCTCTCTCAAACAGTATGGAAAAGAGATGGCGGATAAAGGTTTCCTGAGTAGACTGCTCCGTAAATTTCAGAAACTTCCGAGCTATGAAGCTATAATAAGCGACTGGGAGCAGACGGCAGATTTTAAAGAACGCTATGACAAGTTGATTGTCAACTCAGAATATAAATCCCTTCCTTATACGGAAGATATGGCGGTACGGCTGGATATCAGCTACCGTTATCTCTTGTTCTGGTATGCCATCCATGACCGGGAAGCCGAGTTCATCCGCCGGTTGGCCGAATGTGACAAAGAAGGAGAGACGCGTGGTCGTGAGGACTATACCGAACGGCTGAAACGTTTGGCCTGTGTGATGCCTGTCTTTATTTCGACTTTCCATTCTTTGCCGAAATACATGGTTTGTGTGGACAATGGAGAGTGGGATGCGCCGCTCTATGATGCGATCGATTTGTTGATCGTGGATGAATCAGGGCAGGTGTCTCCTGAACTGGCTATTCCGTCTTTCAGCCTTGCCAAGCAAGCCATTTTGGTGGGAGACGTGGAGCAGATCGAACCGATATGGTCCATCTCGGACGAATATTCCAGTATCAATCTGCAACGTTTCGGCCTGATTTCTTCCGAATTTGATGATCGGTATATGTTCCTGCATGAGAACGGTTTCCTTTCCTCATCCGGAAGCATCATGAAGATGGCGCGGAAGAGTTGCAATTTCGAGGTTGCCGGCGAAAGAGGCGCCTTCCTGACCGAACACAGACGTTGCCTCGATCCGATCATTGCTTATTGCAACGACTATGTGTATCATGGCCGTTTGCTGCCGAAGAAAGGAAACAAGGTGAAGTATAAAGACCTGCCACCTAAAGGGTATGTCCATGTAAACGGAGTTAGTGAAAAGGGAGCGACGGGCAGTGTATTGAACAAGGCGGAGGCGGCCGCAATCGTCTCCTGGCTGGAGAAAGAAAAGGGAAATCTGGAAAACGCTTACAAAAATCCGGTTTGTAAAATAGTGGCGATAGTCACTCCTTTTAAAGCGCAGGAAGAAACGATCCGTCGCTTTGCAGAACGGTCGCCGGAGGCGGAAGCGTTTGCCGGTATGACGATTGGTACCGTTCACTCTTTACAGGGGGCGCAGTGCCCGGTCGTGATCTTTTCATCGGTCAATTCTCCCGGTGATGCTTCTTATTTTATGGAACAAGGTGGAAAGTACAATATGCTCAACGTGGCTGTTTCGCGTGCGCAGTATCATTTCCTGGTGTTCGGGAATATGAATATATTCCATCCTGAACAGAATACACCCGTCGGTAACCTGGCAAAATGGTTGTTTGACGATCCGGCGAACGAAGTGTCCGGCAATTTCATCTATCGGCAACAGGAACCGCTTTGTCGCTATCAGCCGGCCGAACGTTTATCGACATTGGAGGAACACACCGGTTTGTTGCGGCAAGCCTTTAAAGAAGCGACAAAAAAGTTGCTGATCGTATCTCCTTTTATATCGATCCGGGCGATCGAACATGATCATCTTATTCCCCTAATGCGGGAAACGGTGGAGCGGGGTGTGGAAGTCGTGGTGTATTCGGACTTCCGCTTGGATTGTGACAAACAAACCGGTTTGTTGGGGAAAGAGGCCGATGCTGGTCGGAAGGCTTTGGTTGAAAACGGGATTAAGTTGATTTTGTTGAAAGGTATTCATAATAAATTGCTTGCAATTGATGATTCGGTATTGGTGGAAGGTTCCTTTAACTGGCTTTCTGCAAGTAGAAATGGGATTTATTCCCGTCATGAATGTTCCGTGAAACTGATTTCTCCGGAAGCAACGAAGCATATTTCAAACTTAAGAAAGGAGTTGGACGCAATAGAACCGGAGTCCGTTCTTTTCGAGCCTATTCCTGTCTCTGTAACGAAACAGGTCCAGGTCGGGAATAAGAATTGTCCGGGTTTCTTTGATGCCGAACCGGTAAACCACTGTACGGATGAAGAGATGGTCGGTTTCAAAGAGCGTATCCGGCAACTGGGAGTCAAGAAAACGGACGTTTCCGAGTCGATAATGAGAGTTCGTAAGCAATATCCTCGTCATTATGAAACATGGTCGGATGAGGAATGCCGGATATTACAGGAGTTGATGCAAAAGACGAATGATCTGAATCTATTTTGTTCCTGCTTCCAACGGACTCCGGGCTCGATCCGTATAAAAGTAGAAGGTATGAATCAGAATTAGCGTTTGGCTTTCTTGATTCATACCTTCTATATCCTAATTTCTGAAGATATATTATAAGATGCCTTCGATCACTTTGCGAAGTTCCGGTTTCCCCATCGTGCCGAGCATCATCTCTTTATTCCCATCCATACGGCAGAGGAGTAAAGTCGGGATCGTCCGGATCTTGAAAGCGGCTTCCAGTTCTTCTTCGTTGTCTACATTTACTTTATAGATGTAGAGTTTTCCGTCGTATTCTTTTGCGAATTCGTCGAGTATCGGCTCCAGACGTTTGCAATAGCCGCACCAGGGGGCATGAAAGTCTACGATACAAGGCTTGTCTCCTACATATTTCCAATCTTTGGGGTTTTCTTCGAAGTTTCCTACTCGCTGTATAAATTCCGCTTTTGTTAATTCAATCGGTGTCATATTGTTTCCTTTTATAATTGATATTGCAAAGATACATAAATATGGTTGCATTGTAAATGGCAATATCGCTTATAGAATTATCAATATTCCCCTTCTGCCGGCATTAAATGAAAAATATCCGTATTTTTGTCTTTCATAAAATAATAAGCTCATGTCATCAGAAAGATATGTTCAAGATTTTACGGCGTTGGAGGCTTTGTTCAAACGCTTTTACAAGCCCTTGCGAGCGTATGCTTTCCGTTTTGTTAACGACAAAGATCTGTCGGAAGATATCGTGCAGGATGTCTTTTTTGAACTGTGGCAACGGCGTGAAAGCATTCGTTTTGAAGACGCCGCTGTGAAGTCCTATCTTTTCAGGGCGGTTTATACGCATGCCTTGAATGCGCTGAATAAAAAGCAGCAGGATGTATGTACCTTGGAGCCGGCAAGGGAAGCAGACATTTTGGATCAGTATGTCACTTCTTATATGCAAAATTCCGAGCAAAGCTTATTATTGAAAGAATTGGAAGAAGAAATCATGTCTTATATACACGCTTCCCCCTCAATGCCGTAAAGTATTTATGCTCAGCCGGAGCTACGGTTTGAAAAACCGCGAGATTGCGGAACAACTGGATATTAGCATCAAGGCGGTTGAAAAGCAGATAAGTAAAGCTCTTTACGGCTTGAAGGAGCATCTTGTCCAAAAGGACTTATTCCCTTTGTTGGTGCTGGCTGTCACTTGTCTTTCTCATTAGACAGTAGGAGGGTAAAACAAAAGTTTCAAACAAATCTCTTGCATGAAACAAAAGTTTCAGATAAACTCTTTTCGTGAAACTTTATTTTCCTCGGATGAAACAAAAGTTTCTCGTTATGGAAAATAAAGTTTCATGCTGGAGAATAAAAAGAAACATAATTTTTTTGTAGAATGAAGGTAGGGTAAAAACCTCTTTTTTTGTATTACTAATAAATGAATCTGTAAATGAAAGAAAGTACAAACGATATCAACGAAATCATAATCCGTTATCTGGATGGCTCGGCAGCGCTGGAAGAGAAGATGTTGCTGCTTCGGTGGCTGAAACAATCGGACGGTAATCGGGATGATTTTGCTGTAACCCGTGACTTGTGGCTGTCTTGTAATGTTGCAGCCGGAAACGAGTTGGAGGTCGATATCGCTTTGGAGAAAGTGAAAGACCGTATCTTGCTGGAGCAGGGCCGGATGGAAAGGGAATCGCTTGCGGAGAGAAAAACGTTATCGGTGGTTTTGCGTTGGACGCGGGTTGCTGCCGTATTGTTGCTTTTGTTGGGAATAGGTTATGGCATCGGCAGTTGGAGGGAGCATTCCGTTTCGGATGTCATCGTACAAAACCAATTGATAACAGCAAAAGGAAGCAAGGGGCGGTTCACGTTGCCCGACGGATCAGTGGTTTGGCTGAATTCGGAAACCAAACTGACTTATCCGAATCAATTTACCGGTAACAGGCGGTTCGTCTCTTTAGAAGGAGAAGCCTATTTCGAGGTGGCGAAAGATGCGAAAAAGCCTTTTGTCGTACAGGCGGGAGAGATAGACGTGGAGGTCTTGGGTACTTGCTTCGATCTCGATAGCTATTCTTCCGGTGAATTTGTAGAGACCGCTTTGCTGAACGGCAGTGTGAAGATATCGGGAAAAGCTTTGAAAGATCCGGTTTACTTGAAACCGAATGAACTGTTCAGATATCGTAAATCGGATCAGATCGCCTCTGTCGAAGAAGCGAAAGTCGGTTTGTATGCCGACTGGATCAAGGATCGCCTGGTGTTCGACAACGACTGTCTGGCTGATATCCTGATCAGTATGGAGGGACGCTATAATATGGATATCGAATGCCCGAAGCAGTTTGCTGCTTCCACTCGCCTTTCTTTCACGATCCGGCAGGAGAGCATCGAAGAGGTGATGGAGGCAATGAGTCTCATAGCGCCTATCAGGTACGAGATGAAAAATGGAAAAGTATATATTATACCAAAATAGTATAAAAGCGAAGTATTAACCTTAAAAATAATAAAAATATGAGAAAGGAGGAATGATGTAAGTATTATTAATGCAATAGGTGAATGCGGCAACATCCACCTATTCAAGAATTTTATTAACCTATCGCTTCTCTTGGCGGAGTTCGGCGATAAAGTCTAACAAAAAAATCCATGTAAAAATATGAATAATTTTAATGGAAAGGATGTTTTGTACCCTTTCTTAACACACAAAAATGTTCGGATTATGAAATTAGTCCTGATTATGTTAACCGTTATGCTATTTAGGGTTTCTGCTACAGAGTCTTATGCACAAAGTACTCGGATAAACCTAAGCATGGAAAACTCTACTGTCAAAGATGTTCTAAAAGGAATAGAGAGTAGGAGTGAGTTTACTTTTTATTATAATGACAAGGTTATTAACACGAACAAGCGAGTCACTGTGAATGCCGAAGATAAAAATATATCGGAGATATTGGCATTGATTCTGCCGGATTGTGATTTTAAGATTTATAATAAGAATATTATAATAACGGAGAAAAAGGCAGAGGAAACAAAAGCCACTCAAGAGGGAAAGAAGATCACAGGTGTTGTCTTGGATGCATTCGGCCCGGTAGTCGGAGCGAACATTGTGGAAAAAGGAACAATGAACGGTGTTATATCCGATTCGGAAGGACGCTTCGTCCTTAACGTTGCACCAGGTGCAACGTTAATAGTTTCTTATATAGGATATGTCTCTCAAGAAATAAAAATCAATGATCAGGCGTCCTATACCATAACACTCCGGGAAGATACCGAAACATTGGAAGAAGTAGTGGTTGTCGGATATGGAACCATGAAAAAGAAAGACTTGACAGGCGCAGTGAAAAGGGTGAATTTGGAAGAATCTCCTGCAGTTGCTAATACAAGTTTATCTCAGGCACTTGTTGGGTCTACAGCAGGTGTCAATACGGCTCAAAGCGGATATGCTGGGGAGGATGTAAGTCTGAGTATTCGTGGAACAACTTCATTTTCTGCTTCTCAAAATCCTTTGATTGTCTTGGATGGCATTATTTACAATGGGGCAATGTCCGATATCAATGTAAATGACATAAGCAGTATTGATATTTTGAAAGATGCAAGTGCAGCGGCTGTCTATGGTGCTCGTTCGGCCAATGGCGTAATCTTGATTACAACTAAAAAAGGAAAAACTGAGAAACCGAAAGTTTCATTTAATATGTCTATAGGGACACAGTCTGCATCTAATCATAGTGCAAATTATATGAATGCAGAAGAATATACAAGGCGCTTGGCTGATTATGCCTATCAACAGGATTTACGTGCGTGGTATAAAACAAATCCGACAAGCGATGTAGGTCGTCCTGCTTATCCGGATTTGTCGAGTAGAGAAGCTAATGCTTATTATCTGAGATCTCAAGAAGAAAAAGATAGCTATCTTTCGGGAGCAGCGTATGATATTGATTGGATAGACAAGGTTATGCAGACTGGTTTGACGCAAGATTATAATATCGGTGTTTCTGGCAGCTCAGATTATGTGAATTATTATTTATCGGGAGCCTATCATGATGAAGAAGGTCTGTTGCTAAATGATCAATTTAAGCGTTATACATTCAATGCGAAGGTCGATACAAAGGTGACTGATTGGTTGAAAATCGGTGCAAACATTAACTTCTCCCATCGTGATTATTCGGGAGTGTCTGCTAATTTTGATTATGCAACAAAAGCATCACCTTTGGCCGCGTATGACTTTGATACACCAGGATATCATCGTCTGGAGTTGGCAACAGAATCATCTATGAAAGATCCATTACAATATTTGGCTATTGATAATTCAGATTTGCGAAATACACTCTTTTTGACCTTGAACGGGCGTATTGATGTTCCTTTTATTAAAGGCTTGTCTTATGATTTTAATTATTCAACTACCCGGTATCATCGAGATAATAATTCGTTTTATCCGTCAGATGTGGATGGAGGATTTATTAATAATGGTAAAGCTATAAAAGAGCCGGAGAATGAAAATGCTTATTTATTTAATCATATTTTTGCTTATCAAAGAACATTTGGCGATCATTCATTGAATGCAACATTTGTTTATACAAAGGAAAAAAGATGGGGTGATAAGACTACTGCTATTGCAGAATCGTTCGATACGGACAATTTAGGTTATAATAATTTAGGTATCGGTACATTGTTTACTGAAAAAAGTACAGCTTGGCAGGAATCCAATGTGGGTTTGATGGGACGTATTAGTTACAATTATAAAAATCGTTATTTGTTTACAGGTACAGTACGTCGTGATGGCTTTTCGGGATTTGGGAGTAATAATAAGTTTGTAACATTGCCTTCTGCCTCTATTGGTTGGGTGATTTCAGAGGAAGACTTTAATCCGTTTGAGGATGTATATTTGAAATTGCGTCTTTCTTATGGACAGAATGGTAATCAGGGTATTGGACGTTATGCCTCATTAGCTAAATTAGGAATGGGGGCTTATAATTATGATGATGATAGGGTTATTTCTTTATATCCTTCTGAAATGGCTAATAAGGATTTGAAATGGGAACGTACTTCGTCTTGGAACTTTGGTATTGATTTCGGTTTCTTTAATCAACGTTTAAATGGTTCGTTTGAAGTCTATAAATCGCATACAACAGATGTTTTGGTAAAACGAACATTGCCGAATGTCACAGGATATAGTTGGGTTTGGGCAAACTTAGGTGGTGTTGATAATAAGGGTGTGGAAGTCGAACTGAATTCTGTCAATATCCAGAATAAAAATTTCTCTTGGACATCCGGTTTTACATTCTCATTGAATCGAGATAAGATTACAGATTTGTATGGTGATGGAACAACACAAGATTTGACGAATGGATGGTTTGTCGGTGAATCGATAGGTGCTATCTATTCTTATGAAATGCAAGGTGTTTGGCAAGAGGAAGATTTGTATTCCGGTAAGATTTATGAAGGTTGGTATCCAGGGCAACAGAAATTTGCTGATTTGAATGGTGATGGTAAGATTGATGCTGAACATGATCGTAAGATTATCGGTAATAAGAATCCTAATTGCCGTTTCAGTTTTAGCAATACATTGACATGGAAAAATTGGTCTTTGTACTTTATGCTGAACTCAATGTTGGGCGGAGGTGGCTATTATATGGGAGGCAATGGTCTTTTGGCTCCGGATAATAGTTCAGATTATGTAGTTCGTTTGAATCAACCGGCTATCAGAGAATATTGGACACCGGAAAACCATTCCAATGAGGGACTTGCTTTGTTTAGAAATCAGCCGATATCTACAAGTATTTATCAAAATAGAGGATTTGTCCGTCTTCAGGATGTGTCTTTGATGTATTCATTCGATAAGAAATTGTTACAAAAGACAGGAGTCATTAGTCAGTTACAGCTGTTTTTAACAGGAAAAAATTTGTATACGTTTACAGGTTGGGATGGATGGGATCCTGAATATACAGCATTTCCATTGACTCGTAGTTTGCAATTTGGAATTAAGTTATCACTTTAAATAGATGGAATTATGAAATACAATTTTATATCAAATACGATCTTTTCTAAATTAATAGCAGTAGCGTTCTTTTTGGGAGGTTTGTTCGGGTGTAATGATGACTTTTTGGAAGAGAAACCGTTAGACTTTTTATCTTCGGAAAATGCCTATTCGGAAGCATCGGGTATTAAATTAGGAATAAATGGACTTCACAGTTATTTGCGTGACGTGTTGTATTATGGAGATGATGCTATTGTCTATTTTTACAGTTCAATGGCTGATGTCAGTTACAATGGGGAAAATCCAGGAGGTGTAACATATGAAGTATTGACCCCTTCCAATAGTTTGTTTTATAAATTGTGGAAGAATATGTATATTCTGATCAGTCGTTCTAATGAGTTGTTACTTTATATAGATGAGGAAGAAACGACAGGTTGGGATAGTCCTGAACAGCGAGCATTATATAAGGGAGAAGTTTTGTTTTTCCGTGCGTATGCTTATCGTTTACTTACTTCTTTTTATGGAGATGTTCCTCTGTTGGTTGATGCGGTGACTGTTCCTAAAACAGAATTTGTTCGTACATCATTAAAAGATGTGTACGCTCAAGTGGAGAGTGATTTACTTTTTGCTACTCAACATTTGCCAGATCCTGGTAAGGAAGAAGAAAAAGGACGTGTTACAAAAGGTGCTGCCTACCATTTGTTGTCAGAGGTTTATTTACAAGAGGGTAAATATAAAGAAGCGGTTGAAGCTGCTACACATGTGATAGATGATTTTGGTTATCGATTGATGACTGAGCGTTTCGGGGCGACAACTGATGTCTTTAAAACAGGTGATGTATTTTTAGATTTGTTTGCGTATGGTAATCAAAATCTGAGTGAAAATAAAGAGGCGATATGGGTAGCTCAGTTTGGTGCTAACCTGTCAGGGGGAGGAGGAACAGGCAATGGTCCTCAGGGTTCAAATGTATCGGGTGGTGGAGGACAAAATAACGGTCCTCGTCGTCATGGCCCTCGTTATTATTCTTTGGGAAATGACCCAGCTGGATACGCTTGTATATTAGGTGAATTTATTGACGGTAAATATACTGGATATAGTGATACGTTAAGCCGTCCGGTTTCTTGGTCACGTCCGACATATCATGTGACTCATGAAGTTTGGGCTTCTGATTGGGATAATGATATTCGAAATGCACCTCATAATATTAAGCGTACTTATTATTTCCAAAATCCGGAATCGCCTTATAATGGACAAGTCATAGATTTCTCTTTGTGGGGTAGTTATGAAACAAATGGTCGTAATCCGATGAAAGATACTTGTAATTTTATATATCCTTATTGGATCGGAAAGGTTGGCGATCCTTGTCATATCCAAGCAGAACCCCTTCGTAGTGGTGGAGGATATACATGGAAGGATTGTTACTTTATGCGATTGGCAGAAACCTATTTAAATCGGGCAGAAGCTTATATTCAGTTAGGTGAAATGCAAAAAGCAGCAGATGATATCAATGTTGTCCGTTCACGTGCAAATGCTAAGCCAGTAGCAGTAGGCGATGTTACTATTGATTATTTGTTGGATGAACGAATCCGCGAATTATATACGGAAGAATTTCGTGAAGTTGTTTTGCGTCGCACTGGCAAATTCCTTGAATATCTGCGAAAGTATAACAATAATCCGCAGGCTCCTGGAATGAATGTGAAAGACCACAATGTTTTGTGGCCGATCCCTCAAACAGAAATAGATGCTACCGGTGGTGCGCTTACGCAAAATCCTGGTTATAATTAATATGTATGTTAGATATTGGTAAACCAGGAATAATTTCATGGAAAAATCAAGAAGATCATTTTTAATAAAAGGGGTGACTGGGGCTATGCTTATGGCCACCCCGAATATAGTGAAAGCCAGCGTAATGGATATGGCCAAGCCGAAAGTGGCTAAAGCTGTAAATCCTTTCCATCTTGGCATGGCTGGCTTTACGTTTGTTGCGTTTGATTTGGAAACTACGTTGAAGACTTTGCAGCGTCTGGATATTCATTATCTCTGTATTAAAGATTTTCATCTGCCTTACGATTGTACGGATGCACAAATAGAAGAGTTGCATGCCAAATGTGCTTCGTATGGTGTGAAAGGATATGCTGTCGGTCCGATCAATATGAAGACAAAAGATGAAATAGACCATGCGTTTGAATATGCAAAACGAGTAGGAGTAAAAACGATAGTCGGTGTTCCTACGTATGAACTATTGTCATACGTGGATAAAAAGGTAAAGGAGTACGATTTTCACTATGCCATCCATTTGCATGGACCGGATTTACCAGTATTCCCGGATGCCAAAGATGTGTGGGAACATACTAAAGATTTGGACCCGCGTATAGGTATGTGTCTGGATATAGGGCATGATTTGCGTAGCGGTCGTGACCCTGTCGCTGATTTGAAAAAATATCATACGCGTGTATTTGATATGCATATCAAGGATGTGACAGACTCGACAAAAGCAGGACATGCTATTGAATTAGGCCGTGGAAAGATTGATTTTCCTGCTTTAGTACAGATGATGCGTGAGGTCAACTATACAGGAATGTGTAGCTTGGAATATGAAAAGGATAGGAATGATCCGTTTTTAGGAATTGCTGAATCTATCGGTTATTTCAAAGCTGTTAGTGATATGGTTTATTGATGTTTAATTTGAATTTATAAAGATAATGAAGTCAGATATTATTTCACGTCGCTCATTTTTTAAGCAGGCTTTGGCTTTTTCTGCGGTATCGGCGATACCTTCATTTTGGATTCCCAAAGCGAATGCTGCTTCTGTTGCATCCCGTATGAGTGCAAATGATAAAGTGAGAGTTGCTTTTATAGGTATCGGCAACCGGGGAGCTGATATTTCACAACGGATGTTTAAGACCGGACTGTGTGAAGTGGTTGCCCTTTGTGATGTCGATATGGGAGCTCCGCATACTCAGAAGATTATTTCAATGTTTCCGGACGTTCCTCGTTTTCAGGATTTTCGTCAGATGTTTGATAAAATGGCTGATAAGATCGACGCTGTCACGGTTTGTACTCCTGACCATTCCCATTTTCCAATTACTATTGAAGCAATGGCTCATGGAAAGCATGTTTATGTGGAAAAGCCGATGGCTCGTACTTTCCAGGAAGTGGAACTGATGATGCGGGCGGAAAAGAAATTTGGAGTAGTTACTCAAATGGGAAATCAAGGACATTCGGAGGCGAATTATTTTCAGTTTAAAGCATGGAAAGAGGCTGGATTAATAAAAGATGTCACTGCAATTACTGCTCACATGAATAACCCTCGTCGTTGGCATGGTTGGAATCCGAATATTAAGCATTTGCCGATGGGTGAACCTGTTCCGGAATCATTGGATTGGGATACTTGGCTCGGCGTACGGCCTTATCACGAATATAATCATGATTATCATTTGGGACAATGGCGTTGCTGGTATGATTTTGGGATGGGGACTTTGGGTGACTGGGGAGCTCATCTTTTAGATACGGCTCATGAATTTCTTGATTTAGGTTTGCCTAATGAAATTAATCCGTTATATCTGAAAGACCATAATCCGTTTTTTTATCCGATGTCGTCTACGATCCTTTTTAAATTCCCTGAGCGGAATAATATGCCGGCGGTAGATGTAACTTGGTATGATGGTTTGGATAATATTCCGGCTGTTCCTGAAAATTATGGTACTTCGGAGGTCGATCCGAATATCCCTGCTGTGAATGGAGGTAAATTGCAGTTGGTGAATCTGAATCCAGGTAAAGAAATTTATACGAAAACATTGACGTTTAAGGGAGGATCTCATGGAAGTACATTGTCTGTTATTCCGGATAAAATAGCGAAAGAGATGAATCCGGTTTTACCGGAGTATGGAAAAAGTCCTTCAGATCATTATGCAAATTTCTTATTGGCTTGTCAAGGAAAAGAAAAAACTCGTTCTCCTTTTTCTGTGGCCGGACCGTTAAGCCAAGTCTTTTGTCTTGGAGTATTGGCACAACGTCTGAACAGAAAGTTGGTTTTTGACCGGGAGTCGAAACAAATCAGTAATGATCCGATTGCAAATCAAATGTTAATAGGCGAACAACCTCGTGAAGGCTGGGAGCAGTATTACAAAATATAGTGATAACTTTATTATTGTGATATACTGAAAAAAGAGTATCGGGACTTTCCTGATACTCTTTTTTATGCAGTTCTTAATTTTATTCTTAGTTCTGCTCCTTCAAAATCACATCATGCGCACCGCCTTCTACGATACTGGTTGAAGAGACCAGTGTGATTTTGGCGTTCTTTTGCAGATCGGGGATGGTGATAGCTCCGCAACTACACATCGTGGCGATTATTTTGCCTAATGTGAGGTTGAGGTTGTCTTTCATCTTACCGGCATAGGGAACATAGCTGTCGACGCCCTCTTCGAACTTCAGCGCTTCGCTGCCGCCCATATCGTAACGCTGCCA
>ENA-OPEE01000931-OPEE01000931.1-human-gut-metagenome-genome-assembly--contig:-NODE-931-length-22737-cov-2.719116_pt1 | contig 22737 bp, 19 predicted proteins | sample MGYA00241263_ERZ501506 | MGnify/ENA primary metagenome ERZ501506 (study PRJEB25962, sample SAMEA2042626) | human gut metagenome | biome: human gut; feature: human-associated habitat; material: faeces...
GAACAAGTCCGGAAACTGTCACCGCGGAAGATTCATGTCAGGACTTCGGTATGGAAATGATCGTTTCCCATGACAGGCTGCTTTCCGCTATAGCTTTGCAAAAAACTCCTAATCCCTGCAAGAGGCCGGAACTTAGAGCATGGCACGACAAGAACAGCGGGTTATGGGGGCTGTGCCGGGGAAGAAATAAGATTACGGCCCCGGTATTCGTCACAGTCTTCGATATCCGGCATGACATGGCAGCGGTGAGGCTCTCGGACAAGAACTGCGGACTGGTAAACGCCTGTGGTGAGATTATAAGGAAGGAAGGGTATTGCCAGTCCATGAAATTCATGAGAAACAATTTCCTGACCGTGCAGAAACCGAACGGCAGATCTGATTATATAGATCTTTACAACCTGCGGTCATACAGGGAAAAACCCGAGGTGAAGCGTTTCGGGGATGTGGAGATGTTGAAAGTCGGTCGCATGTATTATAGCCGTACAAAAAATCTGTATGCAAGCAAACTGAACCTGAGCGGCGGCTATATTTATGACCACAAGTTCTATGTGGCGATTTTTGATTATAATGCTTCCGTCCAATGCTATATTGACGATCCGCATATGGCTGGTTTTCCATGGGGATATGCCTGTCTCCTCGGTGGTGATCATGACAGTTACTATTGGATATGCCGATGGTTGGTGGATGGAAGCATCATCGTGACGGACATCGGAGGGAAATACTATCATGTGACAGACTGTGGGAAAAAAAAATACATCGGATGTCACTTCCCGGCAGAGGAGGGAGAGAAATGTTTGGCCGCGATGGAGCGACTGGCAAAGCATGCGAGGGAGATACGGAATATGGCGGAATCCGAGAAAATGAAAAAAAGGCGGCTGCTTCTGGAAAAGTCAGGCGAGGCTGTTCCGTTCCGTTCAGGGATGAAATGGGGGCTGAAAGTCGGTGAGCGTATCACCATTCCTCCGATATACCGCAATGTCAGGCCTCCCATAGGCAGGTATTGCGCCGTAGAGAAGAATTACAGCCAGTGGGGTGTCATTGCCATTGACGGCACAATGATGATTGAACCGCAATACTCTGATATAGAAATCAGCATGAAAGGCGATGTCACAGGAACAAAGGTATCCGGAAACAAGGTAGTAGTGAAACTGCCATAAAGGGTGATCTACCAGTCTTGTTTGTAAATCTGTGGTAAGCACTCAAATTAGGGCTCAAAAATGAAATATATATCTTCGCTGCGAACTAAAACTTACGAATTATGCTAAGCAGTGAAGACCTTGAAAGATTCTACTTTCAGTATCAAACCGAGGCGGTGCCTCTCGGAATGTCAGTCCAGACATTCTGTTTACGGAACAATGTTCCATATAACATTTTTCACAAATGGTACAAGGATACCCGCAAAAAAATAGTGGAAGTTCAGGTGGATGGTGTTCCCTCGGGTCCACCATCGGAGTCCGTGCCGTCTTCCCCTTTAGGGGATGCTTGTCTGGATGATGTGAAGGGGAAAGTCTATACACGGGATATTTTTAGAAGAGACTGATTGTTTGTAGTTATTATGAGTCTTAAAGAAATTCACAAACAATGCCGCAATAGCGCATGCATTGAATTTGATAAGGCTATTCCTAACGGAATATTACTAATGAATGAAATGGAAAAATACCTATGCAGTTTATTTGAACGTTTAGGACAAATAAATGTGACTGGGGAGAAAGACCAACATCGATTACCTTTAATAGTTTCTTTTATTAGAACCCATATGGTGATAGATGAACTGTTACATTATTGTGAAAACATAGAAGCAGCAACTTTAGTGCGAAAACAATTGGAGTTATTAGCACGTTACAAGGAAACTGAAAATATGGACGAGCTTAAAATAGCAATTAAAAAGAAGAAAGTTCCTCAAATTAGTAAGATAGAAAATGGAGGTGTGATGTATGGAATGTTATCGGAAATAGCGCATTCAGCAAAGCCTGAAACCTATACTTTATTAGGTTACGAGAAACAAGAAGATGACAGTGTTGGTATAAATCTCTTTGGTGTTTATGACGAAAACATTAAAGTGACGTTTGGCATTCATACAGATATTTTCTGCAGATTCTTTATTGAAATGTTACAATTTCAAAAAGAGCATATCGAAAATTACTCTGAAGACTCAGATATGGATTGGATGTGTAATGATTTTATTCCTCTTGGCCTAAAAAGTGGAATAGAATACTTCGAAAGGTATTCTCGTTGAAATTCATGACATTTTTCAACAATTAAAACTGTTAGAAAACGGCTGGTTAATATCAAATTAATAAATTATGCCAGATTCTTTAAAACAGAAAGCAGCCAAAGGTGTACTTTGGAGCACAATCGAGCGCTTTTCCGTTCAAGGCGTACAGTTCCTGATTATGATTGTGATGGCAAGGTTGCTTACACCGCATGATTATGGAATCATCGGTATGCTGGCCATTTTCATTGCTGTGGCGCAGTCGTTGATTGACAGCGGCTTTTCGCAAGCATTGATACGTAAACAGAATAGGACTGAGACTGACAACAACACTGTATTCTATTTCAATATTGTCGTCAGTGGCTTGCTTTACTTTATATTGTACATTTCTGCCCCGTTTGTTGCAGATTTCTATAATACGCCACAGCTTTGCCCTGTAATGCGCGTCGTATGTATCAGCATAATTTTCAATTCTTTGGCAGTTGTACAGCGTGCGCTTCTTACGATCAAGATTGACTTCAAGACCCAAGCCAAGGCCGCCTTGACTGCCGCTGTAACTTCGGGCGTAGTAGGCATAACAATGGCTTACCATGGATTCGGCGTATGGTCGCTGGTTACACAACAGTTGCTTAATCTCGGTATAAATACAAGTCTGTTATGGCTGTTGTCAAAGTGGAGACCACGATTGATATATTCTTGGCAATCATTTCACGAATTGTTCGCCTTTGGCTCGAAGCTCCTTGCATCAGGACTGCTCGATACCATTTATCGCAACATCTATCCCATTGTTATAGGCAAGCTTTTCAGTGCCTCAAACCTGGGACATTATACTCGCGCACATCAGTTCTCTGAGTTCCCTTCGTCCAATCTTACCGGAATAATCCAGCGTGTAACCTATCCCGTGCTTTGCGAGATACAAAATGATGACGCCCGCCTTGCCGGAATTTACCGTAAATTCCTAAAATTGTCTGCTTTTATAATATTCCCGTTGATGATAGGTCTCTCTTCAGTCTCAAGGCCTTTTATTAGCATTATGCTTGGACAGCAATGGGAGTTTTGCGGACAATTATTGCAAATTATCTGTTTCAGCATGATGTGGTATCCCATTCACGCCATCAATCTCAATCTTCTGCAAGTGAAAGGCCGTTCAGACCTGTTCCTGCGACTTGAAATCATAAAGAAAATTCTTGGTGTGACCGTACTTTGCATCACCGCGCCGTTTGGTCTTATTGTGATGTGTTATGGTTCAATTCTCAATTCGCTCGTAGCATTAGTGATAAACACTTACTACACCGGCAAACTGATCAATGTCGGTTTTTTCAAACAAATGTGCGACCTGTTACCTACTATTGTTCTCTGCCTCGTAATGTTCGTCCTGATACTTATGGTAAACTATTTCATCCCAAGCGATATCGTAAAACTTTGTGTCGGTGTTGCTATAGGCATGACCTTTTACATATTGTCAAGTCACATCTTTAAGTTTTCTGAACTTACAGAAATACTGTCTTTACTTAAGAGAAAACCATAGAACTAATATAAAACAAATTTATCATGGATAATGAATTGATAACAGTAACGTCACCGTTACTGCCGAATCTTGATGATTTTAATGAAATGCTCAAGCAGATTTGGGCAAGTAAATGGATAACCAATAATGGTTCTTTTCACAAGCAACTTGAAAAGGAACTGGCTGCTTATCTGAAGGTGCCTTATATAAGTCTGTTTACTAATGGCACTTTGCCGCTGATAACAGCTCTTCAGGCATTGCGTATAACAGGCGAGGTTATTACTACTCCCTATAGTTTTGTTGCTACGACTCACGCTTTGTGGTGGAATGGTATAAAGCCTGTATTTGTGGATATAGACCCTACTACAGGTAATATTAACCCCGATAAGATAGAGGCTGCCATTACGCCTAAGACCACGGCTATAATGCCAGTACATGTATATGGCAAGCCCTGTGACACCAAGCGGATACAGGAGATTGCCGACCAATATGGCTTGAAAGTGATTTATGATGCTGCTCATGCATTTGGAGTAGAGGTTAATGGTGAGAGTATACTCAATGCCGGTGATCTGAGCACACTCAGTTTCCATGCTACAAAAGTTTACAACACCGTAGAAGGTGGAGCGATGGTGATGCACGATGAAAAAATGAAGAAGCGCATAGACTACTTGAAGAATTTTGGTTTCGCCAACGAAACAACCGTGGTCGGTCCTGGCATCAACAGCAAGATGGACGAGGTGCGTTCGGCCTACGGTCTGCTCAATCTTAAACAAGTGGATGCCGCGATAGAAGCACGTCACCAAGTCGCCATAAAATATCGTGAAGTTCTTCGTAATGTTGAGGGTGTAACATTTTTCGATGACATCCCTGGTGTCCGTCACAATTATTCATACTTCCCTATTTTTATAGATGCGAAAAAATATGGAATGACTCGCGATGAACTTTATTTTAAGATGAAAGAGCAGAATGTGCTAGGCAGGCGATATTTCTATCCGTTGATAAGTGAGTTTTCTACTTATAGAGGACTGGAGTCTGCAAGAGCTGATAATTTGCCGATAGCGCATAAGATAGCAAATAGCGTGATATGTTTGCCGATGTACTTTGGCTTGGTAGAGGAGAATTTGGAATGTATAATTGAAATTATTGCAGAATGAATATTTTGGTTTTAGCTGGGGGAGCAGATCAAATTGCTCTTATACAGGAATTAAGGAGTAGGAATGTACAAAATATAGTACTTATTGATTATTATGAAAATCCTCCAGCTAAAAAATATGCGGATAAACATGTTGTGGCAAGTACACTTGATGTGGAAGCTGTAAAAAGAATAGCATTGATGGAAAAGGCTGATTTAGTTTGTACGGCATGTACTGATCAGGCATTATTGACAGTTGCACAAGTTTCAGAGGAACTTTTATTGCCGTGTTATATTTCTTATCAGACAGCATTGAATGTTACGAATAAATCTTATATGAAAAAAGTTCTGAAAGAATTTAATATTCCGACATCTCAATATGCAATTTTAGATTCTTTTGATAATACTGCTTTAAATAATTTTCATTATCCTTTAGTTGTAAAACCTGTTGATTGCAATTCTTCAAAGGGAGTTAAGAAAGTATTCACAGAAATGGAATTGCATGTGGCTTTGGAATCGGCAATATTATATAGTCGTACAAATACAGCAATTGTAGAAGAGTTTAAAGAAGGTGAAGAAATATCTGCTGATTTCTATGTTGAGAAGGGAATTGCCAAATTTCTATGTGCGACGAATTCTGCTAAAATGAGGAATACACATTCGTTTACTATTCTGCAGAGTCGCTATCCTGCTATTGGAGATGAACAGAAAGGGGAATTATTAAGAATAGCTCAGCAGATAGTAGATGCTTTTCATTTGGAAAATACACCGCTATTGGTGCAGTTAATACTGAAAGATAATCATTTTGACGTATTGGAATTCAGCACACGAATGGGAGGTGGCTCCAAATATAAATTAATAGAAGTTTTGTCAGGTGTTAACATTATGTCAAGTTATGTAGATTTGATTTTAGGGGAATCTCCTCGTATGGCACCTTGGGAGAAAGTAAAATATGCAGTAATGAATTATATTTACTGCTATCCTGGAATCATTAATAGTTTTGAGGGATTCAAAAACTTGTTGGACAATTCTTTTATAGAGGAGTATTTTTTGTATAAAACGGAAGGAATGGAGATAACAAAAGCTGAAACGAGTGGTGACAGGGCGGCAGGTTATTTAGTAGTGGCATCAACCGAACAGGAACTGCAAGAAAAAGTTAGTTATATTGATTCACAACTTGCAATTCTTAATAATAATGGTGTTGATATAATGTGTCATGGTTTATCTGATTTAGTTTTATGAACCCACCCAAAATTACTATAATTGGTGCTGGTAACGGAGGGCAGGCGATGGCCGGTCACTGTGCAGCTTTAGGAGTTCATGTTTGTTTATATAATCGTGATATGGAACATATCTTTTCTATAGCCCAGAGTCATTTGATTAGATTGGAAGGGGTTTTAGAAGAAGAAGGTTATATTGATTTAATTACTGATGATATAAAAGAGGCCGTTGAGTTTTCCAATATAATTTTGATTGTGACTACAGCCACTGCACATCGTAATATAGCTGAGCAAATACTTCCCTATTTAAAAGATGGACAGATTATCATTTTGAATCCGGGAAGGACATGCGGAGTTTTAGAAATTGCTAATATTTTGGCGAAGAGACCTAATTTGAATATACATATAGCAGAAGCTCAAACATTGGTTTATGCTTGTAGAATACTGTCTCCCGGAGTAGTCAATATTATTGGGGTTAAAGATAGAGTAATGTTGTCCGGACGCAATATGGATGAAACGGAACTTATACTAAATCAAATTCGCTCTATTTTTCCTTGCTTTATACCAGCAAAGAATTTGATTCATACGAGTTTGGAAAATATCGGTGCTATATTTCATCCTGCTGTTGTTCTGTTCAATGCGGCCACCATAGAGCGAAATAATCCATTTTATTTTTATCGTGATATAACCCCTAATGTAGCATCTTTTATTCAAAAACTTGATGAAGAACGTTTGAATATAGGCAAAGCGTACGGGGTAAATTTGATGGCTGTTTATGATTGGATGACTTATGCATACCCAGGAACGTGGGGGAATGGATTATGCGAACGTATGCGTAATAATCCTGCATATCATGATATATTGGGACCCGGCTCTATCTTTACCCGACAATTAACGGAAGATATACCTACTGGATTAATTCCAATGAGTGAATTGGGAAAAAAAGTGGGTATTTCAACCCCTTTAATGGATTCAATAATTATATTGTCTTCGGCATTGTTGGGGATTGATTTTAAATGGCAAGGGCGTACTTTGGAAAACCTGGGACTTTCTCATCTGGAAAAGGATGATATACTAAATTTATTATCATGACGCGTTTACAAGAAAATGAAATTTTTGGATTAGTAAAGACGGATATTGACGTACATACTTTGGGAATAACCACAATAGCGCATTTGTTAAGAGACTGTGGTTATGAGTGCTATATTTCTCCCAATGAGATATCTGTTGCAGTAGAGAGTATATATAAGTTGAATAATTTTTCATTGCTTCAAAAATGGATTTCTGACCATAATATAACTCGTATCGGTTTTAGTTATCGATTAGATCCCAGTGAAGCAAAAGACTACTTTTGCCATCTTTTCTATGAAATGAAGAATCATAATCTTTTCGTTGAAAATGGAGGATGTTTGCGAGGGGTATTTTTTGCAGGTTTACCTGATGCTTGTTTACTGGTAAAAAGAGAATTGGGTGAGCAGGTACTAGTTTTTCCGGGCGATGAAACTCCAATAGAATCACTTCAAAAATTAGGTGTTCCGGAGTCTAAATTTCCAAAAGATTTGAAACTGAATTCAGAGTATGACAATATGCGCTGGGCTTTTGCTAAAGATTTAATTGAGTCTGAGACTTATAAATGTATAACTCCGCAGGATCATTTGGGATATATTGAGGCTGGGAAAGATAGTGATTCTTTCATTAAAAGAGCAAACTATTGCAAGGAACGTCATACCCTTCCTTTAATTCGTGCTCATGTTGGTCCTTATAATCCCAATCGTTTAGAAGCTATAAAAGAATTTTTTTCATGGGAAAAGGATTTAGCCAAGGCGCATCTTTTAGATATCCTTTCTATAGGTTCTTCTCAGTTAACCCAATCAAAGTTTGGGGAGGATTGGAATGGATTGCCTAATGGTGGAGGTATACCTGTTAATTCAGAACAAGAGTATCAGATGATAAAGGAAGCAGCTTCTCCTATGCTTGTAAGAACGTATGCTGGCACAAAGAATGTTCCGGATATGGCTAAGATGCACGAACGCTGTTTAAATATATCTTGGCATGCTTTGTCTTTTTGGTGGTTCTGTGAGATAGATGGGCGTGGTTCTAATTCTGTATTAGAAAACTTGAAAGAACATTTTGAGACAATAAAATATATTGCAAGTACTGGCAAACCGCTTGAGCCTAATGTTCCTCATCATTTTGCATTTAGAGGTACAGATGATATATCATATATTATATCAGGATATCTAGCAGCAAAAAGTGCGAAGAAATTAGGTATAAGAAATCTGATTTTGCAGAATATGCTGAATACTCCCAAATATACTATTGGTTTGCAGGATTTAGCTAAAGGCAGAACGATGCTACAATTGGTTAGAGAATTGGAAGATGATAACTTTACCGTTCATTTGCAGTCTAGAGCTGGGTTGGATTACTTTTCACCGGATTTGGATAAAGCTAAAATACAATTGGCGGCAGTCACGGCTTTAATGGATGACATTGAGCCAAATGATAGAGATAGTCCTGAAATAATTCATGTTGTAAGTTATTGTGAAGCCGTGCGTTTAGCTACTCCTCCTGTCATTAATGAAAGCATTCAAATAACTTTGGCGGCATTAAACAAATACAGAAAATTAAGGGCTATTGGTCAAATTGAAAACATGGCTTATAATCAAGAATTGAATGAGCGTACAGAAGATATGTATCAAGAGGCCAAAGAGGCAATACGTATTTTAGAAAGATATATACCCAATTTATATACTGCAGAAGGACTGTATCGCGTATTTAAGGAAGGTTTTTTGCCAGTTCCTTATATGATAGATTCTAATAACAAATATAATGAAGCTACCATGTGGAATACAGCGATTAAAAATGGTGGCATTAGGGTTATTGATGAAAAAGGAAAAGTAATTAGAACATCTGTTCGTTATGATAAAATAATCTCATGTCATGGATGAATTTGAGAAGGCATTGCAAGAACGCTTCTTGTTGCAGGAAGAATATTTAGGAGATAATAAACCTGTTAATGAGAGTTTCCCTTTAGTTTCTGTTACAGTAACCACTTATCAGCATGTTAATTATATAAGGGACTGTCTAAATGGAATATTAATGCAGAAAACAGATTTCCCTTATGAAATAATTTTAGGAGAGGATGGGTCGTCTGATGGTACTCAAGAAATATGTAAGGAGTATGCGGTAAGATATCCTGATAAAATTCGATTATTTATTCGTGATAGAAGAATTTCGCAATTTGTAAGAAAAGATGGGACTGTTTCTCGTTTTAATGGCATTTGGAATAGAATGTCTGCAAGAGGTAAATATATAGCATGGTGTGAAGGTGATGATTATTGGACTGATCCTCTAAAATTGCAGAAGCAGGTGAATATACTTGAGTCAGACAAAAATATAGGCTTTGTTTATTCAAAATTCCAATTAGTCAATTTAGACAATATGCTTATTGAAAACTCTTCAACTGTGTCAAATCAATTATCCCACTCCAAAACAGGATATTTATTACCCTCTTTACTGCGCAATAATTTTCCACAAACTCTCACTGTTATGTTTAAGAAAGAACTGTTGGCTAATTTCGACAAATATTATAGTTATGGCTATGATTGGCCTCTCTTCATTCACATATGTGGAAAGTGCAAATCGGTCTTCTTAAAAGATGTAACCGGATGTTATCGGATAAATCCTAATGGAATGATGGCTTCCGGTACATTGAAAGATGTGGATAATGGTGGTTTTACCACTTTAAATGGAGCTTTTAGAGCGTATTTGTGCGGGGAATATAAAGCTGCTTCTATTTTGGATAAACTGAAAATTAATGTGTATATGTATTATCGCCTTTCTAAAGGTGATATCAAAGACTCTGTAGAGTTGGAGAACTGTGTCAAAAGTCGTTTGCTGTATCAACTAATGCGAAGGATGACATTTGTTTGGGCTTTTCTTCTAAAAAAGAAATGATGAGCGTTTTTGTTGTAATGCCATTAAATTTTTTGCTGTATTTTGGTACCTTCATTTTTTCTTATAGAAAATCTGGGTTCACTATATATTCCTTTGTATGGTTGATGTATTCTATATTTGCGGCTTTCAGTGTTTATCTCTGTTTGTCCGGATTATATTGGAGTGTTATGTATACATCATCTTATGAATACGAACCACTTTCTCCAATACCATTTTTTATCAATTATTTTTGTGTTTATTTGATATTAATGCCTCTGAATAAAATCAAGGTTGAGAAAATGAATTTCTCAACCTTACTCTATTCCCGGAGAAATTGGAATATAGTTTATGTCTTATTTGCTATTGATATTATATATGCATTGATTAAACTAACACAGCTGAAAACAGCCATTTCTTTCGGTTTTGGGAATATACATAGCATGGGAGGAGATAATATTTCAGATTTGTATTATAGTGGGAATCCATTAGCTAGACTTTTTAATTCTATAGGACGTTTTTCACATGTGATGATTGTTCCTTTTGTTTTATTATATATTTTCAGGGGTTATAAATGTGCTGAATGCTCTAAAAAGTTCTTAGTGTCTTATTTGATAGTATTTTTATTTAATGCTCTATCAATAGGTTTGACTACAGGGTCAAGAGCAAATTTGTTTTTTGGCATACTAAATCTATCTTTTTTCTTCATTCTTTTCTGGAATACTATGTCTTACAGATTCAGAAGAAAAGTTTTGTGGGTGGCAGTTGCTGTTGTCGCAATACTGTTTGTTGTCGTTGCTCAAATTACCGAAGAACGTTTTGGGGAGAATGTAAAGAGGACAGCAGTGGATTCAATCTATGAATATCTTGGAGAAACATTTCCTGTTCTAGGTTATGAATATTGGGACAAAGTGAATTTTACTGGAGGAAAAAGATTGTTTTCTGAGTTTTTTAGCTTATTTGATAGTAGTTTTAAAGCTGGAGATAAAAGTGATTGGTATCATTATACAGGGGTAAGAGTGGATTGGTTCAAAACGGTGTATGGTGATTTATATATAGAGTTTGGTCCCGTATTGCCAGTAATAATTCTATTTATTATAGCTTTTTCCTTTACTATATACTTACGAAAGGGGAGTGGAGTATCCTGCTATAGGATAAGTGTTATTTATAAATATTATTCTTTTTCTGTAGGAGGAATATTTGGCTTCCTTAATATGTGTTCTATTTTTGATATAGTGGTAATCTTTTTGACTTTCTTGATGCCTTATTTTTTGCAAAAACAATTCTGCTCCAAATCAATCGTTAACACGTTAGACTGAAAAATGACTAAAAAAAGATATGCTGTAATATTGTTGAATTACAATACAGTTGAAGATGCAGTAATTGCAGCATCAAGTATTGTAGAGAACGCTATATCTGATGATTATGTGATATGCTTCGTAGATGGCTGTTCAACTAAAAATAATCAGGTCGAAATATTTATTTCTGCCAACATTCACAATACTTGTGTTTTAAAATTAGATGAGAATGTCGGATATGCAAGAGGAAATAATGCCGGGGTTCGGTATCTGTTAGAGAAGTATGAGATTGACTATTTGGTAATAATGAATCCGGATGTTGAAATTAGGACAAAGGGGTTAGTTGATAATCTTATTGATACCTTGTCTGAATTAGGTGAGCATTATTGTGGAATTCAGCCGTTAGTATGGACGCCTCACATTAGTAATGAAGCAAACAGACAAACTTGTATTAGAAAGGTTTATAGCTATTTTGATTGCATAATGGATAGCTTTTATCCTATTCGTAAACTATTTACCAGAAAATACCAAGAAATGGTATACTATAAAGAACGTCCATATGAGAGATTAATCGATTTTGAAGTTCCATCTGGATGCTTTTTCATAATAAAAACAGATGCATTCATGAAGGTTGGCATGTTTGATGAGAGAACGTTCTTGTATGCAGAAGAAATAATTCTAGGTTATAAATTAAAGAAAGAGCATTATAAGTTTATTCTGGATCCATCTTGGTTAGTGATACATGAAGGTGGAAAATCTACAGGATCTCATCATGGTACAGTTTCTAGTAGCTTTGTTGCTAAAGAAGAAATTAGATCTTTAGAAACATATATGAAATATTGTTTAAATTGTGGAAAGATAAAAATTCTTTTGGTGAAACTCCTTTTTATGTTCAATTATTATGTAAAGAAGGCATGTACTCTTGGATACTATAAACAATGAATATGGACAACGAGGAACGTAACAAAATATAAATATACGCAAAGTAACTCAAGGCACGGGAGCTTTCTTCTGAAAGCTTGGGCAGATTATATATTTTATGAGACGCAAAGATATTGATGGAATTTCAGGACTGATGATTGTTTATATGATATTTGTTCATATAGTAAACTTTACTCATACAGGGAATTTCTTTGTGGTTCTAATGCGACCACTTTTCTTTTTCATGCCGTGGTTCTTTTTTAAAAGCGGAATGTTCTTTTTCCATAAAAGTAATAATCAGATGTTTTTAGAGGGTAAAAAACTATTGTATCCTTATGTTAAATACTCGCTTTATGGCATAATAGTTTGGTCGGTAATTTTGTTTTTTTATGGAGAAACTTCTTGGGTAAAATATATATTGTCTCCGTTTTATCAGATATTGAAAGAAGGGGCTGTTATGGGTAATTTACCTCTTTGGTTTCTCGCTTCATTATTTGTTGCTAAATTAATGTACAATGCAATATGCAGTCAAAAATATTATTTGACACTTCTGTTTTTATGTATTATAGCTGCATATATACTTGATGTTATAAATTGTAATTATATTGTTTGGTTTGGCAATATTTTGTCTGGACCATTCTTTTTGGGAATGGGACATTTATTAAAAGATGTCCAGTATAAAAAAATAGTGTTTATTATATCTACGCTATTTTATGTGGCATACTTATCAATACCTTCGCTATTCTCTAATGTAGATATGAGAGCTAATCATTGTAATCATGGTTACTATTTACTATATGTATTAGGTTCTTTGAGTGGAATAATTATGATAAATAATATATTTTATTATTTGCCTCAAAATACATCCATATTGCATGCTATTGGTAGTAAATCGATGAATTATTATGTCATCCACTATTTGCTACTAGAGGTTGTTATATTGTTTTCTAATAAAATTTTTCATGTTGATATTGATTCACTATTGATGGTCTTTATTCTATCTCTGAACAGTTTCATTGTGTTACCAATAATTGCTAAATATGTAAATACTTCTAGGTTTATATAATGTTTGAGGTATATCTATTTCTGTGTAATATTGAGTATTTATTTTCTAGTGCGAATCAGTGGTTGAGGTTATAATTGAAGATACTCAGTAAATCATCATTATTGAAATCCGCTTCATCATGAGTTTAACTTAATCCTTGATTCATATTTCTAATTAGTTTAATGATAATTTTATGATTATAGTACGATTATGGGGAGGTTTAGGTAATCAACTTTTTCAGTATTCATTTGGACAATATCTCGAAATTGAAACTGATAAAAAAGTATTCTATGATGTTGCTTCGTTTGGAACATCAGATCAACTGAGAAAGTTGGAATTGTGTTCTTTTATACCTGACATACCGCTTTATAATGCATACTTTACTCGATATACAGGTGTCAAGAATCGTTTGTTTAAAGCTCTATTCCAATGGTCGAATACCTATTTATCAGAAAGCATGTTTGATATTTGTTTGTTAGAAAAAGCAAGAGGAAAAATCTTTCTACAAGGCTATTGGCAAGAGGAAAAATATGCGACATATTTTCCAATGCAAAAAGTACTTAGTGAGTGGAAAAATCCTAATGTTTTATCTGAAATAGAAGAAAACATCCGTTCTGCTAAAATCTCAGTTTCTTTGCATGTACGAAGAGGAGATTATTTTTCACCTAAGAACATTAATGTTTATGGGGTTTGTACAGAGAAATACTATGAGCAGGCTATAGATCGAGCTAATTCCGAAATTGAAGAGGATAAACAGTTCTTTGTTTTTTCAGATGATATATTGTGGGTGAAAAATCATGTATCCTTGCCAGAATCTACAGTTTTTGTTCCTAATCATGAAATATCACAATTTGCATATATCTATTTGATGTCTTTGTGTAAAGTAAATATCATTTCCAATAGTACATTCTCTTGGTGGGGAGCCTATCTTAATCAGCATAAGAATCAACTTGTTATTGCTCCTTCGCGCTGGACTTTTACTTCCAATAAAACTCTTGCTTTGGATAGCTGGACTAAAATTTGATAAGTATGAATCTTGTATACGTAGGTATTCCCTTCTATAATGCCGAAAAATATTTGGATTATGCCATACGATCTGTACTAAATCAGACTTATACCAACTGGAAAATGACTTTGATAGATGATGGAAGTACAGATTCATCATTGGCATTGGCTCGTAAATATACAAGTGATACACGAGTCAAAGTTATTTCAGATGGGCGGAATAAAGGACTCGTTTATCGTCTGAACGAACTCGTTAAACTAAGTGATGTAAATATTTTGTTCGTATGGATGCCGATGATATTATGCACCCGCAAAGACTGGAAAAACAACTTAGATATTTGGAAGAGCATCCACAGGCAGATGTTGTTGGTAGCTGGGCATATTCGATTGATACTGGAAATCGAGTTGTTGGCATTTTGAAAAACAAGGTAAATCCGTCTGTAATAGGGGATGTATTTGCTCATGCATGCTTCATACATCCATCAGTAATGGGGAAAAGAGACTGGTTTAGTAATAATCCGTATGACTCAAGATATATTAGAGTTGAAGATATGGAACTTTGGTGTCGCACTATAGAGAAATCTAACTTTTATAATTTGTCTGAACCACTATTATTTTATCGTGAGATAGGTGTTCCGTATTTGTATAAATATCTTTTGTCAATGAAGGGGGTTAGGACTTTAATTATAAAGTATTATAGCGCTAATCTCTTAAAAAGATATGGAATGCTTATTATTAACTATGTAAAATGCTTATTATATGCCTTGTTTACTGTTTTTGGACTACAAAATATCTTGATAAAAAGACGCTCAAATAGTATATCATTTAAGTTGAAAACGGAGGCTTCAAGCAAATTGATGGCTGTTATAAAATAATTATTATGAATATTCTTCATGTTGTGAATATCTCTTTTGTAATTCCCTATTTTTTGGGTAATCAACTTTCATATTTTAATAAAAAAGGCTATAAAGAGTATATTGTATGCAGTAGTTCGCCTGAATTGGAATCTTTTTCCAGAATATATGGTTTTGAATATAAAGAGGTTGAAATCCTGAGAAAAATTTCTGTTATGAAAGATTTTGTGGCAATCTCTAAAACCATGCAATATATTAAATCTAAGCAAATAGATATTGTTGTTGGGCATACTCCTAAAGGGGCGTTAATTGCTATGATTGCAGCTTTCATTTTACGCGTTCCAGTTAGAATCTATTTTAGGCATGGTCTGGTCTATGAGACTTCGATGGGATTCAAAAGGAAGTTGTTAATATCAATAGATAAACTTGTCGCAGCTTTAGCAACTAAAATAGTGTGTGTAAGCCCTTCTCTATATAAGAAAAGTATTGATGATAAATTGAACTTAGTATCGAAACAAGTACTACTGTCTAAGGGTACTTGCAATGGCATTGATGTCGGTCGCTTCAATAAGGAGAACTTAGATTTAAAACGCTTAAAAGATTTGAAGGATAGTTTAGGAATAGCTGATTCTAGTTTTGTAGTGGGTTATACAGGTCGTTTAGTTCGTGATAAAGGTATTGTAGAATTGGTTAAGGCTTTTCAGATTCTTACCCAAAGGCATGATAATATGGTTCTGTTATTGGTTGGGATGATGGAAGAAAGAGATTCTTTACCTATAGAAATTAAACGATTTATACAAGATACTTCTAGCATAATAAATACAGGATATGTTTTAAATTCAATTATAGAATATTATTATGCCCTAATGAATGTTTTTGTTTTTCCTTCATATAGAGAAGGCTTTGGAATGTCAACATTAGAAGCTTCTTCAATGGAATTACCTATAATAACAGCTCGTGTAACAGGGTGTGTTGATTCAATAATTGAAGAACAGACAGGAGTGTTTGTAGAGCATACCCCTGAATGCATAATAAACGCTATTGAAAGGTTTTATTCTAATGAAAAACTTCGACTGAATTTTGGAAAGAATGGACGGAATTTTGTTGTTGATAATTTTGAACAGCATGTAATTTGGACGGAAATAGAGAAATTGTATCAATAATAAATTTAGATTCATAATGAAAAAAATAGCATTGCTTACAGGTATTACTGGACAAGATGGTTCATTTCTTGCCGAATTTTTAATAGAAAAAGGTTATGAAGTTCATGGTATCCTCCGTCGTTCTTCTTCATTTAATACAGGACGTATAGAGCATCTATATCTGGATGAATGGGTACGTGACATGAGGCAACAGCGACTAGTTAATCTTCATTATGGTGACATGACGGATAGTAGTTCATTGATTCGTATTATTCAGCAGGTACAACCTGATGAAATCTACAATCTTGCGGCACAAAGTCACGTAAAAGTGTCTTTTGATGTTCCGGAATATACGGCTGAAGCTGATGCTGTAGGAACGCTTCGCATGCTTGAAGCTGTCCGTATTTTGGGTTTAGAGAAAAAGACGAAGATTTATCAGGCTTCCACTTCGGAACTTTATGGTAAGGTACAGGAAATTCCCCAGAAAGAAACAACACCTTTCTATCCTCGTAGTCCATACGGTGTAGCAAAACAGTATGGTTTCTGGATTACGAAGAATTATCGTGAGAGTTATGGCATGTTTTCTGTAAATGGTATTCTGTTCAATCATGAAAGTGAGCGTCGGGGAGAGACTTTTGTAACCCGTAAGATAACTCTTGCCGCTGCTCGTATTGCACAAGGTTTTCAGGATAAGTTATATCTGGGTAATCTGGATGCCCGTCGTGACTGGGGGTATGCGAAGGATTATGTGGAGTGTATGTGGTTGATGCTACAACATGATACGCCGGAAGATTTTGTGATAGCTACCGGTGAGATGCATACAGTTCGCGAATTTGCTACTTTAGCTTTTCGTGAGGTTGGCATTGAACTGTACTGGGAAGGTGAGGGTGTTGATGAAAAAGGAATTGATGTGAATACAGGCAAAGTGCTTGTTGAAGTTGACTCGAAATATTTCCGTCCTTGCGAGGTTGAACAATTATTAGGTGATCCTACCAAAGCCAAAACAGTACTTGGTTGGAATCCTACGAAAACTAGTTTTCCTGAGCTTGTGAGGATAATGGTGGCACATGATATGAAGTTTGTGAAGAAATTATATCTTAAGTCGCAAGTTATAGAATAATAATTAGGATACTCCGATATTGCAAATTACCTTTGTAGAAAATGTTGAGATAATGAGTAAGTCTAAGGCATATAAAAAGCAGGAACTAATAGAGCAGACCGTCAATGAGCCTGTAATGGAATACCGTTCACCTTCTACGATAGGAGAAATAGAATTATTGTCGGACGAAATTATTATTGGGGCAGTAAAATATGCTCAAATAGCTCGTGAAAAAGGCCGGATGATACCTAATAGTGAGGTATATGGATTGTTAGCTGATAGATTGGGATGGAAGTAGTCTGGTCTGATTTGGCTATAGAGTCTCTTTATGATATACTATCATACATACAGGGTTTCTTTGGGAAAAAACGGCAAATAATATTGCTGTTAAAATTATATCTTTTATAGAGTCATTGGGAAGTTCTCCTTACGTAGGTAAGCGACTGTTGCATTTGTCTCAATATGGAGAATTAGATGCATTTTTTATAAACAAGACCATATTTATTATCAGATTTATGAGGATAGAATTGAAGTGATAATTATATGGGATGGACGACAAGATCCTTGTCGACTACAAAATCTTCTTATTGATTTTCTTACTAAACAGTAAGTATTCGTTTTTTATTTCTGCGATTTTATGAATATTCTTATTACCGGAGTTCACGGTTTCGTGGGTTCCAATTTTGTTATGGCTTTAAAGGAATATCATACTCTTTATGGCTTAGATATTGTTGCACCTGAAAAAGAGGGAGTAGTGAAAACTTTTGCTTGGGAAGATATTGAAACGATCTCTTTCCCTATGCAGAATTTACCCCAGTTTGATGCTATCATTCATCTTGCAGGCAAGGCACATGATACAAAGAATCAGTCTGCTGCACAGACATATTTTGATATCAATACAGGACTGACACAAAAAATCTTTGATTTCTTTCTGGAATCTACAGCAAAGAGGTTCATATTCTTCAGTTCTGTGAAAGCTGCTGCTGATAGTGTAGTGGGGGATATGTTGAGGGAGGATGTGATACCTGCACCAGTGGGACCTTATGGAGAGAGTAAGATAGCAGCCGAGAATTATATTCTTAGTAAGTTGAGAGTTGAGAATGGAGATTTGAGAGTTGCTATGCAGCGTGATAAACTGGTGTATATTCTTCGGCCCTGTATGATTCATGGCCCGGGTAACAAGGGGAACTTGAATCTACTTTATAATGTGGTAAAGAAAGGTATTCCTTGGCCTTTGGGAGATTTTGAAAATAAGCGTTCGTTCACTTCTATAGATAACCTTTGCTATGTGGTGGAAGGTTTGCTGACAAAGAATGTAACGAGTGGTATTTATCACATGGGTGATGATGAAGCTCTGTCTACCAATGAATTGATTGCTCTCATGTGTGAAGCTATGGGCAAGGAACCTCACATCTGGAAGATGAACAAGAAAATGATGGAAAGTTGTGCTGGTTTGGGAACATTGCTTCATTTGCCGTTGAATACTGAACGTCTTCGGAAGTTGACAGAGAATTACGTGGTGAGTAATGAGAAGATTAAAGCAGCACTTGGCATTGAACGAATGCCTGTTCGTGCTGCTGATGGGATTATGAAAACGATAAAATCGTTTTCAAATTAATAATTAACATTTAAAATTAAAGGGGCAAGTACGGTTATGTATTACCTGATTATATTGGTTCTGCTATTTCTGGCAGAACTTTTTTATTTTAGAATAGCTGATAAGTGCAATATCATCGATAAGCCCAATGAGAGAAGTTCTCATACCCGGATTACTTTGCGTGGTGGCGGAATCATTTTCTATTTTGGCGCTTTGGCTTATTTCTTGAGTAATGAATGGGAATATCCCTGGTTCATGTTGGCGTTGACCCTAATTACCTTTATCAGTTTTGTGGATGACATTCGTTCCACTTCTCAAGGCTTTCGGTTAGTGTTTCACTTTACCGCTATGGCTTTGATGTTTTACCAATGGGGGCTGTTTTCTCTTTCGTGGTGGTGGATAATTATCGCATTGATAGTTTGCACAGGTATTATTAATGCTTATAATTTCATGGATGGTATCAACGGCATTACCGGTGGCTATTCGTTGGTTATTCTTGGTGCATTAGCTTATATAAATTCTAAGATAATCACTTTTGTTGAGCCCGCTTTGATTTATACCGTCCTTTGCTCTGTATTTGTATTTTGTTTCTTTAATTTCCGTAAAAAGGCGAAGTGTTTTGCTGGTGATGTTGGTTCTGTGAGTATCGCCTTTATTCTTCTTTTTCTGATAGGGAGACTCATTATTAAAACAGAAGATTTCGGCTGGATTATCCTGTTGTCTGTTTATGGTGTCGACAGTGTGCTTACTATCATTCATCGCTTGATGCTTCATGAAAACATTGGTTTACCTCATCGCAAACATATGTATCAGTTGATGGCGAACGAATTGAGGATGCCTCATGTTGTGGTTTCGTTGATTTATATGGTGGTACAAGCAATAATAATAATTGGCTATATAGGATGTTTGAACTATGGTTATATATTCTTGCTGGGTGTAATTTTATTGCTTAGCTTTATCTATATATGGTTTATGAAGAAGTACTTTAGTTTACATCAAAAGGTTTAATATTAATTGATTGTATATTAATGTCAGAAAACAGCTCCTAGTGGGCTGTTTTCTTTGTTTATATCTGGTAATATCTTCACAGAACACTTACGGATAAAAATATCATGGCTTAAATTCTACAACTATTTTTCTATTCTTATAACTTTATTGTATATTTGCCGAAACAATTCTATATTCACTGAATGGGCTTATTTAGGAAAATAATATATAGCTTTCTGCTTTTCTTACTGATATCCCACATCGGGCTTTCATCGGCCTTTGCGGTGACTGGAGAACACCCGGTATTGATTATCAGTTCGTATAATCCGGACGCACGACAAACTTCTGGAAATATTTACGATTTTATGGAAGAATTTGAGCGACTGGGAGGAAAGGCTCCGATAGCTCTGGAAAACATGAACTGCAAAAGTTTCTCTGAAGCTCCTTTATGGAAAAATAAAATGGAGGAACTTCTTGCTAAATACCGGGGAAAACGTTCGCCTGTACTACTTGTGCTGATTGGTCAGGAGGCTTGGACAGCTTATTTATCACAAGCAGATTCCATACGTGGAAATGTGCCGGTGCTGGCTGCACTGGCAAGCCGTAATGCCATTATTCTTCCGGATGATTCAGTCGATCTGAAAACATGGATGCCTGATGCAGTGGATTTTTTTAATGACTTCCCTAATTCTTCGGTGAAGGCCGGATTCGTTTATGAATATGATGTAGAAGCCAATATTAATCTGATAAAGAAGCTGTATCCGGAAACCAGGAATATTGCTTTTGTTTCCGATAATAGTTATGGTGGTGTTTCTTTGCAGGCACATGTAGTGGAAGAGATGAAAAAACACCCGGAACTGAACCTTATTCTGCTGGACGGACGAACGAATACAATTTATACCATAAGCGATAAATTACATGAATTGCCTCCCAATACAGCATTGTTATTGGGTACTTGGCGCGTAGATATGTATGACGGATACTTTATGCGCAATGCGACTTATACGATGATGGAGGCTGCCGGTGATGTTCCTACTTTTTCTATAACTTCTGTAGGTATAGGCTATTGGGCGGTAGGTGGAGTGATCCCCTCTTACCGGGCATTGGGTAAGGATATGGCGCATCAGGCGGTTCGTTTGTTGCAGGGACCGGACAGCGACCGGGTGGAAGTAGAGGTAATTCCGAATAAGATACAGATGGATAGCAAGATTGTGAAAGATAAGCGTTTGGATCTGTCTTCCATTCATCAGCCTATAGAAATGGTCAATGAAACTCCATCGTTTTACGAACAATATAAATATCATATCTGGACTGTTGGTACAGTCTTGGTCGTATTGCTGAGTGGATTGTTTGTTTCTCTGTACTTTTACTATCATACTAAGAAACTGAAAGATGAACTTCAGGAGTCGGAGAGTGCTTTGAGAGAAGCGAAAGACCGTGCGGAAGAGTCAAGCCGTCTAAAGAGTGCTTTCCTTGCTAATATGAGCCATGAAATCCGTACGCCGTTGAATGCGATTGTAGGATTCTCCGATGTATTGGCTTCAGGAGGTACTTCGGTGGATGAACAGCAGGGATATGTCGATATTATTAAAACAAATTCGGACTTGTTGCTTCGCCTGATCAATGATATCCTGGATGTTTCTCGTCTGGAGGCAGATAGGGTTACGTTTACAATTGAGAAGTGTGATGTAGTACCACTGTGCCAGCAGGTATTAGCTTCTGTTAGTCAGGCTCGTAAATCGGAAAATGAGTTTATCTTTGAGTGTGACCGTGAAAGTGTGGATTTGCGGACGGATATCCAGCGTTTGCAGCAGGTTATTATAAACTTACTCTCCAATGCCGACAAATTTACCAGAAATGGTAAGATCACATTGAAGCTGGAAGTAGATGATGAGAAGAGAGTAGCTACTTTCTCTGTATCAGATACCGGTACAGGTATTCCGTTGGAAAAACAGAAGCAGGTATTTGAACGGTTTGAGAAACTGAATGAATATGTGCAAGGCACGGGATTGGGTTTATCTATCTGTAAACTGACTGTAGAGAAGTGGGGAGGAGAGATCTGGGTAGATTCCGGATATACAGATGGAGCAAGATTCGTATTTACACATCCATTTGAGATAGAACAACCAAATAAATAATTACTATGAAGAGATTTTACTTTTTTTTAGGGTGGATATTCTTCCTGACAGGAGCCGTGTTGGCTCAGGATAAAATAGTAAAGCTGAAAATTGTAGAAACCAGCGATATACATGGTAACTATTATCCTTATGACTTTATACTTCGACATGAGGCAGCGGGAAGTCTGGCGCGTGTGTATGAGTTTGTTCAGAAGGAACGTGAGACTTATAAGGATAACCTGCTGTTGTTGGATAATGGAGATATTCTGCAAGGTCAGCCTTGCGCTTACTATTATAATTATATTGATACCATTTCTCTGCATCTGGCTGCCGAAGTGTTGAATTACATGAAGTATAATGCTGGTAACATGGGAAATCATGATGTGGAAACCGGGCGTGCTGTGTTTGATCGTTGGGCAGGTGATTGTAATTTTCCCATTTTAGGCGCCAATATCATTGATACGGTTACAGGGAAAACGCACTTTAAGCCTTATGAAGTATTGGAACGGGATGGTGTTAAGATTGTAGTGCTGGGAATGATTACTCCTGCTATTCCTGTGTGGTTGTCGGAAAACTTATGGAAAGGTCTGCGCTTTGATGATATGGAAGAGACAGCCCGCAAATGGATGAAGATTATCCGTGAAAAAGAGAATCCGGACTTGATGATT